>Ga0335085_10016814_pt1 | contig 10552 bp, 7 predicted proteins | sample Lox_Sample_45_FD_206712 | JGI IMG/M metagenome (GOLD analysis project Ga0335085, IMG submission 206712) | Soil microbial communities from Loxahatchee National Wildlife Refuge, Florida, United States - Lox_Sample_4.5 | ecosystem: Environmental > Terrestrial > Soil > Wetlands | place: USA: Florida...
GCGGCAGCCGCCGGCATGTCCGGGTAGGCTATGGAGCTGGCAGGCCCCGATAGCTCAGCGGATAGAGCGACTGCCTCCTAAGCAGTAGGTCCCGCGTTCGAGTCGCGGTCGGGGCGCAGGTCAGAGGCCTAGAGCCTCAACGGAGGGCCCGGCGGGGAGCCAAACGGGGAGCCAAAGAGTGTTACCCTCCCCTTATGTCCGAGGCAGCAGTCCGGCGCCGGGGGCACGGCGAGGACGCGATCTACTTCGCTACCGCGAAGAACCGCTGGGTGGGCTCCGTCTCGCTCGGCTATGGCCCCGACGGTAAGCGGATCCGGCGTAAAGTCTCCGGCAAGACCAAGCAGGAAGTCCGTGCCCGGCTCAAGTCGCTGCACCAGGAACTGGACGCGGGCCTGAAGTCATCGGGCACCTATACCGTGCGCGAGGCGGTCGACGACTGGCTGCGCGAGGGGCTGGACGGCACCTCCGAGCGCACCCGGACCCTTTACCAGGGCCTGCTCGGCCCGGTGCTCGAGGCCATCGGCACCAAGCCGCTGCGGACCCTGAGCGCAGGCGACGTCAGGTCGGCGCTGGCCCAGCTCACCACCCGCTACTCCACCCGGTCCTTGCAGATCTCCCGGAACTCACTGGAGCGGGCCATCCGGCACGCCGAGTCCAACGACCTCGTCGGCCGCAACGTCGCCGCTCTGGTCAAGGCCCCGCAGGGGCGGGGCGGCAGGCCGTCCAAGAGCCTCACGCTGGAGCAGGCCAAGGCACTGCTGGCCGCGGCCGAAGGTACCCGCCTGTACGCATATGTCGTCCTCAGCCTGCTGGCCGGCATCCGGACGGAGGAAGCCCGGGCGCTGCGCTGGGATCACGTGGTGACCTGGGTCGACGACACCACCGGCTGGCAGCCGGTGACCAGCGTCGGCTTCGATCCGGCCAGAGCAGGCGATGGCCGCTTCGCAATCTACGTCTGGCGCTCCGACCGCGAGGGCAGCGACACCAAGACGGAGAAGTCGCGGCGGACGCTAGCGCTGCCGCGCCGGTGTGTGCAGGCGCTGCGCAGCCAGTACCGGCAGCAGGAGCGGGACCGCCTGCTGGCCGGCGAGCTCTGGCCAGACCATGGCCTGGTCTTCGCGTCCCAGGCCGGCACGCCGCTGAACGCCAACAACGTCATCCGTGCGTTCCGGATCATCACCAAGCAGGCAGGCCTGGGCGAGGACTGGACGCCCCGCGAGCTCAGGCACACCTTCGTCTCGATCATGTCCGCCAGCGGCGTGCCCGTTGAGAACATCGCCCTGCTAGTCGGTCACGACCGCACCACCACCACCGAGACGGTCTACCGGCACGAGATCCGTCCGGCGCTCGCCCAGGGCGCAGAGGTCATGGACAAGATCTTCAACTAGACGGACCAAGCCACCGCCAGAAAATGGTCAACGGTGCGCTCCGGCCGGAGATCTCGTTGGCAGTTTAGCCAAGGCTGGGACCTCCATGCGAAGGGGTGGCGTCGCCGCCCCGGATCAGGCGGTTCGGTGAAGGGCTAGTTCAGAGGCTCTGATTCAGCTCGGTTGGGAGCGGTTGGGGACGTTCGCGTCGGATGCGGCCTCCCAAATTCCTCCTAACCCGGCCGTAGAGGAGGAGCCTCATGTCCCTAGTCGCACCGGCCGCCGGCGGCTGTCGTCCGAAAGCCGCGAGCAGCATTGACCTCGCCATACGCCTGTCCACGGCGATGGCCGTGCTCGCCGTAGCGGGCATCGCGGCATATGTCTCCTACTGGCATGCCTATGCGGTCGTCCGGGCGCACCGCGAGAGCGGGATCACCGCCCGGTTGGAGCCCGCCACGGTCGACGGCCTGGTTTATGCCAGTTCGATGGTGGTGCTTTACGCGGCACGGCACCAGGTTCCGGTGCCGTCCCTGGCCTGCTGGCTGCTCGGAGCGGGCATCGCGGCGACCCTGACGGCGAACATGGCGCAGGGCTGGTCCCACGGCGTAGTCGGGGCGGTGGTCGCGGCCTGGCCGGCGGTCAGCCTGGTGGGCTCGTACGAGAATGAACTTCTGGTGTGGCTCATCCGCACCTCCGGGACAGTAGAACACAGGCCGCCGGACGGATACCTCGGCGCCGCCGCCTGCTGCCGTGCGGCGCGTTCTGCCCTGACCGCAGCTACTGACGCCGGGTTCCCCCGGCGGCGCGAGAGCAGCACACCAGGCCAAGCGCGGCCTCGCCGCCGCGCTGCACGTGGGCGACCCGGCGTTCCGGCCCTGCCCGGCTCCTTCCGGGACCAGCTCGGCCCGGTCCTGCAGGGCCTGCTCCAGGTCGCCGCCGACGCCACTGCCATCCGCGACGGAATCGATCCGCACGACCTGCTCGCCGCCGTGGCCAAGCTCTGCATCCCGCCGCTCGGCAGCACCGACACCTCACGCGGCGAGCGAATGATCAGCTTGCTCATCGACGGAATGCATTACGGCGCAATGGAGCCAGAGCGCCACCCGAAGCCGTGATTTCAGCTCTGTCGTCCTTAGCCGGTATCCGTCAATACCCGTATACCGGTATGCGCCCGTCCGGCCGCGAGCGTATCGTTCCCACCAACATGCCGCCTCGGCGCGAAAGGCGCCCGGGCTGAGGGAGGGAACCGCGATGGCGACCGTACAGGCCAGAACGCTGATGGTGCATAACAACACCGTTGCCACGGTGGATATTTTCGTCGCGCATCGTGCGGATTCCACTCTCCCGCTGCGCCTCCAGCTCCCGCCCTTTCCGCAGGGCACTCAGTACCAGTATCTGGCGAGCACCGGCTATTACATGACCGATATCAGTCCCATGCTCGGACTGGTGATCAATCTCGACTGTGAGGTCGGCCCGGGCGCTGTAATGGACTACTGGTACGTCGCCGTCAATATCCGCGGCGGAAGTGCGCCAGGCGCCTATTCGGTCGGCGGATCGGCCCTCTTTCCTACCGAGGCCATAAGATCCCCGACTCTCCCGGGATTCTCAACCTTTTGGTCTCACAAGACGCGGTTTCCGCGACGCCGCCCGTGCTTTCCGTGCGAGAGGACAACATCCCCGGCCATGATCCGATGGGAGGCTTGGCCAGGACCCGGTCCCGTCCGGTTACTTGCCCGGCATTCCCTTCTGGGATTGGTCCGTCAATTCCGGCACCGGCGAGGCGCCCTGGCTGGACGACTTCATGGGCTCGAACGGGGGACCCAATGGTGCGGTCGGCAGCGGCCCGTTCGCGGGAAACGGCAACTGGCCCATCACGCTCAGCAATGACTTGGCGGATCATCTCATCCGCTCCTTCGGGACCTACACGGAGGGCTCCCCGAGCTGGACGGCGAGCCATCTGCCGACCTCAGACGACGTGAAACAGTCTCTGGCTGAGGACGTCTTCGACGTCCCGCCGTGGCAGCGGAGTGCCCAGGAAAGGTCGTTCTGCAACCAGCTCGAGGGCTTCTACCGTCCCGCCAGCGCCCCGGGCCCCCCGGCGCCACAGATCGGCATGCACAACCTGGTCCACCTCTGGGTGGGTGGCAACGACGGAGCGATGATCCAAGCTTCCTCGCCGAACGACCCGGTCTTCTTCCTGCACCACAGCAACATCGACCGGCTGTGGGCGGTCTGGCAGCGCCAGCACCCCCGCGCCGCCCCCTACTTGCCGGCGGTCCCCACCAACGGCACGTTCGCCCTCCACGATCAACTGATCTTCACGCAGAGCAAGACGATCTCGCCGACCTCGCCGTTCTCGGATCCGTGGCTGGATCCGCCCGCGACTCCCGCCCAGGTCGTATCGCACCTGGCCCTGAACTACTTCTTCGAGGACACTGAGGCGTACTAATCAGGCCGATTCGCCGCTGGCGGCGAACGCGGCGATGACCTCGCTGGGTCCCCAGCACAGTGCGAGCTGCCGGGAAACCTCGCTTTCCGCGCCTGCCCGGGATACCGCGACCAGGCCGGTCCGACCGGACTCGAAGCCCGGGACGGCTAGCGCGTCGCGCTGCAAGGCGGCCAGATCATGATCATCGAAGGGGCGATCCAGCCACTTGACCGAGCCCGCATAGTAGATCTCCCGAGCGACCGGTACCCGGTCGGCGCCAACGAGGTCGATCTCCGGGTTGAAGGCGCGGTTCCACCAGCCGCCGACCGCGGTCGCGCCGGGCCAGGGAAGATTGCCCGCCGACAGTGACAGGGCCTCGCGGATGACCGGCTCGACGGCCCGCCCGCGCCAGGATGCCCACCGGCGGCGCACCAGAGCCTGCGCGGTCGCGGGTCGCCCCCGCCTGCTCCAGTCCTGTGCGGCCCGGCCGACCGCCAGGTAAAACCGCAGGTTGCTATCCGCGACCCGGTACAGCATCGGCCTCCCGGCTCGCAGCGACAGCGGCTCGTCGACGGCCAGCACGTGCTTGTCCGCCACCAGCCGGTGCAGGACAGGAGACAGCGTCCCGGACGGGATCACACCCGCCCGGCTGCCGGCCTCCGCCGCGATGTTGGCGTGCGTCCGGTTGCCGCCGCTTATCGCCTCGATGACCCGGCGGGTCATGTCCGGCGCGGGGAACTCCGCCAGCAGCGCCGCCTCCGGCACGCCGAACAACGGCGAGGCTGGATCCTCACATTCTTCCTCGGCGAAGGAGAGCGCCGTGCGGCGGCCGGGCCACGCCCTCAGGATCCCTGGCAGCCCACCGGATAGCAGGTGCGCATCGATCGCATCGGCTGCCTCCAGGCCGAGCGCAGCACCTACTTCGGCCGGGTTCAGCGGCCCCAGCAGCAGGTTGTCGGCGCGGCCGTAGAACGGCCGGTCATAGGCGGTTAGCCGTTCCATCATGTGCAGGTCGCTGCCGAGCAGCAGGAGCAGCACCGGCCGCCGGGAGAGCAGCCGGTCCCAGGCGGTCTGCAACGCGCCGTCGAACACCTCGTCCTGCTCGGCCAGCCAGGGCAGCTCATCCAGGACGATGACCACCGGCCTATCCGGTAGCACAGTGGCCAGTGTCCGGAACGCGTCCGGCCATCCTGCTGCCGCCTCCGCCGGTACCAGATCAAGGTCCCGGGCGACTCCCGAGTCCCTCAGCTCGGCCAGGAACGCCGTGACCGCATCAACCGGGGACGCCCCCCTCGTCGCGGTATAGAACAGGTATGGTGCTCCGCTGCGGTCACAGAACTCCTGAACCAGGCGCGACTTCCCGACCTGCCGCCGCCCCCTGATAGCGACGGCCAGACCGGTGCCGCCCTCAGTGATCCTGGCCAGCCTCCTGCCGAGGAGAGCCAGTTCCGCCGCCCTGCCCACAAATCCGCTCGTCATGTAGTCCCAATCTATGTACCTAAAATCTACATAGATCTTATCTGCAAAACCCATCAACGAAAGTGCGCGTGCGGCTCTGGCCGGGCGAGCTGCCGCGCGGAGACCGAAAGAGGCCGCTTCCGTGATGGGAACCTGTAGGGTTCCAAAACCTTGTCATCGTCGTGACCTGCAACGTTATGGATGGGCCGAGGCCGTCATGCGGCTCGTTCATACTCGCAGATAAGCCCGCCGAGGACCTTATGATGTCGTATCCTCGCCGTCGCCAGGTCGGTGATCGGGGCTGCGGGGATGTCGCCGCCGTCCGCCGGACGCAGGTCCCTGGCCCGGTGCGGACGATGCTGGTTATAGTGCGCGACGTACTCGTCCAGGACCGCCCGCAGGTGCCGCGGCCCGGCGATCAGCATCCGGTCGGTGGCCTCGGACCGGGCTGTGCGTACCCAGCGTTCGGCATAAGCATTCGCGCAAGGGCTGCGCGGCGGGATCTTCACTACCTCTATCCCCGCGGCCGCGAGCACCGCATCGAATGCCTCGGTGAACTGCCCAGCCCGGTCGCTGATCAGGAACCGGAACCGGTTCGCGCCCTCGCCTAGGTCCATCAGCAGGTTCCGGGCCTGCTGCACCGTCCATGCCCCGTCCGGATGCGCGGTCACGCCCAGGACATGGACATGGCGGGTGCCGACTTCGACCACGAAGAAGACGTAGACGCGGCGCAAGGTCACCGCGCAGTCGACATGGAAGAAGTCGCACGCCAGCATCGTCGAGGCCTGCGTGCGGAGGAACTGCTGCCACGTGGACCGGGTGCGCTGCGGCGCGGGCGGGATCCGCAGCCGTTTCAGGATCCGCCGTACCGTGGAGGCGCCGACGCGGATACCCAGGCCGAGCAGTTCGCCCTGGATCCGCTTGTAGCCCCAGCGCGGGTTCTCCCGGGCCATCTGCTCGATCAGCGCCGCGAGCTTGGCGTCGATCGGCGGCCTGCCGCCATGGTGGGGATAGCTCCAGTACCGGCGGACCAGCCGCCGGTGCCAGCGCAGCAGCGTGTCCGGCGTCACCAGCCGGCACAACCGCAAGGGTCTTGGCAGCAGCCTCGTCAGGGCAGCGAGTACCGCCCGGTCAGCCCAGTCCAACCTCGGCCGAGGATATTGCCGACGCAGGACCGCCACCTCGTGGCGCAGCACCAGCAGCTCGGCATCCTTCGCCGCCGCCGACCGCGCCAGCAGCGCCAACCACCCGGCCAGGCGGACGAACATCAGATATATCAGCCGTACTATCACAAGTCCGCGATCCTGCCAGCTCGCCTGCCACCACCGCTGGCATACTCGCAGATCAGCTACCTACACCCCGTTTTGGAACCCCACAGGCAGAACTACGATCCAGATGTGCGCCGCAGAGGTGGTCCGCTACAGGGGGAACCAGACGGGGAGCCAACGGCATCTGCTGAAGCCGGTGTACCGTGGCGCTTTCCCTGCCCCGCGCGGCCATAGCACCTGCACAGCCGGTGCCGGGTGGTGGCAGCGCTAGCCGTTGATACCGCCTTCTCGCGCGCGCTGGGCGAAGGCATCGCAGCGGCACCTTGAAGGCCGTGGAGTGATCACCGCGGTCTGCATGCCATCTCCTCCCTACCTAGCCCTAGTTTCCTGGCTAAGTTGATCTTGAAGTAGTGGGCGTTCTGCCGGACCGGCTCTGATCTGCCGCAACGCGGCGCAGTCACGGTGATTTGGCGCGCATCTATCCTATGACCTAAAGTGGAGCGGTTGGCTGCGGGGAAGGGTCATGGCGAGCCTGTACAAGAAGGTGATCAGCGGGAAGCCGTACTGGTACCTGCGCGAGATGGGCTGGTCCGACGGCAAGCCGAAGCTGGTGTCGGAGCGATACCTGGGCACCGCGGCGGAAATCGCTGCGCTGCTGGATGCCCGTGAGGCGGCGGTGCTGCCGGAGCGGACCCGGCACCTGGCGTTCGGGGATGTGGCGGCGGCCTGGGGCATGCTGGAGGACTTGGGCATCGCCGGGATCATCGATGAGGCGGCGGGGAGCCGCCGCGCGGACGCGGGTGCCAGCGCGGGCACGTACCTGGTGCTGGCGGCGCTGAACCGGCTGGTGGCGCCGTGCTCGAAGCTGGCATTCGCGGACTGGTGGAAGAGCACCGCGGCGGACCGGTTCACCAAGATCCCGGCCCGGGTGCTGGACCACCGCCGGTTCTGGGACGCGATGCACGCCGTCACCCTCGCCCAGCTGGAGGAGGCCAGCCGGGCGATCGCGGTGCGGATCGTGCAGGCGTCCGGCGTGGATGTCTCATCGGTCGCGCTGGACATGACGAACTTCGCCACGTTCATCGCCACCGGCAACGGCAAGGCGCCGGTCGCCCAGCGCGGCAAGGCCAAGCAGAAGCGCGCCGACCTGCGGCTGGTCGGGCTGGGGCTGGTCGTGACCCGGGAGGGCGGGATCCCGCTGGCCTGGCACGCCTACCCGGGCGACCGCCCGGACGTCACCCAGTTCCCGGCCATGCTTGATCAGCTCACGGCCCGGTACGAGCAGGTGTGCGCCGCGGCCGGGGCCGACGCGGACGCTGCGGACGTGACGGTGGTCTTCGACGCCGGGCAGAACTCCGAAGCCAACTTCGCGCACCTGGCCGCGGCCGGGCTGGGCTGGATCGGGTCGGTGCCGGCCTCGGATTGCCCGGACCTGTGCGCCCTGCCCGCCTCCCGCCGCGCCGTCGTGGACGCGGCCCGGTTCGCCGGGCTGACCGCCTGCGACACTCGCCGCGCCGCCTACGGCGCCGAGCGCCGCGCTATCCTCACCCACTCCCCGGAGCTGCACGCCGCCCAGGCCGCCGGGTTCACCGGCACCACGCTGGCCAAGGCCGGCCAGAAGCTGGACGACCTGGCCGCCACCTTGGCCCGCGGCCGGACCCGCCGGCCCCGCGAGAAAGTCGCCGCCGAGATCGAGGCCATCACCGCCAAGCCGTGGGTCCGCCGGGTCATCCGCTGGGACCTGACCGGAGACCAGCCCAAGGACCTGCGCCTTTCCTGGTCGGTCGACCCGGTCGCGCGCCAGCAGCTGGAAGAGGAGATCTTCGGCAAGCACGTGCTGATCACCAGCCACCACGACTGGCCCGTCGCCGAGATCATCGCCGGATACCGGTCCCAGTCCGAGGCCGAGTTCTCCTTCCGGCAGCTCAAAGACCCGCACGTCGTCTCGTTCTCGCCCATGTACCACTGGACCGAGCACAACATCCGCGTCCACGTCTTCACCTGCGTCCTGGCCCTGCAGATCGCGCACCTGATGCGCCGCAAGGCCCGCCAGGCCGGGCTGGACCTGTCCGTCCGCCGGCTACTGTCCCAGCTCGCCGGCATCGGCGAAACCGTCCTGATCTACCCCTCCGCCGGAGGACGCCCCAAAGCCCGCCGCATCACCACCGAGCTTGCCGGCAACCAGCCCCTGCTCTATGACATCTTCAGCCTCGACCGCTGGGCGCCCCGCCGTTAGGTCATAGGCCCACACACCCGGGAAATAACCCTCTACCTGCGGAAACCTCAGCGGAGGTCAGCCTAGCCCGGAAACTCAAGCTAGGCGCAGATCCCGCGCTGCTCGACGCGCAGCTGCGCGGCCGTGTGTGTGAAGCGCGCGAGCAATCCGCGCCGCGCGGGCTACGCATAGACCAGGCTGCCGCCGTCTGGCACGTCCTGACCTCCGCCCGCACCGTCGAGGTGATCACCGGCCCGGCCGGTACCGGCAAGACCCGCGTCCAGGCCACCGCAGCCCGGATCTGGGACGGCCCGGTGATCGGCACCGCCACCTCCCAGAACGCCACCAACGAGCTCCGTGCGGCCGGCATCCGCGTCGTCGCGAACACCACCCGGCTGCTCGCCGACATCCAGCACGGCCGCATCCCGCCCGGCTCCTTGATCCTGGCCGACGAAGGCTCCATGATCTCCATCACCCACCTGGCCGCGATCAGCGAGTACGCCGCCCGCAACCGGTGCAAGCTGGTCCTCGCAGGGGACCAGGAACAGCTCGCCGCGGTCGAGGGTGGCGGCGCCATGATGCTGCTGGCGGACCGGCTCGGGTACGTCCAGCTCGCCGAACCGGTCCGGTTCACCGCCGCCTGGGAACGCGCCGCCTCCCTCCGCCTCCGCCAAGGGGACGCCACCGCCCTGGACGAGTACGACCAGCACGGCCGCATCCGCGGCGCCCTGCCCGACCACGCCACCGACCAGGCCGCCCGCGCCTACGTCGCCAGCTACCTGACCGGCCGCACCGTCCTGCTGATGGCCGCGGACTGGGCCCGCTGCCGGGAACTCTCCCGGCGGATTCGCGACGACCTGATCCACCTCGGCCTGGTCGACGCAGGCCGGGCCATCCGGATCGCCGACGGCGCCGAAGCCTCCGCCGGGGACCTGATCATCTGCCGGGCCAACGATCACCACCTCGAGGCGGGCGAACCGGGCCGGGCCCTGGCCAACGGGGACATGCTTCGGATCGAGGCGGTCACCCGCCGCGGCATCATGGTCCGCCGCCTGCTCGACCCCCGACCCGGCCACCGGGCAGCGCCGGTTCACCGCCCGGGCCTTCCGCTACGACGGCTACCAGTCAGCCGATCTGGCCTACGCGGTCACCGGGCATTCCGCCCAGGGCGCCACCGTCTACACCGGCATCGCGCTGGTCACCGGCGCTGAGGGCCGGCAGTGGCTCTACCCGGCCATGACCCGCAGCACCGACGCCAACCTCGCCTTCGTGTTCACCACCCCGGCCCGGCCTGCCGACGCGCAGCCTGGCGCCCGCCCTGCCCCGGAACTGGACCGTTACGAGCGTATCCGGAGGGAACGGGCCGGTTACTCGCCAGCACCGCTGCTCAGTGCCCAGTCGGACCGCTCCGGCGAGCGTGAGCCGGTCGCCGTGCTCGCCGACGTCCTCAGCCGCGACGGCGCCGAGCAATCCGCCTCCGCGGTCCAGCAGCGCAATCTGGCCAACGCCGACCACCTCGCCATCCTGCATGCGATCTGGACCGCCGAAACCCAGATTGCCCGCCATGACCGCTACCGTGATCTGGTCACGGCCGCGCTGCCACCTGGCCACCGTCAGCCGCTGTCGCACCAGGCCCGGTGGCTGTACCGCACGCTGTGCGCCGCCGAACTCGCCGGCCTGGACCCGGCCGACGTCATCCGCACCGCCATCGCCTCCCGGGACCTGGCCGGATCCCGCGACATCGCCGCCGTCCTGGACGCCCGGATCCGCCCGCACATCGACCCGCTGGTTCCCCAGCCGCAAGGCCCCTGGACCA
>Ga0335085_10016817_pt1 | contig 10552 bp, 7 predicted proteins | sample Lox_Sample_45_FD_206712 | JGI IMG/M metagenome (GOLD analysis project Ga0335085, IMG submission 206712) | Soil microbial communities from Loxahatchee National Wildlife Refuge, Florida, United States - Lox_Sample_4.5 | ecosystem: Environmental > Terrestrial > Soil > Wetlands | place: USA: Florida...
GGCACGGCGCTTTTGCCGACCACGTCGGGCATGGCCACTTCGCGGCCCTGGACGGCCAGGCGCATGGCAGTGATGGCGCTGAGAAACGCGACGGACGACAGGATGAACAGCAGGAACGCCATGCGGAAAATCCACTGCAGGCGTTCGGTGAGATTCAATTGCACGTCGCGGCTTCTCCTGCCATCAGACTAGCACGAGAAGCCGCGAAGTTTCCGGCGTGCGGCTAGAAGCTAAATCGCGCGGCGAGCTGGATGATGCGCTCGCGAGGATCTCCGGGGACACCGGTGTTGATGATCTGCCCGAAGGTGCTGCCCTGATCGAGAATGTCCGTATCGGGGTTGGAAAATTCCGCGTGATTCAGGATGTTGAAGAAATCGCCGCGGATTTCCAGGTTCAGGCGCTCGGTGATCGCCGTGGTCTTCGAAATGGACATATCCAGGTTGATCAGGCCGGGGCCGCGGAGCGAGTTGCGGCGGAATGTGCCGTAGGTCGCCAGGCTCGGATCGGCGACGATCTGGGCATCGGACGGGAAAATCCCGGGGCCCGGGGTGCACGCGCCAAGATCGTTGGCATCTCCACACTGCGCGAAGCTGAAGCTATTGGGATTGAACCAGAGCAAGCCGTTGGAGCGCGGATTCAGTAGCTTCGTCGAACCGACGATGTTGGCGTTTACGTTGGCCCAGTCGCCGAGGCCGCTCGGGCCTTCGGTGAACGAACCAGACTCATCCGGGAGATCGGCGAAGATGTTCAGCGGGAAACCCGAGCGCCAGGTGAGGATGGGGAAAAGCGACCAGCCCTGGGTCAGGCGCTTGGGAGCCGATTCCCACATCTTGTCAAACGGCAAGGTCCAGGCGCCGCTGAAGGTGAAGCGATTGCGGATGTCCGTGTCGCTGGATGCGCGCTGGAGCTCGCCATCGAGGGACGGCACGTTGATGCTGCGCTGGCGGAAGCCCGAAGCGTTGTCGATGGTGTGCCCGTAGGTGTAAGCGAGAATGAAGTAGATGTTGCCGGCACGAGTGTCTCCCACGTGCTTGGTGAGCGTGGCCGTCAGCGCGTTGTAATTCGCGTCGACCACGTTGCGGAACTCGTAGAGGGCGCCGAAACTGCAGCCCGCTCCGCCGGCATTTCCGTTGGTTGCGTCGGGGCAGGTGCTGTCGCCCGGATTCAAATTGAGGACGCGATCGGTGGTCCCCAGCACGAACGGATTGATGTCCTGAAGCGCGGTCAGGCCGTGCGAGCTGCTGCCGAGGTAGTTCAATTCGGCGGTCAGTGACGGAGCGATCTGGCGCTGCACGCTCAAGTTGTACTGGTAGGTGTAGGGCGTGTGCAGGTGCGGATCGACGAAGAAGAGCTGCGGCCCGAACGGCAGCGAGCTCGGATTCGAGAAATACTGCGTGCCGCTGAGCTGGGCGACCGACGGGAACGTGTTCTGCGTGCAGGTGGAATCGAACGGATCGGAGAAGTAGGTGATCGGCTCACCCCCTTCGTTCGAAGCTGGGCAGGCATTTCCGGTGAGTGCGGTCGGGAAGCTGAAGTTTGCCAGGCTGAAAAAGGGCGGCTGGCCGTTGAACTGGAAGTTGTCCTCGGCTTTCAGGATGTCGTAGAAAATCCCGAAGCCTCCGCGGACGCTGGTCTTGCCGTCGCCCATGGGGTCCCATGCGAATCCGAAGCGCGGCGCCCAGTCATTGCGGTCGGGAAAGTTCACGCCGTGCGGGGCTCCGGGGTCGCCGGGGAATACGAGTCCGGTTGGCGCGTTTGGAAATCGGACGGATTGATCGCCGGGGACGATGGAAAACGTTCGCCCGAGCGTGTCGAACTTGGGGCCGTTGTACTCATAGCGGATGCCCAGAGTCAGCGTGAGCCGCTTCGTCACTTTCCATTCGTCCTGGAAGAAGGCGTCCCAGGATTTGGTGCGAATGTTGGAAGGCGCCGCGGCGCCCTGGATGTAATCCGTCGGCGCGCCCAGCAGGAAGTCGGCGAACGCATTTCCCGTGAGGGTGCCGAAGAAATCGTAGAAGCCGTTGGTGAGGAAATCGAAAGTCTGATTGTTCTGGTAGGCGGATACCCCGCCGCCCATCTTCCAGGTGTTCTTTCCGCGAATCCATGTGAACGTGTCGGAGACCCCGAACGTGTTGTTGATCAGGTCCGACGGACCGCCGTAGGTGTAGCCGATCGAGGTCTGAAGATTGTTGAGCTCGACCAGCGGCGGTCCGGTGGGATTGTCCGGGGTGAGATTCGTGAATCCGAGCGCAGCCGCGTTGAGAAGGGAATTCGGCCCGAGCGGGACGCCCTGCAGTTGGTACAGCTTTTGGGTGCTGAATCGCAGCTCGTTGAGCTTGTTCGCTGAAATCGTCCGCGTGTAGGCGAGGTTCAGAAAATAGTCGTTGATCTTGGTCGAGACCGGGAATCCCGCCACGGTGGCGAAGGGCACGAAATCGGATTCGGTAACGAACGGATCCGTTTCGGGGTTGCGTTGGCCGCCGAGAGTGGCCGTGATCTGGTCCTTTTGGGTCACCTGGAAATCGAACCGCATGGTGAGTTCGTTCTGGTTGTTGATGGAGGCGCCGCGCGGAAAGCTGTTGCCGTCCGAGGTGACGGGGAAAAGGCCGGAACTGAGATAGTTCAGCGCCACGGGGTTCAGCGCCGCCGGATTCAGGAAGCCCGCTGGTTTCCCGGGCGCCTGGTAGAAGGGATTCGCGGCGAGAAACGACACGACGCCGCTATCGAACGAGAAATCGCATCCGGCTGAAGGAGTCGCGATGCAGGCCGTCTCCGCAGTGGAAAACACGGGAATTGAGGCGCCGGGCGGGGTGGAGAGATCGGACTGCTTTTGCCCCTGATAGCCGACGAAGAAAAAGAACCGGTCCTTTCCATTGACGAGCCTGGGGATCCAGATCGGGCCGCCAAACGTGGCGCCGTATTGATTGCGGCGCAGCGGGTCGCGCGGCTGATCGTCGAGATGATTGAAGAAAGAATTCGCGTCGAAATCGCCGTTGCGGACGTAATCGTAGGCGCTGCCGTGCCACTGGTTGGTGCCGGACTTGGTGACTTCGCTGACGATCCCGCCGCCGTTGCGTCCGTATTCCGCCGTGTAATTGCTTTCGAGCACCCGGAATTCCTGAATCGTGTCGGGATTGGGATTGAAGACCACGCCGTTGTCGAGCAGGTTGTTGTTCAGGCTGCCGTCGAGCAGATAGGTCACGGAATCCGTCCGGCCGCCGCCGATGCTGTAGCCGCCGACACCGTTGCTGTAGCCGCCAGCGCCGGTGTTGTCCGGGTTCGACTCGCTGACGCCGGGCAGCAGCAACGCGAGGCTCAGGACGTTGCGTCCGTTGAGAGGAGCCTGCTCGATGGCCTCTCCGGTGATGGTGCCACCAACGGTCGGATTTTCGGTTTCGATCCGCGCCGCCTGGGATTCCACGGTCACGGTCTGGCTGACGGCGCCGAGCTGCAGGACGACGTCAAAGCGCAGCGATTGGTTGATCTCCAGGCGGTTCGGTTGCGTGGTGACCTTGTTGAAGCCTTCGTGCTCGACGGTGACGCTATAGGAGCCGATCGGGAGATTGAGGACCTCGAACGTGCCGTCCTCCTTTGTCGAAGTGGTGGAAGCGATGGAGGTGGCGGTATTTGTAACCGTTACCTCGGCGCCCGGGACTGCCGCGCCTTGCTGATCGGTGACCGTGCCGATCACGCGTCCGGTGGCGTTCTGCGCGTGCGCCGCGCCCGCTGCGAACAACAAGAATCCGAAAACACATACATATCCGAATAGTAGGACGGCTTGTTTCATCGCTTCGCTCCCTAAATCCCTGAAATTTCAATCGCCCGCGCGTTCAAGATTCGGCGTTGGACGATGCATTCACGGGTATGGAAGCAATGGGATGACCACAATTTACGGGACGTGCGTGAGGCTGCGGCGGAAGTGCGGGCCAACTTGGCCTTACGATTTTTCCAGGAGCGCGGCGAAAAATCCGTCGGTGCGGTGGACGGCGGGCGAGGTGCGGAAAAATCCGTCGGAGGAGAAAAGGTCCGGCGCTTTCACGCCTGGTGCGAGGAGCGGCGCTAGCAGCCCGGCCGCTTCTGTGGAAGGAATGGCGCGAATACCGGATGAATTGTGCAGCGCGTCTTTGACGACAGCCTCGTTTTCCTCCGGTTCGATCGAGCAGGTGGAATAGACGAGCCGGCCGCCGGGCGCGAGTTTCGTGAAAGCGTTGGCGAGAATTTGAGATTGCAGCCGCTGGGAGTCGGCGAGATTTTCCGGACGCAGGCGCCAGCGAATTTCGGGATGGCGTGCCAGCGTGCCGGTGCCCGAGCACGGCGCGTCGACCAGAATGCGGTCGAATTCGCCGGGGAGTTCCATTGCGCGAGTGGCATTGAGTTCGACGAGGCTGATGTTTCGCAGACCAAGGCGCTTGAATTGCGCTTCCATCGCGCGAACTCGGTGCGCGTGCAGATCGGCGGCGATCACCTTGCCTTGGGGGCCCGCGGCGCGAGCGAGGGCCGCGGTCTTGCCACCGGGCGCGGCGCAAAGATCGAGCACGCGATCTCCGGCTTGGACACCGAGCAGAAGGGAGATGGCTTGGGAGGCTTCGTCCTGGATCGAAATTTGGCCGGAGCGAAAAGGCTCGCTGCGCGCCGGGCTGCCGCCGCTAACCGCGAATGCCGACTTGAGCAGCGTGCCGTCTTCCACACGCATGCCCGCGGATTCGAGCGCGCGGATGATCGCGGCGCGCGCGTCCGGCGCATGGATGGCGCAGGTGAGCCGCGCGGGACGGTTGTTGGCTTCCAGCAGGGCGATGGTGTCCGGTTCGCCTAAGCGCGCGAGCCAGCGTTCGACCATCCACGTGGGGTGTGAGCGCAGGATTGCCAGACGCTCGACAGTCCCGAATCCTGCGGGAAGGAACTTTTCGGCCGGCGTTTTCGCGTCCGCCGCGATTTTGCGCAGCACGGCGTTGACCAGCGACGCGGCTGATGATTTTCGCGCGCGCTTCACCAGCTCGACGGATTCGTTCACCGCCGCGCGGGCGGGAATTTTCGCGAGGAACCGGAGCTGGTAGGCGCTCATCCGCAGCGCGATCGCGACGGGCAGATCCAGCCGCTCGACGGTCTTTTTCAGATCGCGGCTGAGGAGAAAATCGAGCAGGCGGCGCCAGCGCACGACGCCCATGACGAGTTCGGTGGCGAGCGCCGCGTCGGCGGGCTTCAGCGCGCGGTTCTCGCCCGCATCGAATTCGGCGTGAAGCAAATCGCTGGCATACGCATCTTCGGCTTCCACGCGGCGGAGGACGTCGAACGCGATTTGTCGGGAGATGGAAACGGCCATGGTGCGGCTCTATTCGCCGAAGCGCTCGCCGGGTTTGATGCGGGCGCCGCTCATGAATTCGACGTCGGTGACGCGCTTGCGGCCTTCGAGCTGGACGTGCTCGACGTGAAAAACCGTGTTGCCGCCGCAGATCACCAGCAGGCCGTCTTCTTTTGTGGGCAGGATAATTCCCGGAGCTCCGCCGGCCGCGACCGGCCGGAGAGGCTTGCCCCAGAGCTGGCAGATTTTTCCGCGGAAGGAGGTGAAAGCGCCGGGCCACGGCTGCATTCCGCGAATTCGATTGTGAATATCGAACGCGGTGAGCGACCAATCGATGCGGCCGTCTTCTTTTTTCAGGATGGGCGCGAGCGTGGCTTTCGATTCATCCTGCGGCACCGGCGAAATCTCCCCCGCTGCCAGCTTCCGCAGTGTTTCGACGATCAGCGGCGCGCCGGCTTCCGCCAACTGTGCGGTCAGATCCGGTGCAGTTTCGTTTTCCGCGATTCCGGTTTTGTAAGTTAGCAGCGTGGGCCCGGTGTCGAGCCCTGCGTCGATTTGCATCGTGGTGAGCCCGGTGACTTTTTCTCCGTTGATGATGGCCCAGTTGATCGGCGCGGCCCCGCGATATTTCGGCAGCAGAGAAGCGTGCAGATTGATCCAGCCGAGGCGCGGAATCGCGATCAGGCGAGGCGAAATAATCTGGCCGTAGGCGATAATCACCACCGCATCGGGCGCGATGCGCTGAAAATATTCGCAGCTTTCGTCCGATTTTATTTTTTCGGGCTGGTAGACGGAAATCCCGGCTTCGACGGCCGCTCGCTTGACCGCCGGCATGTGAACTTCACCGCCGCGCCCGCGCGGACGGTCCGGTTGCGTCACCACGCCGGCGACATCGAAATCCGGCTCCGCGATCAGCCGTCGCAGTGACGGAACCGCGAACGCCGGAGTGCCGCAGAAAACGATCTTGAGCGCCACGGCGCGCCTACCACTCGCCGGCTTTTTTCAGCTTCTTGATTTTACGCTTGATCAGGTCGCGCTTGAGCATGCTGAGGTGGGTGATAAAGAGGATTCCGTTCAGGTGATCGATCTCGTGGCAGAAAGCGCGGGCCAGCAAGCCTTCGCCGCGCATCTCGAATTCTTTTCCCGTGGCGTCCTGCGCCTTCACGGTGACGTACTGCGGCCGCGCCACATGCCCGCGAAAGCCGGGGATCGAAAGGCAGCCTTCCTCTTCGCGCTGCTCGCCTTCGGTATGGAGGATTTGCGGATTCGCGCAGACGATCCTGGCTTCCGGATTTTTTCCGACGGTGACGTCAATCACGGCGATACGCCGGCTGATGCCGATCTGCGGAGCCGCCAGCCCCACGCCATTGGCGGCATACATCGATTCGAACATGTCCGCGACGAGTGCTTGCAGTTCGTCGTCGAATTTTTCGACCGGTTTTGTTACGGTTTCGAGAACCGGGTCGCCGAATTTGACTATCGGATGGATCATCGTGGTTTCGGACGGCGTCGTGGCCGGATCGATCTCCTAAAAATTGTCCAGCTGTTGCTGGTACCCGTCGTAGTTGCGCCGCATTTCACCCAGCGAATCGCCGCCGAATTTGTCGACGAAAGCGCCCGCCAGCGTGTTGGCCACCATTGCTTCACCGGCCACGCCTCCGGCGGGCACCACGCAGAAGTCGGAGCGCTCGTAGGCCGCCTTCACTTCCGCCTTGGTCACCAGATCGGCGGTCATCAGCGCCCGGCGCAGCGTGGAAATCGGCTTCAGGTAGCCGCGCACCACGATGTCCTGCCCGTTGGTGATACCGCCCTCGAGGCCGCCGGCGCGGTTCGAGGTGCGGTCGAACCTTTTTCGCGCCGCATCATACCGAATTTCGTCCTGCACTTCCGAGCCGTAACTACCGGCGTTTTCGAATCCGGAGCCGATCTCGACAGCCTTTACGGCCTGGATCGACATGATGGCCTGCGCCAGCCTGGCGTCGAGCTTTTCATCCCACTGCACGTGCGTGCCAAGGCCCGGCGGCAGCCCGCGCGCGACCACTTCAAAAGTGCCGCCCACGGTATCGCCTGCGCGCAACACGTGATCCACCTCGGCCTTCATTCGCGCTTCGATCTCGGGATCAACGCAGCGCAGCGGCGATTCCAGATTGTCGCAGATGGCCACGATCTCTTCCCACGTAGCCGCGCGCTCAAGCTCTACGTGACCGACGGCGATGGTGTGGCTGAGCACGGTCACGGCGAATTCCCGCAGCAACGACTTCGCCAGCGCGCCCACGGCCACGCGGGCCGCCGTTTCGCGGGCCGACGCCCGCTCCAGCACGTAGCGCGCGTCGTGGAAGTTGAATTTTTGCGCGCCGGCCAGGTCGGCATGGCCGGGCCGCGGCTCGGTCAGGCGGCGCTGGGCGTCTTCCGCGCCTTCGCTATCCTCCACCGCCATGGCCTTCTCCCAGTTTTTCCAGTCGCGATTTTCGATGCGCAGCGCGATGGGCGCGCCGATGGTTTTCCCATGCCGCACGCCGGAAAGAAAGTCGGCCTGGTCCTTTTCGATGCGCTGGCGCCCGCCGCGCCCGTATCCCAATTGGCGCCGGTGGAGCTCGCGGTTGACGAAATCAAGATCGATCGGGATGCCCGCGGGCAATCCCGAAACCCAGGCGACAAGCGCCTGCCCGTGCGATTCTCCGGCGGTGACGAATCGAAACATTCTCTGCGATTCCTTGTCTATGAGGACAGACGAAGGATTCTACCGGAGGCACTCCCGCGCGTAAAGGCGCGGCGGGCCGGGGTTGCAGCCGGGAACGTAGCGCCTGCGACCTATGAAATCGAGGCGCAGCCGCCGCACCCCGGCAGCGGCAATGGCCAACACGCCCGCGGCGGATGTTTCTTGACGCGCCGCACAGCGGACGTTACGCTTTCCAAGACTCGGCTCGCCCCCTGAGCCGCTGACACGATGCCCGAAACCAGCGAAATTTCATCGCTCCCGTCGGTTTTGGGCGATGTGGTGAAGCGTTTCGTTTTCTCCGTCCAGGATTATTCACTGTTGTCTCTGCAGTCCGTCACCAACCTGTTCAGCCCGCCGCAGTACTGGGCGGATACGGTCGATCAAATGGACCTGATCGGCGTGGGTTCGCTGCCGATCATCATTGCCGCGGCGCTTTCCATCGGCGGCGTGATGGTGTTGAACACCGCTTCCGAATTTCAGCGTTTCGGTGAGACGGCTTTGACCGGCGAAGCGGTGTCGCTGGCCCTGGTTCGCGAACTCGGCCCGGCGATCACGGCGCTGCTGGTCGCGGGCCGCAACGCGTCCGGCATCGCTTCCGAGCTGGGGTCGATGGTGGTCACCGAGCAAGTGGACGCCATGCGCGCGCTGGGGACGGACCCGATTCGCAAATTAATGACGCCGCGCGTGGTGGCCGTCGTGCTCACCGTTCCCGTCCTGGTGGCGATTTTCGATCTTGTCGGATTGTGTGGCGGGTTCGTTGTCGCGTGGTTCACTTTGCGCCTGGGCGCAGTGCAATTCTGGACCACGGCGATTCGCGCGCTCGACTTCGGCGATTTGGTGCAGGGCCTGGCGAAGCCGATCGTTTTCGCGTTCATTATTTCGACCATCGGCTGCTATCAAGGCCTGCGCGTCACCGGCGGCACGCAGGGCGTCGGCCGCGCGACCACCACCGCCGTGGTCATCTCCTCGGTCATGGTCCTGGTCTCCGACCTCTTCCTGGCGAAGCTGCTGTTGTACCTCTTTAAGTAGAGGCAAACTCCTTCGGGAACTCATTTCCGTCTATAATTTCCGGATGGTGCGCCCCAGCCGCACGTCGATCATGCTCGACGCGAAGACCATGGTTCCGGGCGAACCGTTTATCGAGTTCAAGGACGTGCGCCTCGGCTTCGACGAGGGCGACGTTCTCCGCGGCGTTTCCTTTGACGTCTCTCCCGGCGAAACCAAAGTCATCCTCGGCGAAAGCGGCTCTGGAAAAACCCTGTTGATGAAGCTGGCCGCCGGATTGTTGCGACCCGATTGCGGCCGCGTGTGGGTGATGGGCCATCACCTGGCCGAAATGTCCGAAGAGGAGCTGCTCGATTTTCGCCGCCACCTCGGATTCGTGTTTCAGGAAGGCGCGCTATTCGATTCCATGACCGTGGCCGAAAATGTCGCGTTCCGCCTGCGCGAAGAACATGCCGCCGAGGAAGAAATCGAGCAGCGCGTGCGTGAAGCGCTGCGGTTCGTGGAGCTGGAGCAGGCGCTCGACAAATTTCCCGCGGAGCTTTCCGGCGGCATGCGGCGGCGCGTGTCGATTGCGCGCGCCCTGGTGGATAAGCCTCCATTGGTTTTCTACGATTCGCCGACCGCGGGTCTCGACCCAGTCACGTCGCAGACCATCATCACGCTGGTGCTGCGGGGGCGCGATCTGCAGGGCGTCACATCGCTGCTGGCCACGCATCGCGTGCAGGATGCGTTTGGGCTGGCGCATTACCGGTTCGACGAGGCGTCGAAGCGCGTTGTGCCCATCGCCAGCGCCAACGGCAAGCCGGCGACGCCTCCCACGAATGCGCGTGGGGAGCGGGCGACGACCAACGTGGTCGTTCTGCGCGCGGGCGAAGTCTATTTCGAAGGCTCGACCGATGATGTGCTGCACTCGTCCGACGAATATCTGAAAAAGTTTCTGGCATCGGCTGAATAAAGGATCGACTCGCGGTTTCGAGGAGGAATAGCAATGGCGCAACGAAAGCAACTGACGTGGGCTGAGCTGCGGGTGGGCCTCTTCGTGCTCGGCGGCCTGATCATCGTGATGGTGGCGATTTTCTACGTCACCGGCGAGAATTTCCTGACGCCGAAATACAAGCTGATCACGTATCTGGCCGAAGTGGACGGGCTCAATACCGGCGCGAACGTTTCGCTCGACGGCGTCGGCATCGGCAACGTCGAATCGATCACCCTGAATCCGCACCCGGCGGATCGCAACCAGAGCATCGAACTGGTGCTGCGCATCCAGAAGAAATTTCAGGATCAGATTCGCACCGACCCCAGCGACGCAGCGAAAAGCTCGACGGCCAGCGTCGTCACCGAAGGATTGCTCGGGGACCGCTACGTCAGCATCACGCGCGGGTTTTCCGGCAGCGTGATCCCCGCCGGCGGCGTGGTGCCCGGTTCACCGGCTGGCGATATGAAGGCCATGGTCGAAAGCGGCACCGACCTGATGCAGAACCTCAACGGCCTGACCACCGACATTCACGCCATCGTCACGCAGGTTCAGA
>Ga0335085_10016818_pt1 | contig 10551 bp, 5 predicted proteins | sample Lox_Sample_45_FD_206712 | JGI IMG/M metagenome (GOLD analysis project Ga0335085, IMG submission 206712) | Soil microbial communities from Loxahatchee National Wildlife Refuge, Florida, United States - Lox_Sample_4.5 | ecosystem: Environmental > Terrestrial > Soil > Wetlands | place: USA: Florida...
CGCGGGGGCCGGAAGCGTTTCTGTAACGGACATGTCAAAAAAACCTCCGCCGTGAGGATACAGAAAAAAACGGGGAGCCGAAGCCCCCCGTTTCCCAAGGGAATCTGCCGGGGCCTCCTAGAACGAAAGGCGCGCACCCCACTTCAGCTGGTAGCGCGAACGGACGTCCTGGGTGGTGTATTGCTTCCCCTCGTCGAACGCGCCCACGGTGTTCTGCGTGTAGATCGGCTTGCCCGTGGCTGCGTCGATCCCCGAATAGTTGAGCGCGGTGTACGTCTGGTTCTGGACGTAACGGAGGAGTCCCTTGTTGTGGTCGATCAGGTTGATCAGGTTCAGGATCTCGAACGAGAGCTGCACCTGCACCACCGTGATCGGCAGGGTCACGTCGTAGTGAAAGTCGAGGGTATGGATCCAGGGAGCATCGAGCGCGTTGCGCGGCTGGACCTGCCCGCGGTACTTCTCGAGGCCCGTCGTCGCCAGGAAGGTGTTCCACTGGGCTTCGGTCGGAGCCCCCGCCCCCTTCCAGACGATGTCGCTGTAGTTCTGGGGGACGAAGATGAGGTCGTTTCCCGACGCCCCGTCGCCGTTCGGGTCCCCGCCCATCAGGATCGAGTAGGGCTGCCCCGACTGGGCCGTGAAGACCAGTCCGACGTTGTGGCTCACGGGTCCGGTCCGGAAAGCCTGCGTCCCGACGACCGTGAAGCGATCCGGCACCTCGAAGAAGGAACGGGTGAGCTGCTGGGTGTAGATGTCACCGTTCGTCGTCTGGAACTGCCAGTTGGACAGCGCCACGCTGGACGTCCCTTCGAATCCGGCCTTGGAGTTCATGTAGGCGTACGCCCCGGAGAGGTAGAGGCCGAAGGGGAAGCGCTTCTCCAGGTGGACGACGAGGTCCTGCTGCTCGCCCCGGGTGGTGTTGGACAGGTAGAGCATGTGATTGAACGCGGGACTGTAGTTCTTGTAGATGGGCGCGCCGTAGAACGTGGTGTTCCCGGTCGCGACCTTGTTGATGTTGTAGTAGAAGATGTCCTCGAGCGTCTTGGTGAACATGAACTCGACGGTCCCCTGGATGCCCCAGGGCAGCTCGCGGTCGTACCCCAGCGTGGAGCGGAGGATCCTCGGGAACTTGAAACCGGGATCGATCCCGTTGACCGTGATCGCGGCCGTTCCCGGAGGGAAGTTCTTCGGCGGGTTGTTGGGGTCCGGGTTGAAGGTGACGTTGCTCGCGCTCAGGTTCGTGAGGAAAAGGCCGGTGTTCGAGTAGTTGTTGGAAATCCAGACGAACGGGGTGCGGCCGGCGAAGACGCCGACCCCGCCGCGCACCTGGTCCTTGCCGGAGGCGTCCGGAGCCCAGTTGAACCCGAGGCGGGGCGAGATCATCAGCATGTTGCTCGGCATGTCGCTCGTGTCGACGCCGAAGGTGCTGTAGATGAGCGGGCTGTAATCCGGACTGTCGGGGAGCCGCGGGAGATCGAACCGGAGGCCGAGGTTCACATTGAGAGTATTGCTGATCTTCCACTGGTCGCCCGCGTAGAGGCCCCACTGCTGGGCGCTGAACTTGGCCGGCGCGCGCGGGTCCGACCCGTTGGCGAACTGGACCTGGTACCGCGCGGCGTTCCCGGCCTCGAGGTCGGCGACGCTGTTGAAGAAGTACGTTCCGTAAACGTCCTGGAAGAAGACGTTCGAGAACTTGAAGAACTCGTTGTGAGTTCCGATCGTGATCGTGTGGTTCCCCTTGATCATCGTGTAGTCGTCGGTGACTTCGAGGATGTCCTGATTGAGCGAGTTGGCTCCGGAGGAGCGTTCGGTCCCGGCGGCCAGATCGAAGGTGTTGCTCCCGGTACAGAACGTGTTGGGCGACGTGCAGACGTACACCGACGGGAAGGCCACGGGCACCGCGCGGGCGTCCCGGACCGTCTGGTAGCCGACGCGGCCCTGGTTGAACGAATCGGCGGCGAAGACGCTGTTGACCTGGAGCACCCCCGAGTTCGTCTTGTCGGTGATCGTGTACCCGTTCGTCTCGAAGGAGTACGCGTTGAAGTTTCGTTGACTGGCGATGCCGCTCAGGGCGTCGACGTAGTTGTACCGGAACGTCGCCTGGGTGGAGTCCGTGACGTTGAAGTCGAGCCGGCCGAACAGCAGGGTGCTGTTCACCGGAAGGTTGTAGTCCCCGAGCCCGCCCGGGTTGTAGCCGTACTTGTTGATCAGGACCTGCTGGAACGCGGCGGCCTGCGCCGGATTCTTGTAGGTGTTGACCGTCGTACCGTTGGCGGACCCGTTGGTCGGAGCCGAGAGCTTGTTCCCCTCTCCGGCGACGAAGAAGAACAGCTTGTCCCTCAGGATCGGCCCGCCCAGGCTGCCGCCGTACTGTTCCTGGTTGAAGGTCGCGATCGGCTTGTAGAGCGCGTCCCCGTGGGCCTGGGGAACGTAGCTGCCGACGTAACCCTGGTTCCGCGTGAAGCCGTAGCCGGACCCGTGGAAGTCGTTCGACCCGCTCCGCGTGATCATGTTGATGGCGCCGCCGGTGAACCCCCCCTGCTTGATGTCGTAAGGGGAGACGGCGACCTGGAGCTCCTGGATGGTTTCCAGCGAGATGGGCTGCGTGTCCGTCTGCCCGCCCGGGGTGCCGGTCGTGGAGAGCCCGAAGATGTCGTTGTTGACGGCACCGTCGATCTGTACCGAGTTGTACCGGTTGTTCTTTCCCGAAAAGGAGATGTTGGTCTGCGTCGTGTCGTTCGCCGCCACGTTGACGTAGGGGTTCGTCCGGGCGAAGTCCTGGAACTGCCGGCGAATGGTCGGCAGCGACTTGATCTCCCCTGCCGTAATCGCCTGTTCGGAGCCCATCCGGTTCGGGCTGATCAGCGGCTCTTCTTCGGCCGTCACGCTGACACTCTCCCTCACGGCCACGACCTCCAGCTCGAAGCCCAGTTCGCGCTGTTCACCGAGGGCGATGAGGATGTTCTTCTGGGTCTCGGTCTTGAAGCCGCTGAGCTTCGCGGTCACCGTATAGGGCCCGCCCGGGCGGAGATTGAGCATGGCAAAGCGTCCGTTGGCTCTCGTCACGGCGGTGTATCGGGTGCCGGTCGGGACGTGAACGGCATCCACCGTGGCGCCGGGAAGAGGGCTCTTGTCCGATTTGAGGGCCACGAGCCCCATGAGATCGCTGGTGGTCTCCTGCCCGCACGCGGGCAGAGCCAGGAAGAGCGAGGCCGCCACGCATGCGGCGAGCGGCAGGAGACGACGCAGTCTGATCATGTGCACATCCTTTCCTCCGATCGAGATTGAACACCGCGGCACGGCAGGAATCTGGGCGCGCGGCGTGAAGTCAGCGTGAAGCCGATTCATTGGGCCGGGCGGAGACTATGTCCCCCCGCCGCTCCGGCTCACGCCATCACCTGCATCATTTTTCGGGCCCGTAGAGGTGTGATAGAAAAGCCGTTCCCCCGAAAAGGCACCTTCCCCCCTCGCCCGGTTCGCCGCCGCCGGGGTGTCGTCTAGACTTCGTCAGGGGGGATGGATGACGACAGCACAGAGTTTCCTCGCCACCGTCGACCGCAATTTCGCCGCCGCGGCGGCCTTTCTCGACTATCCGCAGGGGCTCCTCGACCAGATCCGCGTCTGCAACGCGATCTACAAGTTCCACTTTCCCGTCCGCAGCGAGGATGGAAAAGGCTATCAGGTGATCGAGGCCTGGCGGGCCGAGCACAGCCACCACAAGCTGCCGGTGAAGGGCGGAATCCGCTATTCCCCCGAGGTCAACGAGGATGAGGTTCTCGCGCTGGCTGCCCTGATGACCTTCAAGTGCGCCATCGTCGACCTCCCCTTCGGCGGGGCCAAGGGCGGGATCCGGGTCGACCCGCGGAAGACCTCGGCGGAGCAGCTGGAGCGGATCACGCGGCGCTACACGGCGGAGCTGGTCAAGAAGAACTTCATCGGCCCCGGGGTAGACGTTCCGGCGCCCGATTACGGCTCCGGCCCGCGGGAGATGTCGTGGATCGCCGACACGTACGGCCAGTTCCACGCCGGCGACATCGACGCGGCCGGCTGCGTGACGGGAAAACCCGTCTGGCTCGGGGGGATCCGGGGCCGGAAAGAGGCGACGGGGCGGGGCGTCTTCTTCGGCATCCGGGAGTGCGTGAACGATCTGGCGCTGATGAAACGGATCGGGCTTCCCACGGGTCTCGCGGGAAAGCGCGTCGTGATTCAGGGCCTCGGCAACGTGGGCTACCACGCGGCGAAGTTCCTCCAGGATGCGGGCGCCGTTCTGGTCGGCCTCGCCGAGTGGGAGGGGGCCATCGCGAACCCGAAGGGGCTGGACGTGGACGCCGTCGTCGTGCACCGGACGGAAACCAGGAAGATCACCGGTTTTCCGGGCTCCCGGAGCCTGGCGACGAGCGAGGACGCGCTGCTCCTCGACTGCGACATCCTCGTCCCGGCCGCGCTCGAGAACGTCATCACGACCGCGAACGCGGCGAAGGTCAAGGCGAAGATCGTGGCCGAAGCGGCGAACGGCCCGATCACGGCCGACGCCGACGCGGTCCTCCGGAAGAAGGGCGTGCTCGTCATCCCCGACATGTACCTGAACGCCGGCGGCGTGACCGTCTCCTATTTCGAATGGCTGAAGAACCTCTCGCACGTCCGCTTCGGCCGGATGGAGAAGCGCTACGAGGAGATGGCCTTTGCCCGGGTCGTGACCTCGCTCGAGAGCACGACCGGCAAGAGGCTCAGCGACCAGGAGAAGGCGCTCATGATCCGGGGCGCCGACGAGGAGGATCTCGTCAACTCCGGCCTCGACGAGACCATGACGAACGCCTACCGGGAGATCCGGGAGGTGGAGACGCGCCACCCGAAGGTGCCCGACCTCCGCTGCGCGGCGTTCATCAGCGCCATCGACAAGGTCGCCCAGAGCTACATGTCTCTCGGGATCTTCCCGTAGGGCGTCCGGAGCGGCGCCAGGCCCCCGTACCGAGTCAAACGCATCAGGTCGCGCCCCTCGCGGGAGTGCAGGATGACGGGTACGGACGTACGAAGCGGCGGGCCTTGCCCCGCGCGGAAGGCCCCGACGAACGAAGAGGAGGGAGATGCATGTCCGAGTACATCAGGAATCTGATCGCGGAGGTCAAGGCCAAGAACCCGGCGGAGCCGGAGTTCCACCAGGCCGTACAGGAAGTCGCCGAGTCCCTGGACGTCATGCTGGAGAAGCGCCCGGAGTACCGGACGGCGAAGATACTCGAGCGGATCATCGAGCCCGAACGCGTCATGATGTTCCGGGTTCCGTGGCAGGACGACCAGGGGAATTTCCGGGTCAACCGCGGCTTCCGGATCCAGATGAACAGCGCGATCGGCCCCTACAAGGGGGGACTGCGCTTCCACCCCTCGGTGAACCTGGGGATTCTGAAGTTCCTCGCCTTCGAGCAGGTCTTCAAGAACTCTCTCACGACCCTCCCGATGGGCGGCGGCAAGGGGGGCTCCGACTTCGACCCGAAGGGAAAGAGCGACAACGAGGTCATGAAGTTCTGCCAGAGCTTCATGACCGAGCTGTTCCGCCACATCGGGCCGGACACCGACGTTCCGGCGGGCGACATCGGCGTCGGCGGGCGGGAGATCGGCTTCCTCTTCGGCCAGTACCGGCGCCTCCGGAACGAGTTCACCGGCGTCCTGACCGGAAAGGGGCTGAACTGGGGCGGCTCGCTGATCCGTCCCGAGGCGACGGGCTACGGGGCCGTCTACTTCGCTTCCGAGATGCTCGGGACGCGGGGCCAGTCGATGGAGGGGAAGACCTGCCTCGTCTCGGGGAGCGGAAACGTCTCGCAGTACACGGTGGAGAAGATCCTCCAGCTCGGCGGGAAGGTCGTGACGCTCTCCGACTCGAACGGCTACATCTACGACGAAGCGGGAATCACGAGGGAGAAGCTGGACTTCGTCCTCGACCTCAAGAACGTCCGGCGCGGCCGGATGCAGGAATACGCGAGCAAGTTCAAGGGCGCCGTCTACGTTCCGGTCGATCCGAAGCTCGACCACAACCCGCTCTGGTCCCACAAGGCCCAGTGCGCCTTCCCGAGCGCGACGCAGAACGAGATCAACGGAAAAGACGCCCAGAACCTCCTCCGGGGCGGCGTCTACGCGGTCTCGGAAGGGGCCAACATGCCGACGACGCTCGACGGCGTCAAGGTCTTCCTCGACGCCGGGATCCTCTACGGCCCGGGCAAGGCCGCCAACGCCGGCGGCGTCGCCACCTCCGGTCTCGAGATGTGCCAGAACAGCATGCGCCTCTCCTGGAGCCGCGATGAGGTGGACAACCGGCTCCACGGGATCATGAAGTCGATCCACAAGGCGTGCTGGGAGACGTCCCAGCGGTTCGGAACCCCCGGGAACTACGTCAACGGGGCGAACATCGCCGGCTTCCTCAAGGTCGCCGATGCCATGATGGACCAGGGTCTGGTTTAGGCTTGTCCTCCGGGGACGGCGGGATCCAGCCCCGCCGTTCCCCGGATTGACCATGCCGCCGGATCCTCGCCCCGCCTCCACGCCGCTCTCGCTCGAAAGCCCCTGGACGGGCTTCCAGGATCTGATGCCGTGGCGCGTCCAGGACGTCCTGCTCGTCTCCAGTCTCTATGACTCCTTCATCCTGGCCGAGGACGGCCAGCTGAACGAACGGATCCTCGCCGAGTCGCTCGATCTGAACCTCCGGTACGTTCCCCGCGTCGTCCGGGTGTCGACCGGGGCCGAAGCCCTCGCCGTCCTCAGGGAGCAGCCCCGGTTCAACCTCGTCGTGACGTCCCTCCACGTCGGCGACATGGATGCCATGACCCTCACTCGGCGGATCCGCGAGGCGGGCCTCCCGCCCCACGTCGTTCTCCTCGCCTACGACAACCGCGAGCTCGAACAGTTCACGGCCCGGACGGACGTCTCGGGCCTCGCGGGCGTCTTCCTCTGGCGCGGCGACGTCCGGATCCTCCTCGCGATCGTGAAGATCCTCGAGGACCGGATGAACGTGGAGCACGACGTCCGCGTCGCGGGCGTCCAGATTCTCGTCGTCATCGAGGACCAGGTCCCGGTCTACTCCTCGTTTCTTCCGGTCATCTACACCGAGCTGATCCATCACTCTCACCAGCTCGTGCCGGAAGGGATCAATCTCTCCCACAAGCTGATGCGCCTGCAGGCCCGGCCGAAGATCCTCCTTTGCCGGAGCTATGAGGAGGCGTGGGAGGCCTTCTCGGCCTTCCGGGAGAACGTCCTCGGCATCATCTCGGACATCGAGTTTCCAAAAGGTGGCCTCCTCGCGCCCCGCGCGGGCGTGGAGTTCGCGCAGGCGGTCCGCGACGTCCAGCCGGACATCCCGATCATGCTGCAGTCGGGCCGCGTCGAGAACGAGGCGCTGGCCCGCGAGGCGGGGGCTTCGTTCCAGCTCAAGGGCTCTCCGCTCCTCCTGCAGGAGCTCCGGCATTTCATGGTCGAGAACTTCGGCTTCGGCGATTTCATCTTCCGGACGCCGGACGGGGCCGAGGTCGGGCGCGCCGGCGACCTGATGGAGCTCGAGGAGATGCTCTGGACGGTACCCGCCGAGAGTCTCGCCTACCACGGAGAGCGAAACCACTTCTCCAACTGGCTGAAGGCCCGGACCGAGTTCGCCCTCGCCCACAGCCTGCGCCCGCGAAAGGTGGAGGACTTCGGGACCATCGAGAATCTTCGCCGGGACCTCATCGGGGCCATCCACGAGTACCGGAAGCGTCTGGGCCAGCGGATCGTGGCCGACTTCGACCGGACGACCTTCGACGGATCGGCCGGCTTCGTCCGGATCGGCGGGGGATCGCTCGGAGGGAAGGCCCGCGGCCTCGCCTTCGTCAACCTTCTCCTCGAGGCCCAGGGGCTCCTCGAGAGATTTCCCGGCGTCCGGATTTCCGTTCCCCCCGCGGCCGTTCTCGGCGCGGACGTCTTCGATGAATTCCTCGACGCGAACGACCTCCGCGATTTCGCCATCGAGGCCGAGGACGACGACGCCCTTCTGCGACGCTTCCTCGATGCCCCGTTCCCGGAGGAGGTGACGCGCGACCTGGCCGCTTTCCTCCAGGTCTGCCGCTGGCCCCTCGCCGTCCGCTCCTCCAGCCTCCTCGAGGACTCCCAGTACCAGCCCTTCGCCGGCGTCTACGAGACGATCATGCTGCCGAACAACAGCCCGAGCCAGCACACCCGGCTGGCGCAGCTTCTGGGCGCCATCCGGCGGGTCTACGCCTCCACCTTCTCGAACCGGGCCAAGGCGTACCTGCGCGCCACGCCGTACCGGCTCGAAGAGGAGAAGATGGCCGTGATCCTCCAGAGGCTCGTCGGCTCGGCCCACTCCGGCCGGTTCTACCCGACGATTGCCGGGGTGGCGCGATCGCACAACTTCTATCCCTCGCCGCCGGGCGGGCCCGAGGACGGGATCGCCGCCGTCGCCCTGGGCTTCGGCGAGAGCGTCGTGGACGGAGACGCCTGCGTCCGCTTCTGCCCGAGGTACCCGCTGAACATCGTTCCCTTCTCGTCGGTCAAGGACATCCGCCAGAACTCCCAGCGGGAGTTCTTCGCGCTCCAGGTCGCCGAGCCGGCCGGTGAGCTCCCGCAGCGGCCCCCTTCCGAGGCCACGGGGCTCAGGCGCCTCGGTCTCGAGATGGCGGAGCAGGACGGCACGCTGGCCGCCGTCGGCTCGACCTACTCTCCCGAGAACGACGCCGTCTACGACGGGATCGCCCGGCCGGGGGTCCGGATCGTCAGCTTCGCGCCGGTCCTCAAGCACGGCGTCTTTCCCCTCGCGGAGGTCCTCTCCACGCTCCTCGAGCTGGGGTGCCGCGGCACGGGCGCCCCCGTCGAGATCGAATTCGCCGTGAATCTCTCGACGCCACCGGAGGCTCCGAAGGAGTTCGGATTCCTGCAGCTCCGGCCGCTCGCCGTCTCGCGGGAGCTCTACGACCTCGAGATCGGCGACGTCCCGAAGGGCGACCTCGTCTGCCACAGCCGGACCGTCCTCGGGAACGGAAGGCTCGACGACCTCCGGGACCTCGTCGTCGTCGACTTCCACCGGTTCGACCGTGCCCGAAGCCTCGCCGCCGCGGCGGAGATCGCGTCCTTCAACCGGACCCTGGCCGACGAGCAGACCCCCTACCTCCTGATCGGCGTGGGGCGGTGGGGCTCCGCCGACCCGTTTCTCGGCATCCCCGTCACGTGGGACCAGATCTCCGGCGCCCGCGTCATCGTGGAGGCCGGCTTCCGCGACTTCCGGGTCACCCCGTCGCAGGGAACCCATTTCTTCCAGAATCTGGTGGCCAACAGCACGGGGTACTTCACCGTGAATCCGGAGCTGGGAGAGGGGTTCGTCGACTGGGAGTGGCTCGAATCCCGGCCGGCCGTCGCCGTTCGTGAATACGTCCGGCACGTGCGGCTCGATGAGCCCTGCCTCGTGAAGATGAACGGCCGGAGGAACGAGGGGATCATCCTGAAGCCCGGCCGGTCCGGCTGAGGGCCGTGGGAGCCGCCGCGGCCTTCCTCGCCTCGGACCTGCACGGCGGGCCGGAGCGCTGGAGCAAGCTCATGACGGCCGCCCGCGAGCGGCGTCCCCGCGCGATCTTTCTCGCCGGCGACCTCCTGCCGTTTCCGACCAGCCGCTACGGAGGCGACGAGGGCTTTGCGGCCGGCTGGCTGCTTCCCCGGTTCCTGGAGCTGAAGCGGCGGCTCGGACCGGAGGCGCCGGAGATCTTTCTGATCCCGGGCAACGACGATCCCCGCGCCGAGGAACCTTCCCTTATCGAGGGAGAGCGTCTCGGGGCCTGGCGGTACCTGCAGGAGCGGCGCATCGTCTGGGACGGCCACCCCGTTTTCGGATATGCGTACGTCCCCCCGACGCCGTTCCGGATGAAGGACTGGGAGCGTTACGACGTCTCGCGCTTCGCGGACCCGGGCTGCATCTCGCCCGAGAGAGGCTGGCGGTCCGTTCCGGTCGAAGAGCGCGAGGCGCGCCTCGCGACGATCGCCGAGGACCTCACGCGCCTCGTCGGGGACGAACCGCTCGAGAAGGCCGTCTTCCTCTTTCACAGTCCGCCGTACCGGACGGCGCTGGACCGGGCGGCGCTGGACGGCAAGACCGTGGACTTTGCGCCGCTGGACGTCCATGTCGGGAGCGTGGCCATCCGCCGGTTCATCGAGGAGCGCCAGCCCCTCCTGACCCTCCATGGGCACATCCACGAGTCGGCCCGGATGACCGGAACATTTCTCGACCGGATCGGCCGGACGGTCTGCCTCACCGGCGCCCACGACGGCCCGGAGCTGGCGCTCGTGACGTTCACCCCTGAGGCGCCCGCCGCGGCGACGCGGGAGCTGATCTAGACCCTTTCAGGGCTCGAGCGTCCGCTCTCGCGTTTTCCGTCGGCTCGCCGACGTCTCCCGGCGCCCGCTCACCCGGCTTTCCTCATAGGGAGCGGCCGGGCGGCGTCGGTGACGGCGCCGATCTTCACGGCGAAGCTGGTCTGGCGGCGAATGTCCTCGTCCGTCAGGAAGTGGACGTCGAGAAGTCCCTCGGTC
>Ga0335085_10016821_pt1 | contig 10550 bp, 6 predicted proteins | sample Lox_Sample_45_FD_206712 | JGI IMG/M metagenome (GOLD analysis project Ga0335085, IMG submission 206712) | Soil microbial communities from Loxahatchee National Wildlife Refuge, Florida, United States - Lox_Sample_4.5 | ecosystem: Environmental > Terrestrial > Soil > Wetlands | place: USA: Florida...
TTCGCTTCATCATCTCTCATTAAGGTGGAACATTACGCCATACTCGAAAAGTTTGTCAAATATGAGAGAGCCGAGCGGTATGTGCCGCTCCTCTGCGAGGGGGCTAGCGGCTCTTCGAGATTTCGATTAATTTCAATTTTTACTTCACTTTAAGTTAAATCAAATTCGAACTGAAATGCAAAGTTTGACTATTCTGTTGACCTTGGAGTAATGTTCCACCTCATAGTTAATGTCGGCAGGCAATCCTTCAGGAGAATGGGAATGAGATGGTATGTCGCGTGTGTTGCTTCGGTTCTTGTTGCCGTGGTTTGTCCGGGCTTCGCGCAGTTTCGGCGGGCCCCGGTTCGTATCTCGGAGGATGGCCGCCGGGCTCTCAATTCTGAAACCGACGTTCTGGGTCAGGAGGTCTTGGCGCAAGGCGAGCCGAGCTTTGAGAAAGTTGCCCGCTATTTTCCGCCCATGGTGCAAACCCGTGTGCCCATCAGCGTGAAAGATCATCCGGATGAATTCATCGTGAGCTTTGACGGCGCGCTTTTGCTCAAAGGCTCGGATGAGATTGATTTCCGAGTCGGGGACCCTCCCAATCCCTATGGCGCCGATAGCAGCTTCCAGCAGTCTCTTCTGGATGGGTACCTTCCCGTGCCGCAAATTCGATGGACTTTCGACGGTCTGTCGTATGAAGAAACGGCGTTCGGGTATTCCAAAGATTTCAGCCCGGACGCACCCCTGCTTGCGTACGTGCGTTTCCGGATCACGAATCCTTCGGCGCAAGCTCGACGCGCGCGGGTTACGATTGAGATCGCACCGTCGTCCCACCCTGGTCCCAACCCCTCGCAATCGGCCGAGATTGCGGCGCACGGGCATGCCGACCTCTATTTCATCATTCCGTATGACGTGGACTGGGCCAAAGTGGCCGAGGTGGGCGACGCGGGCGCCTTCAACGAACGTTTAGATGAAGTTCGCAAATACTGGCACTCTTATTTGGACAGCGGAACGCAGTTCGAAACTCCGGAACCCTTCATTAACAATGCATGGCGTGCGTGGGAAGAGTACAACACCATGAACGTGGACAAGGTAAAGGACCGCTATGAAATCCACGACGGGTCAGGCTTCTACGAAGAAGAATATGGATACAGCGTGGGCCTGTACTGTCACGCGCTCAGTCTGCTCGGCCACCACGAAGACGCCGAAAAATATATCGAGAGCATGCTCGCCATACAGAAGCCGAGCGGAGAATACATTACGATCTACGGCGCACCTGACAATGGCGCGCTGCTTCTCGCCATTGCCGAAGAATATCGCTTGAGTGGGAATGAAGCGTGGTTCCGTAAGGTTTGGCCCCAGGCCCTCAAGTCCATGCAATGGGTGCAGAGCAGCCGTGCGGCAACGCGGGTGCTCGAAGGAGGGCACAAGCCTCTGGGATATGGGTTGTTGCCGCCTGGGCCGGGCTATTGCGACTTTCAGAATCTGGTCGTCTCCTACTACACGGATGCTTACAACTGGCTTGGCCTCCACCAGATGGCAGCGGCCCTGCGTACCGCAGGCATGCAGGCGGAAGCCGCGGCATGGACTGCGGAAGCCGACAAGTATCACCAGGATATTTGGGACTCCATGCAGGCCGCAGTATTTCAGGACCACGGAGTTACTGTGCTTCCCGTCGAACCGCTGACCCACCGCCTGGAAAAACAAGGCTCCGAGTACTACTACTCGCTGATTGCTCCGCTCATTCTGGAGACGGAATTCTTCTCAGCCACGGACCCGCACTATCATTGGATCACGGACTTCATGGAGCAGCGCGGCGGGCTTCTTCTGGGATTGGCCCGGATCTTCGATACGACCGACCACGCTTACACCTATGGCTACGCGATGGAGCAACTGCGCCACGGCAACGTCGACGCCTTTCTGCTCACCTTTTACAGCTCTCTGGCTTATGGCATGACACGGGACACCTATGCGGCGGTAGAAGGGACGCGAATTACCGAGGGCCTCAACGAACATACTCTACCCCACACTTATTCCAATACGCAGCAACTGCGCATGCTGCGCATGATGCTGGTGAAGGAGGAGGGTAGTGAATTATGGCTCGCTGCCGGCACTCCTCGAGCCTGGCTCGATACGCGTGACGGATTTGGGATTCGCAATGCCCCTACCACTTACGGCATGATTTCTTATCGCGTGCTGCCCGAGCCGGGCTCCAAGCTGGTAAAGATGTCTATAGAAGCTTCCCCTGTAACAGCCCCATCCAAGGTGCGGGTGCGATTGGCCTCAAATCTGGGCGCGCTCGAATCAGCGACGATTAATGGGAAGGCTGCCAGTATTGATCACGATACGGTGGTCTTCGACGGATCCATGCTGCGGGGAAAACTGGAAATCGCGGCTCATTACAACTGAGATGCTTCGAGTTGGCGCGTCATCGCCGCTACATCGTCCGCAAGGATTTTTTCGCCGGACGCCCAGGCATCCGGCGACGCCGCGTTCATCCTCCGTAGCGTCGCTTGGGCTTTCTCTGTCAGCTTGCGCGCCTCGTCTTTCCGCCCGCGCTGAAGCAGCCGATCGAACCGCGCCCGCAACGAATTCCACGCCGTCGATTGGCTGTGATCCCACAGACGGCCGGGATACAGCTCTACCAGTTCACGAAGCGTTTCGCGCTTCGCCGGCGTCTCCGCAAGATGAGCGATCGACTGGCCGATGGAGCGCGCGGGATCGTACTGCACGGGATTCCATAAATAATCAGCCAGCGTAAGGAGCGGGATTCGATTCGCTTCTGTCTGATAACTCATGGAATTCAGAAAATAGCCATCGAGCACAGTGCTGAGATCGGGACTGCGCCCAGTAAAAGGTCCCAGATGCAACGTGGGCTCCTGGTCGTTAACAGGATAATTGTCAAACAACAGAACGCGATGGCCGCACAGAGCTTTGTAGCGCCGCGCCTGCAGCGCATCGATTGTCAGGGAGCAGACATTGGGCCCTGTCCAAAACAGATACACATCGGGATGCAGTTCCCTGGCTAGCGTTTTCGTGTACTGAACGCCGGGCGTATCGCCTGCCGCAGGAACCTCACCGGATTCTGCGTTGGCTCCCAGCGTAGTGTTGGTTTCGACACCGGATTCGCCAGTGCCCGCATACCAAGTGGGACAAAATGTAAGCTTCGCCTCGGGATCCTGGGCGCGAAGCCGCTGCAGAAGCGCATTGACTGCACGAGCCTGACCGCCGGCATCGATGCCCGCACTGATATCGTCCAGCGAAATGTTGAACCACTTCACTCCTAAATTCTGGATCCAGGCAAAGTGTTGCCACAGCGCATTGACATCTTCCGGTGAGTCATAATTGAACGCCCGGTCCGATCTTAGATTCGGATTGATGCTGAAGCAGAAGGCGATCTTCTGTTCCCGGCACGCTCGAATTACCTTTTCGAACCCGGCTCTTTTCTGCGCAGGAAGGGGCCGGTACCAGAAGTTGATGTTACGGCTACCCGCAATGCTGCCGTGCGCACCGAGCTCCCACAGTGATGTATAGCAATTGATCAGAAAATTGACGCGATACCGGGCGAGGATGGCAATCTCCGCTAAATACTGCTCGGGTGACCATGCCCATCCCTTGACTCCCCGAATCGCGAATGCTGGATGCGAGCCGGGTTCGTCGGAACCGAAGGGCAGGGCTTCGATACGCCGCGGGAGGGTTACATGGAAGAGACGCAACGGCGCTTCTTCATGAGTCGCGTTCACGTCCGGAGCTACAGGAGGCCGAATGTGACTGAAAGCGTAGGAGCCGTGCGCCCGCAAGGTCGTTCCCGATAAAGCCAGCATTCCGAGCCTTGAGAGAAACTTTCTCCGCTGCATTTGTCTTTCCAGCCCTTTCAGCTACTCGGACGTGTTCTCCTTCGGCAGATTCGCCCCAGGCATCCAACCCAGCTTCGCACACGCCATCAGAAATCCGCCAATGTAAGGGGGATAGCGCGGCGGCATTACCTTTGCGTTTGGAACAGCCCGATGAACCGCGTCCGTGAATCGCGTCCGCATCACGTCGCAGTTCACCAGCAGACTGCCTGCAAAAGACACTGAGGGAGAAGGTTCTCCGGAAAACAGTCGCTGCACTACGGATATCGCCATCGTTGCCAGATCCTCAGCCGCAACGGACAGGATGGAATTGGCTACAGCATCGCCGGCAGCTGCGGCCTGCTGGACTGTGCGCGCAAGCCCGGCCATCTGACTGGCCGTGAACTCGCGCTGGTAGACGAAATTCGACGAATCGTGAAAATCGGAAATCCTCAGCGCCTGGCAAATATACTCCACCAATAAGGTGGGCGGACCATAGCCATCGCAGGCCTTGGCTGCGGCGTTCAAGCCGGTGCGACCGATCTGATAGCCGCTGCCTTCATCCCCATACGCCGGGCCCCAGCCGCCGATTTTGAGTGTTCTCCCGTCCGCTGCGATGCCCAGGCATGAAGAGCCAGTGCCCGCAATCACCAGCACTCCAGGCTGTCGGTCGAGTGCGCCCACATGCGCGATGTTCAGATCGCCGACGATCATCGGGTGCGCAAAACCCAAATGCTCGAACACGGGTTCCAGTTCCGCCGCGCCTTTGCCATCGGGGCTCACGCTTGCCATTCCCGCGGTTACGCAGACCGCGTCCCCGGCTACTACGCCCGCCTCGTCCAGAGCAGCGGTGAGGGCTTGTGTAAGAGCCTGCTCCGTCAATTCGGGATCGGTGCCATAGTAGTTCGATCCGCCCGATTCGGCGTAGCCGGTCTGCCGCCCGTCGCGAGTCAGAATTGCACACCGGGTTCGGCTTGCGCCCCCGTCGACAACAACCACAAACTCAGGCTTCATTGGCTCACGGTTTCGGGGACTTCGCTTGCGCCAAGTTCGCGAAACGCTCCCTTACGGCTCCAGCGCAGCACAAACCAGATACCGGACATCGTACCGGTGACCAACGACGCAGTCATAATCAACAAGTGTCCGCCCAAAAGACTGATCACGAACAGAATAGCCGCGGCAGCGAAGGTGACGCCCAGGGCGCAATCGGCCAAGTCGGCAATCGTCTCATCATGGATGGATTTTCGAACTTCTGGCGAAGCATGGCGAGCAACCGGGCCCCAAAATCCGGCCGGGCGGCAGCGCAGATAGAAGTTGATCAGAGTTTGGTCGTTCTCCGGACGAAACAAATATGTGGCCACAATAATAAGGACCATGCCCGATCCAAAGAGAAGCAAAAAGCCATGCCAGAACGGGTGCACTTGTTCGTTGTGAAAACCCAGAGGGAACCACACCAGATAGCTTAGGGGCAAACCCACGATCAGCGCCGTCATCTCGCCGTAGATGTTCAATCTCCACCAGAAGAAGCGCAGCCAGGATAGCGGCAGAACGAACGCGAACACCATCGAGTTGATGAACAGCAACCAGGCCCGCAGCCCCTGCACAAAGAAGTAAGCGACCAGAATGGACAGGGCGAACAGGATCACCGACCCGATTCGCCCCGCCAACACATAGTGCCGCTCGCTTTGCTTCGGCCGCAGGAAAGGGCGGTACAGATCATTGATCAGATAGGAAGCGCCCCAGTTCATTTCCGTGCTGATGGTGCCCATGTAAGCTGCAAAAATTCCTGCCACCAGCAGGCCCATCAAGCCTTTTGGCGCGTAATTGCGAACCAGCGTGGCCCAGAGCAGTCCGGCTTCGCCGACCGCTGAAGGTTTGAAAAGTGCAGCGGCAATCATGCCCATGAACAGGAAGGGCACGATGCGAACAATGAGGGTCAGAACCGTGTTGGCCAGTTGTCCAATCTGGGCGTGGAATTCATTGCGCGCCGCCATGAATCTCTGGGCCGTAAATCCTTCTCCGCCTGTGGGCGATGCGGCGAAGAACAGGCCTTGCACCGCAAGCGCCATCATGGTCAGCGGTCCCAAACCCGGTGCAGGCGGAATGACGCGGAAGAACTCAGCACCGTCCCGGTTTTGCGCGATCAACTGGTGGACATGATGCAACCCGCCGACGCGCGAAAGAATAATGGGCACAAGAATAATGTTACCCGCAAGAAAAATGCTGAACTGGAAGGCATCCGTATAGGCCGCGCCCGAGAGTCCCGAAGTCGTCGTGTAAATAACCGTGATGACGCCGGCGAAGAGAATGAGATAGATCGGCTGCCATCCGAGGATCGGGCCGAGTGCCGCTCCCAGCCAGCCGGAGACGTATCCCATCAGCACTACGACGAACCCGAAACTCATGAATATCGCGTAGACAGCCCGGTAGCCGCGCGCGACCCGGCCAGAGTAGCGAACATTCAGCAGTTCGGCTGAGGTAACGGTGCTAAGGCGCCGCCAATATTTCGACCACAATACTGCACCCAACGGCATCCAGATCACGTAGGGAATCCACCAAATTCCGTTGCCCAGTAGACCGCCCTGAAAAGTCAGCATGGTCGTTGCGGGTGCAAGTCCTGCGTCGGAGTAAGTCGCCACGGCAGAAAGGCCAATAATCCACCACGGCATGTCTCGCCCGGAAACAAAATAATCGGCCACGCTTCTTCCCGCCCGGCGCGCAAAATGCAGGCCAACGCCTAACATCAGGGCAAAGTACGCACCCACGACTATCCAGTCCAGAAGCGTCATGAATGTATCCCTTCTGCGCGCTTGAGCAGGTCTTGCATGAGCTCCAGTGCTGCAGAAATCACAACCCGGTCGGAGCCAGCGGCAAACCGGGCTGACACCGTTTCATAACCGTCTTCTTCGCTGGCACCGGAAGCCGGCAGATATCCCAGGTAGCCGTTGGCTAACTCGACCACGAATAATCGAGCCTCCGCAGTTCGTTTCAACTCCAGGCCGATCTCCACGAAGGGCTCGACGGGCATGCCCAGGAAAAAGGTGTCTCCGACCAGAAAACACTGAATTTCGATCCGCTCCCGAAGTTTTCCGGTGGCGCGGCGGCATGCTTCAAAATGCGTCAACGAAGCGTAGAGTGCATGGAGTTGCGCGTTTTGGATTTCTGCGGAATCGCTTCCATTCGTTCGGAGATTCTGCAAACGTTGGTGCGCGTGCCGCATTGCAGCTTCGGCCTCAGCAGGAGCGGGAAGTGGACGGAGATCGAGGTCGATGGTTCGAGTTGCGAAATCCACGGTGCAAGCTTCAACCGTTGCAATGGATGGAAGGGTCTTGATCGCCGCATCGGCCAATTCGTGCCCGATCTTCTCCGCTCGCTCGAAGGTTCGCCCCGGGCCCGTCAAACCGAGTGCGGTGGCCTTGGGAGAACGCCCCACGCTGATGTTCCCCGCCGCTCCATTCAGGAACATGGCGAAGACATCGCCTCTCAGGCGCTCGGACACCCGATTTACGGCAAAACCCGGGAAATCCGCGGTGATTTGCAAGTTGCCCGGCCCCAGAACGGTAGGATGACAGGCATAATTTAGACACACTGCCCGCGGCTGGCCGCTCAAATCGGTAATCTTTAGTACGCCCAGCTCCGCATCCGTCGCTCCCTCCAGTCGATGGCGGTTGCCGCCGATGCCGGCAGCGCACGTCGATCCGACTCCGATGCGGGCCTGAAAGCGGTTGTGGAAGGCCGTGGTCACTGCGTTGACGATGCTGGTCTGAAGGCTTTCCAGATAGGCGGCGTCAACCGTCAGTTCTTCCGGGGAGAACATGACAGTGGTTACGGGACCACCGTGGGTATGTGTCGCCGCAATCATGACCGCTTCCGGTGTTAGCCCGACAGCCTCGCTTATCCTGGCGCGCAGCTGCGCAACGAAGGCCGAATCCACGGCCAGAACATCCACACTAACCAGGGCCAACGCACGCTCGCCGTCATGCAGAACCAAGGCCCGTGCGTAAAGATCGTCGTGAACACCTTGGGACTTGGCCGTGCGCGCCGCATAGCCAGCGAGCCGCACACTAGTGGATGGGGTAATTCTGGAAAGACCAAAACCCGCCGTGAATTCAGGCACAGATCCGCCAGGCTTCCCGGGGAGTCATCAGTACCTCTTTCCCTTCATCGCCAACGCAAGTTTTTCAATGTTCTGCACGCACGATTCACCGAGCTGGACGGCGATCGCAGCGGAGAGAACATCCAATGTTCCCAGCTGCGATATGGCCGATCCCAGGGATTCCCCCGCGAACGGCGTTTCCCAGGATGCCGTCAACAATACGACATCGGCTGCTTTGGTAATCGGAGACGGGCTGTAATTAGTGATGGCGACCGTGGTAGCTCCAGCGTCGTGAGCAAACGTGAGCGCATCCACAATGTCGCGTGTACTACCGCTGTGCGAAATTCCGATGGCTAAATCTCCTGGGTGTAAGCCCACGGCACTCATCGCCTGCAAATGACCTTCACCAAAAGCTTCGGCAGGCAGTCCGAGCCGCATCAGCTTAAGCTTTGCCGCCAGGGCCGAATGGAAGGAGCTCGCAATTCCGTAGATGGCAATTCGATTAGCGCGTACCGCCGCCGCCGCCGCCACTTCTACCATCTTGGGGTCAAGTGAACGTGCAGTGTTTTCGAGAGCGACGCGGTTCGATTGAAATATCTTCTGAGATAACTCCTCAACCGTATCCGAAAAACTGACCGCTTCGTGAATGTAGTGTGCGGGTTGTGCGAGATCCTGCGCGAGCCTGAGCTTCAGCTCCTGGTAGCCGCCAAAACCCGCCGCGCGGCAGAACCGAATTACGGTGGATTCCCCTACGTTGGCATCCCGCGCGAGCTCGGAAATGGACATCCGAATCACCTCGTCGCGATGGGCCACAATGTATTCTGCAATGGCTCGCTCCGAGGGCCGGAACGTGGCCATGGCGCTCTGAATTCGGATCAGGCATCCTGCAGCAGCGGGCGTGAACTCATCGGGTCGAGCAGTTAGGCGCTCAATAGTCATAGCACAACAACCTTTCGAAGTAAATTTACTTCACGCTCAAAAGCATGTCAACAAAGGCATAATCCTCACTAAAGCGTACAACAAGGGCCATTTTTTCGATCAGGAGTAGCTTTCCGCCTGCAATTGGGAGAATTGTCGAACACCTTTCCTGCCGTAGCCCTGGTGGAGGCACAGACGAACCGCTAGCACAACGATCCAATTCCGCCGCAGCCCAGGGTCAGCCCCGGACAAGATAGACCCAAAAAAGACCTGCGAAAGCCAATCCTTGGTATGCCTTGGGAGCGATGGGCCATTTGGGCTCTATATGCTATGATCCGTTGGCTTAGACTGATAGTGATCGTTTTGCCTGATCACTGAGCAGCCTGTCACGAATTTTACCCAGCATCGCGCCGCGGAGCACTCACCCGCTAACGTGAGAACCATCCATCTCTCAAGCACGATCTGGGCCCTTCCGCTTGTCCTTCTGCTTCTGTGTACTGCGGCCCGTTCCCAAGGCCCGCCCCCAGCCCAGAAAAATCTGCTTGTCCCGGCCAAATTCAGCGATGTCACTTCTTCCCTTGGTATCCATTTCCAATACTTGGCTGAGCACACCCCCAAGAAATACCTATTGGAGACCATGGGTGCCGGAGTGGCGCTGTTCGATTTTGACAACGATGGAAGGCTCGACATCTTTTTGGTCAACGGCGCTCCTATCACTGCTCCGATGCCAAAAGACGCGGTCCCGCAAAAAACCGGCCCCCAATACTGGAACCGTCTCTATCACCAAAAGGCGGACGGTGCCTTCGAAGACGTTACCGAGAAAGCCGGCTTGCAGGGAGCAGGCTATGGCATGGGAGTTGCCGTGGGAGACTACGACAACGACGGTTATGAGGACCTGTACGTGACTGCCTATGGCGGCAACCACCTCTACCACAATAATGGCAACGGTACTTTCACCGATGTGACGGCTCAATCGGGCACCGCCGGCAGTGGCTGGTCAACCAGCGCAGCCTGGGTAGATTTGGACAATGACGGCTTATTGGATCTGGTCGTCCTGCGCTACCTGCAATGGGATTTCCGCGATATTTATTGCGGCGAGCATAAGGAAGGGTACCGGGCATACTGCCATCCCGATTCGTTCCAGCCAGTTTCGCCTCTCGTTTATCACAATAACGGCAACGGTCACTTTACCGAGATGGCCGCGCGTCTGGGGTTGTCCAAACCAGGCAAGGGCTTGGGGATCACGCTCGCGGACTACGATCGCGACGGGCACGTGGACCTCTTCGTAGCCAACGATTCCATGCCGGAATTTCTATACCACAACAAAGGCAACGGGACCTTCGAAGAGGTAGGGCTGACCTCGGGTGTCGCAGTGGACGGCGACGGGCACACCTTCGCCGGTATGGGGGTGGACTTCGCCGACTATAACAATGATGGGCTGCCCGACCTCCTCGTAACAGACCTGGCCAACCAAATGTATGCCCTCTACAAAAACACCGGGGGCGGCGGCTTCGATTATTCGACCGGCAGCTCGCGGCTAGGGAGAATCACGTTGAACCATTCCGGATGGGGCCTTCGCTTTCTGGACTACGACAACGATGGCTGGAAGGATCTTCTGATTGCCCAGGGCCACGACATCGACACCATCGAGTTGCAGTTTCCGCAGTTGCACTATCGCGAACCCATGTTGCTGCTTCGCAATACAGGCAAGGATTTCGTGG
>Ga0335085_10016822_pt1 | contig 10549 bp, 10 predicted proteins | sample Lox_Sample_45_FD_206712 | JGI IMG/M metagenome (GOLD analysis project Ga0335085, IMG submission 206712) | Soil microbial communities from Loxahatchee National Wildlife Refuge, Florida, United States - Lox_Sample_4.5 | ecosystem: Environmental > Terrestrial > Soil > Wetlands | place: USA...
TCGATGTCCTCGAACACGACCGCGTACGACGAGCCGCTCCCGGCGAGGATCGCGGGCGCGCCGGCCGCGGCTTCGACGCGTTCCCGGAACTCGACCAGCCGCGGCTCGACCCGTTCTGCGGCGGGCTGCAGATCGTTGACCGGGTGTTGCGGACCACCCAGCTCGTCCCACGCGCGGTAGACGTCCGCGGTCGCGCAGCCGAACGGTGGTGCCGCCACGACGACCCACACCTCCGGAACCTCGCCGGGGCGTAACCGATCACCGATACCGCCGACACGCGCGAAGCCGCCCTGCATACAGAACGGAACGTCCGCGCCGAGTGTCGCCGCGATCGCGGAATCGGCGCGCAGCGCGACCAGGACGCCGGCCGCGTCCGCGGAGCCGCCGCCGAGGCCGGCCCCCGACGGAATCCCCTTGTGCAGCTGGATCTTGAGACGCTCATTGCACGCCTCCGCAGCGCGCCACGCGAGATTCGTCGCGTCGGGCGGAACGCCGGCGGCGAACGGTCCCGTGATCGTCAACGACATACGCCGCGCGGGGCTCACCACGAGCTGGTCGTTGGGCTCCGCGAGGGAGACCATCGTCGCATCGAGCTCGTGGTAGCCGTCGGCGCGCGCCCCCACGACGTGCAGGGACAGCGTCAGCTTCGACGCGACCGTCACGAGGATCTCAGGCATCGGCAAGCCGCGCCCAGTCCTCGAGCGAGAGCGTCTCGGCCCGTGCGCCCGGATCGACGGCCGCGCGCGCGAACCGCTCCGCGTCGACCCGGCCGTCGAGTGTGTTGCGCAGCGTCTTGCGACGGGTCGCGAAGCCGGCGCGGACGAGATCGAACATCGCGCCGGGGTCGCGCACCTCGACGGGAGCCCGGTCGTGACGAACGAGGCGCACGAGCGCGCTCTCGACGTTCGGCTTCGGTATGAAGACGTTCGGCGAAACGGTGCCGACGACCCTCGCCTCGGCGTGGAACGCGACCTTCACGGACACCGCACCGTACGCGTCGTCGCCGACCCGGGCGGCCAATCGCTCGCCGACCTCACGCTGCACCATGACGAGCAGGCGTTCCACCATGGGCGCGGATTCGAGCACGCCGAGCACCACGGTGGTCGCGACGTTGTACGGCAGATTCGCGACCATGGTCCACGACCTCGGGCCGAGACGCGCGGCCCAGTCGACCGTTCGCGCGTCGGCCTGCACGATCTCGACGTCGAGCCCGCTGACGACTTCCTCGAGGATCGGGAGGAGATGCCGGTCGATCTCGATCGCGCAAACATGCGCGCCCGCGGCCGCCAACACGACGGTGAGAGATCCGACGCCCGGACCGATCTCGACGACGCGGGCTCCCGGCTGCAGCTCGGCGAGGCGCACGATCCGCCGGGCGGTGTTCTCGTCGGCCAGGAAGTTCTGACCGAGAGCCTTGGAAGGGCGCACGCCGTGCCGCGCGAGGAGCTCGCGGATCTCGCTCGGAGTCACCGCACCGGGCCGAACGCGCGTGCGGCATTGGCGCGCGTGAGCTCGGCGATCTCGTCGGGCCCGACTCCGCGCGCCCGCGCGAGCGCCGCGCCGACCGCGACGACGAGCGCGGGCTCGTTCGGCTTGCCTCGATACGGCTCCGGCGTGAGGAACGGGGAATCCGTCTCGACGAGCACGCGATCGGCCGGTGTTATCCGGGCCGCCTCCCGCAGCGAGTCGGCGTTCTTGAACGACACGATCCCGCTGAACGACAAGTAGCAGCCCCGCTCCAACGCCCGCCGCGCTTCCGCAGGCCCGCCCGTGAAGCAGTGGAAGATCGTCCGGTCGGGGATGCCCTCGTCGTCGAGCACCCGGAAGGTGTCGTCCCATGCGTCGCGCGAGTGAATCACCAGCGGCTTGCCGGAATGCTGCGCGAGCCGGATCTGGAACCGAAACGCCGTCTCCTGCTCGTCGCGCGGCGAATGCTCGTAGAAGAGGTCGAAGCCGCACTCTCCGATCGCAACGCACTGGTCGGCGACCGCGAGGGGTTGCAACATCGCCCATTCGACCGCGAGCTTCGAGGCTTCATGCGGATGAAGGCCGACCGCCGCGTAGACATCGGGATGACGGTCGGCGAGCGTCATGGCGGCCGTCGACGTCTCGAGATCCGTCCCCACACAAACCATCCACTCGACACCCGCGTCGCGTGCACGCGCCACGTGCTCGTCGCCACCGGCGAGTTGGAGATGACAGTGAGAGTCGACCCACCGCGCGCCCATCAGAGATCCTTGCGCGGGAACAACGGTTCGCCCTTCTCCAGCCTGGCCCCGGCGGGCAGGCCGCCCCACGCGGCGTCGTCCGGGAGTCGCGCGTCCTCCGGTCGTCCCGTGAGCCCCAACCGTCGCCACAACTCGCCGGCGGCATTCGGGATCACCGGCGACGCGAGCAACGCGACGATCCGGAGCGATTCGAGACAGTCGCCGAGCACCGCGGCGACTGCGCGCGCGTCACCCTGCTTGTTCAGCTCCCATGGTTTCGAATCCTCGATGAACGCGTTGGTCGCGCGGATGAGCTCCCAGACGGATGCGAGTCCGGTCGCGAAGTCGAGCCGCGTCAGCGCGTCGGACATGCCCGCGAATGCGGTCGCGGCCGCGTCGCGTAGCGGACCGTCGGCGCGCTCGGTGGGTACCGCGGCCGCGCAGTAGTTCACCGCCATGTTCAGCACGCGGTTCGCGAGGTTGCCGAAGTTGTTGGCGAGATCCGAGTTGTACCGCTGCACCATCGCTTCGTAGGAGAAGTCGCCGTCGGGACCGAACCGTTGGTCGGCCATGAAGTGGTACCGGAACCCGTCGACGCCGAAATCGACGACGAGATCGGCGGGGGCGATCTGGTTGAGGCGCGTCTTGCTCATCTTCTCGCCCCCGACGAGCAGCCAGCCGTGCGCGAATACGCATCGTGGAGGCTCGAGTCCGGCCGCCATCAACATCGCGGGCCAATACACGGCGTGGAAGCGGAGGATGTCCTTGCCGACGAGGTGGTAGTCGACCGGCCACCACTTCGCGAAGCGAGCGTCGTCGGTGGCATAGCCGACGGCCGTGCAGTAGTTGAACAGTGCGTCGGCCCACACGTAGGCCACGTGCGAGCGATCCCATGGCAGTGGGACCCCCCAGTTGATCGACGTGCGGCTCATCGAGAAGTCCTGCAGCCCGCCGCGGATGAACCCGAGCACCTCGTTCATCCGCGACTCGGGCTGCACCGCGCCGGGATGCGCCGCGTAGTGCTCGAGGAGCCGGTCGGTGAAACGCGACAACTTGAAGAAGTAGTTCTGCTCGACGACGTGCTCGACGGGCCGGAGGTGGATCGGGCAGGCATTGTCGATCAGCTCGTCCTCGCCGTAATACGCCTCGCACGAGACGCAGTACAGGCCCTCGTAGGTGCCGAGCTCGATGTCGCCGGCATCGTAGATCTTCTGCAGGAACGTCTGCACCGCTTCGTAGTGCCGCGGCTCGGTGGTGCGGATGAAGTCGTCGTACGCGATGTCGAGGCCGTCCCAGGTCGCGCGGAAGTGCTCGGCGGTCTCCTCGACGAGCTCCCTGGGAGTGATGCCTCTCGCCTCCGCGGCCCGCTGCACCTTGAGGCCGTGCTCGTCGGTACCCGTGAGATAGAAGACCTCGTCGCCCCAGAGCCTCCGCCAACGCGTCAACACGTCGCCGGCTACGGTCGTATAGGCGTGGCCGATGTGCGGTACGTCGTTGACGTAGTAGATGGGCGTGGTGACGTAGAAGCGGGACATGGCAGGACTCATTCTGCCCGACCCGGTCGGTGACCTCGGTTGCTTAACCCTTGATCTCGACCACGTCACCCGACCGCAAGCGCCAGCGGTCGAAGCTCCCGGCACGCGCTTCGATCACGAACGCGGCCCGGAATACAGGACGGGAAACACGCCGCGGCGGCAACACACTCAGATGCAGCACCCTCCCGGCCCGATCACAGAACGCGACGTCGATGGGGAAGCGCATGCCGACCGTATGCACCTGGCGGCACGGACGGATGACGAGCGCGCCTTCGAAATCGTCCCGGCCGACGAGTCCGCGGGTGCGCCGCCGCCGCGATTCGGCGATCTCCGCGACCGCAAGTACGTCGTCATCGCGAACCAGCCAGCTCATGCCCGCTTCCTAGACGTTGAACCGGATCTCGAGGACGTCACCGTCCCGGACCTCGTAATCCTTGCCCTCGACCCGCAGCTTCTTTTGCTCCTTCGCCTTCGCCCAGGACCCGATCTCGAGCAGCTCACGCCAGTCGATCACCTCCGCGCGGATGAAGCCGCGCTGCAAATCGCTGTGGATCACACCCGCGCACTCGGGCGCCTTTGCGCCGGCGCGGAAGGTCCACGCGCGCGACTCGTCGTCGCCGGTCGTGAAGAAGGTTCGGCGACCGAGCAACTCGTAGGCGCTGTGCGCCACCGAATCGAGCGCGGACTCGCCGAGGCCGTACGACACGCGCATCTCGGCGCGGTCCTCGGGCGCGCAGGCGGCGATCTCGGCCTCGATCTCGATCGGGACTGCGAGTACCTCTTCGCTCGCCGGGAGTGCAACGCCGGGATCGAGCTCCTCGCCGGTGTTCGCGACGACGAGCAACGGCTTCGTCGTGAGCAGGAATACCGGCGCCAGGCTCGCGATCTCCTCCGTGCCGAGTCCGGCTCGGCGGATCGGAGTGCCTGCGGACAAGGCCACGGTGGCCTTCTCCAAGACCGCGACCTCCGCTGCGATCTCCTTGTCGCCGCTCTTCGCGGCGCGCCGCTGGCGGGTGAGCCGCTGCTCGACGCTCGCGAGGTCGGCGAGGACCAGCTCCATCTCGAGGTCGGCGAGATCTCCTTCGGGATCGGGCGTGACGCCGCCGTCCGCGAACGCGCACAGGACGATCAGGATCGCGTCGCAGTTGCGCAGGGTGCCCAGAAATTTGGCGCCCAGCCCCTCCCCCGGTTTCGAACCCGGCGGCAAGGCGAGGTGCACCAGCTCGAAACTCGCCGCCACCGTCTTCTTCGAGTTCGACATCTCGGTGAGGCGCCGCAAGCGTTCGTCGGGAAGGCTGGCCACGCCGACCGCGGCCTCGTATTCGCTCGGCACCGGCAGGCCCGTCAGCGCGCTGAACAGACGGTTCGCGCCGGCGCCGGTGAATCCCACGAGGCCGAGGTTCTCCATCGGGCCGCAGGCTACCGATCCGGTAGCCTGCTGCGTTCTATGAGCAAGAAGACGAAGAAGCGCCGCCTGAAAGCACGCCGTAACAAGGCGAACCACGGCAAGCGGCCCCGGGCCGGGCGTTAGGTCGAGGCGCTTTTCGCAGCTCCCGGCGCGACCCGCTCTGCGAAGCTCTGGGCGGCGGCCGGGTCCGGGTTTACATTCGCTTCGTGACGGCGGCGGGAAGTCGCATTCGGGCGATCCTCATTTTCGCGTCCGTCGGCCTCGTGACGTCGGCATGGGCGACCGCCGCGACGGGCGTGCCGGCGCCGGCCGTGGAACGAACGTGGGTCCGGGTCGCGACGGCGACGCATCCGCTCGCAGGCGGAACCATGTCCTACGACTCCGCACACCATCAGACCGTGCTGTTCGTAGCGGCCGGCGCATCCAGCGAAACCTGGGTGTTCGACGCCGGATCGCGCGCGTGGACGAAGAAGACGCCCGCGACGGTCCCAGCGCTGCGAACCGGACTGTCGGCCTTCGACGCCGCGCGCCGGAAGGTGGTACTCATCGGGGGAACCGACCCGCCCGACACGTGCGACCCGGGCGTGATGGGCCAGACGTGGACGTGGGACGGCGCCGACTGGACGCAGCAACACCCCACCACGGCGCCCGACGAGTGCTTCCCGGCCGGCGCCGGCACGGCGGTGTTCGATGCGGCTCACCGCGACGTGTTCGCTCTCGACTCCGACCAGCTCGGCGGGCCCGAGGAGTGGACCTGGGACGGCGCCGACTGGCACGCGGAGGCGGTGCTCGGGCCCCTGCCGGGTGCGGCGTTGGCGTACGACCCGCATGCACAGCACGTGCTTTCCTTCGGCGGGTTCTTGTTCTTTCACGGCACCAACGTGTTCGGCGAAACAGAGGCATGGGACGGCCGGCGGTGGACCCCTCTCTCGGCCGGCGACGGCTCACGTGATCCGCAGCCCCGCGCGTTCGCGTCGATGATCTATGACCCGACGGTCGGCGCGCCCGTGATGTTCGGCGGAACCTCCTTCCAGCCTCCCGGTTCGCCCGAGGCGGTCGCGCACGCCGACACGTGGCGCTGGACGGGTCGCCATTGGGTGCGCATGGGCACGAGCGCCTCGCCGCCACCGATGGGGAATCCGTCCTTCGTCTACGACTCCGATCACCGCGTCGGCGTCCTGTTCGGCGCGCAGCAAACGTGGCTGTTCACAGCGGCGTCGGCGGGCGGCGGCGCGTACCTCGCCGGCTCCGGCGGCGGTGTATTCGTGCACGGCACCGCGCATAACTTCGGGAGCGCTGCGAACCTCAGCCTCCGGACACCCATCGTCGGCATCGCCCGCACAGTGACGCGTCAGGGGTACTGGCTCGCGGCGCGCGATGGCGGCGTCTTTGCGTTCGGCGACGCGCGCTTCTACGGCGGTGCCGGGAACATCCGGCTCGTACAACCCATCGTGGGGATCGCGCCGACTCCCTCCGGGCGGGGCTACTGGCTCGTCGCGAGCGACGGCGGAATCTTCGCGTTCGGCGACGCCTTGTTCGCCGGCAGCACGGGCGGGATCCACCTCAACCAGCCGATCGTCGGCATGGCGCCGACGCCGACCGGTGACGGCTACTGGCTCGTCGCCCGCGACGGCGGCGTGTTCGCGTTCGGCGATGCCCGCTACTTCGGGTCGACCGGCAACATCCCGCTCAACCAGCCCATCACCGCAATGGCGAGCACGCCGCGCGGCAGCGGCTACTGGCTCGTCGCCCGCGACGGCGGCGTGTTCGCGTTCGGTCGCGCAAACTTCCACGGCGTCGCGTTGAGCCTGTCACCGACCGTCTCGATCGCAACGAGTCCGAGCGGCAACGGATACTGGACTTTCACCGGCAACGGGAGCATCTACGCCCACGGCGACGCGCCCGCAGACCTCGGGCCGTACAGCCCGCACACGGCCATCGTCGCGGCTACGCCGACGTAGGGCACGAACTCTCGAACAACAGCTAGCGCGCGCTCTCTTGCAGCCAACGCGCGCCCTTCTCCAGCGTGACGCGTGGGACGTCCTGCAAGACGCCGATCAGCAGGTCGGCGATGGTCGTCCGGCCCAGCTCGGCGCGCCAGGCTTCGTCGGCCCGCGTGAAGGCGTGATGGATGCCGCACATCTTCGTGTACTCGCGCGCGGGCATGGCGAGCGGGCCCCGCCGCCGGATCTCCGTGCAGCGGAACGCCGGCTCGTCGCCGTCGATCGCCTCGACTACATCGAGCACGGTGATCTCGGCGGGCGGGCGGGCCAATCGGTAGCCGCCGCGCGCCCCTTTGACGGTCTGCAACACCTCCGCACCCGCGAGCGCCTGGAGGTGCTTGGCCAAGTAGGCCGCCGGCACGCCGTGATACTCGGCGAGCTTCGCGGCCGGCAGCGCCGCGTCGTCGGGCAGGGAGGCGAGGAGAACGCAGACGTGGACGCCCCACTCGACGCCGTCCGAAAGCTTCATAACACGGATATTATATGTCCGAGAATAGATATCTCCCCGATGGGGCGCCCGACGTCGTCGGTACGATGCTCGGCGCCATGGTGACCATCGACGAAGTGACGCTTCTCCCCGACGCCGACCAGCACAAGCTGCTCACGGCAACGCTCGAGCGGGTCAACCGCACGAGCAACGCGGCGCGCGCCGCCGCGCTCCAGCGCAACGTGTTCGACGGGGCGCCGCTCCGAGACATCGTGAAGTCGGAAGTCGAGAAAGCGAAGCTGCCCGACGTGCTCGTCCGCCCCGTCACCGACCGCGTCGAGGAGCTGCTCCGACGCCGCGCCGGCAAGCAGCAGAAGTTCTCCCAATACCAGGCGCTCGCCATGCCGGCGTCCGCGTTCAAGTGGGGCGGCTCCGACCGCGTCACGATGCTGACCGCCTCCGGGCGCCGGACGATCTCTGTGCGGGTGGATCGCAGCCGCGGCGACCTGCGTCCACCGCTCGCCGGCCGCCCGGCCGCCCTCGTATACCGCAACGGCGAATTCGAGCTCTGGGCAACCGACGTCGAGCGCAAGTCCGACGACGACTGACCCCTAGAGCCTCATCGGGAGTTGGGCGGCCGGTTCGACGAGGAGCGTCTGCACCGAGCGGCCGATGACGCCGCGCTCGTCGTGCAGCCGCGTCTCCGCCATTCCGACGCCGTGCGGCTGTGCCCACGCACCCGATTCGAGGCACACCCACGCACCGGCCGGGTGGCGGTGCACGTGCACGGTCAGCTCGGGATTGATCGCCGCGGCGTTCGTCATGCGGACGGGGTTCGACACGCCGCTACCGAAATCGGCCGCCGCCGCGACGCGCGCGATCGGCGAGATCGGCTCGCCCGCCACGACCGGGCAGCGCATCCGGAACCACGCGACACCGGGCCCCGGATCGGTCCAGCTGCCACGGACGAGGCGCACGTCGTGCACGTTCCAGAAACCGACCGCGCCTTCGCCGAAGGGGAACCGGTGCTCCGGCGCGGCGTCGGGACCGGGTGGCGGCTCGGCAACGGGATGCACCGAACCGCTCGTGTCTACGTCGTCGGTGTGCACCCGCAGCACCGTCGCGCGCGCCACTTCCTGATCGTCGTCGGTCAGGCTCGCTTCGATCCACTGCACCTTGCGCCCGGGGCGGATCGTCCGCACGCGCAACACGAGCGGCGCGAGGGGGACGGGACGCATCAACTCGACCGTGAGGCGGGCCACGAACCCGGCGGGGCCGGGATCGTGTTGCTCGCACACGCTGGCGAACAGCGCACTCGGCGCGCCGCCGTGCAGCGCTCTCGGGCTCCACGGCCCACGCGAGAGCTGCGTCGGTACATAGCGAGCGCCGTCGCGCTCGAACAGGGCCCCGTATTTCGCGATCGGGTCGTCGTCGGGCATCGGCGCATCGTAGGCGCCGACAAAATTCCGGCTACGACCAGCGGGGCACGCGACGGAGGTACGACAACATCGCCGCCGACGTCTCGCCCGGACGCTCCTGCTGCGTCCAATGACCGCACTGCCCGATCACCACTCGCTCGAGAACGGGGACACGCTCCTCCATCCCCGCGGTCATCGCGGGCGTGAGCACCGGGTCGAGCTCGGCCGAGATCATCAGGCAGGGCACATCGATGGTGCGGTCGGCGATCCCGGCGGTGAGCTCCCAGTTGCGATCCATGTTCCGGTAGTACTCGATGGGAGGCGTCAGTGCACCGACCGGGCGAAACGCGTCCTTGTACACGTCGAGCACGGCCGGTGGGAAGGCATCCGAATTCTGCGTCGTCGCACCGAAGATCATCTCGACGAAATCGTCGACACCGCGACCCCACGTTCCGAGCACCCACTCGGCAACACCCGGCTCCTGGAACTGGATGATGTAGATCGGCGTGTCGCCGAAGATCTGGCGCAACAGCTGAACCGGCGGCATCACCGGGCGCGGCAGATCCGGAGTGTTGACGCCGATGACCCCGGCGACCCGTTCCGGGTACTGGCGCGCCATGATCCACACGAGAATGCCGCCCCAGTCGTGGCCGGCGACGACCGCGCGCTCACAGCCCGCGTCGTCGAGGATCCCGATCAGACACGCGTTGATCCAGTCGCAGTCGTATGTGACATCGGGTTTGTCGCTGCGGCCGTAACCGGGAAGGTCGGGCGCGATCACACGAAAGCCCGCGTCGCCGAGCGCGGCGACCTGATGCCGCCACGAATACGCCAGCTCGGGGAAGCCGTGCAACAAGAGCACGACGGGACCGTCCTCCGGCCCGGCCTCGAGGCAGAACAGGCGAATTCCCCTCGTCTTGACATAGCGGCTGCGCACGGGACGGACCCTAACGGCACCGGCGAGGGAACCACGGAGGTGCGGGCAGCGTCGGACTCACCGATCCGCCGACGAAGGGAACACCCGATGAGGACGTTCGGAAGGTCCGTAACTGCTGCAACGGCCATCGTCGCCGCGGTGGCGCTGGCCGGCTGCGGGAGCAGCAACTCGAAGACGGCCGCGCCCGCGACGCTGACCGCCGCCGACGGCTCCGGGACGTCGACGGGCCCGACGATCAACGTCGCGGGTCATGGTGAGGTGGAAGGCACTCCCGATGTCATGACCGTGACGATGGGAGTTCAGACGACCGACCCCTCGGCGCAAGCGGCGCTCCAGCGCAACAACGAGCGCGCGACCGTGCTCATCAACGCGCTGAAGGCGCACGGTGTCGCGGACAAGGACATCCAGACCGTCGACCTCGAGGTCAATCCCACCTTCGACGACCACTTCCACGTCACCGGCTACTCGGCGTCGAACACGGTGACCGCGAAGCTGCGGGATCTGGCGAAGGCCGGATTCGTGATCGACGCCGCGGCACTCACCGCCGGCGAGGACGTCCGGCTCCAAGGAGTGACGTTCTCGATCGACAACACGAGCGCGCTCGTCGCCCGGGC
>Ga0335085_10016823_pt1 | contig 10549 bp, 13 predicted proteins | sample Lox_Sample_45_FD_206712 | JGI IMG/M metagenome (GOLD analysis project Ga0335085, IMG submission 206712) | Soil microbial communities from Loxahatchee National Wildlife Refuge, Florida, United States - Lox_Sample_4.5 | ecosystem: Environmental > Terrestrial > Soil > Wetlands | place: USA...
CGCTTCCATCAGGCGGATCATGGTGTTCGCATTCTGTCCTTCGAGCTTGATGTAGTTCTGCGGAATCATGGCTACGCTCGATGAAGACGGGGTAAGGCCTGCCTTTTTTACCGCTTCGAGAACCGCTTCATAGGCCGAGGGATCGGTCACCACTTCCCAGTTGTCACCGTCATCCCGCAGATCTTCGGCGCCGGCGTCCAAGACGATCGCCATCAAGTCGTCTTCCTTGGCTGCGGACTTGGGGATGACAATGTCGCCCTTCTTGTGGAACAAATAGGCCACCGCACCCGCCGAGGCCATGTTGCCGCCATTCTTGCCGAAAACGTGGCGGATTTCACTCACGGTGCGGTTGCGGTTGTCGGTATTGATGTCCAGCAAGATAGCAACGCCGCCGGGTCCATAGCCCTCGAGCGAAAATTCCTCGTAGGTCGCACCCGGCAACTCGCCGGTGCCGCGCTGAATGGCACGCTTGATATTGTCCGCCGGCATGTTCTCGGCTTTAGCGGCGAGAATCGCGGTGCGCAGGCGCGGGTTGGTGTCGGGATCGCCGCCACTCTTGGCGGCAATGCTGATTTCCTTGATGAGGCGGGTGAATATCTTGCCGCGCTTGGCATCCAGAGCGCCCTTCTTGTGCTTGATTGTGGCCCATTTGGAATGGCCGGACATAGCTATACCTCGTCGTCAAAAATGTTTGATGGCGCTGATCTTATGCAAGCCGATCTGCCGGAATGAATTCGCCCGTGGAGGAGATCCATGGATTGCCCCTTAATACATGCAGGCGAACTCAAAGTATAGCATGGCAGCAGACGTCCCGACGCCGATAGAACTTGCCCGGCTGAAGAACCTCAGCCGTTCATCTGCGTGAATTGGCGGGCTTCCTGGCCGCTCATACAATATCCAAGCCGCTCATTCGTCTTCCATAGCGGAATGACCGGGCCGCTGAGCACATTCTGGATGGCCGAACAGGACGAACGCATCGCCACTACCGTCGCGCGGGAGGAAAGCCGCCTGCGGAACTTCATCCGCCGGCGGGTCGCCGACGAGAGCGAAGTGGAAGACATTCTGCAGGAAGTCTTCTACGAACTGGTGGTTGCGTTTCGCATGATGCAGCCCATCGAGCAGGTAGGCGCGTGGCTATTCCGCATAGCGCGCAATCGCATCATTGACCGCTTCCGGAAAAGACGGCCGGTGACATCCACCCAAGATTCTTACGCCAAGAACGAAGATGGCGAGCCCTTACTGCTTGAGGACCTGCTCCCTTCCCCGGATGCGGGTCCTGAGGCGGCATTCGCCCGCCATGTGCTGACGGATGAGCTTGAGGCCGCTCTGGCCGAGTTGCCCAAAGAACAACGCGAGGTTTTCGTGGCCCACGAACTCGAGGGCCGCAGTTTTAAGGAAATGTCGGAGGCCACGGGCCTGAGCATCAACACACTGCTCTCGCGAAAGCGCTATGCGGTATTGCATCTGCGCGAGCGGCTGCAGGAAATTTACGACGAGTTTACGAGAGGATCATGACAATGAAATGGATTCTACGAATCTTTGGTTTTCTGCTGGTGCTCACGATTGTCTGCGCCGGCTTTGGCAGCGGCGTGCTTTACCTATGGAACTGGCTCATGCCCGGCATATTCGGCCTGCATACCATTACTTATTGGCAAGCACTTGGATTGCTGGGCCTGGGATGGATCCTGTTCGGCGGACCGCGCTTGTTGCCGAACCGGCAGCCCTATTGGCGTTACCGCATGCAGGAGCGCTGGGCGCAAATGACTCCCGAAGAACGCGAAAAGTTTCGCCAGGGCATGCGCCATCGTTGCGGCCGTTCCGAAGCGCCTGCTGCCAACACAACCGCGCAGGTCTGAAACCTGTCGCGGAAGCGCGTATCGTTTTATCGTGACGCAAGGAGGCCGCCGTGCCAGAGCGGGTTTGTCCCTGGTGGCTGGGTTATTTTCTCGCGAGTCCGGTTCGCCGGCTTTGGCAAAATCCCGCGCAGATTCTACGGCCCTATGTCCGAGAAGGAATGACCATTCTCGAACCCGGTCCGGGCATGGGGTTCTTTACCCTCGAACTGGCGCGACTCGCCGGTCCCTCCGGCAAAGTGGTCGCAGTAGACCTGCAGCCGCGCATGTTACAGACGCTGAAGCGCCGTCTGCAAAAACGTAACCTCCTGGACCGGGTAGATGCGCGCCTCGCGCAAAGCAACTCCATGGGAGTGGCCGACCTGAACGGCAAAGTGGACTTGGTGCTCGCCTTCGCGGTGGTGCATGAATTTCCCGATAAGGCGGCCTTCTTTGCTGAAGCCGCACAAACGATGAAACCGGGTGCGGCTCTTCTAATGGCGGAGCCGTCCGGCCATGTAGAGGACGCAAAGTTCTCCTCAGAGTTAGAAGCTGCTTCCCGCCACGGCCTCAAGCAAGTCGAGACGCCAATAATCTCCCGCAGCCATACGGCTTTACTAAGGAAATCGTAAGGCCCCGACCAGGCCCGGTCGCCAAGCGCTCTAGTTCGGTCCTCTTCGGAATGCATATACGACCGCCAGCAGCGGTGGCGCCAGCAAAATTCCCCAGAAGGGGATGAGGAATCCCAGAACAAAGGGAGCAAGAATGGAGGCCCACATCGGCACCTTGGCGGTGCGCCGCATGATGTAGGGCTGGAGCAGAAACCCGTCCACCACGACGATCCCGGCGTAGAGCATGAGCACATAAAGCGAATGTTGCCAGTCCCGCCACTTGATGGCAGCCGTCAGCGTTGGACCCATTAGGCCCAGAACCGGCCCGAGGTGAGGAACAAATTGCAGAATTGCGGCCAGACCGGACCAAAGCGGAGCCAGAGGCACCCTGAGCCAAAGCAGTCCCGCCAGCCACAGCGCGCCCACGGCGAGCGAATCCAGGCATTGCGCCACAAACCAGCGTTTCAGCGCCGTGCCCGTTAGTCGAAGATAGCCGCCAAAATCCATTTGCGAGACGAGCTCCCGGCAGCGCGTTAGACTATCCCAGAGCCCGGCTTGTAAACCTCCGCCCCGGCTTTTCGTCCATAGTAATAGCACTCACGTGGAAACGGCACTGACAGCGCTCTCCGGTTCACCCGCGCAGGTTGAGGCGGCAGGCATCGCCGAAGAACGTTTTGATGCCATGGTGCGGCAACACCAGCAGCGCGTGTACCGCGTGATCTTGCTATTGGTAAAGGACAGCGATGCCGCCGACTCACTGACGCAGGACTGTTTTCTTCGCGCCTATGAAAAGCGCGCCAGCTTCCGCGGAGACTGTTCCCTCAGCACCTGGCTGTTGCGCATTGCGGTGAACCTGGCGCGCGATCACGTCAAAAGCCGCCGCAGCGCATTTTGGCGGAAGCTGGTCGGGTTGCAGGACGGCGATAAAAACGGCGCCACCGAAGTCCGCGCCCCGCAACCCTCTGCCGAGCGCAGCCTTCTGGCGCGAGAGATGCTACGGCAGGTCTGGCAGGCGGCCGCAGTCCTCCCCCAACAGCAGCGCACGATCTTTCTCCTGCGCTTTGCCGAAGAGATGCCGCTGGCCGAAATAGCGCAGGTGCTGGGGATTGAAACGGGAACGGTGAAAGCCCATCTGTTCCGGGCAATCACCAAAGTGAAGCAAACGGTGAAAGGGAAGCCATGAAGTTAGTGGAGCAGTTGCGAGATGAGGAGCTTACCGATCTCCTGCTGGAAAGCGCGGAGCGGGAGATGCAAAAGTTTTTTGCCGGCGCGGCGCAGTCGCTACGCACGGCGGCGGAGCGGCCGGAGTGGTTTTGGCATCGCCAGCGCGGTGGGGTTCATGAGCGCATTGCCGCCAGTCAACGTTCATGGCCGGCTTTGACTGCCGTATGGGCCGGTGCAGCGGCTTTGCTCGTGTTGGCCTTTGCCCTGCTCCGGGGTACTCCCGCGCCGCAGCCGGTCCAAGCGCAGGCGCAAACCGATTCCGACCAGCAGTTGCTGGTCGGCGTCGAGCAGGTGATGCAAAGCGAAGTGCCGGAAGCCCTGGCGCCCTCCGCATTATTGGCCAGCGAGATCAGCGCCGGCGCCAATACTCAATATCATTCACGCCAAGTGAATAAGGAGAACAGTAATGAATAAGAAGCTGCTTGCTCTGGCCGTGTTCGTGTTCCCACTCATGCTGATGGCACAAGGTCCGGATATGGGACCACCGCCCGGCGGACCCATAGGCGGGCAGGTATCCGTTCGCGACGGCGGGGGCAAGGTCCTCATCCGCCACGAGATGGGCAAGTGGTGGCAAAATTCCGAGATCGCCAAAAAGCTGGCTCTCACCGACAGCCAGATCGCAAAGTTGAACGATACCTTCTACAACCATCGCCTGAAACTGATTGACGACAGCGCCGCCATGGAGAAAGCCGATCTCAAGCTGCAGAACCTGCTCGACGAGGACGAGCCCAACAAAGGCCAGGTCAGCGCGCAGGTGGATCAGGTGCTGGCGGCGCGTGGAGCGCTCGAGCGCGAGTACACCATGATGAATCTGGACCTGCGCGAGGTGCTGAGCGTGCAGCAGTGGAAGCAGCTTAAATCGATTCGCAATGAGCGCGGCCCCGGAGACAATGTCTTCTTCTACCGCAAGTTCTCCACGGGTGGACCCATCGGAGGACCGGTCGGCGGACCCGTGCCGCCCGGCGCGCCGGCTCCTCCTCCTCCGCCCGACCCGGGCCCGGATAATATGGACTGAGGCGCGTTTTGTCCTTGAGTAGTGGCTCGGCATGTAACTGGCGTCATCCCGAGCGCAGCCGCTTTTCAGGCGGAGCGAAGGGTCTCGCGCAGATTGGCACGCTAACAGCTCCGCGCTAGATGCCTCGCTCCGCGAAACAAAGCGCTGCGCAACGTTACGGCCACTGAGCACCTTGGGCAAGGTCAGACGAGGATGGCGGCACCCAAGCTACGCTGAGTTTGTTTTTTGATCGCCCTCGCGAGATTCTACGTAGATTAATCTGCTCTCAAGTTTCTGCAAGAGGATCGCTACGACCATAAGTAACAATATTTCAAGCTGCGAGCGGGAGCGACCGGTCTCTGCTAACCAATCCGGCATGAAGGGATAAGCTAAAGCGTAGCCTTCATCAGCGCGAGCAGGAATCCGACGAATACCAAATGGACGGCCAATATCCTCGAGCCGCGAATAACATTCTTTCTTGTAAAGACCCAAGGTGCATTCGCCGCGAACACGTATCCCGTGTAAATGATTGCCGCGAGAAGATAACTCCAGAACGAAATCTCTGGTGCCGAATTGAATGACATTCTGTTCCGCCGTTCATTCCTGGCAATTGAAAACTGGCTCAACCTTTGCCGATTCTAGGAAATGCAGGGACAATGGGACGGCCCCCAGTTTTTCTGCGCTTCAATCTTAATCTTCCCCCCGAATGGCTGCCTTGTAGCGCGGCAAAACGCACAGAAGCAAAGGGAATGGAGTTGGGTAGGGATTCTTCGACTCCTGCGGGTTGCGCCGGGCGCAACCCGTGCGTCGCTCAGAATGGGAGCATAAAAAACTGAGGCCGGGGTGCCTCGCCAGATTCCTCACCCCGCTGGTGAAAGCGCGGGGCTTCGGAATGATGCCGCGCTTTCGGGCGCCCAGGGCGGAAGTTTCTGCATGTTAGACTTTCCATAGAGCTTCCGCCGAGGTCCCGCGCATGAAATTTGGCGTTATCATCTTCCCCGGTTCCAACTGCGACCACGATGCCTACTGGACGGTCCAGAACATCGCTCACCAGCCGGTGACGTTCCTTTGGCATGAGTCGCACGACCTGCAGAATTGCGACGCCATTATCGTGCCCGGCGGCTTTGCCTACGGCGATTACCTGCGCACGGGCGCCATCGCCAAGTTTTCGCCGGTAATGGAATCGGTCCGCAAGTTTGCCGACAATGGCGGCATCGTCCTCGGCATCTGCAACGGCTTTCAGATTCTTTGCGAATCCGGTCTGCTCCCCGGCGCGCTCATGCGCAATGTCGGACTTAAGTACGTCTGCAAGCCGGTCCACGTGCGGGTCGAAAATGCCGAAACACCCTTCACCAACGCTTGCCGCGAAGGTGAAGTCCTCACCATTCCGATCGGCCATATGGAAGGCAACTACTTCTGCGATGAGGCCACGCTCGACGAACTGCACAGGGGCAAGCGGGTGGTCTTCCGCTATTGCAGTCCAAACGGCGGGATTGCTCAGGAATCCAATCCCAATGGCTCGCTGGACAACATCGCCGGCATCTGTAGCGCCGGCCGCAATGTCCTGGGAATGATGCCGCATCCCGAGCGCGCCAGCGAGCCGGAGCTGGGTGGAGTGGAAGGCTTGAAGATTTTCGAGTCACTGGTCGGCGCCATGGCCGAAAAAGATTAGCTCACCTACTCAGGCTCAGAACTCGAAGTAACCGCCCGTCCCGGTAGAACGACTCCCCTCCGCAGAACTCTCCGGCAGCAATCCCGATAATTCACGTAGGCTTTCCCACGCAGCGTCATTCAGGGCCGGGTCGGCGCTCACGAGTTCGCGAATCATCTGCCACGCCGCCACATTCAGCGCGCCTTCAGGCGGCGGGCCCATGGCCAGCGAAACCGAGCACTGCGGGCAAAAGCAGATGCGCTGCGCCGCCGACTTCTGCCGTGGCCGCACGCCCACCGTTTGGGCGAACATGTAGACCGCAACAGACTTCTGTCCCGGTTCAATCTCGCAGTTGCAGCGCAGGCAATACAGGTTTTCCAAGCTCTCCCTCCGCGGCAAAAGAAGATATTGTCGCGCTTGCCATTGGCACGCAAGTGCGTAGTAGGATTCCCGAATGCGTGACGTGGGCCCATTGGGTTTGCCGAACGGCTCAGGCAATGGGACAATAGCGCATGCAAAAAGGCCTCCCTTTATTCTTATTGGTCGCGGGAATGATGCTGCCTGGCAATGTCCAGGCGCAAACTCCTGCGGCAAAAACCTCCACTGCCGCCAAAACAGCGCCCAAGGCTTCTCCCAAGGCAACCCATGCGGGCGCCGCGACAAAAGCTAAACCGCCGCTCACGCTCAGCACAGAAAAACAAAAATTCAGCTACGCGCTGGGAATGAATCTGGGGGCTAGTCTGCATCAGGGCGAGGTCGAAGTTGACCCAGACATCCTGGCCCAAGGCTTGAAAGACGCTCTGGCCGGCGGCAAAACTCTGCTCACCGAAGACGAAGTCAAAGCTGCGCTGACCCAGACCGAGCATGAAGTGCGCCAGCGGCAGCAGGCCAAGATGCAGCAGATGGGCGAAGCCAATAAGAAAGAAGGCGAGGCATTTCTTGCCGCTAACAAGAGCAAGGAAGGCGTGGTCGCGCTGCCCAGCGGGCTGCAATATAAGGTTCTTACCCAAGGGACAGGGCCCAAACCCGCACCCAGCGACACGGTGGTCTGCAACTATCGCGGCACGCTCATCAATGGGACGGAATTCGACAGCTCGTACAAGCGTGGGAAGCCGGTTACGTTTCCGGTCAATGGCGTTATCAAGGGCTGGCAGGAGGCGCTGCCGCTCATGCCGGTGGGTTCGAAGTGGCAAGTGTTTGTGCCCGCAGATCTAGCCTATGGGGATCATGCCATGAGCCCCGAGCTTGGTCCCAATTCGACTCTGATTTTCGAGGTCGAACTGCTTTCTATCGAGAAAAAAGCGGCGAATGCTCCGGCCGCGAACCCGGCGGAAGAGGCTCCGGCTTCGAGCGACGATAAGAAGTAAAACATAAGGGATCCTCAGCCGAACCAGAGTGTGCTCTAGGCAGAAGCAGGCCGCATGGGGCACTCTGGTGCGATATGAATCGAATCTCCGAGAAGTTCGTCCGCCTGTCGCACTTGCAAAAGTTGCGGCGCTGCGAGCAAGTTGCCGCCGTATGCTATCGGATTGGCAGCCGCGGCATCGAGTTTTTGCTGGTACAGACTCGAAGCGGCCGCTGGACCTTTCCCAAGGGCGGCGCCGAGCCAGGGCTGACTCCCGCCCAGGCAGCGGCGCTCGAAGCTTTCGAAGAAGCGGGCGTGCACGGCCGCATTGAGGAAACGTCCTTTACCCGCTATGCCTACGGTATCGGGGATATTCACGCCCACTTATGTGAGGTCTTCCGCTTAGATCCGCCACGGGAATTTGGACGGAATCCAACATGGTTTTCTGGCGGGAAAGCCAGGCAGCGCTTGCGCGAAGGTCGAAAGCCGGATTCGGCGGCGGAAATCAGCCGCGTCGTCGACCGCGCGATAAGGCGTGTGCAGCAACAGCAAAGCCCGGTACTGCGTAAAAGGCGACCCGGCGGAGCGCCAGACGAACTGCAGAAAGTCCAGTTCGAGACTGTCGCGGGACAGGCGACTGGAAGGGCGTTTGCGGGTCATGTTCGGCGCGAGGTGAGGCAGGCTGGGGTTATCAACCCTGCCGTAAACGCATTCGCGCGACGTGTTTTGCAGCGGCCAAAGCTGTTGCAGCTCGGCGCGCCGCAAGAGGCAGAATTGTCGGCGCGAAAAGCTAAGCGCTGATTGCAGCAGAGAGCCTCAGAGCAGCTATTTTTTTTGCAGCCGACAACCGCAGAAAGGTCTGACTAACCCCCGGGATGGAAGCGGTGCGCGGGTTCTTGCCTCCCATCCTTGGCTTCTCACGACTTGCTCCCGTCTCTTCCCTGCCGGACATATTTTTTTGCATAGGTGGATGACTGTCGACTCCGGCGGCGCAGCCGCAACCCCCGATTGAACCTGTAGAGCGGATACCTAATTTTTTCGTGAGCTCGGATTCAAATTTTGTGGGCAGCCTGTGTCCCCCTGCCGGTTCGATGTTCTACGTGGTGGCCTCATCGCTTCGCTTACGCCCCTGATAGGCAGCCCGAATCTGCTCGAACTGCTCAGACAGGACTGCCAGTTCTTTATCCGAGAGTTTCTCTATATCGATCATCTGGTTATTGGCCCGCTTGATGGAGCGGATGATTTCGTCCATCTTCAAGTGAAGCGCCTTGGCATCTCGGTTCTGCGTATTCTGGATCAGAAAGACCATGAGGAACGTTACGATGGTCGTGCCGGTATTCACGACCAGTTGCCAGGTGTCGGAATAATGGAAGCGAGGGCCCGACATTGCCCAGAGGACGATGATCCCCAACGCCGCGGCAAAAGCCCATTTGGTGCCCACTAGTACGGAAGCTTTTGCAGCCAAAACATGAAAGCCGTCCACGCGTGAACGCTCTTGTTCCACTCTGCACCTCCGATATGCTGTCCGTGCTTTGATGTATTTGCACCGCATTTGAGCAGCCAACCGGCCAACCGGGGCGGCATTAGAGGTATGCAGAGACCTTCAGGAGCGCGCCGTCCCCGTATCCATCACATAGAGCCGGCCGGGGCCGGCGGCGCGAATGTTGTTTTTCTGGAAGCAATCTTTGATTCGGCGGCGCAGTTCACGGCTCACGCCGAACTGCTGGTTGGGGCGCGTCTTTACCAGCATGAGATACTCGGTTTCGCCGTTGCCGACGCGGTCAATGCCGGGGACCTGAACATCGCCGACGATGTCCTGGGCAAATGCGGGGTCGTGACGCAGGTCATCGCCAACCTGCTTGAGTAAGGAAATGACGCGATCACTGGGCTCATCGTAGGCCGTGGTGACACGAAGAATAAGCTGCGACCAATCCCGGGTCATATTGGAGACGATGGTGATCTGGCTGTTGGGAACGGTGTGCAGAGTGCCATCGTCGTCGCGCAGCACGGTGCGGCGAAGACTCATGTCCTCGACCACTCCCTTTACCCCGGCAATGCGGATGGTATCGCCAATGTCGTATTGATTCTCAAGAAGGATATAGAAGCCGTTGATGAAATCGTGGACCAGGCTTTGCGCGCCGAAGCCGATGGCGAGGCCGGCGATACCCGCGCTGGCAAGCAGCGGGCCAAGGTTAAGACCGAGCAAAGGCAGCACGGTCAGCAAGGCGACGAACGCAATTACGAATACTCCGATACTGTTGATCACGCTGGCCAGCGTGCGGATCTGGCGGCCGCGGAGACCGGGCAACCGACGGGCCTCCAGGCTGGTAACCTTGTGCGTGATTACTTGCACAATGCGAATGAGGACAAGCGCTCCAACGATGATTAGAACAATCTTGGGCGCCGCATAGCGCAGGAACACCAAGGTGTCATCACGCCAGTAGTGCAGCAGGTCCGGAAGGTTCCCGGTTTGGAGTGACAATAGGGAACTGAGGAAATGGGTCATGGTCCGGCGCGATTATAACAAGGGACCGTGAATGGGCGGCAGCCGAGTCGTATAATGGCTGCACAATTTTTACGTATCGCGAGGTTATCGTGCGATCCATACCTGCAGTACTCACCCGTTCAACGCTTGTGCTCGTATTTGTAATGCTGGGCTGGAGCAGCGTTCTGGGGCAGCAGAACAGTCCCGATTCGTTCCAAGGCGACCGACTGGATCCTTCACAGTTGATCAGCCCCAGGCCGAAGGGATTGCCGGACGAAGAGCCAACCGCCCGCATGCAGAAAGCCCTTGAGAAGAAGCAAAGCGAAGAGCGCCAGTTACAGCTGAAGGAAGATACAGAGAAGCTTTTCAAGCTGGCCACCGAACTCAAGGACCAGGTGGGGAAAACC
>Ga0335085_10016824_pt1 | contig 10549 bp, 9 predicted proteins | sample Lox_Sample_45_FD_206712 | JGI IMG/M metagenome (GOLD analysis project Ga0335085, IMG submission 206712) | Soil microbial communities from Loxahatchee National Wildlife Refuge, Florida, United States - Lox_Sample_4.5 | ecosystem: Environmental > Terrestrial > Soil > Wetlands | place: USA: Florida...
TGGCTCGGGAGATGAAGCGCGAAGGGTTCGCGGTCCCGCTTCTGATCGGCGGCGCGACGACCAGCAAAGCCCATACGGCGGTGAAGATCGCTCCGATGTACGATCAGCCGGTCGTGCATGTGCTTGATGCCTCCCGGGCCGTGGGGGTCGTGAGCAATTTGATGAGCCCGGAGCAGAAGTCCGTGCTGGCGGAAAAAACCCGTTTGGACCAGGAGCAAATCCGGCAAGCGCATCAGGATCGGGGGCCCCGAGTCCTGCTCACGCTGGAACAGGCGCGCGGGCGGAGGTTGCCCATCGACTGGAATGCCGCGGACTGTCCCAAGCCGGCGTTCACGGGCGTTCGCGCGCTCGACCAGTTTCCGCTCGACCGGATCGTGCCGTTCATCGATTGGTCGCCGTTCTTTCATACGTGGGAGCTGCGAGGGCGGTATCCTCAGATTCTGGAGGATTCGCGCCTTGGAGAACGGGCGCGGGAGCTGTTCGAGGACGCGCAGCGATTGTTGAAGGAAATCGTCGGCGGCAAGCTGCTCACGGCGCGCGCGGTGTACGGATTCTTTCCGGCCAACGGCGTCGGGGACGATATCGAACTCTACACCGATGAAACGCGGACGCACGTTCTGACGACCGTGCACACGCTCCGCCAGCAGACGCCCAAGCCCGAAGGGCAATGCAATCTGGCCTTGGCCGACTTCATCGCGCCGAAATCAACCGGCCGGGCCGATTATCTGGGCGCGTTCGCCGTGACGACCGGAATCGGCATTGAAGCGCTGTGCGAGCGTTTTGAGAAGGACCATGACGATTACAACTCGATCATGGCCAAGGCCCTGGCCGATCGTCTGGCGGAAGGCCTCGCGGAGTTGCTGCACAAGCAGGCGCGGGAAGACTGGGGCTATGGTAAGACGGAAGCGCTCGATTACGAGGACCTGATCCGGGAGCGCTATCGCGGGATCCGCCCGGCTCCGGGGTATCCGGCGTGCCCGGACCATACGGAGAAACAGCTGCTGTTCGATCTTTTGCAGGCGGAAAAGCACACCGGCATCCGCCTCACCGAGAGCTATGCAATGTATCCCGCGAGTTCGGTCAGCGGCTTCTATTTCGCCCACCCCGAGGCGAAGTATTTCGCCGTCGGCAAAATCGGCAGGGACCAGGTTCTGGATTACCACCTCCGCAAGCGGATGGATCTGCGGGTCGCGGAAAAATGGCTGGCGCCGAACCTGAATTACGATCCCGCATGAAGCAGACGGATGACATCGAGCGCCTGCTCCGGGCCGAGCACTGGGATCCCTTTGCCGTCCTGGGGCCGCACCCGATGAAAGGGACTAAGACGCAGGGCATCGTGGTGCGGGCGCTTCTTCCGGAGGCGCTGGAAGCGACCCTGCTGCCGGACGAGCCGGGAGAGGTTCCCGTTCCCATGGCCCCCGTCCACGACGCCGGTTTGTTCGAGGCGTCGTTGCCGGACATGGGGAAAACGTGTCGCTACCGGATTCGCGTGAAGGACCGTTGGGGAGGCGTGACCGAACGCCACGATCCATACGCGTTTCCGGTCCTGCTGTCCGACTTCGATCTGCACCTGTTCGCGGAAGGCCGCTATTACCGGGCGTACGAAACCATGGGGGCACACGTGCGAACCGTGGATGGCGTCACCGGGGTGGGGTTCGTCGTCTGGGCGCCTAACGCGCTTCGGGTCAGCGTGGTGGGAGACTTCAACGGGTGGGACGGCCGCCGCCACCCGATGCGCAGCCGAGGCGCCACGGGACTTTGGGAATTGTTCATTCCCGACGTCCCTGAAGGCTCCGCCTACAAATATGAAATCCGTTCGCGCAACCAGGAGGCGCCTTTTCTGAAAGCCGATCCCTATGCGTTTGCGGCCGAGATGCGTCCGAAAACCGCCTCGGTCGTTCGGGACATTACCCGGTACGAATGGGGAGACAAGGCGTGGATGGAGGCGCGGCGTGCCGGCGATCCCCTGAGACGCCCTTGGGCCATCTACGAAGTCCATTTGGGGTCGTGGGCCCGGGTGCCGGAAGACAATCGCCGCTGGCTTACGTATAAAGAACTGGCCGCCAAGTTGATCCCCTACGTCAAGGAGATGGGCTATACGCATCTGGAGCTGATGCCCGTGACCGAACACCCGTTCGACGGGTCGTGGGGCTATCAGACGACCGGGTACTTTGCATCCACGAGCCGGTTCGGCCCACCTGAGGACTTTATGGCCTTTGTGGACGCCTGCCACCGGGCCGACATCGGCGTCATCGTTGATTGGGTCCCCGCGCATTTTCCCGACGACCCGCACGGGCTGGCGTGGTTCGACGGCTCCCATCTCTACGATCATCAGGACCCCAGGCTCGGATTCCATCCGGAGTGGAAGAGCCGCATCTTCAATTTCGGCCGCCTGGAAGTGAAGAATTTTCTTCTCAACAGCGCGCTGTTCTGGCTGGATCGGTACCACATCGACGGGCTGCGCGTGGACGCCGTCGCGTCCATGTTGTACCTGGACTATGCCAGGAAATCAGGCGAGTGGGTCCCGAACTGCTTCGGCGGCAACGAGAACCTCGACGCCGCGCAGTTCCTCAAGGAGTTCAACGTGCTGGTGCATCAGGAGCATCCCGGCGCCGTCACCATCGCGGAGGAATCCACCTCCTGGCCCGGCGTTTCCCGCCCGACCTATGCGGGCGGCCTGGGATTCACGTTCAAGTGGAACATGGGCTGGATGCACGACATCCTCGACTACTTCAGCCTGGACCCGATTTATCGCAAGCACCACCAGGGCCAGGTCACGTTCGGGCTCATCTACGCCTTTTCGGAGAACTTCGTGCTGGTGCTCTCGCATGACGAAGTGGTCCATGGCAAAAAGGCGCTCCTGGATAAAATGCCCGGAGATGAGTGGCAGCGGTTCGCCAATCTGCGCGCGCTCTTCGGGTTGCTGTACGGCCATCCCGGCAAGAAGATGCTGTTCATGGGCGGCGAATTCGGGCAGTGGTGGGAATGGAACCACGACGACAGCCTGCAGTGGCATTTGCTCGACTATGCGCCCCATCGTGGGCTGCAGCAACTCGTGCGGGACCTGAACCGCCTGTATCGTTCCGAACCGGCGCTCTACGAGGTGGATTTCGAATGGAATGGCTTCCAATGGATCGATTTCAGCGACGCGGATAACACGGTGGTAGCCTTCATTCGCCGCGGAAAAGACCCGGAGGACTTCCTCGTCTGTGTCTGCAACTTCACGCCGGTCCCCAGGATGGGCTACCGGATCGGAGTGCCCGCCGCCGGTCGGTACCGGGAATTGCTGAACACCGATGCGGCGGGGTATGGGGGCAGCAACCTCGGCAACCTCGGAGTGGTCATGGCCGAGCCGACTCCATGTCACGGCCAGCCCCATTCGATCTCGCTGACTCTGCCCCCGCTCGGAGTGCTGTTCCTGAAGCCGAGCTAGCCATTAGGTTCGGGGACGGCGAGAAAAGAGAAGCATGAGGCCGACGCCGATGACGAGGCCGCTTGCGAAGCCGAACCCAATGTGAAAGGCGTGGCTGGCCCTGAGATTCTCCAGGAGCCGCGCGGCCGAAGACCGTGGATCAGCGGGGCCCACGTGAGCTTCGCCCCCCAGCCACTCTTCGCCGTCACGCTTCAGAAGCGCCGCCTCTGTTTCCAACCCTCGCGCCATCGAATCCCCAGTCTACCACGGTCAAGTTTTCCGTCGTGTCAATTTTTGATCCATCCGAAGATTACGAGGAAGACCACCGTTCCCACGGCGCAGGACACGATCGTGACTGGTGCCCCGCACCGGACCCACGCTCGGAAGGTGATGGGCCGGCCGGCTTGCTTGCTCAGTGCGATCGCGAGGATGTTCGCGCTCGCTCCGATCGGCGTGCCGTTTCCCCCGAACCCAGCTCCGAGTGCAAGCGCCCACCAGAGCGGCTCGATCGGCAGACCCTCGGCACCCAAACTTTTCAGGATGGGGATCATGGCGACCACGAACGGAATGTTATCCACGATCGCCGACAAAAGAGCGGCGACCCAGATAAGGAGGACGGCGGTAAGCAGAAGCTGAGAGCCGGCAAAGTCCTTGAGAGTCCCGGCGACTAATTTCATGACCCCCGCCGCCTCGAGGCCGCCGACGATCACAAACAGGCATGTGAAGAACAGCAGCGTGCTCCATTCGATTTCCTTGAGCAGTGCCTCGGGGTTCGGGCGTATCCAGACCATTGCCAGGCCGACACCCAGGAACGCCACGTACCAGGGGGCGAGGGGCAAACTCCCTTGCAGGAGAAACAAGCCGAACACCACGCCCAAGACGAGGAGCAGTTTTGTCACGGCTGGAGCGTCTTTGATCGAGTCCGCCGGACGCAGCGCGCTCAGGGCGTCGAGTTGTGTGGAACGCCGGCGCAGGTCTTCGGCAAACACCCAGCGAAGCGTCCACAAGGTGGGAACGTAGGCCACGATGACGATGGGAAGCAGGACCCACAAGAAGTGGTTGAACGTGAAGCCGGCGGCGGAGCCGATCATGGTGTTGGGTGGATCGCCGATCAGCGTCGCCGTTCCTCCGAGATTGGAGAACATCGCCTCTCCCATAAGCAGCGGAACCGGGTTGATCTGCAACCTGTCGGCAACCAGCAACGTCACCGGCGCAATCAGGAGGATCACGGTGAGGTTATTGAGGTACATCGAAATGACGGTGGTCATGCCGCCCAGCAACAGAAGCAAACGCCACGGTGAGCCCGCCGAACGCTGCGCAGCCTGGAGTGCCAAGTATTCGAACACCCCGGTCTTGCCGAGCATGGCCACGAGCATCATCATGCCCAGGAGGAGGCCGAGCGTATTGAAGTCGATGGCGGCGAGTGCCTGCCTCTGCGAGTAGAACCCCATGAGCAAGCCGGCGGCCACCATGGCCACGGCGCCGATCCAGGCGACGATGGTGTGGTGGGCCCAATCGGCCGTGATGGCGAGAAACGTGACGGCGAAAATGGCGGTTGCGACCCAGACGTCGGACATTGGGCCGCCTATGTGCCGGTCAGCAACCGATAGGCGTCCCGGTAGCGCGCGCTGGTCTGCCGCACGATCTCATCGGGGAGGACGGGAGCCGGAGGCTTTTTGTTCCACTTGATGGACAACAGATAGTCGCGGACGAATTGCTTGTCGAAACTCGGCTGCCCGTGACCCGGGGCATAGTCGGAGCGGGGCCAGAAGCGGGAGGAGTCCGGGGTCAGCACTTCGTCGATGAGGATGGGCTGGCCGGACGAGGGATCGAGCCCGAATTCCAGCTTCGTATCGGCGATGATGATCCCCTTGGATTCCGCGTATTCGGACGCCCGCTGATACACCTTGAGGCTGACGTCACGGATCAACTTGGCGGTGTCCGAGCCGATGAGCGATACCATCTTGGCGAAGGGGATATTCATATCGTGCGCGCCTCCCTCGGCCTTTGTGGAGGGAGTAAACAGCGGTGCCGGCAGTTTCTGGGATTCGACGAGCCCCTTCGGAAGCGTCTGCCCGCAGATCGCACCGCTCTGCTGATAGTCCGCCCAGCCCGAGCCGGACAGATACCCGCGGACGATGCATTCGACGGGGAAAGGGGTGGCCTTCCGAACGAGCATGCTGCGGCCCTCTAGGACGGCGCGATGCCGCTGGCAGCCCGGGGGAAAGTCCCCCATGTCGGACGAGATGAAATGGTTCCAGAGGATGTCTTCATATTCCGCGAGCCATTGAAACCAGAACGTGGACAACTGCGTCAGGACGGCCCCCTTTCCGGGAATGCCGTTCGGCAACACCACGTCGAAGGCGGAAATGCGATCCGTCGCGACGATCAGCAGAAAGTCGCCCAGGTCGTAGATGTCCCGGACTTTTCCCTTACTCTTTAGCGATAACCCTTCCAGGCGGGTTTCGAGCACGACCGGTCTGTCGAATAGAGAGGACATAGGCTACTCCTGATTGAGTCCAAGAATTGGTGTTCCGGCCGGCGAAGCTTACGAGGAAAACGCGTTTCTCGCAAGGGGAAAATAGAGCCGGATTCTGTTACAATGGCGCCGTGCCGTTGCCGTTTCACATTGAGTGGAAAGAATGAAACTGGTCAACAACCCGCCGAACCCCTTCGAATCCCAGTTTCGGGAGTTTCTGGAACCTCCGCCGTCTGTCACGGTGCAGATCTATGAAGACGACACGCGCTCGATCCTGAGCCGCAATGAAAGCCCCGACCTGGCCTTCCGGTGGAGCGTCAATCCCTACCGGGGGTGCTTCCATGCCTGTGCCTATTGTTATGCGCGCCCGTCGCACGAATACCTGGGCTTCGGCGCCGGAACCGATTTTGAATCGAAGCTGGTCGTCAAGCGGCACGCGGCCGCCTTGCTGCGGGAGGCGTTCCTCAACCCCTCCTGGTTGGGTGAGAATGTGGTCTTTTCGGGCGTCACCGATTGCTACCAGCCGTTGGAAGCGGCTTGGGGGCTGACACGCGCTTGTCTCGAAGTCTGCGCCGAGTTCCGCAATCCCGTCGGCGTCATCACCAAAGGCGCATTGATCTTGCGGGATGTGGACGTCCTGCGCCGTCTGCACGAAGAAGCCGCCGCCCGCGTCTATTTCAGCATTCCCTTCGCGGACGACGCCATGGCCAGGCGGGTGGAGCCGCAGGCGCCCTCCATCACCAAACGACTCGGGGCCTTGAAGGCCATTGCCGATGCAGGCATTCCCGTCGGCGTGTCCATTGCGCCCGTCATCCCGGGGCTGAACGATGACCATATGTTTGAGATTCTTCAGCAGGCACGCGAAGCCGGAGCCCGCAGCGCCTTTTACAGCCTTCTGCGTCTGCCCGGCAACGTGGAGCCCGTGTTTCTTGAGCGCATGGCCAAAGCGTACCCGGACCGCATCAAGAAGATCACCCACCGCCTGCAGGAAGTGCGCGGAGGCATGTTGAGCAGCCCCAGATTCTTCGAGCGACATCGCGGGCAGGGAACGTACGGTGAGATGCTGGAACAATTGTTCCTCACGGCTAAGCGGAAAGCCGGGTTTTCCGAAGAGCCGGAGACGCCGATGCCCCCGACTTTCCGCCGGCCGCACCCTCAGCAGACCAAGCTGTTCTAAGACTTCAGATTATGCATGAACATATTCTTGAGTGGATCGAGCTTTTTCGGCCCTATGTCGATGATTATGGGTACCTGGTGTTGTTCCTGGGGGTCATGGCTGAAAACGCCTCTCTGCCCATCCCCGGCGAGACCATCCTGATTATCGCTTCCTTCTATTCCCATCACGGCCACCTCAATCTGGGTTATGTCATCATGCTGGCGACGGTCGGGTGCATCTTGGGGGACAACATTAGCTTCCATGTCGGGCGCAGACTGGGACGTCCGTTCATCCTCCAGTACGGCAGGTATGTGCTGATTACCCCCAAGCGGCTCGCGCACGTCGAGCATTTCTTTGAAAAGCACGGGGACAAGACGATTTTTATTCAGCGGTGGATCACGGGGGTCAGGGTGATCGGGGCCTTGGTCGCAGGGACGACCCAGATGCCGTGGTCACGGTTTTTGCTGTTTAACTGCCTCGGCGCGATTACCTGGGTCACGGCCATCTCGTTGATGGCGTACACTTTTGCGGTCAATCTGCCTCTCCTGGTCAAAATCGTCGAACGCTCCGGATGGGCCCTCTTTGGCCTCTTTGTCGCGGTCTGGTTGTTCTTCTATCTCAAGCGCCGGTTGATGGCGGATCAAGAGCCGTCCGCTCCGCGCTGAGCGCAGTCCTGGCCGCTCCCGCCTAAGTCCACGAAACTTTTGTTTAAATTGTTCAAATTGGCTTGACAGAACCGTTTGCGATTCCTATAATATGCCGTTCCATAGATTTTGGCTTCACTTGACCCGCGTCAAATTGAGGGGAACGGTGCCGTCTTTTCACGACGGAGGGGATGCTTCGTCCCTTCCTTCCCCTCGATACGCTAGACTTTTGAGTGGTCTGGGCAGGCCGACAGGTATACGTTATATTACTTAGGAATTTTCGGATGATGCAGATCTGGAATTATATGTTTTGGGGCAGGTACCCGAGTGGACAAAGGGGGCAGACTGTAAATCTGTTGCCAACGGCTTCCAAGGTTCGAATCCTTGCCTGCCCACCAAACTCGGCGTGGGCGCTTACGATCTCCGACGTCTTCGAGTGCGCAAAGTGGTGCGTGCAAGGCGGGCGTAGCTCAGGGGTAGAGCTCCAGCCTTCCAAGCTGGCTGTCGCGAGTTCAAATCTCGTCGCCCGCTCCACGTGCGCGTGAAAGGCCTGAAAATGGGTTCGGATGCCCACGTAGCTCAGTTGGCAGAGCACGTCCTTGGTAAGGACGAGGTCACGCGTTCGATCCGCGTCGTGGGCTCCAGTAGAGCGTGCTCGCTGCACACTTAGGGGGATATTATGGCGAAGGCGAAGTACGAGCGGCGCAAGCCGCATGTGAATGTCGGGACGATCGGGCACGTGGATCACGGCAAGACGACCCTGACGTCGGCGTTGACGAAGGTGGCGGCGGACAAGGGGATGGGCAAGTTCATCAGTTACGATGAAGTGGCCAAGGCCTCGGAGTCGCAGGGGCGGCGGGACCCGACGAAGATTCTGACGATTGCGATCAGCCACGTGGAGTACGAGACGGCGAACCGGCACTACGCGCACGTGGACTGTCCGGGGCACGCCGATTACGTGAAGAACATGATCACGGGGGCGGCGCAGATGGACGGGGCGATCCTGGTGGTCAGCGCGGCGGACGGGCCGATGCCGCAGACGCGGGAGCACATTTTGCTGGCGCGGCAGGTGGGGGTGCCCTACATCGTGGTGTTTTTGAACAAAGCGGACAAGGTGGACGACAAGGAGCTCTTGGACCTGGTGGAGCTGGAGGTGCGGGAGCTGCTGTCGAAGTACGAGTTTCCGGGGGACAAGATTCCGGTGATCACGGGGTCGGCCATCAAGGCGATGGAGGGGGACCAGAGCCCGATCGGGGTACCGGCGATCCTGAAGCTGCTGGAGGCGGTGGACACGTACATTCCGACGCCGGTGCGGGCGGTGGACAAGCCGTTTTTGATGCCGATCGAGGATGTGTTCACGATCAGCGGGCGGGGCACGGTGGTGACGGGGCGGTGCGAGCGAGGGATCGTGAAGGTCGGGGATGAAATCGAGATCGTGGGGCTCAAGCCGACGCAGACGACGGTGGTGACGGGGGTGGAGATGTTCCGCAAGGTGCTCGACGAGGGGCAGGCGGGGGACAACATCGGGGTGCTGCTGCGGGGGACGAAGAAGGAAGAGGTGGAGCGGGGGATGGTGCTGGCGAAGCCGAAGAGCATCACGCCGCACACGAAGTTCAAGGCGGAGATTTACGTGTTGACGAAGGAAGAGGGGGGGCGGCACACGCCGTTCTTCAACGGGTACCGGCCGCAGTTTTACTTCCGGACGACGGACGTGACGGGCGTGGTGACGCTGAATCCGGGCGTGGAGATGGTGATGCCGGGGGACAACGTGGCGATTTCGGCGGAGTTGATCTCGCCGATCGCGATGGATCAGGGGCTGCGGTTCGCCGTGCGCGAGGGCGGCAAGACCGTCGGCTCCGGCATCGTCACCGAAATCCTGGCGTAACGGTTTTTTGAGGGAGCGTCATCCATGCGAGAGATCATTTCATTGGCGTGCGCGGATTGTAAGCGCCGTAATTATTCGACGATGAAGAACAAGAAGAACGATCCGGATCGGCTGGAGCGTCGCAAGTATTGTCGCTTTTGCCACAAGCACACCCCGCACAAAGAAACGAAATAGCGTTGCGGGTGGGTGCGCGCGCGTAGGGGCATGGTGTTCAACGGTTAGCACGTCGGTCTCCAAAACCGAAGGTCTGGGTTCAATTCCTAGTGCCCCTGCCACACCGAGCTTGCTTGATCTGGAGCGCTCGAGGGTGGACACGACGGGATCAAACCTTAGGGACTGAAAAGCGGATTTGAGAAGGCAGTCATGTTCAAGCAGGTATGGGCCAACATCACCGAGTTCCTTACCGATGTCAGGTCGGAACTAAAAAAGATATCGTATCCGACTCGTAGCGAGACGATCGGCTCGACGACGGTCGTCATCGTCCTGGTGGTGATCGTGTCCGTCTTTCTGGCCTTGACCGATCTCCTGCTTGTACGCCTAATGGGGAAGATCATTTGAGCATGAGTGAGACGATGGGGAAGAACTGGTACGTGGTCCATACCTACGCGGGTTATGAGGGGCGGGTGAAAGCCAGTATTCTCGAACGCGCCAGCCAGATGGGCCTGCAGGATAAAATCGCTCAAGTGCTGGTTCCCACGGAGGATGTAATCGAAATCAAAGAGGGAAAGAAGCGGACCTCGACGCGCAAGTTTTTTCCCGGCTACGTGCTGGTCGAAATGGACATGTCGAATGAGTCCTGGCAGATGATCAAGGAAACGCCGAAGGTCACGGGGTTCGTCGGTGGCGGCGCGCAGCCGATTCCCTTGACGACGGACGAAGTCGATACACTGCTCAAGCAAATCGATACGGGGACGGCCGTGCCCCGCCAGAAGGACGAGTTTCACAAGGGCGACAATATCCGTATCATCGACGG
>Ga0335085_10016825_pt1 | contig 10549 bp, 13 predicted proteins | sample Lox_Sample_45_FD_206712 | JGI IMG/M metagenome (GOLD analysis project Ga0335085, IMG submission 206712) | Soil microbial communities from Loxahatchee National Wildlife Refuge, Florida, United States - Lox_Sample_4.5 | ecosystem: Environmental > Terrestrial > Soil > Wetlands | place: USA...
ACCCCGTTGCAGTGAGGCCCTTACGTTCTGAAATTCAGTATTGGCCAGCCGGGCCAGGGCGATGAGTTCAGCACCGCGTTCCCCGCCGAGTCCGAGGGTGGTGAGGATGCGTTCGACGTCGGTGGCGGAGGGCAGGACCTTGCCCGTCTCGATCTTTGAGATCTTGCTTTGCGAGATGCCGCAGCGGGCTGCCAGGCGCTCGCCCGTCAGCCCGGCTTGCTTGCGGGCTTCGCGGAGCGCTAGCGCCAGCTCATCCTTGCGCTGGCCCAGCTCCTCGGGTTCAAACACGTGAGGCGAGCCCGGCCCAGTAGTCGCGGAAGGGAACGGCAGCCTGCCAGGCAGCGTCACGCCATGCAAGATAGGCGCCTAGGTCCGGGTCCTGCAGCAGCTCCCGACCAACTTGCGTTCCGTCTGGCCGGTAGAGGAGCTTGACCACGGTGGCGTCGTCGAACAGCCAGAAGTCGTGATCTGGCAGATCCGGACCGGGCTGGTCCGTCAGGTCAAGAACGCGGATGTCCTCGCCAGCTTCGACGTTGTAGACGAAGCCCCAGGCGAACTCGTAGCGGATGTAATCCGTGAGCGGGCGCCGCACCACCCGCACGCGCCGGACTGTCTTACCAGCCTGGCTAGCCTCAGCCATTCGGTCGAGCCAGGCGTAGTGATAGTCAGCAGGTGGCCGCTCACCAGCCCGGAAGCGGCGCAGCTCGTCGGCTTCTCCGGGCATGGTGTAGATCTGGTGCAACTCCAGGCGGAAGGCGGAACTGGCGAAGCCGTAAAGGTAGCTCGACCAGGCTTCACCCTCCAAGCGCACGCGCGGCCTCCAGGAGCAGCTCGGCCGGGATCTCGACCAGGGCCTCGCCGTCCGGGGTCGCTCGGCCGAGCAGGTAGCCCTGCACCCCGATGGTGCCCCGGTCGGTGCGGTAGACGGTGGGGCAGTCGCCGTCCTTGCAGTTGTTGTCCGCGATCTTGGTCAGTTCCATGTCGCCTCCTGCGGTCTGGGCCTTGACCCGGACGGTACGGGGCGATTCCACCATGGTCAATAGCTACTGGAATATTCCCGTTGTGGAATACTGGCAGGGGCAGGTCGCCTTGCCTTCGCGTGTCGTCACCAGTAAGTTTGGCAGGCCGGTGCCGTAATGATCTGAGGCGCAATCCTTGCGGACGCTTTCTTGAAGTTGCGTACTGCCGTTACTCGTGCGTTTAAGGCGTATGATATAGAGAAGGCGGCAAATTCGGAGGAACCTTCGCATGATGGGATTTACTATTAATGGCGAGTTCCCAGCATGCTGCTGAGATATCTGCTAGCCAGTAATGGCTATGCTTGTGTTTTTCGCTTAACTTGTCATAATTATGCTACTCGCCAGACCGGACCTTTGCATGGGCGGCAATGGTCCGGTCTGGCGACATGTGCCAGGCCACGACACCAAGCGGAGGCTTGGCAATGGCTGAAGGACCAACAACCGTTTCAACTCGGCGCGCGTCGGACGCGGATACACCGGACCAGGTGAGCGACTTCACGCTCGACCAGTTCTACGAGGCGATGAGGCACACCCGGCGCATGCGCGTACCGTGCTGGGTCGAACTCCGGGTGCATCCTGTACTGCTCGACGAGTCGATTCCGCTCGACTACGAGGGGGAGGAGGCTCCGGCAACCGTGCTCCCCACAGATGAGAGCGGCGACATCCTAGTTCGCCTGGTGGTGACCGGCATCCGCCAGACCTTCGTCGTGCTGGAGCCGGGTATCGACGTGCACCAGAACCGTTACCCGGACTACGAGGTGGAGGGGTGGCTGTACGCTCCCCCCGGCCGCCTGGATGAGACGATATGGGTCCGCTGCTCGCTCCGCATGGACGACCTGGACGTGGACGAGATCACCGTCTACCGCCTGGAGCCCGGTGAGCAGCTGGGCACCGCTGCAAGCTGGGGCATGCTCTAGGCCAGACCATGCCAGCTGGCACAGCCATTTAACGTGGGCCGCGAGCGTTCAGACGCTCGCGGCCCTTTCGCGTGCGGTAGCAACAGCACAAGCGGGCGGGTTGCTATGCTAATTATGAAATAAGGGGGATACCTCCGTCGCGGCGGTAACCGGGTAGTCGTAAGGATTCGCCTATACGACGCATCTTGAGACAAAGAAGGCGCCGCCGCGTAGAGGATCCAAAGTGGACACGTCCACACAACTCCAGATCGAAACCCTGACGGGCGAGCTATGGCGGCTCCGGGGGTGGGGGGTGACGCCAGCGACAGCGGAACAACCCACGCTCAGCAAGCTCAGCCATGCGGAAGGCTCACTCAAGGGTCTTGCTCTGGTGTCTCACGTCGGCACCTACATCGAAAGGGAGATCGAAGCCATGAACGCTCCCTTTTACGAGATCGAGGGCAAGCGTGTCAGCGCCGAGCGCTTGCAGTGGGGGCTGAAGCTCCTGGTTCGCCGTGTTCGCAAGAACAAGAGCGCGCGCGTGCGGGAAGCGGATGTCATCGAACACCTCGGCCTCAACGTGTCGCACAGCACGTTCCGCAAGAGCGAGACTCAGTGGAACCTGCTACGGCTACTGGCCGCCCACATGATTGAACGGGCGCGCGTGAACAGCTAGTCGCCCTCATGGCCTGAGCGCCCCACCTGCCCTAACCGGCAGGTGGGGCGCTTTTGGTTTTAGAAGCCAATCTCAGACCAAGGCGTAGCCAAACTTCGGCCCTACTTCAACCAACCCATTCGGGGTTTTAGTGACAGGTTTAGAAGAGAAAGGAGGTTCACATTATGTCGTATGCAATCTCGACTAAGAAGAGCAAATCATGAGCGGCAAAACAACCACCGTAGCTCCATACGACGACGATCTACCGGAACGGCGCAGGCCGTTCGTCCCTGATCCCAACCGGGTGGTGTACCCGGTCGACCACGAGACCAGTAGGCAGTACGCGCTGGCCAAGTTCGACGCCGAGACCCGGATTGTGGTGGGCGGCCAGCTCACCCGGCGCATCGTCGACGAGGCCTGTGCCCTCGAAGACGAGATCCGGGAACGGGTCCACGACGAGGCGCAGTACGCGGCGATGTCGGTGGTGCTCAGCACGTTCCTGGCTGATGCCATTAACGTGCGGCACGGGTACATGCACCCGGACGACGAACCGCAGCGGCGGCGATGAGTCCCTGGGCGTGGGTCTTGCTCAGCGTCGTCGCTCTAGCCGGAATCGGCTATGTCTGTGTGCTCGCGGGGACCAGGAGCTATGCCCGAGGTTACGCGGCTGGACAGCAGGCGGAGCGCCGAGCTGTGAGCCAGGTAGTCAATGGCATCCGCGAGCACGGCCTGGCCGTCCAGCGCGACATCGACTACCTCTACGAGCGGGCCAGGCGGCAACTACGCGACCTGGGGTAACCGTGCTCGCAACGATCTGGGCGCGCGTACTCGCGCTCGACAGAACAATGATCGCGCACATGGGCAAGGACATGAAATGGCAACTGCAATCTGTAGTCTCCTAGCTTTCATCGTGGGCTGTTACCTCTTGCGGTGGGGTTACCTGTACATCGTCAAGCGAGAGCGAATCGACCTGGCGGAAGAGCGAAAGCGCTTCCAGCATGACCTTGCGCGGGCTCTTTATATCAACAAGCGAGTCACGCGCCACCTCTGGAAGCTGAGCGGGTGGCGTCCAAAGTAATCACTACGCCACAATTCAATATGAAGAAAAAGTCTTGACTGTCGCGTAGAAACGACAGAAAACGACAGTAGGGTATGCGAAAGCCGGGCGGCTCGTGACTCCACGGGCCGCCCGTTCGCATCCTGCGCGTAATACAAGGAGGGTAAAGATGGCAAAGAAGGTGATGCGGGTCGTTGTTACGGGGAAGCCGCGGCCTGCGATTGACGTGAATGCGATGACTCAAGTGGTAATCGCGCTGGGCCGGGAGCTGACGACAAAGAACGCGAAGTCCAGCACAAAGCCAGTGGAAACCGAGGTGGCGGTCGCGTGATCTGGATTCTGCTCAGCATCGCCACCGGCGGCCTTGGGCTTATCGGGGTGGTGGTCGGCTGGCGATGGTACGAAGCCCGCGCCTGGCGGCAGTCGCTTGTCGCGCTTGGTATCCAGTTCCCGCGCGGCCTCAAGGCCGATCAAGTCAGCGCGTGGCTGGCGATGCTCGGCAGCCTGCGGACGGCGGTAGCGCTTGAAGTCGTTGCGACCGATCGGGTGATCTCGCACTACCTGCTCGTGCCCGAGGCGAGGCGATCTGAGGTGCTGGCTGGCACGCGAGCGGTATTGCCCGGCCTGCGCCTTGAGGATGCACCGGGGTATCTCGCAGGCCACGCTACGAGCGCCGCTCACCTTGCAACCGAGCTGCGGCTGACCCATCTGTCGCATCAACTGGCCGCCGACCGGGCGGAGACGGCGGCAGCCGCGTTTTTGGCCTCACTGGGCCAGCTCGGCCCGGGCGAGACCGTGCTCGTGCAATGGCTGCTCATCGGTAGGTCGACCCCGAAGCCGCGTGCGGCAAGCGATCCGGCGAAGGAGCTGGCCCAGGCCGAGAAGGCCAAGCATGGCCATCCGCTGCTTCAAGGCTCGTGCCGGGTGGCGGTCCAAGCAGGACCGGGTCGAGCGGGTGCGCTGCTTGGCCGGATAGCCGGAACCTTGCGCCTGCTCGACGCACCGGGCGTCGCCGTCGTACGCCGGTCACTGCCGTACCGGGCGGCAGCGCGACGAGTAGAGGCGCGAGCGCTGCCGCTCGCGGTCTGGCCGTTTTCGATCAACATCAAGGAAGCGGCCGGACTCGTGGGCATACCGCTCGGCGACAGTACGAGCGTCCCCGGCCTCGTCCTCAGCCGGTCACGCCAGCTCCCACCGGGCCAGGTACGGCAAGCAGGCGGGACGCTGATCGCCGCGAGTAACTATCCGGGGCGGGTTGGACAACCGCTGATTCTCGCTCCAGGTGACCGACTCCGTCATGTGTACGTGGTCGGGCCGACCGGCGTCGGCAAGAGCAACCTGCTCGCGCGGATGGCGATAGCGGACGCGACGGCGGGTTACGGCCTGGCCCTGGTCGACCCGAAGGGCGACCTCGTTGAGACGATCCTGGAGCGCCTTCCCGATGCGGCGGCCGGGCGGGTGATCGTGCTTGACCCGAGCCAGACGGACCAGCCGGTGGGGTTCAATCCGCTCCATGTCCCTGTGACTGATGAGCACGCGCGGGAGCTGGCGGCCGACCGGGTGCTGCATGTCTTCAAGGATTTGTACCGGGCGAACTGGGGCCCGCGGTCCGACGACCTCTTGCGGGCGGCGCTTTTGACGCTCGTGAGCGTCCCGGCGCCTAACGGGCAGGCGTTCACGGTCTGCGAGGTGCCGGAACTGCTTACCCGTCCAGCGCTGCGCCGTTACGCGGTCAGCCAACCCGGGTTGCCCGAAGCGCTCAGGACGTATTGGGCCGGATTCAATGCGCTGTCCGAGGCGGAGCAGATGCAACACGCCGCGCCGGTGCTGAACAAGCTGCGGGCCTTCACGATGCGGACCGCGACCAGGCTCATGCTCGGCCAGAGCGTGGGCATCGATCTCACTGACGTAATGCGCCGTCGGCTCGTATTGCTCGTAACGCTCGCCAAAGGCAAGCTCGGGGCGGAGACAGCAGCCCTTGCCGGGTCACTTTTGGTGGCGGCGTTCTGGCAGGCGGTACTTGGACGCGTGACGGTCTTGCCTGAGGCACGGCGACCATTCTTCTTGTTCCTCGATGAGTTCCAGGACATTGTGCGGCTATCTGACAGCCTGCCGGACTTGCTGGCGCAAGCGCGGGGCCTCGGCGTCGGGACGGTGCTCGCCAACCAGTACCTCGCTCAGCTACCGGAGAACGTACGAGCGGCGGTACTGGGCACGGTGCGGAGCCAGGTCGCGTTTCAAGTCGAATACGACGACGCTCGGCTGCTCGAGCGACGGTTCGCCCCGAGCTTCATGGCCGACGACCTGACGGGTCTTGGCCGGTTCGAGATCGCGCTACGGCCGAGTGTGGACGGCCAAACCACGACGCCGGTAACCGGGGTGACGATGCCGCTCAATGGGCCGGTGCGAGACGCGGCCGAACTGGCCCAGAGGAGCCGGGCGGAATGGGGCCTGGCGCGGGCCGAGGTGGAGGCAGGTCTCGCTGCACGGGTCACGACAGCGAGTACTCCAGGTCAGCCCGGCCGGTCCTACCGGAAGCAACGAGCATGAAGCAAGACGTTGCGGTCGGTGTTGCGGTCGCGTTGAGCGCGTCCGGGCAATCTGGGCTGCCCAGGGCCGGAAGCACGCGAGATTCGCTTGGGAATCTCTCCGTGTTGTCTGCTCACAACACGAGGTCCGGCGGGTACGTGACAGTGGCCCGGCTCGATGCCGTACGGGAACTCTTGAGCGAGCGGGACTGGGCGATCCTGCGAGACGTGGCAGCCCTGCGGCTCGTCACTGGCAGGCAGCTGGAACGGCTCCATTTCGCCGAGCTTGCCGACGCGAGCCGTCCGGTCGTGCGACGGCGGGTACTTGGACGGCTCGTCGGGACTCGGGTGGTCGGCGCGCTCGAGCGCCGGGTCGGCGGGGTGCGAGCCGGATCGGACGGCTTGATCTACTGCCTTGACGTTGCCGGGCAACGCTTGCTCAAGACAGCGCGGCGGGGAGGCCCTCCCGGCGCACGCTTCGTGCGGCATGTGCTGGCCGTAGCCGAGGTCTACGTGAGCTTGGTGGAATCGGCGCGAACAGGCAAGCTGCGCCTTGACGTCTTCCAGGCTGAGCCGTTGAGCTGGTGGCCTGACGGCCAGGGAGGGCTGATCAAACCGGACGCTTATGCGGCGGTGAGTACGCCTGACCACACCGACTACTGGTGGATCGAGGTGGATCTGGCTACCGAGAACGAACCGACCCTGGCTCGGAAGCTCAGGACGTATTTCGACTTCTGGCAGGGCGGGCAGCTTGGTCCGGAGGGTTTCATGCCGCGCGTGCTGGTGACTGTTCCCGACAGTAAGCGATATTCGGTACTTGTTCGGCTGATCTGCCAACTGCCAGCCGACAGTGAAAAGCTGTTTGTTGTAGCTGTTGCCGAAGATGTCATACCCGTAATTGTGCGATGCTTGAACCAGTCAGATTAGTGTTTACAAATGGCGACGCTAGCGCGATAATGAGAATAAGTAATGGGGTGCACAGCGCTATGACAGCTATTCGTCCATCTGGGCCAGATGGAGTAAAGCTCGGTGAGTACATTCAGGCACAGCGGGAGACGTTGGGGATTTCGCAGCGGCGACTAGCTGCTAGAACCGGGATTCACCACTCCTACTTAGCACGGATGGAGGCGGGCGACTACGCCCAGCCAGCACCAGCTGTCCTGCACCGGATCGCGGAAGCGCTGGACCTGGAACCGGAAGACTTATTCGCGCTCGCCGGTCACATCATCCCGCATGAACTGCCGAGTTTCGCACCATACTTACGGGCCAAGTATGAGATTCCGGATCGGGCAGCTGAGGAACTCGCTGATTATTTCCGCTACATGACAGAGCGCTACGGAATCCAAGAGCGAGCCGAACCACTTGATGACACCGAAGAGGGTACTAGCCATTAATTCATTGGAAAGGAGGGAACCAATGAACAACCATCCATCAACCATAATCGCAGAGCTGCGGGCACTCATGCCTGCGCGGCCGCTGCAAGACCACGAGGCACGCGGGATTGCCGAACGGCAGGCCATGCGGTGGCTCGAAACGTACGAGGCACGGGAGCCGCCAGTGGACGTCGGCTTGCTCTGCGAGCTGCCGCGCGTGCGGGTACGCGTCGAGCCGGGCCTAGCGGACTCGGGTCTGACGCACTGGAACCGCGGTACCTGGGTTATCGGGATCAATCGAGATGACAGCCGGACCAGGCGGCGCTTCACGCTCGCCCACGAGTTCAAGCACATCCTCGACCACCCTCACATTGACACGATCTACAGCGACGAGCGCGGCCAGCCGAACCCGAAGCGAGCCGAGCTGATGTGTGACTTTTTCGCGGCCTGCCTCCTGATGCCCCGCCCATGGGTCAAACGCCTATGGACACAAGGGACACAAGACGCGGCAACGCTCGCGACGGTCTTTGCCGTGTCGCCTGCGGCTATGGACTGGCGTTTGCAGGAGCTGGGGCTCGTTCAACCACGGCACCGCCGCTGGGCAGGCCGGTCGGACGGGTCCGCGCAAACCTACTTCCGCCGGAGTGGGGTGGCGCTGGCGGCGTAGCGCATCACGGAACTACCGAAGAGGACAGATCATGAACCACGTACGAAAACCAATCGAGACCGACGAGACCGGAGCCAAGCGCTCCATCCGCTACTTGCGCGTGTCATCCAAGCGGCAGATGGACACCGATTTTGAGGTCGACCCCGAGGGCAACTCGATCGACACGCAGCGCAAGGTCACGAGCACCAAGGAGCGCGAGGCAGGCTTGGTGAACGTCGGCGAGTACGTCGAGCCGGGCAACTCGGCCCAGACCATCGACAAGCGGCCGGTGTTCCGCGAGATGATCGCCCGCATCAAGCGGGAGCGGGACGTCGACTACGTGATCATCTACGCACGGTCACGGGCGTTCCGTAACTACATCGACGCGGGCAACACCAAGATGGCCTTGGCCAAACTCGGCGTGAAGCTCATCTCGGCCAAAGAAGACTTCGGCGACGGCGTCATAGCAGAAGCCATGGAAGCCGTCACCGACGTATTCAACTGGCTGCAAGTGCGGATGAGCGGCGAGGACATCAAGGTCAAGATGGCCAACAAGGCCCGCAACGGCGGCACCATCGGGCGGACCAAAGTCGGCTACCTCAACGTCCGCAAGCGTATCGAGGGCCGTGAGGTCCGGACGGTCGAGACCGACCCCGAGCGGGCACCGTTCATCGTCATGGCTTTCGAGGCGTTCGCAACCGGCAAGTACACGATTGAGAGCTTGCGGCCCGTGCTGACCGAGGCGGGCCTGCGGATGCCAGCGACGGCTCGGCGGCCAGCCCGCCCGATCTCAACGGCCCAGCTCGCTGATCTACTCCGAGATCGCTACTACATCGGCTATGTCGAGTACGAAGGCATCGAGTACCCCGGCAGGCATGAGGCGCTCGTCTTGCCCGAACTGTTTGAGCGGGTACAGAAGGTACTCGACTCGCACTCAGGCACGGGCACCCGGACACGGACCCACAATCACTACCTCAAGGGCATGGTGTGGTGCGCACGTTGCGAGCACCGCTTCATCGTGCAACGGGCCTCCGGCAACGGCGGCGAGTACTACTACTTCTTCTGCCGGGGACGACAGGAAGGAGTGTGCCAGGCCCCATACCTCAATGTTCATGCCGTAGAGCAAGCGGTCCTCGACCACTACGCCACGGTGACCTTCTCGGACGAGTTCAAGACGGCGGTACGCGCCAAGCTCGATGAAGCCATCGCCTACGACCTCGGCAGCACCCAAGCGATACGTGAGCGCCTCGATGCACGGCTGGCGGCCCTCGACACCAAGGAGGACAACCTGCTGGACCTAGCGGCAGACGGCGACCTGCCGAAAGACAAAATCCGCGAGCGGCTGATCGTCTTGCGAGACGAGCGGGCAGGCATCCGACGCGACATCGGGCGGCTCGATGCTGAACTCGACACTGGCCGGGCTGTGTTCGGGCTCGCGCTCGACCTGCTCGACCAACCGCACGAGCTATACCGTCAGGCAGGGCCGAGTGTGCGACGGATGCTCAACCAGACGATCTTTGCCAAGTTCAAGCTCGACGGGGCTGCCGTGGCGGCCGACGAGGTAGCCGAGCCGTTCGACGTGATCGTCTCGGCCGGGCGGGCATACGACGGCCCTACCTACCAACGCAAAAGACCACCCGTCACGATGAGCGGGGTGGTCTTCTACGAAGGTGTCTCGGCTGACGATCTAACCTCGACTGACCTGCTAGTCCTTGCCCTAGGGGGCAAAGGTTCTAGTAAGTCCGTCATGGTGGAGCTGAGGGGATTCGAACCCCTGACCCCCTCCATGCCATGGAGGTGCGCTACCAGCTGCGCTACAGCCCCGCACGGCCCGAGGGCCGCACTGCCAACGTGGAAGATCTTACCCTCCCGCGGCGATGAGTTTGACCTTACCGCACAGCACGCAGTCCTTCGCCCAGGCTGGCCCGGATGGCCTGTTTCTGGAGCTTGCCGGAGGCGGTGCGGGCCAGCGACGGGACGAACGTGACGCCGGCCGGGCACTTGAAGTGGGCCAGCCGGTCCCGGGTCCACGCGATGAGCTCGGCCCCGGACACGTCCGCGCCGGGGCTCAGGACCACGGCCGCCCACGGGGACTCGCCCCACTCGTCGGAGGGGACGCCGACGACGGCGACCTCGGCCACGGCGGGGTGGCCGGTCATGACGCTCTCCACCTCGGCCGGGTACACGTTCTCGCCGCCGGTGACGATCATGTCCTTGAGGCGGTCGTGCAGGTAGAGAAAGCCGTCCTGGTCGAACGAACCTCCGTCGCCGGTGCGCAGCCAGCCGCCGGGGAGCATCACCTCGGCGGTCTGCTCCGGCTTGTGCCAGTAGCCCTTCATGACCCGGGAGCCGGACACGATGACCTCGCCGCGCTG
>Ga0335085_10016826_pt1 | contig 10548 bp, 9 predicted proteins | sample Lox_Sample_45_FD_206712 | JGI IMG/M metagenome (GOLD analysis project Ga0335085, IMG submission 206712) | Soil microbial communities from Loxahatchee National Wildlife Refuge, Florida, United States - Lox_Sample_4.5 | ecosystem: Environmental > Terrestrial > Soil > Wetlands | place: USA: Florida...
TGTACCCGGGATGGTGAAGAGCAGGGATACTTCTCTCAAAGAAGCGGGGATGAGCCCCCGCGACCCTGAACGGTTGTTCCTCCCGGTTGAATTTGACGGCGCAAATCGCCGATTGATGAGCGATTCGCGCCGGAGTCGTGAGCACCGACGGGAGTCTGTGCCACGGGCGACGAGGTTGGACGTGGTGAAGGGCAGGGTTACTTCGCCTGAAGACGCGGGAGGTCGTGAGTTCGATTCTCACCTGGTCCATGATGTTGCTTCGCGCCGAACGGCGAGAGGGGCAACAGGCCAGTCGCTCAATGGGTAGAGCGCCTAATGTCCCTGACCGAGAGTTCCCGTTCAGCAGTTTGGAGAGGAAAGAAAGGAGGTGCGACGTGGAAAACGTAATTTCACTGGAAGGGCCGGTGTTGAAAGTCATGGGTGAATTGATGCTGCTGATTCCGTTGACGGATGGCGGGGCGGAGCTGGTGGAAAGTTCCCGCGGCATCTCCGAAATTCAGGGAGAGTTCCTGAAGATCGTGATTCCTGAATGGCTGGCGGGAATTCTGCACATTGAGGAGGGCGATTTGGTGTCCGTGTGCAGCGACGGCAAACTGCATATTCGGGCGTCGAATCCACGGGCGGTGAATTGAAAGCCGTCGCAGCAAGAACGAGAAAAAAGCAGACTCCTTGCTCCGCTCGGAATGACAAACGGGCGGAGTGAGCAAATGACAGGATTGCGGATTGGCAGGTAAGAATCCGAGGAAAGGAGGGAGGACAAAATGGTGAAGATGAATGTATGGAAGCGGATGTTTCCGGAACGGGCGATGCCAGTGCGGACGCACGAAGGAGCGGCGGCGCAGCGCGTCGATGTGAAGACGGAGCTGCGGCGGGCCCTACTGACGTGCCTGCTTTGGGAAGACACGTTCTACGAGAAAGGCAACGACATTGCGAAGCGGATCGCGGAGCTCGTGGCGCGAAGCAAGCCGCAGGACGCGGCGGCTCTGGCGCGCGAAGCCCGCGACCAGATGCAGCTTCGCCATGCACCGCTCTTTCTTACGCGTGAGCTGGCCCGGCGCAAAGGCGTTGGACGGCTGGTGGCGGAAACGATCGAGCACGTGATCCAGCGGGCGGACGAACTCGGCGAGTTCGTGGCGCTCTACTGGAAGGAGATGAAGCAGCCGCTCTCCGCGGGAGTAAAGCGCGGGCTGGCGCAGGCGTTCACGAAGTTCGACGCCTACCAGCTTGCGAAGTACAACCGCGAGTCGGTGGTGACGTTGCGCGACGTGCTGTTTCTCTGCCACGCGAAGCCGAAGGATGCCGAGCAGGAAGCTGTTTGGAGGAAGCTCGTTGAGAACACGCTCGAGCCTCCCGACACTTGGGAGGTTGCCTTGTCCGCAGGGAAGGACAAGCGCGAGAACTTCGAACGGCTCCTGCCGCTTGTTTTGACGACGAGTTGCTTGACCTTTGCTTAAGGTCCGTTTGCGATCTCGTCCAAGGCACCGAGCACTCGTGGTCCAATTGTGACAGCCCACTGAGTCGCTCGTGGGTCGACACTCGCACCGTGAACGGCTGCGTTGAGAAGCCCGGTCATGTCCGCTAGTGTCGACGACGCTTCCTGGCTGAGTACTTGCTTCTGTGAGAGGAGCCGCAGCAGCTGCCCGATGCCGCGACCCTTGGCTTCGATGCCGTGCTTTTCAGCGACCAGGTTCAGCCGCTTCTCGATCTCGATTCTAAGTCCGGCCAATGCTAGATTTGGGTCCGATTCAACCAACCGTTGGAACGTGAATCCAGTTGAGGACTGAGGTTGTTGCGATGCCAGCAATCCAGCCTTTTCCGCCTGATCAGCGGCTTTTTGAAGCTCCTGGAACTCAATCTTCCAGCCCCCAGGAAATTGAAGTGATTTGAATATCGGCGCGATCCACGGCAAAGCGGCGAGCACCAGGAGCACGAGCGTGACCGCGTCAATCGCGAGTCGCGGCCAGATGAGGTGGGTGAGGGCTATGACGAGCGCGCCCAGCGTTACGATCTTCCGGAGCGAACTAAGGGGCTCTGGCATGTTGGAAGGCTTCGTAGGCTACTACTATATAACATTATTGGCGCTTGTACGTTCGAGGAGGGATCCAACAACTGATCGTGATTACCGACGAACAGTCACACGACGGAATCCTGACGGCGTGGACGCCCCGCGCATACGTGGTGAACGTGGCCCCGTACGAGCACGGTGTGAGCTACGGCAACGGATGGACGCACGTCGATGGATGGTCGGAGCGGATCGTGGACTACATCGCCGCCGCGGAAGCAGAAGCCGAGGCTTGAAACGCCGGCGCTGAACGCAAAGCGTTCGATGCCGAGCGACAAACAAGAACAATAGAACCGGCGCGGCGGAGAAATCCGCTGCGCCCTTTTTTTTTGCCGAGGGCGAGGATTATACGGAGACAGACGCGGCGCGATTTGCGGCGGAAAGATAGCATTCGGGGACGCGTTCTTCCGCATGGCCGATCTTTGCGGCCAGGCGGGAGAGAGCCTTCCAATCGGCGCGCTCGTAGGAAACAAACATGTCGTAGACGTCGCGGAAGCGGTTTGCCCCGCCGCAGAGAGCTGTTTGGACCTCGGAAGAAAGAGGAAGATGGGAAACGACACTGTCCATGGGCAGATCGAGGATGGCGTCGGTGACGGACAGCAGCCCCATGAGAAATAGATCGGGTTTCTGCGAAGAGATACCGAGCGGTTCGGAGATTTCCTCGCAGAAATAGGCGCGGGTAAGCGCGGTGCGAATCAGCTCGGGAGGTTTGTCTCCGGCCATGGAGACGATGGCGACGATGGAAACCCAGCGGCGGAATTCCGTCTCGCCGATGAGCGAGATAGCGTGGCCGATGCTGCGGACTTCATTGCGAAGGCCGAGCAGGGGCGAGTTGAGATAACGGAGGAGCTTATAAACGAGAGAAGGCTCCAGCTTCATGACCTCCTCGATTTTTTCAAAACTGAATTCCGGCGAGTTGACGGACGCGAGAAGCCGGACGTAGTTCAGTTTATTGCTGGGGATGTGGCGGCCTTCGACCATCATGGGCTTGCAAAAGAAATAGCCTTGAAAGTAGGTGTAGCCCATCGAGCGGGCCTGGCTAAGTTCGGCTTGCGTTTCCACTTTTTCGGCGAGCAACTGCAAACCCTGGGGCAGATAGCGCTCGGCCATCTCGCGGCAAGCATCGGGATCGGAGAGGCGGAAGTCCACTTTGAGGAATCGCGCCAGAGCGAGGAGCGGCTCCCATTTGGGATGATCCACGAAATCATCGAGAGCCAGGATATAGCCGGCTTCACGCAGGGCAGCGCAGGCGGCGACGATCTCCGGAGTGGGAACGACGGTTTCGAGAATCTCGACAATGATGCGGTCCGCGGGAAGCAGACGAACGGCGCCTTGAAGCAAGGCGGTCTGATCCGCGTTGACGAAGGCTTTCGCGTGGCCGGTGAGGCTCTGCAAGTCGAAGAGCATCATCGAATCGACGATAACGCTGCTCGAAGCGTCCTTACGCGGCTCGAAAACGTTTTGCGGGCCGGCGCGGAAAAGCAGTTCGTAGGCAAATACTTTAAGGCGATGATCGAAGATTGGCTGGCGGGCGATGAATCGTTCGTACACGGAATGTCCTCCGATAATTAAAAATTCTTGCCTAGCTTGCCTGTTGGTGAAGGCTGGAGGCCTGGAGTACCGCCGCCTCATACTTTTCGGCAGCCATGAGTTGATCGAGACGGGCCCGCTCCGCCACCTCGTGGAAACGGTCCCAATCGGCGGTTTCGTAAGCCAGAGCGGCTTCGAGGACATCGCGGAAAGGACCTGTTCCACCCAGAAGAGCGGTGCAGATATCGGCTGAAATGGGCAAGTCCTCGAGGATCTCCCGCATGGGGCGGCGGAAGAGAACGTCCATCAACGAGAGCAGCCCTAAGAGAAAAAATTCACCGGAAACGCGGCCGCCTTGCAGGAGTGCCGAGAGGCCTTCACAGAAGTACGCGCGAACGAGCGCGGAGCGGAGCAATTCCACCGGTTCATCCGCGGAGGCGGCGACCACGGCGACCACGCTTACCCAGCGGCGAAATTCCTTTTCGCCGAGAAGGGTAAGCGCATAGGGAACGGAGCGGACCTCGCGGGAGAGACCGAGCGCGGGCGAATTCAAATAACGCAGGAGTTTATAAAGCAAGGACGGTTCCTGCTTGAGAATGCGTTCGATTTCATCGTAGCGGAGCTGGGAAGCGGCCGTTTCGCGGAGTAGACGGAGACAATTGAGCTTGCCCGCGGGCAGATCACGGGCCACGACGATCTGCGGCCGGAGAAAGAAGAAGCCCTGGAACATGGAATAGCCGTACTTGGAGGCATGAGCGAACTCCTCGCGAGATTCGATGCGCTTGCCGATGAGTTTCAATCCGGCGCCCGTAAAGCTCTTGGCAATCGCCTGCTGTTCGTCGCCAGAAGTCGTGCGAAAATCCACTTTAAGAAAGGACGCGAACGGGAGCAGCGGCTTCCACCGGGAAATATCCCGGAAGCCATCGAGGGCGAGTTGGTAGCCGGACTGCTGGAGATTTTGGCAGGCAAGGATAGTGTCGTGATCCGCGTTGGGAGGCTCGCTGAGCTCGATGACCGTTTTGGTGTTGGAGAGCAAGAAAGCAGAGCCGCCGCGAATTTCTTCCGGAGTCATATTGAGGAAGGCTCTGCCGGGGCCGATCAGCTGGTCCAAGCGGAGCAACATCGTGCTGTCGACGATGACGTGGGCCGTGGCGTGTTCGGAACGAGAGATACCGTTCTCGCGCCCGGCGCGAAAGAGCAGTTCGTAGCCGAACACTTCGAGATGCTGATCGAAAATGGGCTGGCGTGCGACGAATCGTTCGTACAAGTGCACTCCTTCGAGCAGCATCGAAAGGATGCTGCGGAGCGCGGCGTGGAGCGCTGTTCGAGAGGAGAGCTTGCGGGAAGGGGGCGCGGGTTTTTAGGTTCAGGCCGGTGCGGACATCGACCCGAGAAATTCGGTATTGGACTTCGATTTCGTAAGGCGGCTGAGCAAAAGCTCCATCGCTTCAACGGTCGAGAGAGGACTCAAAACTTTGCGCAGGACCCAGACGCGGCTGAGCTCGTCCGGCGGGAGGAGCAATTCGTCCTTACGCGTGCCGGAGCGCTGGATATCGATGGCCGGGAAAACGCGTTTATCGGCGAGGCGGCGGTCCAGATAGATTTCCATGTTGCCGGTGCCCTTGAACTCTTCGAAGATGACGTCGTCCATGCGGCTGCCGGTATCGATCAGCGCGGTGGCGATGATGGTGAGCGAGCCGCCTTCTTCGACGTTGCGAGCGGCCGCGAAGAAGCGGCGCGGACGCTGCAGCGCGTTGGCGTCGATACCGCCGGAGAGAACTTTGCCGGAGGGCGGCGTGACGGCGTTGTAAGCGCGAGCAAGACGGGTGATGGAATCGAGCAGAACGACGACGTCGCGCTTGTGCTCGACGAGGCGCTTGGCTTTTTCGAGAACCATTTCCGCGACCTGGATGTGGCGCTGCGGCGGTTCGTCGAACGTCGAGCTAATGACTTCGCCCTTCACGGTGCGCTGCATGTCCGTGACTTCTTCCGGGCGCTCGTCGATGAGAAGCACGATGAGCGCCACTTCGGGATGATTGGTGGTGATGGAATTGGCCATGGACTGAAGGATCATGGTTTTGCCGGTGCGCGGCGGCGCGTTGACAAGGCCGCGCTGGCCCTTGCCGACGGGACAGAGCAGATCGAGCACGCGCCCGGTCATGTTTTCCTTGGTGGTTTCCATCTTGAGGCGGCCCTGGGGATAGAGCGGCGTCAGGTTATCGAAGAAGATTTTGTTGCGCGCGACTTCCGGATCTTCGAAATTGACGGCTTCGACTTTAATCAAGGCGAAATAACGCTCGCCATCTTTCGGCGGCCGGACCTGGCCGGAGACGGTGTCCCCGGTGCGGAGATCGAACTTGCGAATTTGCGACGGCGAAACGTAAATATCGTCCGGGCCGGGGAGGTAGTTATATTCCGGCGCGCGGAGAAACCCGAAGCCGTCGGGGAGGCATTCGAGGACGCCCTCGGAAAAGATGAGGCCGTTCTTTTCCGTTTGTGCGCGAAGGATCTGGAAGATCAGCTCCTGTTTGCGCATGCCGCTGGCGCCGGGAATGTTCAATTCCTTGGCGATTTTGGCGAGGTCGGTGATGTTTTTTTCTTTTAACTCGGCGAGGCTAATGCTCATCTGGTTGGTTCCTTCAACGCTTGTTTCTTTCATATATCCTTAACTTTGATGGTGTAAATTGACCTTCTTTTTTGCGTGGCCGCAGAGCGGTCAACGAAATCCCGGATTGTTCGTGAGGTGGCGCACCGCACTGGCGGACAAACGAAAATATGCCAGGATGGGCAAACCAGACTTTCTGCAACCGGCAGCAGCACCGAGCCCCATCCTGCCTGGAAAAAAAAACGCAGTACGGGCCCACAAACTTCACCGCTTAGTTGGTCAAACTCTTGTCTTTCTCGGCGCTGGCAACGAAAGGTTCCGCAACAGGCGCAACCTCAGGATGTTCGAGGGGCACAATCACTCGTTCAAGCGCAAGCTGCAGCACTTCATCCATGGTTTCTACAAAATGAACCTTGAGACAGGAGAGGATCTCCTGCGGGATATCCGCCAGGTCCTTCTCATTGTCCTTCGGAAGCAGTACCGTGCGCAAGCCCATTCGATGGGCGGCCAGGAGCTTCTCCTTGACGCCACCGATGGGGAGGACTTTGCCGCGCAAGGTGATTTCGCCGGTCATGGTCACGTCGCGAAGCACGGGGATCTTGGTGAGCGCGCTGACGATCGAGGTGCAGATGGTGATGCCAGCGGAGGGGCCGTCCTTGGGGATGGCGCCTTCGGGCACGTGCACGTGGATATCAATGTTGCGATAGAAATCCTTCGCGAGGCCGAGCTGCGCGGAGCGCGAGCGCACGTAGCTCATGGCGGCTTGGGCGGATTCCTGCATTACGTCGCCGAGTTTGCCGGTCAGCGTGAGGCGGCCTTTGCCTTCCATCAAGGTGGCTTCGGTGGCGAGAACAGAGCCACCGACTTCCGTCCAGGCGAGGCCGGTGGTCAAGCCTATCTCGTTGTGTTTCTCGAGCCAGTATTCGCGGTATTTGAGCACGCCTAGGAAGTCATTCACATTGGCGGGACCGATTTCGACGCCGACTGAGGTTCCTTCCGTGACGACTTTGCGGGCCATTTTGCGCGCGATGTTCTGAATTTCGCGCTCGAGATTGCGGACGCCGGCTTCATGCGTGTAGTGGCGGATGATGTGCAGGATACCTTCATCGGAGAACTTGAGATTTTTTTCGCTGAGGCCGGTGGCTTGGCGCGCGCGCTTTACGAGGAAGCGCTTGGCGATTTCGAGCTTTTCCGACTCCGTGTAACCAGGGAGGCGCAGGATTTCCATGCGGTCCTGCAGCGGCTGCGGAATGGTGTGCAGCACGTTGGCGGTGCAGACGAACATGACCTTCGAGAGATCGTATTCGACGTCGAGATAGTGGTCCGTGAACGCGTGATTCAATTCGGGATCAAGGACTTCCATGAGCGCGGCGGACGGGTCGCCGCGGAAGTCCGTGGACATTTTGTCGACTTCGTCGAGGACAAAAATCGGGTTGACCGTGCCGGCCTTCTTCATCATCTGGATGATCTGGCCTGGCAAAGCGCCGATATACGTACGGCGATGGCCACGAATCTCGGCTTCATCGCGAACGCCGCCGAGCGATACGCGGACAAATTTGCGGCCGGTAGCGTGGCCGATGGACATGGCTAAAGAGGTTTTGCCAACGCCGGGGGGCCCGACAAAGCAGAGAATCGAGCCTTTGGGGTTCTTGACCAGCTGACGGACGGCCAGGAATTCCAGAATGCGGTCTTTGATTTTCTCCAGGCCGTAGTGTTCCTCGTTGAGGATTTTTTCGGCGGCGAGGATGTCGCGGATTTCCTTGGATTTCTTTTTCCACGGTACGGCCAGCAGCCAATCGAGATAATTGCGGCTGACGGTGGATTCCGCCGACATGGGCGGCATCAATTCCAGGCGTTTCAGTTCCTGGATGGCCTTTTCGTGCACTTCCTTGCTCATTCCGGCGGCGTCGATTTTCTTTTTGAGCTCGTCGATCTCGCTCTTTTCGCCGCGGCCAAGTTCTTTCTGGATGGCTTTGAGCTTTTCGTTGAGGTAGTACTCTTTTTGCGCGCGCTCCATCTGGCGCTTGACGCGCGTGTTGATATTGCGATCGACGTTCAGTTTTTCCAGTTCGATTTCGAGGATATCGCCGATGCGGTTCAGCCGCTCCATGGGATCGACAGTTTCAAGGAGATCCTGTTTTTCGTCGACGGGGAGCTGCAGATTGGCGGCAATGGTGTCCGAGAGGCGTGCCGGGTCATCTCCGCGCGCGGCGGCAATCATGGTGTCGTAATTCAGGCTCTGCGAGAGCTTGATGAACTGTTCGTATAGACCGGTGATTTTCTGGACGGTCTGATCGACCTGGGGGGATGGCTCAACGCGCGCATTCAGCAGGCGAACCGTGGCGCGGAAAAAGCCTTCTTCGGAAGCGATGGAGAGAGCGCGGGCGCGTTCGACGCCTTCGACCAGCACTTTGATATTGCCATCGGGGAGCTTGACGCTCTGCACGATGTTCGCGAGAGTGCCAACCGCGTAGATTTCCTCGGGTTTGGGATCGTCGACAGAAGCGTCGTGCTGCGTAGACAGGAAAATGCGCTTGTCGCCCGCCAGGGCCTCTTCGAGCGCGCGGACGCTGGCTTCGCGGCCGACGATGAAAGGGGTCATCTGCTGCGGAAAGATGACCATGTCGCGCACCGGCATCATGGGTACGCGCTTCAATTCCTGTTTTTCGCGAGTAAACATTAGGGCCCCTGAAAATCTTAAGGCTTGAAACGGCCTAACCGGCCTTTTCGAGCAAACTCCAATTAATTTCCCGTCCGCGGACCATTTCCGCGGTGACGACAAAATCGCGCACCTTGCGCTGCATCGGAAGGTGGTACATCAATTCGAGCATGAGGTCTTCGAGAATCATGCGCAGACCGCGAGCGCCGACTTTGCGCTGCATGGCAAGCTCCGCGACGGTATCAAGAGCGTCATCCGTGAAACGGAGGCGCACATTTTCAAACTCGAAAAGACGCTGGTATTGCTTGAGGAGCGCGTTTTTTGGCTCGGTCAAGATGCGTACGAGGACATTCTTGTCCAGGTCGTTCATCACTCCCGCGACAGGCAAGCGACCGACAAACTCAGGGATCAGCCCGTAGCGGATCAGATCGCCGGGCTGGACCTGCTCGAGTAACTCCGTATTACGGCGGCTCGGGGTGGACGGAGCGGCGTCGGTATGGAACCCGAGCGAATGGCGGCCGGCGCGCTTTTCAATGATTTTTTCAAGGCCGACGAATGCGCCGCCGCACACGAACAAAATGTTCGTGGTGTCCACTGGAGTGAACTCCTGATGGGGATGCTTGCGCCCGCCTTGAGGCGGGACGTTGGCGATGGTGCCTTCGAGAATCTTCAGAAGGGCCTGCTGCACGCCTTCGCCGGAGACATCGCGCGTGATGGAAGGATTTTCGTCCTTCTTGGCGATCTTATCGATCTCGTCGATATAGATGATGCCTTGCTGCGCCTTCTGCACATCGCCATCGGCAGCCTGCAAGAGCTTGAGAATGATGTTCTCGACGTCTTCGCCGACGTAGCCGGCCTCCGTCAGCGTGGTGGCGTCCACGATGGCGAAGGGGACGTCCAGCATTCGCGACAGCGTTTGGGCGAGAAGCGTTTTGCCCGTGCCGGTAGGCCCGATCAACAGAATATTGGATTTGCTGAGCTCGACGTCGCCGGGCTGCTTGTTCAAAAAGATGCGCTTGTAATGATTGTAGACGGCGACCGCAAGTTTCTTTTTTGTGCGGTCCTGGCCGATGACGTAGCCATCGAGAAATTGCTTGATCTCCGGCGGACGCGGCAGCCTGCGCGCCGGCGCGGCGGCCTGCTCGCGTTTTTCATCCTCGAGAATGGTCTGGCAGACGCCGACACATTCGTTGCAGATGTACGCGCGCGGATAGTCGGAAGGAGAGCTGATGAGCTTTTCGACCTGTTCCTGCGTTTTATGGCAAAAAGAACAGCGCAGCGGCTCGTCTGGGTTGAATTTTTTCACTGGTGTGAAGGCCTCGTCTCCGCTGGGCTTCGACGGAGTCTCTAATCCCTATTCTAGGCCGATTTTTCCCCGGAGCAAAAGAGAAACTCGAATCGCTACTAACTTATAAGCGTCAGCTTCCCGCCGCCCCCAGCGGCGCTTGCCAGCTAGCGATGCTTATAAATGATCTCGTCGATCATGCCGTACTCTTTGGCCTGTTCGGGATTCATGATGAAATCCCGTTCGACGTCTTTTTCAATGCGGTCGACTGACTGGCCGCTATGCTGCGCCAGCAACTTGTTAATGACGGTGCGCATGCGCAAAATTTCTTTCGCATGGAGATCGATGTCCGTGGCCTGACCGCCAAGGCCGGACATCCACGGCTGATGAATCAGGATGCGCGCGTG
>Ga0335085_10016827_pt1 | contig 10548 bp, 9 predicted proteins | sample Lox_Sample_45_FD_206712 | JGI IMG/M metagenome (GOLD analysis project Ga0335085, IMG submission 206712) | Soil microbial communities from Loxahatchee National Wildlife Refuge, Florida, United States - Lox_Sample_4.5 | ecosystem: Environmental > Terrestrial > Soil > Wetlands | place: USA: Florida...
GCCGGGGTCGGGAACTCGCCGTTGTCCGGGTCGTCGGCCACCACCACGCCCGGCGCCATCCGCAGCACCTCCCACGCCTGGTCACGGCCGACCGGCTGGGAGAAGGTCGCGTGCACCGCCACCGAGTGGGTGGTCACGACCGGTACCCGGACGCAGGTCGCGGCGACCTTCAGCGCGGGCAGGCCGAGGATCTTGCGCGACTCGTCGCGGATCTTCAGCTCCTCGGACGACCAGCCGTCCGGTTTGAGCGAGCCCGCCCACGGCACCACGTTCATGGCCAGCGGCGCCGGGAACGGCCCGAGGTCGCCGACCGCCGACCGCACGTCGCCGGCCCGCTGCCCGAGCGACCGGGTCCCGGCCACCTTGTCCAGCTGGGCGTAGAGCGTGTCGATGCCGGCCTGGCCTGCCCCGGAGGCCGCCTGATAGGAGGCGACGACCATCTCCTCCAGGCCGAACGCCCGGTGCAGCGCCCCTACCGCCACGATCATCGACAGCGTGGTGCAGTTCGGGTTGGAGACGATTCCCTTCGGCCGGCTCGCCAGGTGGCCGGGGTTGATCTCGGGCACCACCAGCGGAACCTCGGGATCCATCCGGAAGGCGCCCGAGTTGTCGACGGCCACCGTGCCGCGCGCGGCCGCGACCGGCGCCCATTGCGCCGAGACCTCATCGGGCACGTCGAACATGGCCACGTCGATGCCGTCGAAGGCGTCCTCGGCCAGCGCCATCACGTCGGTCTCGCGGCCCCGCACCATCAGTTGCCGCCCGGCCGAACGTGCCGAGGCGATCAGCCTGATCTCCCCCCAGACGTCCTCCCGGGTGGAGAGCAGGTCCAGCATCACCGTACCGACGGCGCCGGTGGCACCGACCACGGCGAGCGAGGGACGCGCGCCGGATGGCCCGCTCACCGGCCGGTCCCGCCGTAGACGACGGCCTCGACCTGATCGGAGTCGAGCTCGAAGGCCTTGTGCGTGGCGGTCACCGCGTGATCCACGTCGTCCTGGTCCACCACTACAGAGATCCTGATCTCCGAGGTGGAGATCATCTCGATGTTCACCCCGGCGTCGGCCAGCGCCTTGAAGAACTTGGCGCTCACCCCGGGGTGGGACCGCATGCCCGCCCCGATCAGGGACACCTTGCCGATGCGGTCGTCGTATTGCAGTGACTCGAAGCCCATGGACTGCTGCAGCGCCTGCAGCGTGGTCATCGCGTGCTGGCCGTCGTCACGGGGCAAGGTGAACGAGATGTCGGTCCGCCCGGTCGCCACCGCCGAGACGTTCTGCACGATCATGTCGATGTTGATGCCGGCCCCGGCGATGGCCGTGAAGATACGCGCCGCCTCGCCGACCCGGTCCGGCACGCCCACGACGGTGATCTTCGCCTCGCTCCGGTCGTGCGCGACCCCGGAGATGATGGCCTGCTCCATCCCGGTTACCTCCGACTTGTCGTTCGCGTGCCCGCTGACCCAGGTTCCTGGCCGGGTGGTAAAGGACGACCGCACGTGGATGGGGACGCCGTAGCGGCGTGCGTATTCCACGCAGCGCAGCATCAGGACCTTCGCGCCGCAGGCGGCCATCTCGAGCATTTCCTCGTAGCTGATCCGCGGGATCCGCCGGGCGGTCCTGACGATCCTGGGGTCGGCGGTGAACACGCCGTCCACGTCGGTGTAGATCTCGCACGCGTCGGCGTTCAGGGCGGCGGCGAGCGCGACCGCGGTGGTGTCGGACGCGCCGCGGCCCATCGTGGTGACGTCCTTGGTCGTCTGCGACACACCCTGGAACCCGGCCACGATGGGGATCGCGCCGTCGGCGAGCGCTTCGGCGATCCGGCTCGGCCTGATGTCGATGATCCGCGCCCGGCCGTGCGCGGCGTCGGTGATCACGCCGGCCTGGGATCCGGTGAAGGAGCGCGCCTCCAGGCCCAGGGCGGCGATCGCCATGGCCAGCAGCGCCATCGAGATCCGCTCGCCCGCGGTCAGCAGCATGTCGAGCTCGCGGGCGGGCGGCAGCGGGCTCACCTGGCTGGCCAGGTCCATGAGCTCGTCGGTCGAGTCGCCCATCGCGGACACGACCACCACGACCTGGTCACCGGCCTTGCGGGCGGCCACGATCCGCTGCGCGACCCGCTTGATGCCATCCGCGTCGGCAACCGAAGAACCGCCGTATTTCTGCACTACGAGCGCCACGGCCGCGCCGCACCTCCCGGGGTCGTGGACAGAGGGTCGATTTTATCCGAACGGGCCGGGTGACCCGCAGTCGTCACGGGCTGGTGCTCTCCTCGGCGACGTCCAGGCTGGCGTGCGCGACCACGGCGTGCAGCGCGCGCAGCGCGGCCCCGCCGTGGGTACCCCAGTGGTTGAAGTAGGAGTACTGCCACCACCACAGCGCCTCGAGCGAGCGGCCGGCCTGGTAGTGCTTGAGGCCGTGGATGAGGTCGGCGGCCACGGCCGCGATGTCGTCCGAGATCCGGAAGGGCAGGCACGAGGTGTCCTGGTACGGGTCGAACACCTCGGCGTACTCGTCGACCGCGGCCAGCCGCGTGGCCAGGCCGGTACGCAGCGCGTCGAGGTCGGGATCCTCGCCCACCTCCGGCTCCCAGTTGTCCGGCAGGATCACGTCGCGGCTGGCGCCGAGCTGGGCCCCGGCGAGCAGGATCTGCGACACCTCGAGCAGCAGCAGCGGTATCGTCTCGTCACCGCCGCCCTGGGCCAGCGCGTCCACGCCGTCGACGAAGTTCTTCACGTTCACCGCGACCTGGTCCGCTAGCGGCCGCCACTCACCTCCCTGAGCTGGCGGTTCAGACGGTTCAGACATCCAGCAGTCTCCGTCCCTCGAAGGCGCGGCCCAGGGTCACCTCGTCGGCGTACTCCAGGTCGCCTCCCACCGGCAGTCCGCTCGCGGGCCTGGTCACCCGCAAGCCCATCGGCTTAACCAGCCTAGCGAGAAAAGCGGCCGTCGCCTCGCCTTCGAGGTTGGGATCGGTGGCGAGTATCAGTTCTGTCACCGTTCCGTCAGTGAGCCGGGCCATCAGCTCCCTGATCCGCAGCTCATCCGGCCCGATCCCGTCAATCGGGCTGATCGCTCCGCCGAGCACGTGGTAACGGCCGCGGAACTCGCGGATCTTCTCCACCGCCGCGACGTCCTTCGGCTCCTCCACCACGCAGATCACCGCCGGGTCGCGCCGCGGGTCCAGGCAGATCCGGCACTCGTCAGCCTCGGCCACGTTGCCGCAGGTCCGGCAGAACCGCACCCGCTCGGTCACCTCGATCAGCGCGTCGGCGAGCCGCCTGACCTCGGCCTGGTCCACGGCCAGCAGGTGAAAGGCGATCCGCTGGGCACCCTTGGGGCCGACGCCGGGCAGCCGCCCGAGCTCGTCGATGAGGTTCTGGATGACGCCTTCGTACACGCCCGGTCCTAAGTCTCCGGCTTATCATCGTCGTCGGGGTCCTGGTGGTGCTGGGCCTGCGGGCCCGGGCCGCCGATACCGAGGCTGGACAGGTCGAGGCCGCCGGGCAGGTCGAGGCCACCGGGCATGCCCGGCATGCCGCCACCCTGCATGGCCGCGGCGAACGGGCCCATCTGCTGCTGCTGCAGGTTCTCGGCCGCCCGGTAGGCGTCACGGACGGCGGCGAGCACGAGGTCGGCGACCGTCCGAGCGGTCTCCTCCGCGTCGTCGGTGTCCACCGCGCCCGGGGAGATGCTGAGGTCCAGCAGCTCGCCCTGGCCGTTGACGGTGGCCTTGACCAGGCCGCCGCCCGCCGTGCCGGTCACCTCGGCGTCCGCGAGCGCCTGCTGGGCGTTCATGAGTTGTTCCTGCATCTGCTGCGCCGCGGCGAACAGCTGCTGCATATCCATCTGGGGTTCCACATCGCCCTCCTACGCAGAGCCTACGACGAGCCCGGCGTGGTTAAGCCGGTCCGGCGCGCTGGGCTCAGCCTTCGAATTCGCCGATCACCTGGCCGCCCAGCTCACGCTGGATGAGGTCCATGCCGGTCAGGTCGGCATCCCGGGCGGCCCGGTCGTCCGGCGACGGCTCGTCGTCCTGGCTCTCGCCGGGCGGCATGTCGTCCGGCTCGTCGTAGGGCCCGGCGAATTCGGGCGGGGTGAATTCCGGCGGGGCGGACCCCGACGGCGCGGGAACGGGATCCCGCCGCACCGCGGGCGGGCGGGCCGGGGATGCGGGGCCGGCGTCGGCCCCGGCCACGCCCTTGATCGTCACGTTCAGGCCGAAGCTATCGCTCAGCACCCGCTTGAGCACGGTGTCATGGCCGCTCGCGCTGAAGCCCTTCACGTTCCCGTCCCGCGGGAACCGCAGGGTGAGGACGCCGTCCTCGAGGGAGAGCACGCTCGCGTTGCTGAGCAGCATCCAGGCCACCCGGCGCTCCTGCTTGACCGCCTCCAGGATCGCGTCCCAGTCCTGCCGCAGCGAGTCGGCCGTGGCGGATCCGCCGGCCGCCTGCTTCGGCGCAGGCGGGGCCGGGACGGGGTTCGGCCGGGCAGGCGCGGGGCGGGATGCCTGGGGCGCCGACCGGGCGGGTTCGGCCGGTTCGGGCGCGGGCCGGGCGGTGGGACCCGGGAGGGTGGACCCCCCCGTGCGCGGAAGGCTCGGTACCCTGGGCCGTTCGGCACCATCGTCCGGAGCCGGCTGCGGCGGGCGGGGGGCTGACTGCGGCACGGTCCCCGGCGTCGGCTGTGTTCCCTTTTCCAGTCGTTCCAGCCGGGTGAGCAGGGATTTCTCGTCTGTGGTGGCGGCCGGCAGGAGCACCTGGGCGCAGATCAGCTCGAGCAGCAGCCGCGGCGAGGTGGCGCCGCGCATCTGGTCCAGGCCGGTGCTGACGATCTCCGCGGCGCGGGCCAGCCCGGCCTGGCCGAAGCTGGCCGCCTGCCGGGCCATCAGCCCGGCCCGGTCCGGCGGCAGGTCGAGCAGCCCGCTGGCGGCCGCGTCCGGCACCGCGGCCAGCACGATCAGGTCGCGGAGCCGGTCCAGCAGATCGGCGGCGAACCGGCGCGGCTCGTGGCCGCCCTCGATGACCCGGTTCACCACGCGGAACACCGCCGCCCCGTCGGCGGCCGCGAACGCGTCCGCGATCTCGTCGAGCAGGCCGGCGTCGGTGTAGCCGAGCAGCGCCACCGCGCGCTCGTAGCTGAGCCCGGACTCGTCGCTGCCCGCCAGCAGCTGATCCAGCACGGACAGCGAGTCCCGGGCCGACCCGGCGCCCGCCCGCACCACCAGCGGCAGCACCCGCTCCTCCACCGCCACGCCCTCCTGGCGCAGGATGTCCTGCATCAGCTCGCGCAGCACGGACGGCGGGAACAGGCGGAACGGGTAGTGGTGGGTGCGCGACCTGATGGTCGGGATGACCTTCTCCGGCTCGGTGGTGGCGAAGATGAACTTCAGGTGCGGCGGTGGCTCCTCGACCAGCTTCAGCAGCGCGTTGAAGCCCTGCTGGGTGACCATGTGCGCCTCGTCGATGATGTAGATCTTGAAGCGCCCGGACACCGGCGTGTAGAAGGCCCGCTCGCGCAGTTCCCTGGCGTCGTCGACGCCGCCGTGCGAGGCCGCGTCGATCTCGATCACGTCGATGCTGCCCGGTCCGGAGGGCGCGAGCGCGACGCAGGAGTCGCAGACCCCGCAGGGTTCGGGGGTCGGTCCCTTAACGCAGTTCAGCGAGCGGGCGAGAATCCGCGCGCTGGACGTCTTGCCGCAGCCGCGCGGGCCGCTGAACAGGTAAGCGTGGTTGATCCGCCCGGTACGCAGCGCCTGGGTGAGCGGGCCGGTGACGTGTTCTTGCCCCTTCACCTCGGCGAACGTCGCCGGACGGTATTTGCGGTACAGCGCTAGGCTCGTCTGGGGCGCCTGGGCAGGGCTCGACCCTTCAACCGGCGACGAACGGTTCGTGTCCTCGCGTTCCGACGCGGCTGCTGCCATCAGCTCATCCTCACCGGTAATCGGGGACCCCCCGCACACCCGTCAGAGCCCGCGTACCCTTGCTGCCTTCCGGCCCTGGGGGGGTTGGCGGGATAGCGCCGTGCGGGGGGTCATCGGCCAGTGTAGCCAGCCCGCGGACCCAGATGTTCCGCAACCCGGTCACCGGCGGTTTCGGGTAAGCTTCCCGGCGGAGGATTCGCCTAGTGGCCTAGGGCGCACGCTTGGAAAGCGTGTTGGGTGCAAGCCCTCGCGAGTTCGAATCTCGCATCCTCCGCCAGCTTGAACAGGGACGATGGTCAGGCGCTCGTTCAGCGTCCCGGCTCGGCATCCGGCCTAGTCTCATTTGTAGTCTCATTCCGTCATTGTGGGCCTCCTTGCCTGGTGGAGACGGATGCGTTGCAACTTCCAGCATCCGCCAGGAGCGGAGGCCCGCTCCTAATCGCATCAGAGGCCAGGCCCGAACGGCGCGCGGCGAACCTCCGTACGCGGGCCATCGTCATTGTTCATTTCTCGGCCATACCGGGATGCTGCGCTGCGCCGCGTCAAGGATCAGCTGCGCGTCAATGCCGACCCGCGTTTCGCCCGTCCCGAGCTGGCAGATGAACTCCAGCGGCCCGCTTGGCGGCAGTGGCCAAGCCCACCATCGCGAGAGCGTATAGTGCGACGTTCCGCCGCCGCCGCGCGACCGCAGGATCGGTTCTGTTGGCTTCGCGTCAACGGGTGGTTTCCCGCTGGTGACCACACGGCCGTCGGAGAGCTGCAAGCTGATCTGGAGGCCGTGCCGCTCAGTGAGCATGGCCCTGGGCGCGCCGGGCACCGGGTCCTCGTCCCAACCCAAGAGGTCTGGCTGGATGAGACGGGTCATGAAGAACTCAAACCCGTTGCTGTAGGCCGACATGCCCGTGATCGCGATCGCGGTCTGCTCGGATCGGTCAAACTGCAGGGTGCTGATCGGCACGACGGCGGGAAATTCCGTCTCCGGCGGGTCCCACGGACGAGGCACCTGACGTTGCAGTGTCGGCCGCCGGGGCGGTGACTTACGAAACAAGCCCATGGCGCAAGCCTTGCTCCTGTGCATAGCGAGTTCAACCGAGCGGGCCGCTAGCCGGGAAGCTGACCACCGCCATTGACCGCAAGAAGAGGGTGGCGTGCCCGTTGCGTGCCCGATAGAGGGAGTCATAAGCGGTATCCGGTGGGCACTCGCGGGTAACCAGGAACGATACTTGACCTGTGATTACGGTGGTCGCCAAAGATTGACAAGCCAGTTCCCAAGCTGATGGTGCGTCAACTGCCCCTTGACAGTTGACCGCCGATCGAGCGAACCTGGTTACCCGGCCGCGCTGGCCGCTTTCTGGCCGCACAACGACGCTCAATGCCGCCGCCTACTGCGCATCATTGAGTGGTGTTTCGGCAGGTCAGCTAGGGAGTGGGCAGGTAGCGGGTATAGCTGTAGATCTCTACGGATCAGATGCTTCCTACCGCTACGAGCTCAATGGAAGATCGTCCAGCGGCCGGACTCTGAGCGTGACCGCCGGGCGCTGGGCGCACTTCTGGGCGACCTGCCGGAGGTTTTCTGTTACCTCGGAAGCGGTACCGTCCTCACAACCGACGACGAGGCAAAAGAGACTGCGGAGGGCGGGGTCGGCCTCGATGCGCAGGGCAGCCTCAGCGAGTGGCAAGGCGACTTCAGGGCACAGCGCGCCGTCGTAGGCCAAAAGATCCAACCCGGCATGCCGCAGTATTGTGAACAATTCAGGTTTCAGGCGTAGCCCGTAGAAGTCGCTGCTGTTCCTGCCACCTGCCAGTTCCATGGCCTCAGCATTCCCAGCCTGTGATCGGCCACACCGAGCTTGCGCACTCGCGCCGCCGTACAGTCAACCCTTGATGGTGTTCTTGCTCGCACCAGTCGGCCGATACAGCAGTGGGGTACAGCAACCCGGGCACGCTACGGCTGTTCTGAGCAGGCGTCCACACACGCGCTGGCCTGCACCGTTTAACCACGAGCAGGACCGTGCCAGTAGCCACGGATCAGAAGGTTGGGGATCGAGTCCCTTCGAGCGCGCTCATGTTCCCCAGGCAGGCGCGCTAGTCATTCCTCGTCCTGGTTGCGACCTATTGTACATACACAATGGCCTGATGACGGTATATGATTCGGTGGTGTACCGACATGGAGGAGCCGGTGAAAATGACCATCTACCTGCCCGACGCGCTCGCCGCCGAGGTGAAGGCCGGGCTGACCAATACGAACATCAGCGCGGTCTGCCAGGCCGCGCTGCGCGCCGAACTGGAACGGGAGAAGGCAATGGAGAAGATCGACGCTGGCGGCTACCAGCGGGTGAAGCTCTACGACGGCAAGCGGGAACACGACATCGCGTTCCAGGGCCGCAAGATCGGCAGCAGCCACAAGGCCGACGCGTGGCTGACGCCGAAGGGCACGATCGCGGTCTACGACCACCGCGAGCAGGAGCTGTGGACCTACGACGAGTACGGCGCGTTCGAGGACGACGAGGGCCTGGACAACAGCCTGCGGGAGCAGGTCGCGGAGGCGCTGGGCGCGAAGTACGTGGAAGAACTCGACATCTGACTAGATGGTGACGGTCGCTCCGTACAGCAGCGAGGTACAGCAACCCATGCGCACTACGGCTGTCCTCGGCAGGCGTCCACGCACGTACTACGCTGCACCGTTTGACCGCGAGCAGGGTGGCGCCAGTAGTTTGCATCCAGAGGGCCTGCCCGCGCTGACCGCCTTGGCGACCCAACGACGCTCAACGTCACGTTCCGCGATCAATGGGCAGAATTTCAGCAGGTCAACAGAAGGGTCGGCAGGTGGTTGATGCGGCTGTAGATTTCTACGGATCAGAGCTCAGGTTGGCTCACCTCCGGCAGGCGGCTGCGTCACTTGGTCATGGTCCGCTTCCGCAGAACACGCTGCCACCTCTTGCTGCGGGTCCGGGTGGACGGCTTTGATTCCCTCTCCGCCATAGATGGACTCATACCAGATCTCCAGCTTCAGCCCGTCGATCACCTTACGGAACTTGTCGAGCTCGATCACCTGACGGGGCTTGTCGAGTTTGGACAGGTCGCGGGGACCGATGCCGAGCAGGAATTGCCGGTAGTCCGTGTCGAGGACTTGCTGTCCGCCCAAGGTGGTCGCATGCGGCCGGACAGATTGATCATGCTCCTTCAGATAGCTCCGGAACTTATTCACATTAGACTCGTTGAACTCCTCGAACTGCACCCCGTCGTACGTCAGCCAGGTTTTTATGATCTTGGCTGGACCCAGGCCAGAGTTGATCAGGAGCAGCCCTGAAATGTTATCGGCAGAGTACGTAGTCCTGAACCCCAGCACCGGTTGCACCGAGAGCCGGTTGTGCTTCCGGGTGGCCCAGGCCACGTATGCCGACACGGCCAAGGACGCTACCGCGATGACCACGCTGCAGATAGCAATGACAGTGTTCGCGTCCACCTGAACCTCCAAACCGGGCAAGCCGACATTTGGTGAGCTGACGTCAACTCTGTCCTGACAGCTGGCTGGCCACCAGCCTCCGATCGATAGCTTGACACGGCTGGCCCTATTTTGGCCTTACAACGACGCTCAACACTGCTGCTTGCTGCACATCATGACGAGTATTTGAGCAGGCCAGGCCAGGAGTGAGCAGGTAGGGGACGCGGCTGTATATTTCTACGGATCAGATGCTTACGTTAGTCGTTTCGCGCGGACCGTCTGAATCTAGGTCAGACCATCCTGGTGTCGGCCACCAATGTATCCCTTTGTAAAAAAAGGCGTGGTACTGATCTTGCTCGTCCATCTTTTGTTCAACAACGACGATTGAATCACTACATCCCATACATTGTAGGATGCTGACTTGCTCTGACCCATCTGGCTTGAGGGAGTGCCTGCGACTCTATTAAAGGCAGCGACGCGGCCACATCTCGGGCACAGACCGCTTAGGTCCGAGCTATCGGCGCGCGAATCTGGATTCTTAGCCATGAAAACCAAGCATAGCTAAATTCAGAACGCCGCACCGGGAAGCAAAGCAGTTAGGATGACCAAGACGGGAAGCAGCCGCGAGGGCAGGGGCATGGGTCATCTTCTGATCACTGTGGAGCCTGGCGTGACGAGCTGCGCGCACGACGCTCTACGAGCCGCCGCACGAGATCACACATCGCCAGACCGATCCCCGGCGAGTGATTAGTGGGCCACCCCCCACTGTGCTCTCTTGGCGGGTGAGTAACAACCGCCGCAGACACCAGCGGACGTCCACGGACAGTGCGAGGCAGGTCAGACATAGTAAGAGTGGTAGTAGTGCGCATCGCGCGCGCTGGCTTCGGGCCGAAGGGGCCAACCCAACGAAGCGACCTGGGAGACGCGCAGTGGCGAGTGATCGTGCGAGTTGACTCCGCTCGCGAGCGGAAGGTCAGCTCGTACCTCTGACGGCAACCGTGACGGCAACGACGGCAGCCAGCAACAGCCAGAGGCAACCGTGAACAGCCACCTACTACCAGCACGTCGAGCCTGAGCTGGGCATCCGCTACACCTGAAAAACGGAAGGTCGACGGCACGCCCGCGGTGTAATAGCAGGCTCCACAGACCGGCTGTGGGTATCTCACTCCGCCTGTGGA
>Ga0335085_10016828_pt1 | contig 10548 bp, 9 predicted proteins | sample Lox_Sample_45_FD_206712 | JGI IMG/M metagenome (GOLD analysis project Ga0335085, IMG submission 206712) | Soil microbial communities from Loxahatchee National Wildlife Refuge, Florida, United States - Lox_Sample_4.5 | ecosystem: Environmental > Terrestrial > Soil > Wetlands | place: USA: Florida...
GGAGGGCGCGCGCGACTACCTGGTGCCCAGCCGCGTCCATCCAGGGCAGTTCTACGCGCTCCCGCAGTCGCCGCAGCTGTTCAAGCAGCTGCTGATGGTGGCCGGCTTCGATCGCTACTATCAGATCACCAAGTGCTTCCGGGACGAGGATCTGCGCGCGGACCGTCAGCCCGAGTTCACGCAGATCGATGTCGAGACCTCGTTCCTGGGAGCGCCCGAGATCACGGAGCTGATGGAGGATATGCTGCGCACGGTGTTCAAGGAGGTGCTGGATATCGCTCTGCCCAGTCCGTTTCCGCGCATGACCTATGCGGAGGCGATGTCGAAATACGGATCGGACAAGCCCGATCTGCGCGTTGGGCTCACGCTCACCGAGCTGACCGACGCGATGCGGGAGGTGGAGTTCAAAGTATTCAGCGCCGCCGCCAACATGCTCGGCGGCCGGGTGGCTGGGCTGTTGGTTCCGGCTGGCGGTCAGCTCACGCGCGGCGAGATCGACGCATACGCGCAATTCGCCGGCATCTACGGCGCTAAGGGGTTGGCCTACATCAAGTTCAACGAGCTCGCGAAGGGCCGGGAAGGCATGCAGTCGCCCATCGTCAAGAATTTGTCGGACGCGGCGTTGCACGCGATCGTGGCGCGCAGCGGCGCCAAGGATGGGGACTTGATGTTCTTCTGCGCGGATACGGCCAAGGTGGTGAACGAGTCGCTGGGTGCGCTGCGCACCAAGGTCGGCCATGACAGAGGCACCGTAGAAAAGGGGTGGAAGCCGCTGTGGGTGTTGGACTTCCCGATGTTCGAGTGGAACGCGGACGAGAAGCGCTGGGACCCGTTGCACCATCCGTTCACTTCACCCATGGACGGACACGAGAACTTCCTCGACACCGATCCGGGCAAGGCGCTGTCCAAAGCCTACGATGTCGTGCTCAACGGCTGGGAGATCGGCGGTGGATCCGTGCGCATCCACCGGCAGGATGTGCAAGCGAAAGTGTTCTCCGCGTTGGCCATCGGCGCAAGCGAGGCGCGCGCGAAATTCGGCTTCCTGCTCGACGCGCTCCAGTACGGTGCGCCGCCGCACGGCGGGCTTGCTTTCGGTCTGGACCGCATCGTGACTCTGATGGCCGGTGCCGAGTCGATCCGCGACGTGATCGCCTTTCCCAAGACGCAGCGGGCCCAAGACCTGCTTACGCATTGCCCTAGCCCCGTGGATGAGCGCCAGCTGCGCGAGCTGCACATACGCGTGCGCACGCCTGAGCCGGCAAGGACTTGAAGGCCGTGAGGCCCGTAGTGATCGATGCCGGCGCGCGGGATGAAGCCCCAATCTTGAGCACAAGCTCCCCGGCGCACCAGGCGGCGGCAACGATGTCTGCGTTGCCCGCTCTGGACTGCACGCCTGCGGCCGTCTACGGCTGTCTGTGGCCGCTGCGCTGGGCGAGGTCGACAGATTGAAGTTCAAGGTCCCGGTCTCCGTACTGGTGGTGGTGCATACGCGCGAGTTACAAGTGCTGCTGCTCGAGCGCGCGGACCACCCGGGGTATTGGCAGTCGGTGACCGGCAGCCAGCAGGAAGGCGAGACCTTGGAGCAGACCGCAGTGCGCGAGGTGGCGGAGGAAACGGGGCTCAATGCGCCGAACTACACGCTGAGCGATTGGCACGTGCAGAATCAATACGAGATCTTTCCGGAATGGCGCTGGCGCTACGCACCGGGGGTGACGCGCAACACCGAGCATGTCTTCGGACTGCAGGTTCCGGCACCGGGCCCGGTGCGGATCTCACCGCGCGAGCATGTGGCTTACGTCTGGCTGCCCTGGGAGACAGCGGCACAACGCTGCTTCTCTTGGAGCAACGCCGCGGCCATCCGCAGCTTGCCGACCCGCGCTGCACAACTCGGCGCGCACTAAGGAAAACGGGATGCAAACGCTGCACGTCCTCACCTACAACATCCACAAGGGCTTTCCGCAATTCCACCGCCGCGTCAGCCTGCACGAGCTGCGGGAGCGGCTGCTGTCGGTGGAGCCGGACCTGGTATTTCTCCAGGAAGTCGTGGGGTTCCACGCGCGCTTTGCACGCCGCCACAACGCCTGGCCGACCACGCCGCAATACGAGTTTCTAGCCGACGCCGTTTGGAGGGACTTCGCCTATGGACGCAACGCCGTGGTCGATGACGCTCACCATGGCAACGCCATCCTGAGCAAGTTCCCGATCTTGCGCTGGGACAATGAGGACGTGTCCATGCATCGTCTCGAGCGGCGGGGCCTGCTGCACTGTGAGATCGAAGTGCCGGGCTGGAGCCAGACCTTGCATGCCATCAACGTCCATCTCGGCCTGCTGCAGACATGGCGCGAGCGCCAGCTCGACGCGCTGATCAGCCGTATCGAGCGCCTCGTTCCCCGCGATGCACCGCTGATCGTCGCGGGCGACTTCAACGACTGGACTCGGCGCGCCACCCGCTATCTAGTCCGAGCACTGGGGGTATCGGAGGTGTTCGAGACCGTTGGCCGCGCTCCGGCGCGCAGCTTTCCCGCGATGCTGCCGGTGTTGCACCTAGACCGCATCTACGTGCGGGGATTCCGGATCAAGCTCGCCCACGTGCATCGAGGGCCGCAATGGGCGCGCGTTTCCGATCACGCTGCGCTGTCGGCTTTGCTGACGCGCGAGTCCGCTCCGGCGGGGCGCCGCCGCAGACAGGCGCAGGGCGCGGGCGCCGCAACCTGAGAGCGGGCCGCCGATTCCGGTCGCTCGCCGCCCGAGCTCCTACCTCGCAGACGCCGGGATCAGAAACCGGCCGCTGCGTGTGACGGCACCCGCGCGTTCCAGCTCCCCGACGAGCAGCTCGGCCAGCGCCTGCGGGGTCATGTGTAAGTAGGCACGGTTGTAGTCTCGGTACACCGAGACCTCGTCGAGATAAGTCGGCAGCGTGGAAAGCGGCAAGCGCCCGCGGTCCAGCAACGTGAACATCAGCATCACCTTCAGCGCATGACGCGCGAGGCGCTCCGGATTTCCTTCGAACGCAGCGACGCGTTTGAGACAGCGGTCGATGGCGGCGGCCACATCGGTGAACGGTTGGCCGTGCCCAGGAATGACCACATCTACGTCGAGCGCCGCGATGCGCTCCAGGGTCTTGCGTGCGCCCGCCAGCCCGTCGGGCTGATCCGGGAGCACGACCCCGAACCCGCTCTCCCACAACGCGTCGCCGGAGATGAGCAGGCGCGCCTCCTCGCAATAGAAAACCAGCGCGCCAGGATCGTGGCCGGGGGCTTCGATCGCCTCCCACCATAGCCCGCCCCAGCGGTGGCGCTCGCCGGCACGCAGATCCTGGGCAGCCGCAAACCGCTCGGCGCGCTGATCGGTGAAGTCGAGCCACAGGCCGCGTGTATCCCAGGCGCGGATGAGCACCGCCTCCTGCTCGGGAACCGCAACCGGGCACCCATAGGTACGCGCGAGCAGGGCGTTGCCCCCCATATGGTCGCTGTGGCAATGGGTGTTCACCACCAGATCCAGGCGGTCACCGCCCAGGTGCTGCGGCCGGCGCAGCAATGCTAAGGTATCGAACGCGTGCGAAACATAGCCCGTGTCTACAACGACGTTCAGATCGGGCTGCCGCAGCAGGATGTTGTTGGCATTGAGCCAATCCCGCACGATGACACGGACCGTCGGAGGCAGCGCGGGGGCTTGCATGTCTGTCTCGTTGCTGTAAATTGCGCTGCGTTCACGACCCGGACGCGTTCGAACGCGGCGAGCGGGTAACGGACATCGAGGAGCCCGCCGCGGAAGCTAGCACGCTCCGCCGTGTTCGCAACGGCTCCGACGGCGCGTCCGGCATATGTCGGCCGCGAACAGCGCTACGCCGACCGGCACGATCATTACCGGCCACGCCCCTACGCCAACCCCCGTTGGCCCATCGGGGTCGCTTTCGCCACGTCGGCGCGTATCGACGCTCGGGTACGTAAGCGCGGGAGGGGCGTTGCACACCGATGGTGCCGGCCGAGGTGGGTTCGGAGCAGGCCGCCGTCTCATCTCGCGGCCGCCGGCAGCGGCTCCGAACGCAGCCGCGCGATGTCGGCCAGAATTGCGGACACCATGGCGTGCGCCACGGCGCGTCCTTTCCCCCATGTGGCCAGCGTGGCGTCGCCATGCACGCCCGTCGGCGAGTAGGCGCCCGGTGCTCCGCGCCGGCGCGTAAGCGGGCCCTCACCGGGATGGTAATCACGCACCGCCTTGACCATGTCCACCGCTTCCGGCTCGATGAAGAGCATGAGCGAAGTCTCCACCTCGTCCGCATGGCTCCCTCCTTCTTGCTCCGCCGCTCCTGCTACGTTGCCGCGGCCGACGGCGCGGATGTCTGTATAGCGCAGGAGCAGCCCGCGGGCGGCAAGCGCGTCCGCCGCAGGCCGCAAGGCGAGCACCGTCGACACGCCTGTGTTCAACACATAAAACCGGCGCGGTCCGAACGCGGCAAGGCTCATGCAGATATCGATCACTAGATCGCGGGCCGTCTCGAGTCTCAAGGTGACCGATCCGGGGTACTCGACAAACGCAGGAAAGTAGTGATAGCCGATACCCGGTGCCACCACGACCTTCACCGCCTCGAGCACCTTGCGCGTCAGGTACTGAGCGATGGCCCAGTCGTTGTTGAGGCGCAGGTGCGGGCCATGCTCCTTGGCGGCTGCACCGAGCGGGATGAGTACCACCGCATCGGGTGTCAGCACCGACTCGGCCTCCACCCAGGTGAGCCGCTCCAACTGCACACTTCCAGCGATCATCGTTGGCAACGTCGCCCTCGCCACTGTGGGATTGTAGGACAGCGCGAAGCGCAGCGCGCGCGTCGGCGGGCTAGAATGGCGCCCGCAGGGTCGGTGGCACGTGGTGGGGTGGCCGGCCTCCGCGCGAGGTCTTGCCCACACTCACACTGGGCCGGGCGCCGCATTGACGGCGAACCTGTGTTCGCCCAGCGCCCTAGCCTGCGAGGTTACACGGGAATGGATGAGCGCTTGGTGCGAACCCCCCGAGAGGAAGCTGCCGTGCCGTGCGCTTACTCGCCGACCCGCGCGCCGTACCAGGCGCGCTGCCACCACAGCCGCGCCAAGTGCTACTCTACGATCATGTCAGATGTGGCCGGCGGCGAGTGCCGCCCGCTTTCGTGATCCCCGATGCATCATAGCGTTCCGAGCACCGATCCGTCGCCGCCTAGTCGCAACGCCTGGAAGACGATCCAGACCCTGCTCCCCTATCTGTGGGAGTTCAAGGGTCGAGTGCTGCTCGCCATGTCCTTCCTCGTCTGCGCGAAGCTCGCCAATGTCGGCGTACCGCTGGTGATGAAGAGGATCGTCGACGCGCTCGACAGCAAACAGGCCGTATTGCTGCTGCCGTTGACGCTGCTGATCATGTACGGCGCTTTGCGCGCGTCGAACACGCTGTTTGCGGAGCTGCGCGATATCGTCTTCGTGCGCGTCACCCGGCGGGCCATCCGCCGTGTCGCGCTGGAGGTGTTCCAGCATCTGCATTCGCTGTCGCTGCGCTTTCACCTGGAGCGGCAGACCGGCGGCGTGTCGCGCGACATCGAACGCGGCACTCGCGGCATCTCCACGCTGCTCTCGTATATGCTGTTCTCCATCATCCCGGTGATCCTGGAGTTCAGCCTGGTCGCGCTGGTGCTTCTGTCCAAGTTCGATTGGCGGTTTGCCGCCGTGACCTTCGCCGCGGTGGCCGTATACCTCGGGTTCACGGTGCACGTCACGGAGTGGCGCATGGATATCCGGCGACGCGCGAACGAGTTCGACTCGAAGGCCAACACGCGCGCCATCGACAGTTTGCTCAACTACGAGACGGTCAAGTACTTCAACAACGAGCAGTTCGAAGCGCGCCGCTATGACGACAACCTGCGCCAGTACGAGTCGGCCGAGGTGCGCAACGAAGCCTCGCTCGGTCTGCTGAACATCGGCCAAAGCGTGATCATCGCGGTGGCCGTCACGCTGCTGATGGTCCTGGCGGCGCAAGGTGTGGTGAAGCGCACGCTCACCCTCGGTGACCTGGTGCTGGTGAACGGATTGTTGATCCAACTGTATATCCCGCTCAACTTCTTGGGCATGGTGTACCGGGAGATCAAGCAGTCGCTCGCCGACATGGACAAGATGTTCCACCTGCTGCGGGAAAACCGGGAGGTCGAGGACAAGCCGGGGGCGGACGCGCTGGCCGCCGACAATCCCACCGTTCGCTTCGAGCATGTGGATTTCGGCTACGAGCCCCGGCGTCAGATCCTCTTCGACGTGAGCTTCGAGATCCCGGCCGGGCGGACCGTGGCGGTTGTCGGCCCCAGCGGCTCGGGTAAATCCACACTGTCCCGCCTGCTCTTCCGTTTCTACGATGTGACCGGCGGCCGCATCACTGTCAACGGGCGCGATGTTCGAGATGTGACCCAGGCGAGCCTGCGCGCCTGTCTGGGCATCGTGCCGCAAGACACGGTGCTGTTCAACGACACGGTTTTCTACAACATCGCCTATGGCCGCCCGGACGCGAGCCGCGCTGAGGTCATCGAGGCCTCCCGCGCAGCGCACGTCCACGACTTCATCTCGAGCTTACCCGAAGGCTACGATGCCATGGTCGGCGAGCGCGGCCTGAAGCTCTCGGGCGGCGAGAAGCAGCGCGTGGCGATCGCTCGAGCGATCCTGAAGAATCCGAAGATCTTCGTGTTCGACGAGGCCACCTCGGCTCTCGACTCGCGGTCGGAGAATGCCATTCAGGCGGAGCTCGACCGCATCGCCAAGGACCGGACCACGCTGGTGATTGCGCATCGGCTCTCCACGGTCGTCGACGCGGACGAGATCCTGGTGCTGGACCACGGTCGCATCGTCGAGCGCGGCACGCATGCCGCGCTGCTCGAGCGCGGTGGTGCCTACGCACAGATGTGGGCGTTGCAACAGCGGGAGGAAGCGCAACGCCTGGATACCGCGCCGGCGCGGGAGGCGCCCATGGTTGCTGCCGACGCGTGAGCGGGTGTCAGGGACGCGCTTGGCGCGTCGCCGGCGGCGTACCGATGAGGGAACGCGTATCGAGAGGGAGCCTAAGAATGACTGCAAATCTGGCCGTTGGCGGGCAGCCGGACGCGTCGCACTGGACCCTGGCGGATGTCGATCTGAGCCGGATCCAGCACGACGAGGTCCGCGACGACCTCCTCATGTACTACCTGGTGACTACCGCGTCCTTCGTCGAGACCGCCGCCGAGCTGTACACCAGCAACCTAATTGAGCACTTTCCCGATCCCAGGGCGCAGGCGTGGCTCGCCAACCGCTGGCAGCACGAGGAGCTACAGCACGGGCGCGCACTACGCGCTTATGTCGAAGCGGCCTGGCCCGTGGTCGACTGGGAGCGCGGCTATGCGGGCTTCTTCGAGGAATACTCGGCGTTGTGCACGATGGAAGAGCTGGAGCCGAGCCGGACGCTGGAGATGGCCGCGCGCTGCGTGGTGGAGACCGGGACTGCAACCTTCTATACGATGCTGCACGATGGTGCGCGAGAACCCGTTCTCAGGCACCTGACCGGCCTGATCCGCCAAGACGAGGTGCGGCACTACAACTACTTCCGCAGCTTCTTCCAGGTCTATCAGAAGGACGAACGTATTGGCCGGCTCCGAGTGGTGCGCGCATTGCACAAGCGCTTTACCGAGATGGAGAGTGAGGACGCGTACATCGGATTCAAGCATGCGTGGGTCATACGCCATCCCGGCCGCAGCTTCCGCCAAGATCTGTTCGAAGCGTTCATGGCCGATGTGCGCAAGCTGATGGCGGCCCACTACCCCTATCGCATGGCGCTGCAGATGCTGCTGCAACCGTTGGCGATCGGCCGCAGCCTGCAGCGGCTATCCCTTCCGCTGCTCGAGCGCGCGGCGCGCCGCCTGATGTTCAGCTGAGAAGACAGTAGATCGCGAGCCGTTGCGCATCGTCTCGGCGCAAGCCGCAGCGCGTTCATGTGCTCCCCCGTGAGCTCGGGGATCGAGTCGACCTGCGGGCAATGACTTACCCATACCGGCGCCGTGAGTGCCTCGTTTGGCGGGCCCACGGCAGGCTGCGTGCGCGGCCAGGGCCTATGCCGCGGCTGGAAACACGACGCGAATGCGCATCCCCTTCCCGTTGTCACCGGACTCCAGGTGCAGACTGGCATGATGGGTGTCGGCGATCTCTCGCACGATCGACAAGCCCAGTCCGCTGCCTGTGTGCGCTCCGGCGCTGCTCCCGCGCTCGAATCGCTCGAGAACTCGGCCCCGTTCCTCTTCGGGTATGCCGGGACCGTTGTCCTCCACGGTCAGAACGACAACACCCGGCTCCCGTGCGACACGCACCGTGGCCACTCCACCCGAGGGAACATACCGGATCGCGTTGTCGATCAGGTTCCCCAGCATCTCCTCCACCAGCAGGCGATCTCCCAGAATTTGCGTCTGGCCCGGGCAACCTTCGTAGCCCAGATCCAGACCAGCCTGCAGAGCCTGCGGTACCCAGCGCACAGTGGCTCCGCGCGCGAGCTCATCGAGACCGATATGCTCCGCCAGCAGCGGACGCCCGCCGCGCGGATCTAGTCGGGCGAGAGACAGAAGCTGGTTGACCAGATGAGTGGCGCGTTCCGCCGCTTGCCGGACCTGATCGAGACACTGGCGAACCGCCTGCGGCTGCGTTTCCAGCGCACCGAGCTCCGCCTGGGTCCGCAGCCCGGCCAGCGGAGTGCGAAGTTGGTGCGCCGCGTTCGCGATGAACCGCCGCTGAGCAGCCATTGCGCTGTCGAGGCGGGAGAGCAGCGCGTTGATCGCTTCGACGAGCGGCCGCACCTCCACCGGTGCGCGGGCCGCATCGAGTGAACTCAAGTCGCGGTCGGAACGACGCTCGATCTCCAGGCGCAGACGCTCGAGCGGCGCCAGACCTTTTCCGATCCCATGCCAGACCCCGATGCTGGCCAGCGCAACCAGCAAGCCTCCGAGGCCCAGCGTCGCCACCAAGATCTCTCCGGTGATGCTACGCCGCGCGTCGGTGGTCTCGGCCACCGTCACGATCACCGACTCGGCACCCGGGAGCGGGATGAGTGCCGCTGCCACGCGGACCTCCATGCCTCGGAAGGATGCGTCGAAGTAGCGGATCCGGGTTGTCTGCTCCGCGGGCGGCTCGGGGAGGCTCGCGTCGCCGGCCACGTGTCGCCCGGTGGTGGTGACGATGCGATAGTAAACATGGTCGGCCTCGTTCCATTCCAGGATCTGCACCGCGGCGGGCGGCAACTCCACGGCGACGCGCCCCTGCACGACTCGGAGCTGTCGTTCCAAGTCGAGAATCGAGGCGCGCAGCGAGTGGTCGTAGGCGTCGGTGGTGAAGTACAAGGCGAGCACATACGCCACAAGAGCGCTTACCAGCGACCACAACGCTAGCGGCACGAGCAACCACGCCAAGAGTAGCCGGCGCAGCGATGCGGCCGAACCCGTTGGTTTGGTCACAAGCTGCGCACTATGCTGATGGGCTGTAGGAGCGGTTGTATCTACGGCATCCACACCGGGTTCGGGGAAGCACAGCTCAGGCGTGTGCCGGCTTCTCGACCAGATAGCCCAGGCCCCGGACGGTACGGATGACGACGCCGGCCGGCTCGATCTTGCGACGCAGCCGGTGTACGAATACTTCGATGGCATTGGGGCCGACGCCGTCGTTGATGCCGTAGAGCCGGTCGGCGAGCTGGTCCTTGCTCACCACGCGCCCGGCCGACAGCAGCAGCGCCTCCAGTAGCGCGACCTCTCGCGCGGAAAGCTCCAGGGCCTCCTCCTTGACGAAGGCTCGGCGCGCGGCTGTGTCGAGTGTGAGCGCTCCATGGGTGATGCGTGAGCTGGTGGCCAGCTGTGCACGCCGCACCAGCGCGCGCGACCGGGCTTCCAGCTCGGCAAGGTTGAACGGCTTCGCGAGATAGTCATCGGCGCCCAGGTCCAGGCCCGCTACCCGATCCTCGACCGAATCACGCGCAGTGAGAATCAACACCGGTACCGTAGCTGCCCGTCGGCGCAGCCGGCGCAGAACCTCCAGGCCGTCCAGTCCCGGCAGCCCCAGGTCGAGAACCACCAAGTCGAAGCCGTGGACTGACAGGAGCTGATCGGCCAGCTTGCCGTCCTCCGCGGTATCCACCACATACCCGGCATTGCGCAAAGACCGGCGCAGGCCGTCGCGCAGCACCGGGTCATCTTCTACCACTAGCACTCGCATTCCTGTTCCTTCCGTCGAGTAAGGCGTCCGTAAGACCACATTGTTACTCTCCCGCCATCGGAGTTCCCCTCTCCGACAGGCCGGCGCCCCCTCGCTGGCCTATTTTTTTCGTCATCTCGCAAGCCAGTTTACCCCGACCGAGCCTGTAGGCATTTGTCGCTGTGTGTCGCGGCTGCCGATGTCGAGCTCGCACCCGCTCCTGCCCGTCCCCCCCAAGGTTTCCTGGGCGGAGTCAATTCCAATTCAGGTATGAGTCTGAGCAGGGGGGTGCGGGGTAGGTTTAGGCCGTTTTCTTGGATCGACGTTGAATGGATTGAAACAGGCGGGT
>Ga0335085_10016829_pt1 | contig 10548 bp, 5 predicted proteins | sample Lox_Sample_45_FD_206712 | JGI IMG/M metagenome (GOLD analysis project Ga0335085, IMG submission 206712) | Soil microbial communities from Loxahatchee National Wildlife Refuge, Florida, United States - Lox_Sample_4.5 | ecosystem: Environmental > Terrestrial > Soil > Wetlands | place: USA: Florida...
ACACCACCTCCAGTCCCACCTCGGAGCAGCGGTACCTGCTCTTCCGTGGCGAAGTTCGCCGCACGCACACCGCCGGCGGCGCGCCGGGCGTTTTCGAGGCCGGTTACAACCTCGATCCGCTGGCGGATCCCGCGACGCCGTATATGGCCGCCAACGGCACGGCGGGAGACCCGGGAAACCTGCTTCGCCCGCCACTCGGCTCGGTCCTGCTGGACAACGTCATCGACTTTGGCGTGAGGCTCTATCGCCGCGAGGGCGGAGGCCTGCGCGTGATCTTCCCGGCGCGAGCCGCGGGCGCCGATGCCGCGCCGGCCAACGGCACGCTCTCCAGTGCGGTGCCGCCGTCCGCCGAGACCCAGCATCTGGCCTGCAGCGCCGCGCCCGCGGTGGAGGACTTCTATCGACACGCCTTTCCCGAGGTGGCGGAAGTCATGATCCGCGTGCTGACCGAGGAAGGCGCGCGCCTGATTGCAGCGTACGAGGCCGGCGGACTCCGTCCTCCTTCGGGGGTGGCGCCGGGTGACTATTGGTGGACCCTGGCCGAGGTCCACTCGCAGGTCTTCACGCGACGCATGCTGATCTCAGCCCGCGTTCCCTAGACGGCGCGACGGATCCGCCTGGCAAAGCGCCGACCTCCGCCGCGTCGATCAGCCGCGACAGACCGCTTGCCGGCGGCCGGCCGTTCGGCGCACTGCCTCGAGGACGAGCAGCGTCAAAACGAACCAACCCGGAAACTCTCCCCCGCCGCCCCCGCCGCCCCCCCCGCCGGTGTCGGCTGGCGTTGACGCCACGGTCACCGTCAGGGTCGCCGGACTGCTCGTGACGCTGCCGGCCGCGTTGGTGACAACCACGGTGTAGGTGCCGGCGTTGGCTGATTGGACGCTGCTCAACGTCAAGGTCGCACTGGTCGCGCCGGCGATGGCGGTGCCGTTGAAATTCCATTGGTAGGTCGGTGCCGGCGTGCCTGTGGCGACTACCGAGAACTGCGCCGTGCTGCCCACCGTCACGGATTGGCTCACCGGTTGCGTCTGGATCGCCGGGCTCACCGCAGTGGTGCTTTGCCGCACCGTATGGTTGTTGGTATCGGCTACGTAGATGTTGCCGGCGCTGTCCACCGCAATGCCTGTGGGATAATAGAAGCGCGCCGCGCTGCCTGCTCCGTCAGCGCTGCCCCCGGCTCCGGCCAGACCCGCGACCGTGGCTGTCGCGCCTGTCAGGCTCATCTTGCGGACGGTGTGGTTGTCGGTATCGACGACGTAGAGATTGCCGGAGCGGTCCACCGTGAGATCCGCGGGAAATTGGAACCGCGCTCCGCTGCCGACTCCGTCGCTGGAGCCACTGATGCCGGCCGCTCCAGCCAGCGTGCCGACGACGCCGGCTGGGGTAATCTCGCGAATCGTGTGATTGTTCGTGTCCGCGACGTAGACGTTGCCCGCGGCGTCGACGGCCACGCCTTCGGGGGTGTTGAATCGCGCCGCGGTTCCGGTGCCGTCGGCGGTGCCGGAAACGCCCGCGAAACCGGCGAAAAGACTGATGGTGCCGCTCGCAATCGCCACCTTGCGGATGGTGTGTTCTCCGGCGCAGGCCACATAAAGATTGCCGGCGCCGTCGGGCGCGACGTCGGACGGCGACGTCATCGAGGTGGTCAGCGTGGTGACCGCGCCAGCCGGGGTGATCCGGCGGATCACGAGATTCCCGGTGTCGGCCACGAAAATAGTACCGGAGGCGTCCACCGCGATGCCGCTTGGGTGGTAAAATCGGGCGGCGCTCCCGGTGCCGTCAACATTGCCGATCGTGCCTGCTAGGCCGGCCAAGGTCGTAACGACGCCCGCCGGCGTGATCTCGCGGATCGTGTTGTTGTTCGTATCGGCGACAAACACGTTGCCGGCCGCGTCCACCGCCACGTCCGACGGATTGCGGAATCGCGCGCCGGCACCGGTGCCGTCAGCGGTCCCGGAAAGGCCCGCGGTTCCGGCGAGGGTGACGATCGTCAACGGACTGGCGACCATCAGCGCCGCCGGCGCGGAGGTGACGCTGCCCACCGCGTTGGTGACAACGCATCGGAACGAATCGCCGCTCATGGCATTCGTCACGGAACTGACGGTGAGCGTTGCCGTCGCGATACCGTTGTAGGGAGAGGCGTCGGTGAGCGGACTCCACGAGGTGCTGCCGGCGGGCTGGCGCTGCCAGCTGTAGGTCGGCGCCGGGCTGCCGCTCGCCGTCACGGTGAACGTGGCGTTCTGGCCGGCCGCCACCGTCTGGCTCGCGGGCTGGGCGGTGATGGTCGGGGCGGAGTTGGCCGCAGCGATCGCCTGGACCAGCGCGCTCACATTTGGCGTGCCGACCCCCGTGACCAAGTCGTAGCCGCTGCCCGCATTGTACGCGCCGTTGCTCCCACTCGTAATATCGCGAAAGCTGGTGGTGCCGATGAGCGGATAGATCCATGGCCCGAGGAGGCCGAACGGGGGGAGACCGGCGTTGGCGCGCGCCTGGTTGAGGAGCGCGCAGAAGCCGCTCCAGATGGGAGCGCTGATGCTCGTTCCGCCCCAGACGGTCGTGTCCGACCCGACATTGACGATGTACGCGCCCGAGCGCGGGTCGCCCACGACCGCAACGTCGGGAACCAGGCGCGTACCTCCCGATGGAACTCCAGTGCCCGTCTGCCAAACGGGACGGCTGTAGGTGGTGCTGGGCGCGCCGCCGCTCGCGCCGTTTCCGTTCGTGCCGAGCGACCACGCCGTTTCGCTGCTCGTCGCGCCGCTACTTGGATCAAGAACCAAGTAGGTGGCGCCTACGCCGGTCACGCTCGGATCGCTGGCGGGGTGGGCGGGCGAGATCGGGGAGGACGAGCTGTAGCGGCCAAATTGATCCGGGTTGGACCCGCCGTCTCCCGAGGAGACCACCACCGTGACGCCGGCGGCGGCGAGCGCTGCAAAATGCTGGGCATCGGAGGACAGCTGGGAACTCGGCACCAGCGCCTCTGCAATTCCATAGGAGAGGTTGACTTGGCGCAGGTCCGGATGGGCGGGGAGGTCGTCATAGATGCTCTGATAAGCCAGACTGAGCTTGGAAAACGTCAGGGCCGAGGTCGCATAGATCCGGATGGTTGCGTTGGGAGCAAGGGCACTCGTGAGCTCCGCGTCGATCGCGGCCTCGGTGCCCAAGGGGATGCCATTTTGATCCAACTGGGATGGATCCGGCAATGTCGCCCCCGGGACTACCACCACTTTCTGGATGTTGCCGAGCGATTGCTGGGTGATGCCGCAGCGGCTCCAGAACGTGGTCAGATCGCTATCCAACGGGAAGGTGTCGATCACGATGGCGATGGTCTGCCCGACACCCGTGAGATTCGTGCCTCGCGCGCCATAGGCCCGGAGCAATTCAGAGGGCAGGTACGGCGGCGCATTGGGGCTGGTGAGCGAGAACGGCCGGATGCCTGGCGTCTCCGCGAATTTGTGCGGCCGGACGTGCGGCTGCAGGCCATTGACGCCCAGCACCGCGGTCGCGAGGGCGGTGGGCACGCTTGGCGCCGTGATCGCGGAGGTGACTTCGCCGTCGTCGCCGGCCACGCGGGCGAAGTTGGTTTGAAAGACCTCCCCGATCTGGCGGACGGTCCCGCGCACGAAAATGGAGAGGCGGCCCGAATCCGTATGCGTGACGGCCAATCCCCTGGCGGCGAGCCACGCCACGGTCCTCTCGTAGTCGGCCGGCAGCGGCAGGTATTTGGCGGACATTTCCTCGCGGGGAATGATCTCGCCGCGGGCCACCCGCGCCTGCAGCTCGGCGAAGTTCCGCATCCTGAGCGCGACCTCGAAGTCGATCGCGGCGTCGCTCTCGGCTGCTTTCAGGGCCGCACGGACAATTCGGGCCCGGGGCTGACCGGCCGAGGTGTTATCGGCCGACGCGGGGATCTCCCGGATGCTGTCGGGGAGCAACACGCGTTCGGCGGCGTCGCCCGGGATCGCTGCGGGCGAGCGGGCGGCCAAAAGCCCGAGAATCGCCAAGCTCGTGGCAAGGCACCGGGATCGCAGGGCCCGGACACCGGAGACGACCGTCGTCGCAGTTGTGCGGCGGTCCTTTCGAGCCAAAGTCATCGGATGCGCCATGGTGGGACAGCAGGGCGGCAGCAGTTGTTCATATCTGGCTGTGCGGGTGCAAGGAGGCAAAGGCTAAATGGTAACACATCTGTTTAGTTCGCCGCGGCGCGATAACCGCGGGTGCGTCGCCCACTTGGATGACAAGCGAAAGCCGGATTTCCTCCACTGGCCGCCGGTGGCGGCTGGCGGGTTTTTCAATGGAAGTCGTGGGAAGCCTGCGCGGGCAGCTCGCCGGCGCGCAGCGGGACGAAGTTCTCCGCCAGCACGTGGATCACGCCGTCCTTGGCCTGCACCCGTCCCTCGATGATGAGGGCGGGATACTGGGTGATGACCAGGCGCTGCCGCTCAAACAGCGGCGGCCGGACGATCGCATTGGCGATGCCGGTTTCGTCTTCGAGCGACACGAACACGACGCCCTTGGCGGTGCCGGGGCGCTGACGGGTGATGACGCTGCCGCCGATGCGGATGCGGGCGCCGTTCTCCGCCAGCGGCAATTCGTCGGCGCGCCAGAGATCCGGGAATTGTGCCCGGAGCAGGCGCATCGGGTGATGGCCGGTCGTGAGGCCGGTGGTCTGATAATCCTCGCGCACCCGTTCCATCATGGTCATGGGCGCCAGCGCGTCGCCCGATCGATCCTCGGCCAGCGCGCCGGCGAGGAGATCGTCGGCCAGGTCGTTGCGCACCACCGCCCAGAGGGCATGGCGGCGGTCGCCCGCGAGCGCGTTGAGCGCCCCGGCCGATGCGAGCAGGCGCCGCTCGGGTTCGCTGAATTGCGTGCGCCGGACGAAATCCTCCACCGAGGCGAAAGGCGCGCGGGACCGCTCCGCCAGCAGGTGTTCGATGTTGGGCGCGCGCAGCCCCCGCAGGGACGCGAAGCCCACGCGGATGACGCGGTCGCCCTCGACCGCCGCCCGGTCGCGCGAGGCCTGCACGCACACCGGCCGCACGGTGACGCCATGCCGGCGGGCATCCTGAACGATGGTCGCCGGCGAGTAGAAGCCCATCGGCTGGTTGTTGAGCAGCGCCGCGTAGAATTCCGCCGGCCGGTGCACCTTGAGGTAGGCCGAGGCGTAGGCGATCAGGGCGAACGAAATTGCGTGCGACTCGGGAAACCCGTAGAGCGCGAACGTGGCGAGCGAATGGACGGTGTCCTCGATCGCCGGGGCGGCCATGCCGTTCTTCTGCAGGCCGCTGCGCAGCCTGACCTCCATGCGTTGCAGCCGCTCCGGCGAGCGCGTGAAGCCGATCGCCCGGCGGAGTTCGTCCGCCTCCGCCGCGGAGAATCCGCCCAGCTCCATCGCCAGCCGCAGGATCTGCTCCTGAAAGAGCACGACGCCGAGGGTGCGCTCGAGGATGGGCCGGGCGCGCTCGTCGAGGTAGGTCACCGCCTGCCGCCCCGCGCGCCGCTCCAGATAGGGATGCACGGCCTTCCCCTGGATCGGTCCGGGGCGGATGATCGCCACCTCGACCGCCAGGTCGTAGAAGGTCTCGGGCTTCATCCGGGGCAGGGTGGCCATCTGCGCCCGGCTCTCGACCTGGAAGACGCCGACCGTGTCCGCCTGCTGGAGCAGGGCGAAGGTGGCCGGGTCATCCTTGGGAATCCGCGCCAAGTCCACCGGCCGGCCGCGGTCCTGGCAGGTGGCCAGGCTCTCCTCCAGGACCGCCATCATCCCCAGCCCGAGCAGGTCCACTTTGACGATGCCCATGTCTTCGCAGTCGGATTTGTCCCACTCGATCACCACGCGCCCGGGCATGGTGGCGTTTTCGAGCGGGACGATGCGGTCGAGACTTCCCGCGCAGAGCACCATGCCGCCCGAATGCTGGCCGAGGTGCCGCGGCAGTCCGCGAATCTGCCGCACGAGTCCGATGAGCACGGGGGTCCGGGGGTGGGCGGCGGTGATGCCGGCGAGGTGGAGCTGCTGCTCCAGTTCGAGCGTGTGCGGATAATCGCCGCCGGCGAACAGGCTCGTGTAGCGGTCGAGCACGTCGTCGGGGAATCCCAGCACCTTGCCGGTCTCCCGCATCGCGTTGCGGCTCCGGTAGGTGATCACGTTGGCGGTCATGGCCGCGCTCCGGCCGTACCGCCGGTAGACCTCCTGGATGACCTGTTCGCGGCGCTCGCGGCTGGGGAGATCGAGATCGATGTCGGGCCAGTCGGTGCGGCCCTCGCTGAGGAACCGCTCGAAGAGCAGCTTGCCGCCGACCGGATCGACCGCGGTGATGCCGAGCGCGTAGCACACCGCGGAATTTGCCGCGCTGCCGCGGCCTTGGACGAGGATGCCGCGCTCGCGGCAGAACGAGCACAGGTCCCACACGACGAGAAAATAGCCGCTGAAGCCGAGCTTGCCGATGAGCGCCAGCTCCCGCTCCAGTTGCCGGCGCACCTCCCGGGAAATGCTGCCGTAGCGCTGCTGCGCCCCGAAATACGTCATCTTGCGCAGGAAGGAGTCCATCGTCTCCCCGGCCGGCACCGGGTAATCGGGGAAGCGGTAGCCGAGATTCCCGAGGGTGAACTCCAGGCGTTCGGCCAGCCGGGCGGTGTTGGCGACCGCCTCGGGCAGGTCGGCGAACAGCGCCTGCATCGCCGGGGCGTTCTTCAGGTGGCGTTCTCCGTTCACCGCCAGCAGCCGGCCCGCCTGGTCGAGGGTCCGGTGATGGCGGAGGCAGGTGAACACATCCGCCACTTTGCGCGCCTCGCGGGTCGCGTAGAGCACGCCGTTGGTGGCGAGCAGCGGCAGCCCGTGCGCGCGGGCGACCGCCACCAGCGCGGCCTCCTCGACATCCTCATCCCGGCAAAGGTGGCGCTGCACCTCGACAAAAACCCGGTCGGGGCCGAACGCCTCGCGGAATTTCTTCACGGCGGCTTCCATGCCGTCGGCGTCGCCGCGGCGCCAGGCCCGCCGCAGGGGCCCCTCTTCGTCCCCCGTCAGGGCGACCAACCCGGCGCCGAATTGCCGCAGCTCGTCCCACGTCGCGGCCGCGGCGCCCTTGGGCGCGCGGAGTTTGGCCGCGGTCAGCAGTTGGCAGAGGTTTTGATAGCCTGCGCGCGTGGCCACGAGCAGCGGGATCACCGCGCCGTCCTCCAGGGTGACCTCGGCGCCGACGAGGGCCCGCAGCCCGGCTTCCTTGGCCGCGGTGTAGTTGCGCACCGCGCCGTAGAGGCCGTTGCGGTCGCACAGCGCGAGGGCGGGCAGGTTCAGGCGCGCGCCTTCGGCGATCAACGCCTCCGGGCTGGAGCCCCCGCGCAGGAAGCTGAACGCACTGCGGGCGTGAAGTTCCACGTAGTCCATGGGGCGCCGCCCTAGCGCAATTTAGATTTGGATCGACACGCAGAGCATTGTAGCCGGCCTCGTTGAGGCCGGTGGTCGACGAGGCACCGGGGTCGGCGACCCCGGCTACATGATGCGTCCATATAAATCGAAGAGGCCCTAGTCGTAGCCGCCCTCGAGAAACCAGCCGTCGGGAGTGTGCAGCAGGCGGTAGAGACCGCCGCGGGCGAGTTCGATGTCCCATTCTTCGCGCGCCCACGCCGGCGGCTGCCACCAGTCGCCGGAAGACCGCCAGGGTCCCCGCGTGCCGGCGATGGGGCCGGCGATCGCCTCGGCCTGCACGAAGCTGGGCGCGCCGTGCCTGAGCTCCACGAGGGCGGGGCGCGGTGGGCGGAACCGGCGGAGCAGGAGCCCCCGCGGCTCCGCGCCCGGCCCCGCGGTCGCGGGCGGCACGGCGGCCGGCGGCGTCACCAGCGCGACCGCGTCGGGGCGGTGGGTGTCCGCGCGCCGGGGCGTGCCGACCTGGCCGGTGCCGACGATCGCGGCCACGCGGGCGAGCGTCTCATAAAAGGCCGGCGGATCCCGCAGGCCCGCGTCAAAGAGGCCTTCCTGCCGCTCGAGCCGCCGGCTCGGAAACGCCTCCAGCTCCACGCCCACGACGGGCGAATCGGTGCGCACGGTGGCGAGGTGGTTCTCGATCACCCGGAACAGGACGGCGGCATCCGCCGTGGGGTCGGGCAGGCAGAACTCCCGTCCATGCTCCTTCCCGCCCTCGAGGCGGAGGCAGAGGCGGAGGCGGTTGGTGCCGAGGCTGGCTTGGCCGAGTTCGAGGGTCAGGCGCTCCAGGAAGCGGCGCAGGACGAAGAGGAGCGGCTCCAGGGTTGCCACTGCGTGCTCGAGGTCCCGCGCGGCGGCAAACCGGGTGGGAGGCGGCGCGGGCTGGATCGGCCGGGGCCATTCGCCGGCGGCGCGCGCCCAGAGTTCGTCGCCCCGCGGACCCAGCCGCCGGGCCACGGCCTCCCGGGGAAATTTGGCCAGCGCGCCCAGGGTGGACAGCCCCAGGGTCGACAGCAGGGCTTCCTCCTCCGGCGTCGGCTCGAGCAGTGCGATCGGCAGTGGCGCGAGAAAAGGGCGCACCGCGTCCACCCAGCGTTCGGGCCGCGCCTCATGGGCGGCGAAACGCGCCACGAGGGGATTGGCCGCGACCCCCATCCGGCAGGTCAGACCGTGCGCCTGCAAGTGCGCGCGGAGTCCGGGGAGTTCGCGGCGAAACTGCGCCAGGTCGCGCCCGGCCAGATCGAGCGTGCACAGGCCGGGGGCCGTCGCTTCGACGCGGGGCGAGGCCTGCCAGCAGACGGCCAGCAGCACCGCGCCAGCCTCGGCTTCGGCCGCGGGCGACGGCGGGCGCACGATCAGCCCCGGGCATTCCGCCAAAGCCTGGGCCGCGGTCATGCCGATCGCGACCCCCGCTTGCGCGGCCGGCGGGGAGACGCACGCCACCACGGCCCGCCGGCCCTCGCCGCGCAAGAGCGCCGCCGGCGCGTCCGCCAGCTCCGCCTCCAGCCGGCGCAGGGCTTGGAGCGGAAAATCGGGCGCCTCGACGACGGCAAACATCAGACCGCCTCCTGGATCCGCCCGGTCCGCTGCCGCTGCCCCTCGACCCCCAGCTGCGCGAGCAGGGCAGGGCGCGCTTGCGTGAGCGCCGCGAGGGGGAAGCTCTCCTTGAACACCAGCCGGCTGCGGGCGCAGGGCACCGTGGGCGCCGCCGACTGGACGAGCACCGCCACCTGTGACTCCTCGGCGGCCCGCTGCAGCCGGTACCAGATCGTGGCCGCCGCGCGCTTCAGCAAACGCGATTCCACGTCGCGCACATCGAGGATCACCATGCCGTAGTTGGGATCGCGGACCAGCAGGTCGGCGGTGCGCCAGGCGTCCTCGAGCGCCCGGCACCGGATCCAGACGAGGTGGCCCACCGCGGCGTCCGCCAGGCCGGCGGGGTCGAAGGCGTCCGCCGCGTCGATCAAGCCGACGCGCGCCTGCGAGTCGCGGGTCGCCGCCAGCACCGCGCCCAGGACCAACTGCATCCCGTTGCTGGGCGCCGCCGCGACAAATTCCGTCAGTCCGCCGCGCGGGATGCCCCCCGGCAGCTGCGCATCAACCGCCGCCACGCCGGTCGCGACCACCCCCTCCGCCGGTCGGGGCGCCGTCGGAAAGCGCTCGGCAAGAAGCCGCCGCAGCGCGGTCAGCGGGACGGGGTGGTCGGCCATGGGTCGGACGCATGCGGGTCAGCGCTTGCCGCGGCCGATCACCCCGATGCAGACGCCCTGGATTTCGAGGCGTTCCGTCGGGATGAGATCCTTGTAGCGGGGGTTTTCCGCCCGCAGCACCGGCCGCTTGCGCTCAAGGACCAGGCGCTTGAGGGTCGTCTCGCCGTCGATCAGGGCGGCCACGATGTGGCCCGGCCGGGGCGGCTTGCGCTGGAGGAGCGCCACGTCGCCGTCGACGATGTGCGCGTTGACCATCGAATCGCCGCGCACGTGGAGCCCGAAGACCTCCGCGGTCCGGGGCAGGCCGAAGACGGTGAGGTCCACCTGGATCTCCTCGTCCGCCAGCTGCTCGTTGGCCGCGGGCAGGCCGGCCGGGATCGTGCCGAAGACGGGCACGGCGAAGAGGTAGGTCTGCACCTCGGCCGCCTTGAGGGCCCAGGCGCGGCCGCCGAGTTGCTCGACCATGCCCTTGCGCGCGAGGGCCCGCAGGTGGCTCATCGCGGCGTTCTGGCTGGCAAAACCGAAGTGGCGCTGGATCTCGCGGGTGGCCGGCGGATGCCCGTGCGCCGCCTGAAAGCTGTGGAGGAAGTTGAGGACTTCCTGCTGCCGGTCGGTCAGGGAGGTGTTCATGGAACAGTGTTCATTGAACACTGTTCATAGAACAGTAGTTGTCAATCCCGGAGTCGCCGGGGCGGGTCAGTTTGTGTAGGTCGGGCTTTATGCATCGACACCGCGGGCGCCTCCCTTGAACGCGCAAGACGTTCCCACAGCGCAGAAACCTGTAGGGCCCGAGCTTGCCCATTCGACAGGCTCAGGGCCCCGAGCACGTCGAGGGGCTCGCGGCCCAGGGGAACTTCGCGGCGACCAATTCGGCGGCAGCCAAGGTCCGGCCCTACAGCGACCTTCCAAGAGGGT
>Ga0335085_10016830_pt1 | contig 10548 bp, 7 predicted proteins | sample Lox_Sample_45_FD_206712 | JGI IMG/M metagenome (GOLD analysis project Ga0335085, IMG submission 206712) | Soil microbial communities from Loxahatchee National Wildlife Refuge, Florida, United States - Lox_Sample_4.5 | ecosystem: Environmental > Terrestrial > Soil > Wetlands | place: USA: Florida...
CGTGCGAAGCCGGGCAGCGACGAGCGAAGTCCCGGAGTGTCGGCCCAGCCGGGATGCATCGCGTGGAACACGACCTCGCCCGGATCGATCCGTGCGGCCCACGCGCGGTTGAGGACCACCTGTGCCCGCTTGGATCGGGCGTAGGCGGCGACCCCGTCGAAACCGTCGGGCGTGGCTTCGAGCCGGTCGAGGTCGAAGGGCTGGGTGTACATGCCCCCCGAGGACACGGTGAGCACCCGGCCCGGACCGTCCCGCTCACCACTTCGCCGGCTCAGCGCGGGAAGCAGTAGTCCCGTAAGAAGGAAAGGACCGAGCACATGAGTCGCGAGGGTGCGCTCAGTTCCGCCGGGTGCTCTCTCGTAATGCCGGCCGAGCGTGCCGGCGTTGTGGATGAGTACGTCGAGCCCGGCTTGCTGCCCGAGATAGTCGGCCGCGACCCGTCGAACGGACTCGAGGTCTGCCAGGTCTGCCAGCACGAACCTCACCCCGTCGTGTCCGGACCGGCGCGCGATCAGGTCGCGCGCCCTCGAGGCTCGCTCACGGTCGCGCGCCACGAAGGTCACCGAGGCCCCTAACCGAGCAAGCTCAACGCACGTCTCCAAGCCGAGCCCGGACGTCCCGCCCGTGATCACGACCGACAGGTCCCGCACCGGGGCGAGGTCCGTCCAGTGCCCGAGACGGCTGCGGGCCTGATAGCCGAACTTGGAGAAGCTGCCGACCACCGTTGCTTCGAGGACCCTGTCGACGACCCTGGCGGCGAGGGACTTTGCGGCAGCGGGCCCCGCCTCGGCCCGGCTGCGCTCCACCGTGAACCCGTCGGTCGCGACGTGGGCACCCGCGTACTGCTCCGTACGCCTCACCCTGTCCATCCTTGACCAATCATTTAGTACTAAACTAGCACCCGTGACTTCGGAGAGCATGAGCATCGAGCAGGTCGCCGAGTCTCTGGGCGTTCACTACATGACGGTCTACCGCTACCTGCGGACCGGCCGGCTCCCCGCCGAACGGGAAGGCGGCAGGTGGCGGATCCGACCCGACGACTTGGCACTCCTCGCCCCCCCGGCGACCGGAAAGACTCGACCGGCACGCGGTACGGGAACGAGCAAGCGCGGTAGCGCTTCCTTGACCAAGGCGACCGGCAGGCTGAAGGACCGCCTCGTCTCGGGCGATGCCGCAGGTGCGTGGAAAATCGTCGAGAGCGCCCTGCTCGCCGGCAGTCCCAGCGACGTCCACCTGCGTCTCCTGTCGCCCTGTCTCCGCTCGATCGGTGACGACTGGGAGCGGGGCCGACTCACCATCGCGGACGAGCACCGCGCGACGGCCGTGGCGCTCGGCGTCGTGGGTCGCCTCGGTCCGCTGTTCAGTCGTCGTGGGCGGCGCCGGCCCGGTGGTGTCACTCTTCTCGCCGGCGCCCAGAGCGACCCGCACTACCTTCCGCTGGCGATGGTCGCCGACCATCTCCGCGCCGCCGGAATGGAGGTCATCCATCTCGGCGCCGACGTGCCGCTCGACACCTTGGCCACGGCAGCGGGGACCGCCGACCTGCGCGCCGTTGGGCTGTCGGCGAGTACCTCGCAGGTGGTGGCGAACGCCGGCGCTGCGATCGATGAACTGCGCCGGCGAGCGCCCGGCGTACCGGTCGTGCTGGGTGGTCCGGCCGTGCCGACCGTACGCGCCGCGCGCCTCGCCGGAGCCGACGGCTGGGCGGCCGACGCCGCTGGCGCGGTGGATCTCTTCCTCGGTCTCGCGGCCGGCCGGAGTTCGGCGTGAGCCGCCGGCGGGTTGCGGTCGTCGGGTCAGGCGTGGCGGGTCTTACGGCGGCCTACTTGCTCCAGCGCCGTTACGACGTGACCTTGATCGAGGCGGACAGCCGCCTCGGCGGTCACGCTCACACCCATGAGCACGCTCCGTCTGACGGCGCGCTCATCCGGGTGGACAGCGGCTTCATCGTTCACAACCAGGTCACCTACCCCAGCCTGATGCGCTTGTTCCGCGAGCTTCGCGTGGCGACCGTCCCGACAACGATGAGCATGTCGGTGCGGTGTGACGGCTGCGGGCTGGAGTACGCCGGAGCTCGGGGGTTGGCGGGGATCTTCGCTCAGCCGCGATCGCTGGCGCGGCCATCGTTTCTCCGCATGCTGGCCGAGGTCCGCCGCTTCCACCGCGACGCCCGCCGCCTCCTGGACGGACCGGAGAGCGTCGCTGAGGAGATGACCCTGGGCGACTTCCTTCGGCGGGGCGGCTACAGCGACTACTTCGTCAACCACTTCACGGTTCCGGTGGTCGCTGCCGTCTGGTCGGCCGGACCACAGACCGCGCTTCGCTATCCGGCTCGTTACCTCTTCCGGTTCCTCGCCAACCACGGGATGCTCTCGGTGCGCGGGTCACACCAGTGGTACACGGTGGCGGGCGGATCGCGGACCTATGTCGACGCGGTGGCCAAGCAGCTCACCGAGATCCGAACCGCCACACCGGTGACCCGAGTCGCCCGGCGCGCGGACCGCTCCGGGATCGAGGTCAGCACCGCGGACGGCACCACGGAGGTATTCGAGCGGGCGGTGATCGCCACCCATGCCAACCACGCGCTGCGCCTGCTCGCTCACCCCACCGCAAACGAGCGAGCCACGCTCGGGGCATTCCGCTACTCGTCGAACCGGACCGTTCTGCACCAGGACCGCAGCGTCTTGCCCCGGAGCAGGCGCGCCGAAGCGGCGTGGAACTACCTCCTTCGTGGTTGTCGGTCCGCAGGCGATCGGGCGGAGGTCACCTACAACATGAACCGTCTCCAGCACCTGGACTCCCGGAGCCCCTACCTCGTCACCCTCAACGCCGGCGAGCGGATACAGCCGGGCCGCGTCATTGCCCGGCTCGACTACGAGCACCCGATCTACACCACCGAGGCGGTTCGCGCGCAGACGTTACTTCCGGGTCTCAACGACGATCGCCTTGCCTTCGCGGGCGCCTACCACGGCTGGGGTTTTCACGAGGACGGCTGCCGTGCGGGCGCGGCCGCTGCGGCGTCGCTGGGAGCCGGCTGGTGAGCGCGCCCCGTCCCGCGCCGGGCGTGTCGGTGCCGTGCCTGTACGACGTGGACATTCGTCACCGACGTCGCTCGCCCGTCCACAACGCCTTCCGCCACCGCAGCTACATGTGGCTGTTCGACCTGGACTGCCCGCCTCGCCTGGTGGGGCCGCTCGGCGTCCTCGCCCGCTATCGATCGGCCGATCACCTCGACGTTCGTGCCCAACTTCGTCACGCGGGAGTGGATGCCGCACGAATCCTCGTGCTTACCAACCTTCGGACCCTGGGGTACGTCTTCAACCCGATCACCATCTACTGGTGCTACGACGAGGGCGACCGGTTGGTGGCGCAGGTAGCCGAGGTTCACAACACGTATGGCGACCGACATGCCTATGTGCTGCCGAACCGAGCCGGCTCCGCTGACGGCAGGTCTGTCTCGGCCGTGCGGAAGGCCATGTACGTGTCACCCTTCTATCCCGTCGAAGGGGTCTACCGGATCCGCGTCGGTGAACCCGGCGAGACGCTCTCGGTGTCGGTCGTCCTTGATCGCGACGGTGACAAGCCGTTCCTGGCCACCTTGTCGGGCCGTCGACGCGAGCCGACCGTCGCCGGCGTCCTGCGTTGCGCCTTTCGACACCCGGTCGCGCCGTTGCGGGGGCGGGTACTGATCCAACTCGAAGGTCTGCGGCTGTGGCGCAAACGTCTGGAGGTGCAACCTCGATGAGCACGACCGAGCACGCCATCCCGATGGTCGACGATCGCTGGTGCGGCCACGAAGCCTGGCCGGCTCTTCAAGCTCCGCGCCGTGCGCCACTCAGGGCTGCCGTCGCGAGGGCCGCCCTGCAACGGGTCGCGCGCCGGGTCGGGCTTCGCGTGGAACTGCCGGACGGCGCCTGGTTCGGCGCCGCGGACGGCTCACCGCTGATCGTGCATCGTCCCGGCGATTTCTTCCTAAGGCTCGGGCGGGACGGCAAGATCGGCTTCGGCGAGGCCTACATGGCCGGAGATTGGGACGCCGCCGGCGACCTGGCTGAGGTCCTCGAGCTGATGGCCCGGGACTTGCGGGCGCTGATTCCACCCCGCCTGCAGTGGCTACGCCGACTCTACGAACCGACCCAGCCGGGCGACGAGGACAACGACCCCGCCGGTGCTCGGCGCAATGTCGCGCGGCACTACGACCTGTCCAACGAGCTGTTCGGACTGTTTCTCGACCCGACGATGACGTATTCATCGGCTCTGTTCGCTCGGCCCGACGAGACGCTCGAGCAGGCCCAGATCCGAAAGATCGAGCGGCTGCTCGATGCGACGCTGGTGGCGGATGGCACCCGGGTGCTCGAGATCGGCACGGGTTGGGGTGAGCTCGCGATCCGTGCGGCCCGTCGGGGGGCACAGGTCACCAGCCTCACCCTCTCGCGCGAGCAGGCCGCCGCGGCCCGTCGGCGAGTTGCCGACGAGGGATTGTCAGGGTCGGTCGAGATCCTCGAGCAGGACTACCGGCAATCGTCTGGCCGCTTCGACGCCGTCGTCAGCGTCGAGATGATCGAGGCCGTAGGTGAGCGCTGGTGGCCGGTCTACTTCGAGACGTTGGAGCGGCGGCTGGCGCCTGGTGGGCGGATCGGGATCCAGTCGATCCTGATGGACCACGACACGCTGCTCGCCACACGTCGCTCCTGGACGTGGGTCCACAAGTACATCTTCCCCGGCGGCATCATCCCGTCCTTGGACGCCATCGAGGAGACGTTGCGCGACCACACCGACCTGCGCGTCCTCGAGCGGCTCCACTTCGCCAGCTCCTACGCGGCGACCCTCGCGCGGTGGCGGGCGAGCTTCGACCGCCAGGCCGATGCAGTCGAGCGGCTCGGGTTCGACGCGACCTTCCGGCGGATGTGGGACTTCTACCTCGCCTACGCCGAGGCCGGCTTCCGATCAGGACACCTCGACGTTGCGCAGTTGGTGATGAGCCGGTAGGTCGGCCTGTGCGCCCGGGACCGACAGTGGGTCCGGGCGGGCAGCGCGGTCACGTGGCGTCCCGTGGGTCGCTCAGGCGTTGATCACCCGTCGGTCGTCACCTTGGCTGATGGAGCCGTTCGAGGGAGGGACCGGCAAGGAGAAGCTGTGCCTGATGTTGTCAGACCCTCCTGCGAGGCTGGGCGTCAAAGAAAGGGACCGCCCCCATGACCTCAGGCTCCCCCGTCGTCGCTGACCCCCGCCGCTGGCAGGCGCTGGGCGTCCTCGGGCTGATCCAGTTCATGCTCGTGCTCGACATCACCGTCGTGAACGTCGCCCTCCCTCATATCCAGCGCAGTCTGGGGTTCAGCTCGTCCGGTCTCGCGTGGGTGGTCAACGGCTACGTCGTGATGGCCGGCGGGTTGCTGCTGCTCGGCGGCCGCCTCGCCGACATCGTCGGGCGCAAGCGAATCTTCCTGATTGGGGTTGCGGTCTTCGCGGTCGCCTCGGCGACTTGTGGGGCGGCGACGGACCCTGGCGTGCTCGTCGCGTCGCGATTCCTTCAGGGGTCGGGCGAGGCGCTCGCAGCACCCGCCTCGATGGGCCTGATTGCTCTGCTGTTCCCGGACCCGCAAGAGCGGATCAAAGCGCTCGGGCTCTGGGGCGGGATCGCCGGCTTGGGCGGGACCTCCGGCACGGTGATCTCCGGGTTCTTCGTCAACTACCTGTCCTGGCGCTGGATCTTCTATATCAACCTGCCGGTGGCGATCTTCGCGCTGATCGTCGTTCCAGGGCTGGTCAAGGAGAGCAAGATGGTGCGCGGATCGGAGCGGCCGGACTTCGCCGGGGCGATCACCGGCACGGGTGGCCTGATCGCTGTCGTCGACGGCCTCCTAGCCGCGTCGAACCATCCGTGGGGCTCAGCGCGGGTGCTTGTCCCCCTGATCGGCGGGCTCGCGTTGCTGGGGCTCATGGTCTTCATCGAATCCCGCAGCGACGCGCCGTTGATACCACTGTCCTTCTTCGACAACCGCACTCGGGTGACCACGAACGTCACGACGCTGTTCTTCTCGAGTGGTTTCTTCAGCTACTTCTTCCTGCTGACCCTCTACGAGCAGAAGGTGTTGCACTACAGCGCGATCCGCAGCGGGCTGTCCTACCTGCCGTTCGGTCTCACGATCGGTGCGGGCATCGGGATCGGTACGGCGATCATGCCGAGAGTCGGTGTGAAGCGACTCCTCGGCTGCGCGTTCCTCACCTGTGCGGCGGGCATGCTGCTCAGCAGCCGGATCTCGCCGGAGTCGGGATATTGGACCGACATCGTGCCCGGGATGATCGTGCTCGGCTTTGGCTCGGGTCTGTCGTTCCCCGGGATCGGCAACGCTTCGCTGCACGAGGTAACCGTGCAGGACTCCTCCCTAGCCTCCGGCGTACAGAGCGCGTTCCAACAGGTGGGCGGCGCGCTCGGTCTGTCCGTGTTCGTGACACTAGCCATCCGCCATGCAACGTCGCTGGTCGACTCCGGCTCGTCGCCACCGGTTGCGGTGACCGCGGGCTACGCACTTGCCTACCGGGTAGCCGCAGCGACGATGGTCGTCGGCGCGATCTTGGTGTTCGCCCTGCTGGAGAACGTCCTCGCGGTCTCGCGCGAGGCGGAGGCGGCCCCCCACACTGGCGCAGGCGCCACCGCCGAAATAGACACCGCACCCGCCTAGCGCGCGGGCGTCGACGGTCATCCGGGGCATGATGTGGTGTGCGTGCCGGATTGTCCTTGCCGATCTTCGACTCACTCGCCGACCCGGACCTGCTCGCCGACCTGTCGGCTGAGGCCGAGCAGGCCGGCTGGCGGGGTGTCTTCCTCTGGGACCACCTGCGCTACCGCCCGCCGGCCGTCGCGGCGACCGACCCCTGGACCGCGCTTGCCGCTATCGCCGTTCGGACCGAGCGAATTCTGCTCGGGCCGATGGTGACGCCGCTCGCCCGCCGCCGACCACAGGTCGTCGCGCGGCAACTGGCCGCGCTCGACCACCTTTCCGGAGGACGGGTGGTGTTCGGAGCCGGTCTCGGCATGGACTCGAGTGGGGAGGAGTTCCGGCGATTCGGCGAGGAGACCGATCCGGTCCGTCGGGCGGCGATGCTCGACGAGGGTCTCGAGGTGTTGACCGGGCTGCTGTCCGGGCACGAGGTCGATTACCGGGGGGAACACTTCACGGTCGACCGGGTGGCCTACCGACCGCAACCCGTGCAGGAGCACTTGCCGATCTGGCTGGCCGCACGCTGGCCGAACCGTCGGCCCTTGCGCCGGGCTGCACGGTACGACGGGGTGTACGTCATCGACGTCACGCCGGCCGATGCCGCCGCCGCGGTAGCGGTGATCGACGAGATCCGGGCCGGTGACCTCGAGGGTTTCGACGTCGTCGTCCACGACCGCGCGGGAGCGGATCCAGCGCCATGGCGAGTGGCCGGGGCGACCTGGCTTCTGACGACGTTCGATCCGTTCGCGGTCACTCCTGCGGAGGTGCGTTCGGCGATTGCCCGGGGACCGTCGACCTGAGCGCCGTCGCCTACTTGACCGTGAGCTTGAGCTTGGTCTTGTGCGTGCTTGGCGGGATCGCCTGGGCATCTGTGACGGTGATGGACACCGTCTTCGTGCCCTTCTTGGTCGGCTTGCCGTGGATTACCCCGGTGCTGGTGGCGGCGAGCCCCTTGGGTAGGGAGCTGATCTTGTAGCTGTACGGTGCGATGCCACCTGCTGCCTTCACCACGGCTTTGTACTTCTTGCCGACCTTCGCCTTCGCCAGCTTCTTCGTCGTCAAGGTGACGGTCGACAGGGTTGTGGTGCTGATCACCGAATCGGGTTTCGCGACGTGACCGAGCTGGCCCGGATCGCCAGGGTCGCCGTCGGTGCCGGCGCCGCCGGGTGTCGTCCCTCCCGAACCGAAGCATCCCGTCACGAACGTCGTGCAATCCGATGGGAGGTTCCCACCGGTGACCGAGTCGTTGGTGAACGACGGCGAGGTCACGTAGGACTTGCCGTGGCCGTAGGGGAGGCCAACCGCGCCGCCCTGGGCGCCGCCGCTGTTGCCGCCGTCGCCACCGTCACCGCCGTTGCCGACGACTGCTGTCGTGTCGCTGGAACTGCTCGTGCCGGGGCTCCCTCCTTCGCCGCCGTTGCCTCCGCTGCCGGGATCGCCACCCACGGCGGCATCCGACGAGAACGACGAACCGTCCACCAGGAGGTATCCGGTGCTGTAAATGGCGCCGCCGTAGGAGTCGCCGCCGGCGCCGCCGCTTGCTCCGTCACCACCAACTCCGCCGTCACCAGCAGCCACGTGATCACAGCCACCGGCGCAGATGTTGTCGCCGCCGTCACCGCCGACTCCACCGTCCCCACCCTGACCACCGTTTCCGCTGCGCGCGGTGTTGCCGGAGAAGGCACCTCCGATCACGATCAGGTGACCGGCGTTGGCGATCGCGCCACCGGAGCCCGTGCCACCGTCGCCACCCCGGCCACCGTCACCACCCGCGGTCCCCTCGCCGACGAGGTTGCCGAGTGAGGTGCTGTCACCGCCTGCTGCCCCTGCTCCTCCCGCGCCGCCGTTACCGCCATTGCCCCCGACGGCCTCGTTGTCGGTGAAGCCGACCCGGTTGAGAACGACGGCAGCACCGCTGCTGATGTTCAGGCCGCCGCCGAGCGCGGAGTGTCCGGTGGCTCCTGCCCCCCCGTCGCCCGGAGGGACGGGTGCCGGGCTGCCACCGCTGCCCCCTGCGGTGCCCGCGGCGCCGTCGCTGCCGTTCGCGCCGGAGCCCCCGGATACCAGGCCGTTCTCGATCGTGAGATGCGCGATCGTGACCTTGCCCTTCGTGACGGACACCGCTCGCACCGTCCCGCCGGCATCGAGGAGGACGTTGTGTCCGTTGCCGTCGAGCGTCACCGGCGTAGTGCCGGAGAAGACCAGCGTGCTGGTCAGGGTGAGGGTGCAGTTGCTCGTGAAGACGACGTCGCCACCCTTGTGCACCGCCTGTTGGATCGCCGCCTCGTTGCACGACACGGCGACCGGCTTGGTCGGTATCGACGTCGATGCGCCGCTTGCGGCGAGCGGGCCGCCGGCACCGACGAGTGCGGCAACTCCGATCGTGATGACAGCGCTGCGGCGGATCCGGGGGACAGGCATGGCAGCTTCCATATCGGTAGACATCGGCCGATTCGCGCCGCCCCACTATCGCGCAAATGGCGCATTTTTCAACGACGCCGCCGCGCGTGTCAGCAGAACAACGGTGCCCGGCCGGACATCCCCGCCGACGAGGATCGCAGCGAGGATGCCGGCCTGCACCACCGTCTAGTCTGCCGGTGCCGGATGCTCCGGAGTGTCGATCGTGTGCTTCGGGCCGGTGAACCAGTTCTTCACCGACGTGTGCCACCAGATCCAGAGCAAGAGAAGCGCGGCCGGTACGACCAGGATCGTGTAGTTGACGTACTTCATCGCGAAGCCGTCGTTCCAGGGCACGCCCAGATTGGAGGTGGGCAGCAGCGCGATGATCGACGTCACGACGATTTCGACGAGCGCGACGATCGACATCCACTTGTACTTCGAGCCGAGGGTCCAGCCGCCCGGGGTGAAGTTCGCACCTGCCTTCCAGCGCAGATAGATCGGGATCGCGAACGCGACGTAGAGTCCGACCACGCCGATGCTCACGACCGCGAAGAACGCGACCGGCACGGGCGCGCCGTTGATGTCCACGGTGGCGAGGGCCGGCAAGGTGAGAATGACCGCGATCACCGAGGACGCGACGACGGCGTAGATCGGCACCTTGTTCGCGTTCAGCCGTCGCCAGTACTGGTGCCCGGGAACCGCGCCATCGCGGCTGAAAGCGAACATCATCCGGGTCGTGCTTGTCATGCACGCGGTGGTGCAGAAGAACTGACCGGCGGTCGAGATCAACAGCACCGTGCCGTGCCAGTTGGTCCCCAGTGCCTGGCCGAAGATCGAGTCGACCGCGCCGCCCGCGGAGGTCACGCCGCTGACGCTCTGCACGGCGAACAGGAACGACAGCAGCAGGATCCAGCCGCCGATGCCGGAGTAGAAGATCGACCGCCAGATCCCCTTCGCCGCGCTGTCGGCGGCTTGATGGGTTTCCTCCGACAGGTGCGCGGATGCGTCGTACCCGGTGATCGTGTACTGCGTGAGGATCGCTGACAGCGGCAGGACATAGAGCAGGAAGCCGGCTCCGGATGACTTACCGCCGAAGAACCCGGTGTTGTTGACCCGGGTGGTGAACACGGTGCTGACGCTCGCGTGGTGGCTCGGAACGAACACCAGGATGCCCACGACGAGCAAGGCGCCCAGCACGTGCCACCAGACCGAGATGTTGTTCAGGATCGCGAGCAGGTGGCTGGAGAAGATGTTGATCAGAGCTGCGAGGAGCAAGACGACAATGAACTCGACGAACACCCGGTTCAACGAGTAGTGGCTGGCCCACGAGCTGGAGAACGTCGACAAGGTGAGGTCGAAGAACGTCGCGCAGCCGTAGGCGACCGAAGCGACGATCGCGAGCAAGCCGATCAGATTCAGCCAGCCC
>Ga0335085_10016831_pt1 | contig 10547 bp, 9 predicted proteins | sample Lox_Sample_45_FD_206712 | JGI IMG/M metagenome (GOLD analysis project Ga0335085, IMG submission 206712) | Soil microbial communities from Loxahatchee National Wildlife Refuge, Florida, United States - Lox_Sample_4.5 | ecosystem: Environmental > Terrestrial > Soil > Wetlands | place: USA: Florida...
GGCGGACTTGACCCCGCCCGCCAAGTTGTCCAATCCGAGGCCGCTTGCGCGCCTTCGAATCGACGCGCCGGACGGATTATTGGGCGGCGCTGCACGGAAACGATCACCCCATGACACTTGCTGAACCCACGATACGGGAGGCCGGACACGATTTCGTCCGCGACATCGTGCGCGCCGATCTGGAATCGGGGCGGGTGAAGACAGTCGTCACCCGGTTTCCGCCCGAGCCGAACGGCTATCTCCATATCGGCCACGCCAAGTCGATCTGCCTGAATTTCGGCATCGCAGAGGAGTTCGGCGGCCACTGCAATCTGCGTTTCGACGACACCAACCCGACCAAGGAAGATCAGGAATATATCGACGCCATCGAGCGCGACGTGCGCTGGCTGGGCTTCGACTGGGGCAGGAATCTTTTTCACGCGTCGGATTACTTCGAGCAGCTTTACGCCTGGGCGGAATATCTGATCCGCGCCGGCAAGGCCTATGTGGATGATCAAACCCAGGACGAGATGCGCGCAGCCCGCGGCACTCTGACCGAGCCCGGCAGGAACAGCCCGTTCCGCGACCGCAGTGTCGAGGAAAACCTCGATCTGTTCCGCCGCATGCGCGCCGGCGAATTTCTGAACGGCGCGCGGGTGCTGCGCGCCAAGATCGACATGGCGTCCGGCAACATCAATCTGCGCGACCCGGTACTTTACCGCATTTTGCACGCCAACCATCCGCGTACCGGCACGGCCTGGAGCATCTATCCGAGCTACGATTTCGCCCACGGCCAGTCGGACGCGATCGAGGGCATTACGCACTCGGTCTGTACGCTCGAATTCGAAGATCACCGGCCGCTCTACGACTGGTTCCTGGCGAACCTGCCGGTGCCCTCGCACCCGCACCAGTACGAGTTCGCGCGGCTTAATCTCAGCTACACGGTGCTGTCGAAGCGCGTGCTGACCGAGCTGGTGCGCGGTGGCCATGTCGGCGGCTGGGACGATCCGCGCATGCCGACGCTGGCCGGGCTGCGCCGGCGCGGTGTGCCGCCCGAAGCAATCCGCGACTTCGTCAAGCGCATCGGCGTCGCCAAGGCCAACAGCGTGGTCGATATGGGGATGCTGGAATTCTCCATCCGCGAGCATCTCAACAAGACCGCGCAGCGGCGCATGGCGGTGCTCCGTCCGCTCAAGGTCGTGATCGACAATTATCCGCAAGGGCAGAGCGAGGAGGTTGAGGCGGTCAACCATCCCGAAAATCCAGCCGCCGGTATGCGACGCATTCGCTTCGGCCGTGAGCTCTTTATCGAGCGCGACGATTTCATGGAGAACCCGCCGAAGAAGTTCTTCCGTCTGTCGCCCGGGACCGAGGTGCGGCTGCGCTATGCCTATTTCATCACCTGCCGCGAGGTGAGGAAGAACGCGCAGGGTGAAGTGATCGAGCTGCGCTGCACCTACGATCCGGCGACCAAGGGCGGCAACGCGCCCGACGGCCGCAAGGTCAAGGCGACAATGCACTGGGTCTCGGCCGCCGACGCGGTCTCGGCCGAGGTGCGGCTTTATAATCCGCTGTTCTCCAAGCCCGATCCGAATGCAGCGGATTTTGCCGCCGATCTCAATCCGGCTTCGCTCGAACTGCTGCCCGATGCCAAGCTCGAGCCGGCACTTGCTGCAGACAACAGCGCCGAGGCGGTGCAATTCGAGCGGCAGGGCTATTTCGTGCGCGACAGGGATTCAGCGCCGGATAAGCTCGTGTTCAACCGCACGGTCGGCCTGCGCGATACCTGGGCGAAGGTGGCGGCGAGCGGTTAGCCGGCTCGCCGTTCCCACCCACGCTCCCTCGCCACGACGCTGCTGCGTCGTGTAGCATCGGGCGGGCTATCGGCGCGCGGGGGCGCGCACGTGACACAAGACAGCGAAACACAAAGCCGCGCGCGCAGCCGTGCGTGGATTGGGACTTGGCCGGTTGGCGGCGTGCGGCCGGCGTGGGGTGTTACGTGGCCGCGCCCTGAATTCGCCGGCGCCGCGCAGCTTCGCCAATGGGCCGCGCAGGAAGTCGCCGCCGGCCGGCTGCTGCCGTGGCTCGCCGTTGCCTATGGCACCGGCGTCGTCATTTACTTCAGCGCCGAGCGCGAGCCGAAATGGTGGGCCGCTGCGGCATTTGCTATCGGCGCTGCGGCAGCCGCGGCGTTGTTGCGGCGGCGCCTGGTCGCCTTCGTGGTGGCGGTCGGCGTCGCCGCCATGGCGTTCGGCTTTGCTGTCGCGACGGTGAAGACAGCGCTCATCGCCCATCCGGTGCTGCGGTTTCCGGCCTCCGGCGTCACTATCAGCGGTTTCGTCGAGTTGCGCGACGAGAGCCAGCACACCGACCGCATCGTGGTGCGTGTCGCGCAGATGGAGGGCAAGCGCATCGAGGGCAAGCCGCTGCGGGTGCGGCTGTCGGTGCGCCGCGGCATGGCGCCGCCCGCCGGGTCATTCATCTCGGTCAAGGCGCTGCTCGATCCGCCGCTCCAGCCGCTCGAGCCCGGGAGCTACGACTTCGCGCGCGACCTCTATTTCCAGCGCATCGGCGCTTCGGGACTGGCGCACGGCGCCATCACCGTGATTACGCCGCCGTCATCCGCCGGTCTTATCCCCAAGGCGGCGGCGGTCGTTCAAAACATCCGCGACGCCATCGATGCGCGCATCCGCGCGGTGGTAAAAGGCGACGAGGGCTCGATTGCCTCGGCGCTGATCACTGGCAGGCGGGATGCGATCTCCGCCAATGTCTATGACGCGATGTTCGTCTCCGGCATCGGTCACGTTCTGTCGATTTCCGGCTACCACATGGCGGTGGTCGCCGGCGTCGTGTTTTTCATTTTTCGGGCGCTGCTCGCCTTGATCCCCGGCCTTGCCGACCGCGCGCCGATCAAGAAATGGGCGGCCTTCGCGGCCTTTATCGTGACTGCGTTTTACCTGCTGCTGTCGGGCGCGGAGGTCGCGACGCAGCGCTCGTTCTACATGATCGCCATCGTTCTCCTCGGCGTGATGGTCGACCGTCCGGCGCTGACCATGCGCACGCTGACGATCGCGGCCCTGCTGGTGCTGCTGGTGGCGCCCGAAGCGGTGGTGCATCCGAGCTTCCAGATGTCGTTTGCCGCGACGCTGGCCCTGATTGCCGCCTATTCGCGCGGCCTGTCGCTGACGCGGCCGGGCGCCGACAGTTCGCTCGGCACGCGCGCCGCGCTTTGGGGCGTCAACGAGATCGTCGGTCTCACGATCGCTTCGCTGGTCGCCGGTCTCGCCACCACGCCCTATGCGGCCTATCACTTCCATCGCCTCGCGCCGTACGGCGTGCTGGCAAACCTGCTCGCCATGCCGGTCGTGTCGGCATGGGTGATGCCCATGGGCATTCTCGGCCTCCTCGCCATGCCGTTCGGTTTCGACGCCGAGTTCTGGCGCCAGATGGCGCACGGCATCGACTGGATGGATGCTGTGGCGCTGTGGGTGGCGAGCCTGCCCGGCGCCTTCGGCCGCGTCACCGCGTTCGGAACCGGGCCGCTCCTGATGGCGACTGCGGGCTTGCTTCTGATCGGGCTGCTGCGAACGCCACTGCGCTGGAGCGGAGCGGTACTGACGTTGCTCGCGGTGATCTGGGCGGCGCGTGCGCCGGTGCCGGATATTCTCATTGCCGATGATGGGCGCACGTTCGCCGTGCGCGGCGGTAACGGCCGGCTCGCTTTCCACCACGCCGGCGGCGATACCTTTGCCACGCGCGAGTGGCTTGCCGCCGACGCCGACGGGCGCGATGTTCATGATCGCGGCTTGGGCGCGGGAATCGCCTGCGATGCCTCGGGCTGTATCGGCAAGCTCGGCGACGGCGCCGTGATCGCCTACGATACTGGGCCGGATGCGCTGGAAGAGGATTGCCGCAGGGCCGCCGTCGTCGTCACCACGCACGACCGGCCGCCGGATTGCGCAGCACTCGTTATCGGACGCGCACTGTGGAGGCAGCGCGGCGCGCTGGCGCTGCGGCACACCAGCTCAGGATTTGTGATCGACGGCGCACGGTCGGAGAATTTCGACCGGCCCTGGGCGCCGAAACAAATACGGCCCGGCGCCGAAAGTGCAAATGGCGGGCGTGCTTCGACCCAACCGGCCTCTCGCTTGCCGTCTCGCGACGCAACGCCACGGCCGGAAGATGTCGAGGCGGACGAGTGACGAACGTCAGTACCGCCGAAACAGACCAACCAGCTTGCCCTGAATGCGGACCCGGTTGGGCGGCAGGATGCGCACCTCGTAGGCCGTATTGGCAGGCTCGAGCGCAATCGACGCGCCGCGGCGCCGGAAACGCTTGAGGGTAGCTTCCTCGTCGTCGATCAGCGCCACCACGATGTCGCCGGTATCGGCGGCCTCGCTGCGCTTGAGGAGCGCAATGTCGCCGTCGAGGATGCCGGCCTCGATCATGGAATCGCCGCGCACTTCAAGGGCGAAATGCTCGCCCGTCGTCAGAAGCTCCGGCGGCATGTTGATGCTGTGGCTGCGGGTTTGGATCGCCTCGATCGGCGTGCCCGCCGCGATGCGGCCCATCACCGGCACAGCGACCGGGCGACCGCCTTCGTCTTCCGACGCAGCGCGCACGCGGCCCAAATTGCCTTCGATGACGCTCGGCGTAAAACCGCGCGCCCGGCCGACGCCGATGCCGTGCGCGACCGACTCGGGCAGCTTGATCACCTCGATGGCGCGCGCGCGATTGGGCAGGCGGCGGATGAAGCCTCGCTCCTCGAGCGCGGTGATCAGGCGATGAATGCCGGACTTCGAGCGCAGGTCGAGCGCGTCCTTCATCTCGTCGAAGGAGGGTGGAACTCCCGCTTCCTTCAGACGCTCATGGATAAAACGCAACAGCTCGGCTTGCTTGCGGGTCAACATCGGCGCTTCCCCTTTTCACCGGCAGTCCCGCGGGGACCGGCCGAAACAAATCATGAACGGACACTATCCGTTCCATATGTGTTCCGCAACCATTTAATTTGAAGTGAAGAACTGGAGGAGCGCCTCAAACGAGCGCTTAACGCTCAAACTTAACGATGACGCATTCGCTGCCGGCCTTCGCGGGCGGCGCGTAAGGTTCTCGGATTACGAGACAATCGGCTTTGGCGAGCGGCGCCATCATGGAACTGTCTTGGACCCCGAACGGGGTCGCGACCGGGCCATTGGCCCCGGCAGCAAGGGTTGCCCGCAGATAGTCAGCGCGCTCGTCGTTGGCGGCGAGGTCGCAGCCGAGCCGGGCCGATTCGGGCAGCACCGCAACATCGCTGCGCCCGTTCAGGCGACGGATCAACGGCACCAGAAAGAGGAACGCGCACACATAGGACGAGACCGGATTGCCGGGCAGCCCAAGCACGTGCATCGCGCCGAGCCTGCCGTGCATCAGCGGCCGTCCCGGCCGCATCGCCACCTTCCAGAACGACAGCGCCATGCCTTCGGCGGCGAAGGCTGCCTGCACCAGATCGTAATCGCCGACGGAGGCGCCGCCGGTCGTCACCAGAATATCGGCGTCGAAGCCGCGCGCGTCTTTCACTGCGGCGATGGTCGGCTCAAGCCTGTCGGCGACCACGCCGAGATCGATGATGTCGGCGCCTTCCTCGCGCGCCAGCGCCGCGAGTGCAAAGCCGTTCGAATAGATGATCTGGCCCGGGCCAGGCTCGGTGCCCGGCGGCACCAATTCGTCCCCGGTCGCGAAGATCGCCACTTTTGGCCGGCGATAGAGGGGAAGGAGCGGGTGGTTCATGGCGGCGGCGAGTGCGAGATCGCGTGCCCGCAGCCGGTGGCCTTTGGCGAACAGCACCTCGCCGGCGCGGAAGTCGAGCCCGAGCGGACGCACGTTGCGGCCGATGGCCGTCGGCTTCTGCACCTCGACCCGGTCGCCGTTTCGTGTTGTCACTTCCTGGATCACGACGGCGTCAGCGCCCTCAGGCACAAAGCCGCCAGTGAAGATTCTCGCCGCTTCGCCGGGCCCGACCTTCGACGAAAATGGCCGGCCGGCGGCGACCTCGCCGATCACCTTGAGCGTCACCGGCGCGGCGGCAACGTCGCTTGCCCGCACGGCGTAACCGTCCATCGCCGAAACGTCGGCGGGCGGCTGGGTGCGCAGCGCCTTGAGATTGTAGGCGAGGACGCGTCCGTCGGCATCGTCGAGAGGCGCTTCCTCCACCGGCAGCGGCACCGCGTGCGCCAACACGCGTTCGAGCGCTTCTGCAACCGACAGCAACGCCACGAGTCACTCCTTCGCGCGATAATGACCGCTGCGGCCGCCGCTTTTCTCGAGGACGCGGATGCCTTCGATGCGCATGCCGCGCTCGACCGCTTTCACCATATCGTAGACGGTGAGGCAGGCGACCGATACCGCCGTGAGCGCCTCCATCTCGACGCCGGTTTGACCCGCGACCTTGACGCGCGCCTTGACCACGACGCCGGGCAGCTTTGGATCGGGCGTGACGTCAACCTCGATCTGCGAGATGGCGAGGGGATGGCACAGCGGGATCAATTCATGGGTGCGCTTGGCGGCCTGAATGCCGGCGATGCGGGCGACGCCGAGCACGTCGCCTTTCTTGGCGTTGCCTTTGCAAACGAGTTCGAGGGTTTTGCGCTGCATGCGCACGCGGCCTTCGGCCACCGCCATGCGTGCGGTGGTCGGTTTTGCGGCGACGTCCACCATGCGGGCTTCGCCGCGCGCGCTGAGATGCGTGAGGGTCTTTGCCCGCCGTGCCACGGGGTCGCTCACCGGGCCGGCGCGAGCGCGCCGCTCTGGGCCAAGAGCGCGCGGGTAGCCGCGGCCACATCGGCCTGTCGCATCAGGCTCTCGCCCACCAGGAAGGTGCAAATGCCGACTTTGGCGAGCCGCGCCAGATCGGCCGGCGCGAAGATGCCGCTTTCGCCGACCACGATCCGCCCTGCCGGCACCAGCGGCGCCAAGCGATCGGAGGTCGCAAGCGTCGTCTCGAAAGTCTTGAGATTACGGTTATTTATGCCGATCAGCGGAGACTTCAGACGAAGTGCGCGCTCAAGCTCTTGTTGGTCATGGATTTCGACCAGAACATCCATTCCATGCGCGAAAGCCGCGGCTTCAAGTTCGGCGGCGCGCTCATCTTCGACCGCCGCCATGATGATCAGAATGCAATCGGCGCCGAACGCCCGCGCCTCCACGACCTGATAGGGGTCGTACATGAAATCCTTCCGCAGCACCGGCAGTGAAGCGGCCGCTCTGGCTTGGCGCAGATGGTCGAGACTGCCCCGGAAGGAAGGTGCGTCAGTGAGCACCGACAGACACGTCGCGCCACCTCGCGCGTAGGCCGCGGCCAGTGCCGGCGGGTCGAAGTCCTCGCGGATGAGACCTTTGGAGGGGCTCGCCTTTTTGATCTCGGCGATCAGCGCGTACTCACCGGCGCTCAAGCGGCGCTCGATGGCGCGCAGGAAGCCGCGCGGCGCACCGGCAGCCTTGGCGTCACTTTCGAGCGCGGCGAGCGGACGGGCGTGCTTGGCCGCCGCGATCTCCTCGCGCTTGTAGGCGGCGATTTTCTCCAGAATGTCAGCCATCGTTGGAGACCACGATCAGGCGATCGAGCCGGCCTTCGGCTTCGCCGGAATCGAGCGAGTGCTTGGCAAGCTCGAATCCGGCCTTGATGTCCTTGGCCTTGCCGGCGACCACGAGCGCCGCCGCGGCGTTGAACAGCGCCACGTCGCGAAAGGCCGACGGCTTGCATTCGAGAACGTGCTGTACCGCCTCGGCGTTTGATGCCGCGTCGCTGCCGCGCAGCGATTCCGGCTTGACCCGCGGCAGGCCGACATCCTCGGGCGCGATCTCGAAGCTGCGCACCGTGCCGTCCTCCAGCGCCGAGACGCTGGTCGGGCCGGTGGTGGTGATCTCATCGAGGCCGTCAGAGCCATGCACGACCCAGACCCGTTCGGCGCCGAGGTTCTTGAGCACCTGCGCGAGCGGCTCGGTCCATTGCCGCGAGAACACGCCGACCATTTGCCGCTTGACACCCGCCGGGTTCGATAGCGGGCCGAGCAGATTGAAAATGGTGCGGGTGCCGAGTTCGACGCGCGTTGCCGCGACGTTCTTGGTCGCCGGATGATGTGCGGGTGCGAACATGAAGCCGATGCCGGCCTCCTTGATGCAACGCGCAATGCGCTCTGGCGTCAGGTCGATATTGACGCCGAGCGCCGCAAGCACGTCGGCGGCGCCGGAGCGGGAGGACAGCGCTCGGTTGCCGTGCTTGGCGACCGGAACGCCGGCGCCGGCGACGATCAGCGCCGCGCAGGTCGAAATGTTGAACGAGCCCGAGGCGTCGCCGCCGGTGCCGACCACGTCGATGGCGTCGGGCGGTGCGGTGACCCGCAGCATTTTCGAGCGCATCGCCGTGACCGCGCCGGTGATCTCGTCGACTGTTTCGCCGCGCACCCGCAATGCCATGAGGAGCGCGCCCATTTGCGACGGCGTCGCTTCGCCCGACATCATCTGCTCGAACGCGCTCGCCGCTTCCTCGCGGCCGAGCGCGGCGCCGGTCGCGACCTTGCCGATGATCCCCCTGAATTCCACCGTCACGGCATCGCCCCTCAGTTGACGCGCGATTTCGCCGACACCTGCGCCGCGCGCCGCCCGCGCGCCGCGTTCCAGGCCGCCGCAATGTCAAGAAAGTTCTTCAGCATCAGGTGGCCATGCTCGGAGGCGATGCTCTCGGGGTGAAATTGCACGCCGTGCACGGGCAACCGCTTGTGCGCGAGCCCCATTACCACGCCGCCGTCGGTGTCCGCGGTGACCGCGAGTTCCTCCGGCATGCTCGATCGTTCGACCACAAGCGAATGATAGCGCGTTGCCCGGAACGGCGCGTTGATGCCGTGAAAAATGCCGGTCCCGTCGTGGCGGATTTCCGACAGTTTGCCGTGCACCGGAGCCGGCGCACGCACGACCTTGCCGCCGAACGCGTCGCCGATGGCCTGATGGCCGAGGCAGACGCCGAGGATCGGGATCGTGTCCGCGGCCTTGGCGATGAGATCGAGACAGATGCCGGCTTCCCTGGGAGTGCAGGGGCCGGGCGACAACACGATGGCATCGGGATCGGCCGCCATGACGGTGGCGCTCGCGACCTTGTCGTTGCGATGCACGGCGACCTCGGCCCCCAGTTCCCCCAGATAGTGGACGAGGTTGAACGTGAAGCTGTCGTAATTGTCGATGAGGCAGATCACCCGGAAACGCCCTCGTTATCCGGCGATCAAGGCGGCCGGACCATAGAAGGGTACGCTCTACCGCGATCGGAGGAGGCCCGCTAGGGTTTGGCAGCCGCCACGCCGTAGGGGCGGATTTGAAACCCGCTCCTACGACGTGGGCGCGAAGGACGGCGGTGTCGCGACAATGCGGACGTGGTCAAGGCGGCAAGCGGCGGGTTAGATAGATCGGTCCCGTTTAGATAACGCGCCGGGGAGGAAACGACATGATTGCCTTGCGTTGGCACGGAACGATGCTGCTGGCCGCTGTGCTGGCGATCGGACAGGGCGCTGCGCACGCGCAAACCTATCCGGACCGGCCGGTGAAGGTCATCGTCCCGACCCCGCCCGGGGGACCGGTCGATGTCATGGCGCGCATCACGGCGAATTATCTGCAGGGCGCGCTCGGCAAGGGATTTGTTGTCGAGAACCGCGCCGGCGCCGGCAACACCATCGGCTCGAAGGACGCGGCGGAGGCAACGCCCGACGGCTATACGCTCCTTTATTCGGCCGCCAGCGGACTCATCATTGCGCCGCTCCTTCATCCGGACGCCGGCTACGACCCGATCAAGAGCTATGACCCGATCGCGCTTGTCGGCGCGAGCTCCAACATCCTGGTCGTCAATCCTTCGGTGCCGGCCAAGACGGTGCAGGAGCTTGTCGCCTATGCCAAGGCGAACCCGGGCAAGGTGAACTTCTCCTCCGGCGGCATCGGCGTGCTGCCGCATCTCATTGGCGAGCTGTTCAAGGCGCGCGCCGGCATCGACATCGTGCATGTGCCGTACAAGGGCGGCGGCCCGTCGATCACTGATCTCGTCGCCGGCAATGTGCAGATGACATTCGAGGGGACCAGCGTGCTGCTGCCGTTGATCCAATCGGGCAAGCTGCGCGCGCTTGCCGTTACCACCGCAAAGCGCATCCCGCAGTTGCCAGACGTGCCCACCATGGTCGAGAGCGGCTATCCGGGCTTTGTCCTGGTGAGCTGGACCGGCCTATTGGCGCCGGCGCACACGCCGCAGCCCATCATCGCCAAGCTCAACGCTACCATCAACGAGGGACTCAAGACGCCGGAACTCATCAAGGCGCTTGCCAATCTCAGCAACGCGCCGATCGGCGGCACGCCGCAAGACTTCACGGCCATGATGAAGGGCGATCTCGACAAGTGGACGCCGATCGTCAAGTCGTTGGGCCTCGACAAGCAATGATCCGACTCGCGTATTTGAGCGTGGCGGCCGCGCTGCTGTGCGCTGTCTTCGGGACTTTGCCGCTGCAGGCCCAAGGCTTTCCCGACCGCCCGGTGAAAATCATCGTGCCGACGGTTGC
>Ga0335085_10016832_pt1 | contig 10547 bp, 9 predicted proteins | sample Lox_Sample_45_FD_206712 | JGI IMG/M metagenome (GOLD analysis project Ga0335085, IMG submission 206712) | Soil microbial communities from Loxahatchee National Wildlife Refuge, Florida, United States - Lox_Sample_4.5 | ecosystem: Environmental > Terrestrial > Soil > Wetlands | place: USA: Florida...
TTCCCGATGATCTGTTGTCCCGGGACAGGCTCGTCCTCATGTATCATATCAGACATTGTCTAGGATTTCAGACTCTTTAGAGGGAAATGAGTTTATTATTCGTGCTTTAAAAACGGTCCCAACAGCCAACGTGAACCGCAGATGAAACCGTTCAAACTCGTGCTTTTCGACCTAGACGGAACTCTGGTTGAATTCAAGTTCAAAGTAAAAGAATCCAGACTTGCGATGATCGATCTTCTTGAGAAAAGAAACTTCAACTCTGAGTCTTGGACCGACTCGATGCGGACCCAGGATATCATCGACCATGCGCGGGATCAATGGATCAATTCAAAGGATTTGCAGAAGCTCCACGACTTTGAAGTAATTCGTTGGGAAATTTTCCGGCTTCTAGACGACTTTGAGTTTGAGGCACTTTCTCAAGCGAGGCCTCACAAAGACTCAGTGCACATCCTCAGGAAGATAAAACATTCCGAAATTCTAACTGGAATTGTCACGAACAGCGGACGTCCGCCTGTCGAATCTGTAATCAAGGAATTCGGTTTTGAGCCTTATCTTTCGATTCTAGTTACCAGAAACGAAATGGAGAAACTGAAACCCAATCCGCACGGCCTGATTTACGCGATGAACAAGCTGAAAGCTACCGGCAACGACTCTCTTTATGTCGGCGATTCAACTATTGATATTGAAGCCGCTCGGTTTGCAAACATGAAGTGCGCGGCCGTCGCCACAGGACTATACAAGATAGACGCTTTACGAAAATTTTCTCCGGATTATGCGATAAATTCACTAGAAGAGCTCGAGGCAATCGTGCTCTGATATTCAAAGGTTTGATGTAAAACTATCATCACAATATACCCAGAATAAGGACGAAAATAAGGCCTTAGACTCGTATTCTTGAAACTTTTCTTAGCGCAGGTGGTTTCAGGAAATCTAACAAACTTGAATCTGCTCCGAACCTTTCCGTAAGATCCCTCCAATTCAAATTTTCATCGAAGGCAACAGTATTAATCCCTGGCCGCTCTTTTCTTACCCAGTATGATTAGAAACGCTGCCCGAGCTTCTTTCGGAAACGCCTTCTCTTGCCTAGCGTGGCAAGACAAGTTGGTACAACGCAATCTCATGAATGAGATTGTCTCCCGTGGAGTCAGAGATTCTGACGGGTTGATTTTTGACGAGATAACTGACAACACGACAAGTAATTGGCACGATGATTCAGCTGCAAGATCGCAAGCGATTCCTCGTAGCGCGATTCTTAACTGTCAGCACTGTTTTGGAATGACGTGCGTCATCTGCAACCATATTCAGATAATGGCATATCTTTCCGTAACAGTCAGTCACTCCATTATGAAAGGTGTAGTACCTAAAGCTCATCGACCTTCGGATGACGGGATAAGAGAACTATTCCAACGGTCGACTGACCACTCAGCGGAAAGAGCTTCGTGCTTGAAAAGCCGTTTGGTGATCGGCCTTGAATTTGCAGCCCCAACAACTCCGTTCATCGCAGGTGGCAGCAACGACCGATAAGTTCTAGGGAGAATTACGCATATGTCACAAACCTTCGTATTGGATACCAGCATCATTGTCGATGGGCGTGTTACGTCCATGATAGCGTCGGGTGAAATCCCTCAGGATTCCGAAATAATCATCCCAATGGCAGCTCTTGACGAACTTCAGGCTCAAGCTTCCAAACATCGTGAAGAGGGGTTTGTTGGGCTAGAGGAGCTTACCACTATCAGAAAACTAGGCAATGAAAAGAAAATCAAAATCAGCTTTGAAGGCGGGAGGCCCACGATCGAAGATATTCAGTTAGCTAGATCGGGCAGAATAGACGCTCTGATTCGCGACGTCGCCAAGTCGCACGGGGGAATTCTTCTAACGGCAGATTATGTTCAGGCACTGGTCGGACGGGCTGAAGGAGTGGAAGTGAATCATATTCGTTCGGAGGTTAGAACGAAAGGACTTCGGTTTGAGCGCTACTTCGATGAAACAACCATGAGCGTCCATTTCAAGGAAGGGGTCTCGCCCTATGCCAAGAAAGGGCTCCCCGGTAATTTTGACTACCTCCCAATCGCGGAAGAGGTAATGGAAAGGAAAGAGCTGGAGGAGTTCGCGAAGGAAATTACAGAAGCGTCAAGGATCTCGTTGAATGGTAGTCTGGAAATCAGCCGAAATGGAGCCAGTGTAATCCAGTTAGGACAATATCGTGTTGCAATAGCGAGGCCCCCATTTTCAGATGGTCTCGAAATCACAATCGTGCGGCCAATCGTCAGACTCACCCTTGATGATTACGAAGTTTCTGACAAACTCCTCCAGCGTCTTGCGACCAAAGCGGAAGGGGTCATCATCGCCGGACCACCAGGTTCGGGCAAATCGACCTTGGCTAGTAGCATGGCTGACTTTTACTTTTCGAAAAAGAAAGTTGTGAAAACATTCGAGTCTCCAAAGGACCTTCAGGTTTCAAAGGGAATCACACAGTACGGCGCGTTGGAGGGCGATTTCGAAAAGACGGCAGAAATCCTTCTTCTGGTCAGACCCGATTACACCATCTTTGATGAGGTTCGAAAGACGAGAGATTTTCAAATCTTCGCTGACATGCGGCTTTCCGGGGTTGGAATGGTTGGAGTCGTTCACGCGAGCGATCCGGTCAATGCCGTCCAGAGGTTCATGAGCAGAATCGAACTTGGCATGATTCCTCACATTGTAGATACGGTGATTTTTGTTAGGGCGGGACGTATAGAAAAGGTGCTTGAATTGAACCTTGTTGTAAAAGTCCCTTCAGGTATGAACGAGCCTGACCTGGCAAGGCCCGTGGTTGAAGTCAGGGAATTTGAAACCGGAAAGCTCTCTTACGAAATCTACACTTTTGGAGAAGAGAATGTCGTGATACCGATTGAAGAAATGTCCAAAACTAAAAAGCCCGCTACCGGGGTTGACAAACTTGCTGAAGAGCGTATCCTCCAAGTCTTCAAAAGATACGATCCTCATGCGCGGGTCAAGTTAGTCTCTGGCTCCAGAGTTGAAGTCTCAGTTGACGAATCTGTTATTCCCAGGATAATAGGCAAGGGTGGAGCACAGATAAAGGAAATTGAAGAAATGCTCTCGATGAGAATAGATGTTCGTTCAAGATCTGAAGGATCAGAAACATCAAGAAAGGAAACCCAAGAAATCGAGGAAGGAGGAGGTAAGGGAAAGAAAGTAGAGTTTGATTATAGAGAAAAGGCAAGTTCAATCGAGCTTTTCTTCGATTCAAGTGTCTCCGGAACTCAGATTGAACTCTTCGCTGATGATGAGCCGCTCATTACCACGAGGATTGGGCAAAAGGCGAGGCTAAAGTTTTCAAAAAAATCAGAAATCGGAAAAAAGATCATGGCATCTGTCCATTCTGGGGGCACGATATCAGCCTATGAAGCAGATTGACTTCGTTTCCTTATGAAATAGTCATGCATTCCCGCGATATCGACACGTTCGACCTGCTCTTTCAGGTCATCTGAAAGGTTTCGATATTCCTGAAAAAAGGTCCGATAACCGGGAAAACGTCTGGGACAAAATTTGCTCATCGTATTTCGCTAACCTACCATCAGAAACTGTAGAGCTGATTATTTCTCCCCATTTCTCGTACCGGTTCGTGACCCGCGCGTAGTAATCTTCGTTGGGATAGATCTCGGTAAAATGTGATAGACAACAGAGGCGAGGCAGCCATTTTCTGATACTTTGGATGTCTTCGAGTGCTTGTTCGTAATCGAATGAGGGGGGAGGCGTGGTGGGAACAATAGAATGTGAAATTGGATCAAGTATTCCGAGTGCATCCGCCGAGAATACAGTAGAGTTTTTCTCGTCGCGAAGCACATTGTGATGGGGAGCGTGCCCGGTAGCAGGGACATATTCCAATTGAGTATTACCAAGAGCAATTTTTCCATGAGGTTTTACTGGCGAAATTCTTTCGTTAGGTACGGGTTCGCAAGGTCCCCAAGAGTTGAATATTCTTTCTCCCAGGATTGATCTGGCGGACGGATTCAAAATCTCTGGATTCAACATATGCTTCAAACCACGTTCTGGAACGAAAGCTCTTGCGGAAGTACATTTTTCAAGAAACCTTCGAGTTCCTCCTGCATGATCCAGATGTATGTGCGTTAGAATAAGATAATCGATATCGGATAATGAAAAGCCGCTGTTCTTGATTTGTTCCAAAAGGTCCTCGATTACATTAACCGGACCGCAATCAATGACTGCGATCTTTTCATCGGACAATAGATATGAACTTAGGACGGATGGATTGCCGAGAGGACCTATCCGTTGCAGAATGTCATTAAGACGAACGATTTTTGTCGTAGGACGACTCCGCCAGGTATTTCTTCAAGGCCCCGCGATACAGTCCCAGCACAATCGTTCGAGGAAAAACAAAAGGGTGAATAAGTATTTACGGAAAACGAGATTATTGCTCAATAGCTGTTGCTTTGTCTTCAGACGCTGACGATTTTTCAGGCGTCAATCCAGCCCAAAAGGTAATCAGGACAATGCTCAGGAGGAAAAGCAAGACTCCAAGAAAAGCCGGAGGTATTCCGCCCATAGGTGGTGTCGGCAACATCTGAATGACGCTTGCTGGTGCCGCGATGTACGTTGCTGATCCAAGCCAGAGTACGAGCACAATGATTGCAATGATTGTCGATACCGGTTTCATACCGGGGCGTATTTTTTCCTGCTTATTTAAATTCGTTTTTTGATATGACTAGATTCAGTTTGACGACTGTTTTCGTGTCGCATAAATTCCCTGATAGACGCTCGAGGCCAACAAGAATTTTTCAAATGTATTCTGAGCTCGCTGAACTTGTTTTGCAGTCATGCTGATGAAAGCATTGACGAAAAGGTCTACAGAATCCGGGTCTGTTACTGTACCATTCCTCCACCAAACGGAAGCCAGATCATTCGCGATCTTGTCCAAACTATTCTCAGGAATTCTGAATTTGCTTCTGTACTCCCTTCGAATATACGCCCTAAACCCTGAAAGCTCAAGTATCTTCAGGGTGAGCTGGATCACAAAAGTATCCCAGTCTCGGTTACTCCTTAGCTGATCAATTGGGACGCCCGAATCTTTCCTGCTCAGAATTTTTGCCATTCGAACCGTACACTCACTTGCTGCTTCCATTGCCCTGACAAAGATTTCGTCTTCTGATTCTACCCAAATTATGGGCCCCACAAACATTCTTAGCTTTCCTTCCCCTGCAATTGATGCAGCAGTCTTCTCAATGATTTTTTTTGCCTGTGGATCGTCCAGAACTTTCAAGCGAATAGAAAGATGAGGGTGAATTTCTCCTTTTGCTGGATCGTATTCTTTGCTAAAGTTCCAGGATTTCAGCTGGGTGCCCAATGCTGAGACAAATCTCAGACAGATATCTACCGGCAAAACCAAATCGTAAAGGTCTTCCAACCGGTCAAATTCAACGTCATAGGAGAGGTATGTCAAAAGAGATAGCTTCTGGTCCTTATTCATTTCACATGAAGGTTTTGAAAATATCAATTATGAACCTGCAAAACGAATTCCAAGACCTCTTTCTGGATTCTGATTTTTTTTCCATCCATGTAAAATGAAAAAAGTGGTTTGCAATTCCAAATGATGGAGGAGAAAACTTGGTTATGCTGATGGTTTTCGCTACAAATAAATATCAATTACAATTAACCCGATCTTTGCTCGAGAGACAAGAAGATGGACATGAAATGCGCAAACATCGAATGTGACAAGGAAGCTCCTCACATGGTCACATATGACCTGGGTAACGGGATGGTAGGTCGCGCATACTATTGTCTTGATCATCTTTCTGAAGGGCAAAAGCTGAATCCATTCAGTAATACTTAGATCTGGACAAATTCCGAAGAATTTCTCTGAAATCAATCGTGAAATCGCTATATAGGCGCAAGTGCCTCTTATCGTAGTGTTTTGATCGGAGGGAGAAACAGGCGGGACACGTTAATTGTTGTTCTGATTATTTCTCTTTTCATCATCGGTCCCTTTCTCGCAATAACAACGTATTTGCCGAATATCAGATCGACGACCTTTGAGTCAGATCCCACTGCACAGACCTCAACGAATTCCAGTGTGATTTGCTCCGCTAATTCTCTGTGCCCCTCCATGCTGGAAAAAGCATACGGTTTCGATGAACTCTTTGGTTCAGGAATTAGTGGTCAAGGCCAAACTGTTGTGATTGTCGATGCCTGTGGCGACCCCACGCTGTCTGCTGATCTTAAGACGTTCGACTCAATGTTTGGACTTCCCCCGCCTCCTTCTCTAAAAATCAAAGACATCGGCAGAAATCCTTGCTCGGATCGTGGGTGGGCCGGCGAGACGGCCCTTGACGTAGAATGGGCGCATGCAACCTCCCCATCGGCCGCAATTTATGTTTTGGTCGCTGCAATACCAAATCCACAAGACATCTATGGAGCATGGGTGTATGCCCTGAGCAACCACCTAGGGAATCAGATCTCTAATAGTTTCGGAGGCGCAGGTTGCTACAACGGAGCCTGTGATTCTCGAATAGGGCAGGGGATCGGTTCTTGTGAGTCAACAAGAGGGACGCTTGGAGTAAATGTTGCAAAGATACTTCAAGAAGCTGAACAAGAAAACGTAACTGTCATTGCTGGTGCCGGCGATGAAGGTGCGATCGGGATCAATGCTAGCCAAGTAGAAGCAATACCTGCAGATTGCCAAGGAGTCCTAACAGTGGGAGGTACGACGCTTTCTGTGAATTCGACCGGGGCATATAACGAAGAAAGTGCATGGAATGGTTCGACGGGTGGAGGCTACATCAGCAATCACGAACCAATTTATCAGCTAAATGCAAACATCTCCGACCAATACCGCGTGTTGGGAAAACCGGATGTTTCCGCTGATGGCGATCCAGGAACAGGGGTAGAAGTTGTAGACAATGGCACATGGGCTGTAATTGGAGGGACCAGTCTTTCGACGCCTTTGTGGGCAGGCTTCGTCGCTGATGTAAATCAGATGAGGTCGGATAACAAGCTGAAGCCTCTGGGGTTCGTAAATCCATTCCTTTACGAAACGGTTTATGGTGTCAATGGTTCTTCGAAACTTTATGCTCAAGATTTCCATGATGTCATGTCGGGAAGCAACAAACCGTGGCACGCAGGACCAGGATGGGATCCTCTGACAGGTTTGGGAACTTTTATTGTTCCGGCCTTAGCTAAGACGCTGGGGACCTATCCCGAAGCTTAGAAACAAAAATTTCTTCTTAGATTCCAACTTGTTTTTGATCTTCCGTCGAGGATCAAATGGTTGTCAACGATTAACACAAATACCGCGTTGGAAAAGTTATTTGAGCACGAACAGCAGCCCCATAGTATAGCCTGGCCAAGTATGCGGGCCTCTGGAGCCTGAGACACCAGTTCGAATCTGGTTGGGGCTATTTCCAAACCGACTCAAACTTAGCTCAAAACTTTACAGATACCTGGGTTTTCTGTTTCTGCCGGACTTCGCTTTATTTTCGCAGTGCCTATCCAAATAAAATATAGAATACTTACTTCAAGGATTTATTCGGTATTCGTCATTTGTAGTACGTTTTGCAGGGAGAATCTTACTGGAACGAAAACGTTCCCTGGAATTTCAAAGATGAAAAACTGTCCTATGAGGAGAGGAGAAAGATGCGCTATGACTTGCAGGATTACATGCTAGACCGTATCCCTTTCAAGGAATGGGCTGGCAGACAAGTCTTGGAGATCGGTTGTGGAACTGGACTCGATTCTGTAGAATTTGCTCGAAACGGAGCGATTGTCACTTCAATTGATTTTGCTGAGGAATCTGTGAAAAGAACCCGGGAGACTTTTCAGGAAGCTGGGGTAACTGGAAATGTCCTGTTAAAGCCAGCCTGGTCGACTGGGCTAGACGATGAATCTTTCGACTGTGTTTATTCCTTCGGAGTATTGCATCACATTCGAAATATTGACGATGTTCTCAAGGAGACTGTTAGAGTTCTAAAGCCAACAGGAAAGGGAGTTTTCATGGTTTACAACAGGAATAGTTTGCTGAACGCATACTCAATCCAGTTTCTCCACCGCGGAGAGGGGAACGAGGAGGAACTAGCCACCAAATATTCTGAAAGGAACCCGGGAAATCCCTATACGAGATTATTTTCGACAGATGAGGTAAAGCTCTTCTTTGGCAAATACTTCTCTGAAGTACTAGTGGAGACTTTCTTTTCCGTGATTGACACGATCTCACAGCGAAAAGTAAAGATTCAGGCCCCAAAGGAGTTAGGCTGGCATCTTCTAGCTTTTTGCGAGCGTCCAATTCTAACGGTTACCTCACTGATTTGAGTAAGGCTCCCGGATCTCAAGAAAACTGGTTTCTGCAAAACTAGTGTCATCAAGCAAACTTTTCCTTCGAGAACAATGCGGATGATTTGGATGGTTTATCGACGATTTTATGCAGATTCGGTATTTTTGAGTATGAAACGTTTCTAATCGTCGAACCACGCAGCACTCCAACGAAAGCGCCAAGTTTACTACCTAAGAAGCGAATGAAGACGAACTCTAACAAATTGATTCGAATATTATGTTTCAAAGCTTCCGGGTAAAGCTCGCGATAGGCAAGAATTCCATTTATGGAAAGTAACTCTCGCATAACGTAAGTCGGTGTTACAATGGATGAGGAGCCCGACCCGCTTACTAGCTTGCCGTAGAAAGTTCGCATCACTATTGCGTGGTTCAAAGCATAGCCAAATGACCTGGAGAACGAAGCCCTCAACGATCCAAGCGGATGATCGTGATACACGACGATCTCCGGATCAAGAATCATTTTCATGCCGGCTTTCGTTGCTCTGAATGCGAATTCCGTATCATGTTGAGAGGTGAGATTCTTTAAACCACCGATTGAAATCAGAAAATCTTTCCTGACCGAGCAATTTGAAAATCCAAGGCCCATTCCTTGTTGCTGAACATGAGTTGGTTTTTGCGGACTCGGCATATTCCAGGCGAATGTGAACTTGTCTCCACCCCAGAAAACTCTACCACCAACTAGATCATAACCTGAATTGAGCCAAGTGACATGCCTTTCTATCCAATTGGCCGGAACGTAGATGTCTGAATTCGTAAAGAGTAATACTTCACCAGTTGAGTTCCCAACCCCTATATTGTGACCTTCCGATTCGGAGCAACCTTTAGCGACAATGAGTTTCAAATTTGGAATTGCCAGTTTTCGGACGGCATCCAAAGATCCATCGGATGAACCGGCGTCCACCACTATGATTTCGAAAAGCTGTTTTGGATAGTCTTGATTTGAAATTGCCGACAAACAACGTCCTATTGTCCTCACTGAATTCAGATGAGAGACTATAACGGAGACTTTCGGCAAAGAAAAGTCGTCTTTGAGTTTACTTGGATCATCTTTGAAGCCGAGCTGTGGTAACGGAACAACTGTCTCGGCCATCGAGAAACTAGATTTGTTTTTCAAAGACTCAGAGAGTTTAAGTCTCGTGCAAGAATAATATTTTAGATATATATCTCATGTGATTGCCTAAATATTTTTGATTTCTCGATTGAGCCCCGGCGATGTTGGATCTGGTTGGGTAAAAAACGTCAATGCTCAGTCACTCTCCTACAAGATTTCGAATAGCAAGCCTTCGTTATTTGATTATTTTCACAAAATTATCTTGTTGCCCTAAAGTTTGATGAAGTGACTCGAACTATGTTACTTTTTCACAATGATGGAATGATGGCATAAGAAAAAGATGATTCGAATGTAGAGTGTTTTCCTACCTTCAAAGGTACACTTCTACAGTTTACAGTACGGAGTTTAAGATCCGATACTCTTAATTCACATGTTCGAACCTTTTACTTTTGGAAAGGGTGCTTTTAGCAACTTATGATTGATGAAGACGAATTGCTGTTAATTCCGGGACCGACGACCTTGAGCTCACGAGTTAGAAGCGTCATGGCGTTGCCCCAACAAAGCCACGTGGCCCCTGAGTTTTACAATGCCTTCAAGGAGCTACTAGATCTTGCAAGGTACGTTTTTCAGAATTACAATGGTTTGCAATTCGCATTCACTGGATCAGGCTCTATCGGTATGGAGTCTGCCATACTATCTCTAGTAGAACCCGGAGACTCTCTTCTCTGTCTCGAAACAGGCTATTTCGGCCACAGATTTACCATGATGGCCGATATTCATGGAGCAAAGACCGAGTCGATAGTTTCTCGTCTTGGCAGTCACATCGACTATGATGCCGTCGAAGCCAGATTAAAGTCCGGGAAATTCAAGGCTTTGCTCTTCACACACGTGGATACCTCTACATCGGTAATGAATGATATTTCACGTCTGACTAAGATCGCGAGAGATTGCGATGTCATTTCGGTTTGCGACTCGGTCTGCGGAATCGGTGGAGCCCGGCTCAATTTTGATGCTCTGGGCATCGACATTGTCCTTACTGGGTCACAGAAGGCCATCGCTGCTCCCCCAGGAGCGACCCTGCTTGCTGTTTCAAAACGGGCATTCGAAGCTATGGAAAAAAGAAAAACTCCGATTGCATCTTACTACATGAACC
>Ga0335085_10016833_pt1 | contig 10547 bp, 6 predicted proteins | sample Lox_Sample_45_FD_206712 | JGI IMG/M metagenome (GOLD analysis project Ga0335085, IMG submission 206712) | Soil microbial communities from Loxahatchee National Wildlife Refuge, Florida, United States - Lox_Sample_4.5 | ecosystem: Environmental > Terrestrial > Soil > Wetlands | place: USA: Florida...
CGCTTGTAATTCGGCCCGACGACGCATCCCGCGACTAGTCCTAAGGATGCAATCCCGAGCGCCAGCGCCAGCCCCGAACGCCTCATGACGTCTGGCCCTCGCGGTTCTCGGGTGCAACGTTGACCTGCTGGCCATTCTCCAGAGAGTCAGCAGGGTTAATAATGATGCGGTCGTCAACGTCGACGCCGCCCAGGATCTCCAAGGTCGTTCCGTAATCGCGTCCAATCGTGATCGGCCGGAGCTCAACTTTCCCATCCGGTCTTACGACAGCAACACGCGGACCTTCCTGGCGGAATAGCATCGCGTTAACCGGGATCGTGATTTTCTTCGCATCCACCGTGGTTCTGAAATGAACCTCCCCAAAGGAACCCGGCAGCAGGCGACCGTCCGGATTCGGAACATCCACCTCGGTTAACAAAGTGCGAGTCATTGGATCGATTGCCTCCGCCGTCCTCGCGACTGTGCCTTTGAACCGCTGTCCGGGCAACTCGGGCAGGGTGACCCATGCATCCATCCCAACCTTGATCGCAGGCGAATAGTTCTGGGGGACGTTGATGAACACCCGGAGAGGATCGACGCGTGCCATGTCAAACAACTCGCTACCGGTTCCTCCCGCCCCAGCATTGATTAGGGCACCTGGATCGACGTTCCTCCTAATGAGTACGCCCGAGAAGGGAGCATAGACGTGCTTGAAGGACTCAAGCTGTTCCAGGCGCCGGACATTTGCTTCGGCAGCATCAAGGTTTGCTTTAGCCTGTTGGTAGCTGCTTGCCTGCTGGTCTGCTTCCTGCTGCGACACGGAATCGGTCTTGCGCAAGCCTACGTATCGATCAGCATTGATCTTTGCCAGGTCCATCTGGGCTGCAATTTGCTGCCGCGTCGCGCGCGCCTGCATCAGCTCCTGATCGACTTCCGGCGTGTCAATATCGGCCAGTAACTCGCCTTTATTGACGCGACTACCCATGTCCCTGTACCAGCGCAGGAGGTATCCGTTTGTCCGCGCGTATATGGGTGATTGCTCGAACGCCTGCAACGAGCCTGGCAGCACCAACTCCTCGTCCGGCTTCTCGGCGATCGGACGGACCACTGCCACGGTCGGTATGGAGTTGCGCTCTGTCTCGTCCGCCAACACTTGATTGTCGCGCATGCGCATCAGCATGGCGATTAGGCCACCGGCAACCAATAGGAGGATCACCACTCCAATTAGCAGCAGTGCCTTCCGCGGCGGTGCGGGAGGGAGCGGCGGTGGCGGAGTAATCTCCGGCGCCTGGTGATCATCTTCTAGAACGTTGTGACCCGACTGTAAGTCCATGTGAATCTCATAATTGAACTCGGAGTTTTTTATGACTGTTTTAGCTGCGCTTCACGCGCCTCTCGACGACCATGGATCATCGCGAACACGCAAGGCACGAAGAATAGCGTAGCCACGGTTGCAAACATCAATCCCCCAATCACGGCCCGTCCGAGCGGAGCATTTTGCTCTCCGCCCTCGCCCAATCCAAGGGACATCGGCAACATTCCGATAATCATCGCCAGGGCGGTCATCAACACCGGTCGAATGCGGGTAAATCCTGCTTCCAGCGCTGACTGCAACGCCGGCACACCGGCTCTCATACGATCGCGCGCAAACGAAACCAGCAAAATCGAGTTTGCGGTCGCAACACCCATACACATCACCGCGCCGGTGAGCGACGGCACGCTCAAGCGCGTGTGTGTGAGCAACAAAATCCAACAGATGCCGGCCAACGCGCCCGGTAGTGCCGTAATAATGATGAAGGGATCGAGCCATGACTGGAAGTTCACCACCACCAAGAAGTAAACCAGCATAATGGCCATCACTAATCCGATCCCAAGGCCGACAAACGACGACTTCATCGTCTCCACTTGGCCACGCACGATCAACCGGGTCCCGCGCGGTAGATTCTGCTCAAATGGTTTCAGCGCATTCAGAGTATCCTTGGCGACTGCGCCGAGATCACGTCCCTGCGTGCTCACATAGACGTCAATCACAGGCTGCACGTTATAGTGAGAAACCACAGCAGGCCGTGCGGTTGGCGTCAAGTCCACTAGGTTGCCCAGCACCTGGTAGTTCTTCGCACTCGGATCGTTCACCGGCATTCCCATCACGTCCTGCAACGAAGTCATGTGGTACTGCGGTGCTTGGACGGCGACCGAGTAAGTAACGCCGTTCTTGGGGTTGAGCCAGAAATTCGGCGTAGTCTGGAAACTTCCGCTCAGCGATACAAGCACGCTCTGGGCCACATCGCGCGCATTCATTCCCACTTGCGTGACTTTTGTGCGATCGATCTCCAAGTTCAATGTCGGCAGTGTCAGCATCTGTTGCACGTGAACATCCGCGGTCCCGGGTATTTGTCGCACCCGGTTGGCAATCTGCTGTGCGATTACGTAGTTAGCCTGCATATCATTGCCGGTGACTTGAATATCGACGGGTGCCGGCAACCCGAAGTTCAAAATCTGGGTGACGATGTCCGCGGGCTGAAAGAAGAATTCCACTCCTGGGAAGCGGCGAGGTAGCTCCGACCGCAGTTTTCGGACATAACCGGCTGTCGGGTGATGATGCTCCTGATTGAGTCCAACGAATATTTCAGCGTCGCTGGTACCGATAACGCCTGAATTACTGTACGACAGGTTGAGACCCGAATATGGAAGACCAATGTTGTCAAGAATCGTGACCAGTTCGTCCTTTGGAATCTGCTGGCGAAGGTACTTCTCTATTTCATCGCAGAGTCGGGCCGTTTCTTCGACGCGCAGACCCGCACGGGCGCGGACATGTAAGCGCATTAGGCCAGCGTCAACCGAAGGAAAAAAATCCTCGCCCAGGAAGAACACCAGCCCTGTTGAGAGAATACAAAACGCAAGGAAACAGACGGCGAACACCTTGCGGTGAGCCAGCGTCGTCTCCAGCAACTGGTAATAGTCGTTCCGAAACCTCTCAAAGCCTCGTTCAAAGCCTCTCTGAAAGCGGCCGAAAACGGTTTTTGGTCCGGCGGCGCGATGTTCGTGTCCGCGCATGATGTACATCACCAGCGTTGGAATCAGTGTTCGCGACAGGAAATACGATGCGAGCATCGCGAAAACTACGGCTTCCGCTAGCGGAACGAATAGATAACGCGCCACTCCCGTCAGGAAGAACATGGGCACGAAGACGATGCAGATCGAGAGTGTGGATACAAATGCTGGAACGGCAATTTGCGCTGCGCCGTCCAGGATAGCCTGCTTCATCTCCTTGCCTTGAGCAAGGTTGCGTTCGATGTTTTCGATTTCGACTGTCGCATCATCTACCAGAATTCCAACGGCCAGCGCCAACCCCCCAAGCGTCATGATGTTGATGGTCTCACCTAGGGCGCCTAGCGTGATTACCGAAACGAATATAGATAACGGAATAGAGATCGAAATCACAATGGTCGGGCGCCAGTCTCCCAGAAATAACAGGATCATCGCAGCCGTCAGGGCCGCGGCAGTCAGCGCTTCTTTAATGACGCCGTTAATAGACGCGCGCACGAACAGAGACTGATCGAAAAGTGTCTTAATGGAGATGTCTTTGGGCAGCGACTGAGCTGCAATCGGAATGAGTGCTTTCACCGCCGCCACAATGCTCAGCGTCGACGCGCCGCCGATTTTGTAAACCGACATTAGCGTGCCACGCACTCCGTCCTGTCGAACGATGTTGGTTTGCGGCGCAAACCCATCGCGGACGTGCGCCACGTCGCGCAGGTAGATGGTTGATCCATTCACCGTCTTCACCGGCAGATCATTGAGCTCAGCGATTGTCTTCGGTGAACTGTTCATCTCCACCTGGTATTCGAGCGGCCCCAGCTTCGCGGATCCCGATGGCGTAATCAGGTTCTGCGAGTTCACGGCATTCACGATGTCGGTGGGCGAAAGACCGTTGGCTTGCAGCCTCGGCAGATCCAGGTCCACTTGCACTTGTCGAATCTTGCCGCCGTACGGATACGGCATGGCCGCACCGTGCACCGTCGCCAACTGGGTACGAAGGAAGTTCTGGCCGACGTCGAACAACTGCTGTTCCGGCAATGTCTTGCTGCTCAGCCCGAGCTGCACAATCGGCGTCGACGATGCAGAGTACGTAATGATCAGCGGGGGCGTAGTCCCGGGGGGCAGTCCGCGAACGACCGTCTGCATCATCGCCGTTACTTGTGAGAGCGCCGTCTGGATCGCTGCGCCTTGGCGAAAGAAGACCTTAATTACTCCGACACCATTTACCGACTGTGACTCGATGTGCTCTATGTCATTAACGGTAACGGTTATGCCCCGTTCGGAATTCGTGACAATGCGGTCAGCCATTTCGCTGGGTGCAAAGCCGCCGTAGTTCCAGACGATGCTGATAACTGGGATGTTAATGTCGGGAAAGATGTCGACCGGCGTACGCAGAAGAACGATGGGGGTCAGGATGACGAGCACGATCGCCATCACTACGAAGGTATAAGGACGCCGAAGAGCTAACGCAACGATCCACATAAGTAGGGGGCTGGTGCAATTGGCGTCCGTTCACCGTTGCCCTGACGCCAGACGGGCAATAAAGTTTTCTGATTCGATACGGTACGTATTGGATTCAATATATGCTAAGGTGAGTCATGCCGCAAATCCTAACTGAGCCTGCTGCGTTTGGCTCGTTGCCCGCCAACGGCAGCAAGCGCCCGCCTGGGCGTCCGCGCAGCGAACATGCCCGTCAGGCAATTCTTCGCAGTACCATGAGTCTGCTGCCCGACACTGGTTTTGACGATCTCACAATTGAGGCGATAGCTGCGGATGCCGGAGTCGGCAAAGCGACCGTCTACCGATGGTGGCCAAGTAAAGGTGCGCTAGTCGTGGACGCGTTCGCATCCGGTACCGAACGCAAATTGCACTTTCCCGACACTGGCTCGGTTTACCGGGATGTGAGCTTTCAAATGCGACGGGCTGTCGCGATCTTCCGCAGTCCCCAAGGACGAATCGTGGCAGCCCTTCTCGGAGCCGGTCAATCTGACCCGGAGTTGTTGGAAGCGTTTCGCGCCCGCTTCTTGCGACCCCGAAGGCAGGAGGCCTACAAGACTCTGCTCCGTGGTATCGACCGCGGCGAACTTCCCCACGGCCTCGACCTCGACCTGGTGTTGGACATTCTTTACGGGGCGATCTACATACGCTTTTTAATTCGCCATGATGAACTCAGCGCGGACTACGTCAACCAAGTTTGCGAGTTGGTGCTGTCTGGAGCCGCCACGAAGGTGCTGGCGTCGGGTCGGACAAGATCACAGAGAGCAAACCGTCGCCGCGCTGATCTTTGGTGAAAATCTGTCGAAAGGCCGCGGCTAATAGCCTCAGTCGGGATCGAACCTTCGAGATCTCTTAAGCCGTGCTTTGCCAACTCCGATAAAAATGCCCTCAAAGCTCCGTAGGAAAAGGATCTTTGAGGGCATTCCTAAGTTTATCTGTCAGATCTGCTAAGGGTCAGCGGCGATAACAGGAGCCACTAACATGTGTTCTCATCGCCCAGCCAACTCATCGCTCGCTGCCGAGAGGCTGCTTCGAGGTGCCGGGCGCTGAATCATTCTCGGATCTTTATGCGAGACCCTGCCAATCCAGAAGTCTCGGCGTGTCGCGTAGAAGTAAGAGTGAGGCACTTGAGACTCTCTGCTTGGTCGCTACGAGAGTTTGTTGCGTCGGATTGCGGTCTCGAGCCTTCGACTATTGACTCCTTATTTACATTCTCTCGGATCGAGCACGTCGCAGGGCTCGCCTGAGCCTCGATCTCAGCGGTCCGAAGCGGCTATTGCCATCGGACGCTCAGTCACGTTGTAAGCCGTGATCAGCTTGCGCACACCGCGTATGACGTCATGGACGTCCGACCGTGTCATAGAGGGGCATAGTGGAAGTGACAACAACTGGCTGGAGACTTTTGCGGCGACTGGCAAATCCTCCGGCCTCATGTTCCATTTCTCCCGGTAATAGGGCTGCAGATGCATCGAGATGAAATGTACTCCGGTGGCTATGTTCTCCTTGCGTAACGCCTCCATGAATTGGTCGCGGCTTACTTGGAGTTGGTCCAGTTGGAGCATCACGATGTACAGATGATGCGCACTTCTCGAATCAGCCCGAACGGCTAAAGGCCTGACAGCCGCAAGATCGGATAATCCTTTGTCGTACATGCCACAATACTCAGCACGGATATGGATGAATCTATCCAGCTTTGGCAACTGATGGAGTCCGAGAGAAGCCTGAACGTCAGTCATGTTGTACTTGAATCCCGGCTCCGTTAATTGCCAGTGCAGGGAGCCTTCTGCAGAGTAGCGATTCCAGGCATCCCGGCTGATTCCGTGATTGCTGAGAATCCTGACTCGATTTGCAAGATCGTCATTGTCCGTAGTGAGAGCGCCACCTTCAATAGTCGTGATGTTCTTGATTGGATAGAAGCTGAATGCCGTGGCGTCGCTAATGGAACCGATTTTGCGTCCACGATGCTCGGCTCCTATCGCATGGGCAGCGTCTTCGATCACTAGCAGTCCGTATTTCCACGCAATACTGTGGATCCGGTCCATGTCGCACGGCTGCCCTGCCATATGCACCGGAATTATGGCCTTCGTGCGTTCGGTAATGGCACCTTCAATCTTGCTTGGATCAATATTCAGCGTATCCGGTTCCACATCGACAAACACCGGAGTCGCTCCCTGATGGAGAACGATGCTGGCAGTGGCCGGCCACGAAATAGGGGTAGTAATGACTTCGTCACCGGCCCCGATGTTCGCGGCGGCCACGGCTATATGGAGCGCCCCGGTACAGGAGTTCAAGGCAATCGCGTGTCGCGCCCCTACGTATTCCGCCACCATATCTTCAAAACGCTTGGTCTTAGGGCCAGTGGTGATCCAGCCAGACCGCAAAGTATCGATCACTTCACGCTCTTCTTCTTCTCCGATAGATGGAGTTGCCAGCGGAAGGAACCTGTGTCGGGTCGCTTCACCACCTTCGACCGCTGGCCTGTTCATCACCGCCTTCAGAGTACGCTGCGTGTAGTAGTGTAGATTGTCAGTGTTGCCAAAACTGGCTTCGCTTAAAGCTTGGATAATTGAATCAATTCCATCCGTCACGTCTACAGAGGCGGAAAATCCAAGGGTCTTCTCGAACTTTTTGCCCGACAAGCGATAGTCCCGCTTGTCCGGGCCCTCAGGGACTATGTGGACTGTCGCTCCAGTTCGATCACGAACCAATTCCGCCAGCTCGCGAATCTTCAGGTTGGCGCCAACCACGTTGAATACCTGACCGGCGATCACGTCCGACCGCGCACTGAGACATAGCATGTAGGCTTCTGCCGCGTCATCGATGCTGAGAAATGGACGCCACTGTTCCCCTCCTCCAGTCACGTAGACCTCACCGCGTTCCATCGCGTGCAGCGTCATAATATTCACGGCAAGGTCAAATCTCATCCGCTTCGAGACTCCAAAAAGAGTTGCCTGCCGCAGCGCCACGGGACAGAAGTCGGGCGACGCGAGACTAAGAATAGATTTCTCAGCTTCGATTTTGGTCCGAGCATAGAGCGACACTGGATTCGGCTCGGAATCTTCCGTCAGAAGCTCGTTGCCTCCTGCGCCGTAAACACTGCACGAACTTGAGAAGATAAACTTCTTTACTCCTTGCTGCTTTGCGAGGGCGGCGATGTGAACTGCTGCATCACGGTTGACTGAGGTCGTCCAAGCCGGATCCATCTCACAGGCGGGATCGTTGCTCAGGGCAGCCATATAGATGACCGCGTCAACGCCGTCTAGAAGTTTGCCGTCGAACGAACGAACGTCCCCTTCGACTATGTCTAGTGCGGGGTGACCGGCGACGTCAGCCAGTGGTTCCGTTCCAAAGTAGAATTTATCAAATGCGATAACCTTGTAGCGCTTATCTAGTAGCAGTGGAGTCACCACAGAACCAAGATACCCACCTGCACCAGCAACCAGAACAGTACTCGCAGACATTACTCTCCCTTTCCTCAAATAGCCGTGTTGGTGATCCGACAGCTGCTAAGCTTACTTGCTACACCTTCTTGCGATGTTTCATTATTTTATGAGTCATGAGGTTAATACGACGAATAACTGCTACTACAGCCTGACTAGGCCTACAACAGTGCTTTGAGCTTGTCACTTTCTGGGGCAGTACTACCAGAAGACCCTCAGGCGTTGTAGCTCCCAGCTCCAGTGATAACAATCCTCGCGGTCTTCATAACGATTTTGATATCCAGCCACAGGGAATAGTGCTCGACGTAGTTTATTTCCAGCGCTATCCGCTCGCGCCAGGGTAGCGCATTGCGTCCCTCCACCTGTGCGAACGAAGTAATGCCGGGCCGCAGCGCCAATTTCTTATAATCGTGGCCGCTGTAGTGGCGAAGTTGGAAGTCTTGGTCTGGCCGGGGACCTATAAGGCTCATTTCTCCCCTTATAACGTTGACCAATTGGGGCAACTCATCAATTCCGATGCGGCGAATGAATCGTCCACTCCGAGTCAATCTTTCGTCGTTTGCAAGCAGGCGCGTAGAGCCGTCCACATTGAACTTTGCTTTCGAAGTCGAAAACATCGATCGGAGCTTGTACATGTGAAAGACTCTGCCATGCTGCCCGAGTCTCCGTTGTCGAAGCAACGCAGGTCCGTCGGACTCGAGACGAATTACCGCGGCCACAATTGTCAGCGGGATGAGCGTCACAATGAGGCACGCCGACGCCAACACAAAGTCTATCGGCCGCTTAAGGTAAAGTTGAACACGACGAGTGGGAGTGTTGAGCGATCGTTGATATCGCCTCACAGCAGCCTCCAGCTCGGGATCGTTGGGTTCCCAGCTAGGTGCGTCCATGCTACCGACGCCTTTCGCCGCCTCAGGGTTGGGCGTCGTACGTTGTCTATACGTGCCGTAGCCTTGCATGTAAGGTCGTATGTGCTTGCGCCAACTCAAACCCTGCTCGCTGATAGAGAGCTATGGCTCGGTAGTTGGATACCTGGGTTCTAACGATGACGTAAGAGCTGAGAGGCCTCAGCCACTGTAGTGCCGCAGCAATAAGAGCTGATCCGATTCCTTTTCCACGGGCAGAAGGAGACACCGCCAGAAGATCGATGTCGCCTATGCAGGGTTCCTCAACCCCCGTGGCCTGATGGAGGAGGCAGGCTATATATCCCACATGCGTACCATTAAGGTCCGCGACAAACACCTTAGCTGCTCTCCCATGGCAATCGTTGGCGATCCACAAACGGTGCAGACGGCGCGTCGCCTGCACCGGTAGGCAGGGATCGGCGAATAGCCGGCTCTCTGTGAATGCTTCGGCACTCAGCTCTTCCAGGAAGGGCAGATCTGACTCGGCATAAGGACGGACTGCTGTCCCCTGTTGGGGCTGGTATGCCGGCTCTTTTAGGCCACTCTTCATCACAAGCGTGACTTGGACTCCCATAGTGCGAAAGCTATGCTGCTCGAGTGTATGGATTGCTTGATAGCTGGAAGATGGAGTTCTTGCCATCAAATGGCAGAATCCATTCGCTCCCGCTCGAATGAGTAGCCTGGATACTATTTCGTTCATGACTACGGCCTGCTCAGCAACAGGCCCGCTTGCGTACAAATGGCGGATTGCGCCCATTTTCATCTTGAAAATGGCAGAATCAAACTCCAAGTCTGCTAGGCATGCAACGCCATTGAGGCACCGGTCCGAATCAAGGCTAATGGCGAAATTGCCTTTTTCCTCGCCAATCTCCTTGGCGATATGCGACCCGATGGCCTGCCCGCGAGTGGTGTCGAAGTATGGGGCAGCCTCGTGGGCGCACCTCGACGCAAACTCAATCACGTCCCGATACCAGCGGCTGCTAGCGCCGTCGCTGACCAGCATCTCTTCTATTCTCAAAAGGGTTGCCGCCGGCCCACGGCTAGCGGTGTCATCATATCTTACGGTAGACAGCCGTACCCCACTCGTCGGGAAGCTCAATTGGTCTTTCTAACTTGTCCGCCAGAAAGAAAGATACGGCTCTTTGCATCGCGTGATCCGATTCGGGAGAATTAAAATCGTGGACAAAGACATACGCACCTTTCGAGAGACGCGGATGGAAGAACTCGAGAGCGGCCAGGGTGGGCGCATAAATGTCGAGATCAAGCATCACAAACGCGAATGTCTCCGCCTCGAGCCCGGTTGTCGTCTCCGGAAATACTCCGGAGCGAATACTGATGTTCCTGCTAGCACCCACTGCAGCGCGGACTATTTCGACGCTAGTATCTTTGAATCGGAATCTGTCTCCCTTATTTGCCAGTTCCTGACTGCCCACGACTTCACGCGGAAAACCTTGGAATGAATCAAACAGGTACAGTTTGCGGTCCGGAGCGCATTTGTGGAGAAAGCGACTTGTGGCGCCCCGGAATACTCCCACCTCAGCAAAGGCTCCCACGATGGCCTCTCTTTCTATCGTCGCTGCCGCTAGCGCAACTGCTTCGAATCGGACATTATCACGCGAAGACCTTGCGGCCTTTGTGACCGATACTGGACCCGTTGGGAAACGCATCACTGGGTGTATGGAATGAA
>Ga0335085_10016835_pt1 | contig 10547 bp, 6 predicted proteins | sample Lox_Sample_45_FD_206712 | JGI IMG/M metagenome (GOLD analysis project Ga0335085, IMG submission 206712) | Soil microbial communities from Loxahatchee National Wildlife Refuge, Florida, United States - Lox_Sample_4.5 | ecosystem: Environmental > Terrestrial > Soil > Wetlands | place: USA: Florida...
GACGTTATGGTTCGCCGCGAGTTCGCGCAGCAGGAAGGCGTTGATCGTGTCGTACAAATCTTTCTTCGTCGTCTTCGCAGGTTGCAGCCGGAATTCGTCGCAGACAGCCCGCAGAATCTGGGAATCCGACAGCATGGGATTGAGAATCAACGCGGTCTTGGTCGTGGCTGGTTCGAGCGAGTTGAGCAGGGCGCGGCACAGCGTGGTCTTGCCAGCGCCCACTTCACCCGTGATCAGGATGAAACCCTTGCGTTCGCGGATGCCGAATCGCAACACGTCGAGCGCCACGCGATGGTTGTGGCTCAGAAACAAATACTGCGGGTCGGGCGTCATGTTGAACGGATACTCCCGCAGTCCGTAGTATTCTTTATACATCGCCCGTGTGCTCCGAGATTGCGCAGATGCTAGCACGGGCGGCGGGCGCGTGCAAGCGCTGTTGCCGTGCTTCCGGAAGGCGATTCATGGCACCGAGCCTGCTGGGACTGCTGCTCCATGTTGCGAGTGCAAGACTACTTCAAGTTGATGGTTGAACGGAACGCCTCCGATCTTCACCTGACCAGCAGCAATCGCCCCATGTTTCGCGTGGCGGGCGATATGGTGGCGGTGAGCGACGAGGTTCTCACGGCTGAGGCCGTCCAAACTCTCATCGATGAGATCATACCCCAGCGCAATCGCCAAGAATGGGAGCAGTGTCACGACACCGATTTTGCTTACGACATGGACAGCGTCGCCCGGCTTCGCTGCAACGTGTTTTCTGACCGGCGCGGCATAGGCGCCGTCTTCCGTCTCATCCCCACGAAGATTCTCACTCTGCAGGAACTCGGTCTGCCTGAGGCGCTGAAGAAGCTGTGCTTTCTTACGAAGGGACTTGTCCTTGTCACCGGGCCCACCGGCAGCGGTAAGTCCACGACCTTGGCCGCGATGATCAATTTCGTCAACGAAAGCCGCACCGACCACATCATCACCATTGAAGATCCGATTGAGTTCGTTCACGCGAACAAGAGGTGCCTCGTCAACCAGCGTGAGGTGCATTCGCACACGGACAGTTTCAAGCGCGCGCTCCGCGCCGCGTTGCGCGAAGATCCCGACATCGTGTTGGTCGGTGAAATGCGCGACCTCGAAACGGTGCGCATTGCACTAGAGACCGCCGAGACGGGTCACCTCGTGTTCGCCACGTTGCATACCACCACCGCCGCCGGCACGGTGGACCGGCTCATCAATCAGTTCCCGTCCGATGAACAAGCCCAGGTGCGGACCAGCCTCGCCGAGGGTTTGCGCGGCGTGATCTCGCAAACGTTGTGCAAACGCAAGACAGGCGGTCGCGTCCTCGCGCTGGAAGTGCTGCTCGGAACGTACGCGCTCGCCGCCAACATCCGCGAAGGCAAAATCCATCAAATCCCCATGACCATCCAGACTGGGCGCAAGGACGGCATGTGCTTCCTTAACGACTCGTTGCTGGAGCTGGTTGTGCACAATGTTATTGATCCCGTCGAGGCCTACCAGCGCTCGATCATCAAGGAGGATCTCATCAAGCGCATGGCCGCCAATCCCTCAGTGCGCTCTCCCAAAGGCGCGCCGTGGACGGAGGAAGAGCTGGTCAAGGCAGCCGGCGAGGCGGGATAGCTTCCCTTGTTCCCGACAGCCGACGCACTGTGATACCCTTCCGGCGTGCAATTCTGCGACCGCGCCGCGCTCCTTCGAATTGGCATCGGGCTCGCCGTTGTTGTTTTGCTGGTCGGGCTTGCCGTCATTTATATGTGTCGCTGCTTCGGCCGATCGAGTCGGGTGCTGCCGGCGCAACCGATTTCAGTCGGCCGGCTGCGGGAACACATCGAGAAATTGTGCGGCGAACTCGGCGAGCACAACTGGCTCTACCCCGACAAGCTCCACAGGGCTGCCGACTACATTGAAGGCGTGTGGCGCGAACAGGGTTACTCGGTCGTCCGCTACCCTTACACCGTTGAGGGCGTCGAGTGCACGAATCTTGAAGTCACCCGGGCCGGCACAACGCGCTCCAACGAGATTGTGCTGATCGGGGCGCATTACGATTCGGTCGATGGCAGCCCCGGCGCCAATGACAATGGGAGTGGCGTCGCCGCGCTGCTGGAGCTTTCCCGCGTCTTGGCCCGACTCGACCCGGCCTGCACCGTCCGCTTCGTCGCGTTCGTCAACGAAGAACCGCCCCACTTCGAAACCGACCAGCAAGGTAGCCGCGTGTACGCCAAGATCTGCCGGCAACGCGGCGACGACATTCGTGTGATGATTGCGCTGGAAACGATCGGATACTTCAGTGACGAACCCGGTAGCCAGCGCTATCCACGACCGTTCAGCTTCTTCTATCCCGACCGCGGCAACTTCATCGGGTTCGTTAGCAATATTCAGTCGCGTCGGTTATTGCATCGGGCTGTGCGCGCGTTTCGTGGTCACAGCGATGTGCCGGTCGAGTGTTGCGCCACCTTCGAGCGAATCGAAGGCGTGAACTGGAGCGATCACGCCTCGTTCTGGCGCGAAGCCTATCCCGCGTTCATGGTGACCGACACCGCGCCGTTCCGCTATCCATACTACCACTCAGCCGATGATACGCCCGACAAGGTGAACTACGCCATGCTGTCTCGCGTGACCGACGGGCTGTGTGGTATGGTTGTCTCAATGGCTGGCGGCGCCACGGTCGATCTCAATTCGCTCTGGGACTACGACAACCCGGCAGAATCAGAGCGTAGATTCCGGGCGCTGCCTCCAGACGGCGAGGTGCTGACCCAGATCGCGCGCGCGGAAGGATTGCAACGCAAGTTCGATGACGCACATCGGACGCTCGACGCTGTCGTCACCAATTCACCCCGCGTCGAGGTCCGATGTCTTCTCGAACGCGGGCGCGTGTTTAATTCCGCCGGATTCCCCGACAAGGCCGAACCATTCTTTCTTGCGGCATGGCAGAAGGCGCTAGCTGCCCGACTCGACTTCTTCGCCGTCGACGCCGCGCACATGCTTGGCATCGTCGAATCAGGGAACGAGGCGCTCGCGTGGAACGAGAAGGCCGTCGCCCTCGCCGAGAAATCGCCGGACCCGAAGACCCGGGACTGGCTTGGCTCATTGCTTAATAACATCGCGTGGACTTACTACGACAAACGTGAGTATGCAAAAGCACTGGCCACATTCGAACGCGACCTCGTCTGGTTCACCGAACGCAACAAGGAGAAGGAAGCGCGCCTCGCCCGCTATTCGATCGGCAAAACCAAGCGCTCGTTGGGGCAATTTGCCGAAGCGCTCGCGATCCAGCAGGAGTTGGCGAAGCTCTTACCCGACGACGGCTTCGTCGAGGAAGAACTCGCCGAGTGCCTGCTCGCCCTCGCCAAGCCGTCCGAGGCCAAACTGCATTTTGCCCGTGCTTACGAGCTTCTCTCCAAAGACCAGTGGCTTGCCGCCGAAGAACCGAAGCGGCTCGAACGTCTCAAGCGATTGGCGCAAGACCAGCCGGTAGACGAGCGCAGATAGCGCGATCAACGTCGGCGCACCACTAACCCCCAATTCTCGTCAGTTCGTTGATAGCCAGTTTACCATTCCACATCCGAACGTTGAACGCATGCGCACCGTCGGCGCTCGGCTGCGACTCGACTCGTCCACCGGCATTTTCTAGGATCAATTGCCCGGCGGCGACGTCCCACAGCTTGATGCCGTACTCGATGTACGCGTCATAACGACCGCACGCGATGTAAACGACGTCCAACGCCGCCGCGCCCATCAATCGCAGTTTGCGCACCTTGTGAATCATCTGCGCGAAATCCTGCAAGCTGCGGTTGATCGTATCCACGCTCTTGAAGAAGCCAATCGCCAAAATCGCCTCGCCGAGCCGCGTGCGCTCGCTCACGTGAATCGGGTGCCCATGCAACATCGCCGGCTTACCCTTCTCCGACACGAACAACTCATCCAGCTCAGGATCAAGGACAACCCCTGCGACAGTTTCCCATGTGTCCGCAGCCACGCGCTGCTGTGCGGCCACCGAGACCGCGTAATGCGGGATGCCGTAGAAATAATTCACCGTGCCATCCAGCGGATCGACCACCCAGCGCGCGTCGGCGTTTGGATTTCCCGTCGTACCTTCCTCGCCGAGAATGCAATGATCGGGGTAATCCGCTAGGATGACCTTGGCGATGAGCCGTTGAGCCTGCTCGTCGATCTCCAACTTGATGTCGTGATGCGTGGCCTGATGAACGTTTAGCGCCGAGCCAAAGCTCTTGCGCAGCAATTTCCCCGCCTCACTCGCCGCTTCGATCGCTGTCTCCAACATGCCAAGGTTTGTAGCCGCGCTTGCCAATCGCGGCAAGCAGATTGCACGGAGCACCCGTTGCCGGTCGGTCCCCCTGAGTCAAGCGACCTTACACTGGCGGCAGCACATGGTCAGCGGGGGTCTTCGGTTGCCCACAATCCTTGGAGCAAACCCCACGTGTAGTGCCGCTGCTTCCAGATCATAGTGAATAGCTGCTCTCGGTCTGGGCTGAGGTCGGCGAGCTCGGGAGGCCGGAGAGTTTTCCTCTCGAAAAGCTGGGCGCGGCTGTTCAACGAATGAATACCGGGAGCGCTGTGGCAACTCATGCATGTGTTCAGAACGACCTCAATGAACATCGGCGGACCCCACCGCTTGCGTTCTTCCTCCGAGAACTCAAAAGGATCGACGCCGAAAGACTGCATCTGCACGAACACGATATCGCGTTCATCTTTGCCGATCGCGCGCAACCCGCCGGCTTCATGGGCGAAAAGTTTCGGTCTGCTCAATTTGAATTCGTAAACATCCTGCGAACCAGTTGCGTTGACCATTCGCACATCGCTACCTTTCGCCTTCGGAATCGCGCGGTAGACGCGAAGCTGAACGCTCTCGGTCAGCCGTGCCGGAACGAGATTGCCGTCGCTGTCGATCAAAATTGACTGCCGCACAAGGGCCACTTGCGTGCCAACCGGGAACTGCGGTAGATCGGGGTTAGGCAAGAAGCGATTGGGGTCGGAGGCGCTCGAATTGGGAATCCAAGGATTCGGGAAAATCCTCAATTTGTTCAAGTAATCGATTGTTGCCTGATGTCCGCCAGGGAGACTAAGGAACACCAAGAACACCGAGCGACCGTCAAAGGCCCGCACGTGCGTCGGAGCGACAGGATCACTGCCGTTTGCGCCGACGCAGACCCACTGGCCATCGCGCTGAAACAAATCCGGCGGCAGAAACGGTTCGTCTGACCGATCGGCGAAGTAGTTTGAGGCAAACTTCTTCGAGGCGATGGCTTCTGAGTAGTTATCCGGCAGCGTCTTGATTTCTTCGGCCGACAGTGCCACGCGCTTGATGACTTGAACGAGACGTTTTTGAAGTTCGCGACGTCGCACCTCGTTACCTGCATCCCAATGGTTTGCTGACCAGTCGAATACTGCCCAGAGGTCGCGCTGCAGGATAGCGCGCTTGAGCCGGTCGTTGATGAGTTTCTCGGCGTGCTTGGCGAGAAATTCATCCAGCGCATTGACGGCGCGTTCGTGAGATGAACCTTCGAGTAGGAATTTTGTGTTCGCCCATAACAGTGGATCGAGTTGATCAGCGCCGTATTCTTTGCCGTCGGGTGCCGTGCGCACGAAAAGCGCGCGGTGCAGTCGGTTCCAGATATGGTTCGGGTCGGCCGAGTAAAAACAAGCAGCGCTGTTGGTCGTCGCGCCACCATCCGCATGTGATTTCGGACCGTCAAAGAGGGTCAGGATAGTCACAGCGAGGAGAGCGAATGTTTGCGACCCTAGGTGAGCAGACAAACTTCTCATCGCCAGGTCACTCCATCCATCCGTGCTCGACAAGGAACGTACGCAGCTTCTTGACGTGTTCCCACATGACCGCCTTCTTCGTGGGATCGCGCAAAAGGAATGCCGGATGGTAGAGCACCATGAATTGCACGTCGGGATGCTCCGGCACGGTGAAGAAGTGACCGGCTTCCCTTTCCATCGAGAATTCTTCGCCGCGATCTTTCACCAGAAACTTCAACGCGACCGCGCCCAACAACAAAATCACCTTCGGTCGCATCAACTCGATTTGCCGGCGCAAGTACGGGAAACACGCCCCGGCTTCCGCAGCCGTGGGCGCGCGGTCGATCTCGGCTTTGCATTTCACCACGTTGACGATGAGGAGGTCGCGGTTGGTGTCGAGGCCGATGCTGGACATGATCTTGTCGAGCAGTTCGCCCGATCGTCCAACGAATGCCTGACCATGCACATCCTCGTTATCGCCGGGACGTTCGCTGACGATGAGAATCTTCGAGTCGGGATTGCCGCGGTCGATGACGATGCGCGAACGCGCCTTGCCGCGCGGACATTTCTGGCAGTTGTAGGCGGTCAGTCGCTTGCGAAACTCGGCGTAGCTCGACGCGACCAACACCTCGTTGTAAGCGGAATCGAAAAGATCGAATTCCGTCGCCATGCGCCGCAGCTTACGCGGGCGGAGGCTCTTGGTCGATAATTTCCTTCACGGACTCGTTGGCGAGTTTCACAGCCTCGACGGCGGCTTTGACCTCGTCGGCGATGGGGGCCGGCGCTGCGGAAAGGGTCGGGACGTTCTCGGCCACAACCGGCGCCGCGTCTCGGATCGGCGCGATGGTTTGCTCTTTGGCCGCGAGCAGGTCGTTGCGCAATTCTTCTTCGTGCGGCCTCACCGTCGCCGCGCCGTCGATGCGGTCTTCCTGCTCTTCGCGCGATTGCTCCAGCTTCTTGCGCTCGGCTTCCTCGCGCGGGCTGAATTTCACGCTGACAACTTTCGACACGCCGTATTCTTCCATCGTGATGCCGTAGAGCGCGTCGGCCATGCCGATGGTGCGTTTGTTGTGGCTGACGACGACGAATTGGGACTGGACCACGAACCGTTGCAGGATGCGGATAAAGCGGTTGATGTTGGACTCGTCCAGCGGCGCGTCGATCTCATCGAGCACGCAAAACGGCGACGGCTTGACCGCGTAGATGGCGAACAATAACGCGGTCGCGGTCAACGCCCGCTCGCCACCGCTGAGCAACGTGATGCTTTGCAGTTGTTTGCCGGGCGGCTTGGCGACGATTTCGATGCCGCTTTCCAATGGATCGTTCTCGTCGAGCAGAATCAAGTTCGCTTTCCCGCCGCCGAACAGCTCGGTGAACATCGTCTGAAAATTCTCGCGCACCTTCTCGAATGTCTCGCTGAAAAGCTGTTTGGTCGTCGTGTTGATCTTGGCAATGACCTGTAGCAGTTGTTCCTTCGCCTTTACCAAATCCTCGTGCTGCTGCGAGAGAAACTTGAAGCGCTCCTCCAACTCATCGTATTCGTGAATCGCCTCGACGTTGACCGGCCCCATCGCGTCGAGTTTCGACTGTAATTCCGCGACCTGCGCTTCGAGTGCGTCCCAATCGGCGGGCAACGCCACTCGCTCGGTCACCGTCGGACCTTGGTCGGCCACGGTGATCGTCAACGTGTCACCGCGCACATCTTCAATGTTGATCTGATACTTTTGCCAGACGCGGTCTTTGAGGTTCTGCGCCTCCATGCGCTTCTGTGCGAGTTGAATGTCGAGACCCGATCTCTGTTGCTGTGCGTCGCTGGCCTGTTTGCGCAACGCGCGCAATTCCTGTTCGGCGTGCTCGATGCCTGTGGCGACTTCGTTGCGCTGATGCTGGAGTCCGCTCAGTTGTTGCTGCGATTGTTCGCGCGACGAAGCCAACTCCACCGTCTTCTGCTCCGATTCGCCGATCTCCGTGCGAAGCTGTTCGATGCGCGTCGCGTGACTCGCGATTTCGTTCGCGCAGGTCTGCATGCGCTCGCGCAAATCGCGGACGCGGCCCGCAATGGGTTCGCGCTGCGCTTGAATCGCCTCGCGTTTGTGTTGGATGCCGCCGACGGAAACGCGAAGCTCCGTCACTTGCTGCGTCTGCTGCTCGCGCTTGACCTGCAAATCGTCAACGGCTCGCTGCGCCGCGGCCATTTGCTCGCGGATCTGTTGTTGGCGGGCTTCTGAGTCGCGGGACGCAGTCAGCAGTTCTTCGCGGCGACGTTTCTCCTCCGTGTCCTGCTGTTCAATCGCGCTCAACTCGAACACAACTGTGTGAACCTTGCTGTCCAAATCGCGCTGCTCGGTCGCGAGCGCGTTGAGTTCGCCTTCTTTGCCGGCGAGCGCGACTTCCTTGGCGTGAAGATCGTTGCGAAGCGCGGCCAACGCTTTCTCGATCTGCGCCCGGTGCTGCTCCAATGCTTCCTTACGTTCCGCGAACTCGGAAACTTTCGTCTGCAACCGCTTGGAGTCCTCAGTCAGCTTGCCGATCTCGGCGATGTGGCTTGTCGAAACCGCGCTGAGAATGCCGTGTTCATCAATGAATTCGCCGGCCTTCGTCGCCACGGCGACGCCCGGTTGACGAAGTGCGAGCGCCGCGTCAAGATTCTCGGCGATCATGACGTTGGCCAATAAGGATTGAATCAGCGGCTCAAAGCGCGCGTCGCGAACTTGAACGTACTTGACAGCATTGGCCTCGGACGCGACGGAGCGCGTCCCTCCAACCGTCTCAGGCGCGGCCACCGAGCCCTGTTTCATCCATTCGCGCGCCGCATTGAGATCGTCCACGAGAATCGTGCGGACATTGTGGTTGAGCGCGGCCTCGACGGCGGCGGCGAATTGCGGTTCGACTTCCAAAATGCTCGCGAGCGTCGTCTTGCCATCGGGCGCAGCGAAGAATTGCCGCAGCACTTCGAGACGGGCAACTTTCGGCGACGCGTCGGTGACGGCAGCATGATGTCGGTCGGTCGCGGATTTGAGGTCGGCGGAAATCGTGGCCAAATCCTCTTCGCGCGACTGAAGCATTGAACGCAACGATTTGACGGTCGCGCGGAGTTCGCCCAAGCCGGCGTTGAAGGTTTCCAGACGCTGACTCAACGCGCGCCGCTGATCTTCGAGTTGAAGTTTCTCCACGGACAAACGCTCGCCGCGCATGAGGTCGTGCTTCTTCTTGTGCTCCAACGCGCCAAGCTCGTTGCGGTTGCGCGCGATGGTGCTCTCCAATTCAATCAAGCTCGACTTGGCGTCGTTGAGCGCCGTGTTCTTCTGCGAGAGCGCGGTGTGCAGTTTCGCCTGCTCGGCGGCGAGAACGGAATCGATTTGCTCAAACTCGGCGGTGAGCGTGGCCAGCAGTTGCTCTTGGACGTGAATCTTTTCTTCGGAGCCGGCGGTCTCGCGATGGTGATTGGCGATGAGTTGCTCGAACTCGGTGATGCGCTCGGTGTTGGAGGCAATGCGTTGCTGGTGACGGTCACGTTCGCTCTGGAGCGTGTGATCGCGATCCACAGCGTCGGCAATCGCGCGCTCGATCTCGGCGAGGGATCGGCGCAAATCTGAAATCTGAGATTCTCGATTTGAGATTTCAGCGGCGAACTCGTCCGACTTTGTCGAGAACTCGGAGATTTGAGATTTGAGATTTGAGATTTCAGACTGAAACTCGTCGAACTTGTGGCGTGCGAGGCGCGTGTCGAGCGCCTTGAGTTCGTCGAACAATTCCTTGTAGCGGCGCGCTTTGCCGGCCTGACGTTGCAGTGAAATGATCTGGCGTTTGACTTCCTTGATGATGTCGGTGATGCGGACGAGATTCGCTTCCGTGTACTCCAGCTTGCGTAACGCTTCTTTTTTCTGGTGCTTGTACTTGTTGATGCCTGCAGCTTCCTCGAAAATCGTGCGCCTGTCTTCGGGGTGAGAGCTGAGAATCTGATCAATCTGCCCTTGCGCCATCAGCGAGTAGCTGGAGCGACCGATGCCCGTGTCCATGAACATCGACTGGATGTCGCGCAGCCGGCAGGGAGTTTTGTTGATGAGGTATTCGCCGGTGCCGTCGCGGTAGACGCGGCGGGAGATGGTGACTTCGTTGAAATCCAGATTTACGCCCGGCAGCGAGAGTGTCTTCGGGTCAACATCCGCGAACGTCATGTTGACTTCGGCCATGCTGATGGCGCGGCGACCGTCTGTGCCGCTGAAAATCACGTCGGCCATTTCGCTGCCGCGCAAGGCCTTGGCGGATTGTTCGCCGAGCACCCAACGGATGGCGTCGGCGATGTTGGATTTGCCGCAGCCGTTCGGACCGACAATGGCCGTCACGCCCGGCAAAAACTCGAGCGTCGTCTTCTCGGCAAACGACTTGAAGCCGACGAGCTGTATGCTCTTCAGATACATAGGGTCCCCACCCCTTTCGTTTCGCGCAACAATAACGGCCTCGTTTTCGAACTCAAGCAAAAAACTCAGGGACTGGCCGCTTTTTCTTCGCGATGAATCACCTGTGGAGAGCCATTGCCACCATCGAGATACGTTTCGCCGCCAAACTCCGAGAACCAAAGATATTGCTGCCAGACGAACTGCCCGCCAACCCTTGAATTTTCAAGCTTCCGCGTCTCTACGGGTGCCAGTTTCGCCGGCGCGCCGATCAACGCCTCCACCAGCACGCGGCCATCCATCGGCGCCGGCGAAGCGATTGCCAAAACGTGGAGAATCGTTGGCGCGAGGTCCGTGTTGCTCGACGGGAATGGATCAACCAAG
>Ga0335085_10016837_pt1 | contig 10546 bp, 8 predicted proteins | sample Lox_Sample_45_FD_206712 | JGI IMG/M metagenome (GOLD analysis project Ga0335085, IMG submission 206712) | Soil microbial communities from Loxahatchee National Wildlife Refuge, Florida, United States - Lox_Sample_4.5 | ecosystem: Environmental > Terrestrial > Soil > Wetlands | place: USA: Florida...
ATAGCGGAGGCGCAGGCACATCGCGCCGTGCGCGGCGATAGTATCTCGTGGCGCATTTCGGCGGAGCGACGAGTCGGCGGGTATAAAACGATCGGTCGGTGAACACCGGCGGCGCGGACGTGGCGTGCAAACCTGCTATCTCCGGCGCCATCCATCACCCTGCAATCAGCCCGGCGATGATTCCGCCGGTGCGGGTCCCGCCATGTCGAATAGCGTGGGACAGTGCGCCCCGGCAATTGCCTCCAGCCGCTTCAGCAGCAGCAGGGTGCTGACGGCGCGGATCCCCCCGCCGTCGGGGCACAGGATGGCCCCGGTTTGGCTCCGGCATCTCAGGGCGGCGCCGCCCCGCCGCCGCGGTATCTTTACGAGACAGGGCGGCTGCTACGCCATCGTGGTCAGGGTCGCCGTCTGCCCGTTTTCCCAAAGATCGTCCCGTCACGCAAGGGCGGTCTTCTGGACGGGGCAGTGCGCTCAGGTCCGGGCCCCCGGGCAGTGGGCTGCAGGGTGGCCCCGGCCAGCCCCGTCACAACCACGCCGCTCATCGGGAGGCGTGTCAACAACTATCCTACTGATTGTAAAGCATTAACATCAGCGGCCGATACAGTTGCACAGCCACTGAACTTTGCCGCGAACCCCTGTCTAATTTTTAGAGCGTAGCCATTTTTATTAAAAGTGTGCTACGAATCTCTGGCCTCCTTAGCTAAAGGGCAAATAAATGAATAACGATGACTCCATTGCCGTCGCCGTCGAGACCCTTCCCCAAACCGCGCCCAGTCGAGCAGTGCGAATCTTCTCGGCGGCCGAATGGGGGCGGCTGGGAGGCCTCTACGGATTCATAATATTCCTGCACATCCTGGGCTGGGGCCTGTATCTGCACTATGCAAATGGCTACACCTCCCTGGTAGGGCTCGGCGTGGTCGCCTATCTTTTTGGCCTTCGCCATGCGTTCGATGCCGATCATATCTCAGCGGTGGACGACACGGTCCGCTACATGCTGCAAAAGGGCCAACAGCCCCTCGGTGTCGGATTCTTCTTCTCGCTAGGCCATTCCAGCATCGTTCTCGGACTCGCATTGGCGATCGCCTTTTCCGCTAACGCGGTAAAACAGCATCTGCCGCAATTGCAAAATCTGGGCGGTGTCATCGGGGCCAGCGTCTCGGGCGTGTTCCTGTGGATCATCGGGATACTGAATCTTCTGGTGTTGCTGGACATCATCAAGGTATGGGGGCAGGCCAAAACCGGAAAACACAGCCATGCCCACCTGGAAGAGCTGCTTACCCAGCGCGGTTTCATGAACCGGCTGTTCGGCGGCAGGCTGCAGAAGGTGATCAATCACAGCTGGCAGATGTATCCGCTCGGATTGCTGTTCGGCCTCGGCTTCGACACCGCGTCCGAGGTCGGCTTGCTGGCGATCACCGCCGGTGCCTCGGCCGGCAACCTGCCCTTGCCGGCGGTACTGTCGCTGCCGGTACTGTTCGCTGCGGGAATGACTGTGATGGACACAACTGACGGCGTGTTGATGGTGAAGGCCTACAACTGGGCCTTCCTCAATCCGTTGCGCAAGATCTATTACAACATTACCACCACCGGACTGTCGGTGGCCGTGGCCTTGATCATCGGGACCATCGAACTCGTGCAGGTGATGATCAACGTCCTGGGTTTGAAAGGGGCGGTTTTCGACTACATCCGAAACCTCGATTTCGGTGTCCTTGGTTATGTCATCGTTGGCACATTCCTGCTGGCATGGGGGATCTCGGTGGGGATATGGAAGGGGTACCGATTGGAAGAGCGCTATGGCACCGTCCCCCACACCCATCCGCATGAGCACGTGGATGACCACGAGGTCAAACACGTGCACCAACACAAGCACTTTGAATGAGCCGGGCCGGCCGGTCTCGGGTAGGGCGATCGCGCCTGAGTGGCGGCATCACGGCGCGCCAGCGTCCGCTGGCGCGATGCGCAGGCGGGAGGCCTGCCTGCGGATCATCGGCGGGACGGCGGCGGCGCCGGCCGGGCTATTGCCGGACCGGCGCCCCTGGCGCGGCCTCAGCCGCGCGGCTGCTTAACCAACCGGAGGTAGGGCTTTAGCGTCTTCCACCCCTCCGGGAACAGTTTTTTGGCTTCCTCATCCTTGACGGCGGGGCTGATAATGACGTCCTCGCCAGGCCGCCAGTTGCATGGCGTGGCAATCTTGTGCTTTGCGGTCAGTTGGATCGAGTCCAGGGCACGCAGGATCTCGTTGAAGTTGCGCCCGGTGGTCATCGGATAGGTCATCATCAACTTGATCTTTTTATCAGGTCCGATGATGAATACCGAACGGACCGTCGCGTTATCGGAGGCAGTGCGTCCTTGGGCCGTTCCCGGTTCGTCGGCAGGCAGCATGTTATAGAGCTTTGCAATTTTAAGATCCGTATCGGCGATCAATGGGTATTTGACCTTGTGGCCCTGCGTTTCCTCGATGTCCTTTTGCCAGTTGGTGTGATCTTCGAGCGAATCGACGCTAAGTCCGATCAGCTTGCAGCTGCGCTTCGCGAACTCCCCCGCCATGCCGGCCGCGGAGCCCAGCTCGGTGGTGCAAACGGGCGTGAAATCCTTGGGGTGGGAAAACAGGACCACCCAGCCATCGCCGATGAACTGATGAAACTTGATCGTGCCCTGCGTGGTCTCTGCCATGAAATCCGGCGCGGTATCATTTATTCGTAACGACATACCAACCTCCTTATGATCTTGGATTTTGCGGTGGACGCTCTCGGTGGTGAGAGGGAGCAGTGCAATGATACGGTATATGCGATTACAGCGTTAACGGCCTGGCCACTGCGCTTTCACCGGTGCACTATGGGCCTAAAATTTGTGATAGGGCTCCAAGGCATAAGAGGGACAAGCGGGGGGGCCGGGAGTTCCCCCGTCGCTGTCCCCGGCGCCAGGGCCCGCCGGTACGAAGGGGCCGGGCGGCTGCCGTCCTCTCCCTCTCGCGGAGCGAGATCGCGGGGCGATCGGATTGCATCGGGGTCTATTGTACACAGCAACACGTGGAGCGGTTCGCCCAAGCGCCCAGGCGAGGCCAAAGAGCGGGTGGAGAAGCTCGCCGAGGCGAGGGGAGCGAGCCTTGACCGGGCTGGGCGCCCCGGCTGCTCAAGCCCCGCTGCGCGCGCACGGTATCATCTTGCCCCGGGAGTCGGGCGTGTGGCCTGGCGACGCCGCGCGCCGCCGAGGCGCGATCACCAAGACCGGCGATCGCGTGCCCGCCCTTGCGGCTGGCGCGGCCTGGAATTGCGATTTCCCGGCGCGGCGGAGCGGTGTGGGAGACCGCGTGGCGCAGTCAAGCCCCCAGTCAGCTGACGCATTGCAGGCACACGATTTGTGCGGAGGGGCAACATCGCTCAGATCCCACTACCGCCGTTGCCGGACCCAGGCGTCAGCGATGCGCAACCGCCGATGACAGGAAGCGTCAATCGGCCTCTGTGGCTTGCGGTGATGAACCCCGACACGAGCACGAGGCAGCCCTGCGACGGAGCCTGAGTTGCGCCGGCCAATCCGCGCCGAGCCACCGTCGCCCAGTCCACCCGTCCGCCGAACCCGGCATGGTTGCGCCGTCATCTGCACCTTCTCCAAACGAAGACGTGGATCCGCAGTCACGACGGACACAGAAGGTGCTGCCCGAGGTGGCCGACATCATGGGCAGCCCCGGTCGGGAGATCGCCTTCCTCTCGGCGCCTTTCTGCCAGGCGGCCCCACACCGGGCGAAGACCGACGCGCCGCAGGAGGGTGACGTCGTCGTTGCTGCGTGACTGCTAAGGTCAAAGGCCAGGGGGCGCAGCCGGTGGTTTGGGTACCAGGCCTCTTGAAAATTTTTCCCGCTGTACCGATAATACATAGCTAGCTACTAATATGGATGCTACCGAAGCGTATGGCAGACCATGAGACCTTCAGCGCGCTGCTTGGCGAAACCGCCCGGAGCTGGCGAAACCGCCTTGACCAGCGCCTGCGGCCGCTTGGCCTGAGCCAAGCCAAATGGCGGGTGCTGCTGCACCTCGACCGGGCAAAGGATGACCTGACCCAGAAGGCGCTAAGCGCGCGGCTGGGTATTGAAGGCCCCTCGCTGGTCCGTCTGTTGGACCGGATGGAGGCGGACGGCTGGGTCGAGCGCCGCGCCGCGCCCGCTGACCGGCGGGCCAAGACCATCCATGCCACCGTCAAGGCGGCAGAGACGATCCGCGAGATCACGCGGGTCGCTGCCACGCTGCGCGGTGAACTCCTGAGCGGCATCCCAGCCAAGGACCTGGACACCGCCAGCGGCGTGCTGCAGCGCATCAAGCACCGCGCAGAACAGCTTTAACCGGAGTCACTGTGAAAAAACGCATTGCCGCAACGGTATTAGCCCTCGCCCTCGTGGGGGTGGGCTTCTATGTCTATCAGCTCCATGTCACTCGCTATCCCTCCACCGACAACGCCTACGTGACCGCCGACGTGGTCTATGTGGCGTCGCAGGTGAGCGGCCGGGTGCAGAAGGTCTTGATCAACAATCAGCAGCATGTGCATGCCGGCGAGCTCCTCTACACCATCGATCCGGAGCCGTTTCGGCTGGCGTTGGACCAAGCGCGGGCGCACCTGCAGCAGGTCCGTCAGGAGGTCGCCTATGAGGCCGCCGCTGTGGTGTCGGCCGAACAGGAAGTGCGGCGCCAGGAAGTGATGCTGCAAAACGCCACCCGCCGTGCCCAGCGCAGCCTCCAGCTTCAGAGCGGCAACTTCGTCTCGAAGCAGACCCTCGACGATGCCCAGGCCGCCAAGCTGGCGGCGAGCGCCGCGCTGGAAGTGGCACGTGCCCAGCTCAGGGAGGCGCGCGAAAAGCTCGGGCGCCCGGATGACGATAACCAGGCGGTACGCGAGGCGCGGGCCGCGGTGGGCGAGGCGCAGTGGCGGCTCGACAACAGCCAACTGCATGCCGCCTGCGACGGCCGCATCACGCAGCTGACCCTCCAGCCAGGCGATGCGGTGCAGGATGGTCAGTCGAATTTCGTGCTGGTGTGCGATCGTCAATATTGGATCGCCGCCAACTTCAAGGAGACCGAACTGGGCCGCATTCGGCCGGGGCAGCCGGTGAGCATCTCCGTCGATATGTATCCTGGCCGCGAATTTCGCGGCCAGGTGGAAAGCATCAACAGCGCCAGCGGCGTAGCCTTCTCGTTGCTGCCGCCGCAGAATGCCAGCGGCAACTGGGTCAAGGTCACGCAGCGTGTTCCGGTCAAGATCCGCATCGACAGCGTCGACCCGACCCATCCGCTGGTGGTGGGCACCAGCGCTCAGGTGCAGGTCGATACCACCGGAGGCGTATGAAATGAACGCCGCCACGCGCCGCCACCGCTTCCTGACCACCGTCGCGGTGATGTCAGCGACCATCATGCAGGCGCTGGACACCACCATCGTCAATGTCGCGCTACCGCAGATGCAGGGTCAGCTCGGCGCCACGCCGGACCAGATCAGCTGGGTACTGACCAGCTACCTGATCTCGTCCGGCATCTTCATGCTCCTCACCGGCTACTTCAGCGACCGGCTTGGCCAGCGCCGTTACCTGCTGATCAGTATCATCGGTTTCACGGCCGCCTCACTGCTGTGCGGCATCGCCGGATCGCTCGACCAGATCATCGCCTTCCGCCTTCTGCAGGGAATCTTTGGAGCAGCGCTGGTGCCGCTGGCGCAGTCGATCATGGTGCAGACCTTTCCTCCGGAGGAGCGTGGGCGGGCGATGGCGATCTGGGGCATCGGCGTGATGGTGGGTCCGATCCTCGGCCCCACGCTGGGCGGTTGGCTTACCGAGGCCGTCAGTTGGCGCTGGACATTCTTCATGAACCTGCCGGTTGGCATCTTCTCGGCCCTGCTTGCCTGGCGGGTCGTCGGCGACAGCGAAATTCGCGAGCGCCGGATGGACTGGTGGGGCTTGCTGTACCTGATGGCCGCGCTGGGCGGATTGCAATTCGTGCTCGACCGCGGCAGCCAGGAGGACTGGTTCGACTCCCTCCAGATCCAGGTGATGACCGCGATCAGCGTGCTTGGCCTCATTGCTTACGTCTGGCACAGCCTTGACAAGCGGATTCACCCGATCTTCAGCCCGGTCATTTTCCGTGATCGAAATTTCGCCACCGCCAGCCTGCTGCTGGCGGTGCTGGGGCTGGGACTGTTCGGAATGCTCATGCTCCAGCCGATGATGCTCGGCACGCTGATGAACTACCCCCCACTGACGGTGGGCCTCATGCTGGCGCCGCGTGGCATCGCCAGTGCGTTCAGCATGATGTTCGTGGGACGCGTCATCCACCGCGTCGACCCGCGCTGGCTGATCGGGGCTGGCGTGGTGATCTTCACCGCCGGCACGCAGTTGACGCTGCGCTACAACCTCGACATCGATACCTTCTGGGTCATCGCACCGCTGTTTTTCCAGGGCATTGGCATCGGATTGATCTTTGTGCCGCTGTCGGCGGTGGCATTCTCGACGCTTCCCCCGCGCCATGCCGCCGAAGCCGCCGGTCTTTACAGCGTCCTGCGCACCATCGGCTCCGCCATCGGAATCTCGATCGTCGCCACCGTCATGACTGACCACACCCAGATCGCGTGGAATCACCTGGGCGGGTTCATTACCCCCAGCAATCCGGCGCTCAGCAGTTATCTAGACCATGGCAACTTCGCCTTGCAGCTTCCGCAGACGCCTTATGTCCTGGCACAGGAACTCAAGCGGCAAAGCAGCATGCTTGGGATGCTGGACGCCTATCATCTGGTGGCCTGGAGCTTTGCGGCCATGTTTCCGCTGGTGCTGTTACTGCGCTACAAGAAGCCGCAGTCGGAGGGCGCGGTCAGCGAGGCGGCCTCTGCGCTCGGCGAGGCGTGATTGCGCATCAGGAAACGGCGATCCGGTGCCGACGCCGCCCGGGCGGCAACGGCCCGCCCGCAATTTGAGCGGCGACGATGCCGGGTTATGGAAGCATCTGATGGCCACACATCGATTGTATGATAGCGTTTTTGCGAAAGAACTAGCTTGCCCACCACAGAACTTCATTCTCAGGCTCCGGTCTTAACTAACCGTTGATGAACGCGCGCTTCCTTCCCATCCCCTTACTGCTTGCGGCGCTGGTGACCGCGGGGCCGCCTGCGCGTGCCGAAGAGATGGCGCCGCCGCAGGACTTCGCGCTGACGCCGCAGTCGTCGGCATCGACGGCAGGTGCGCCGGCATTGACCCTGGTGGAGTTGACCGATCTTGCCCTGCGTCTCAACCCCAAGACCCGCCAGTCCTGGGCGGCGATCCGCAACTCCGAGGCGGGGGTGACACTTGCCAAGGCCGGTTACTGGCCGCAGGTGGATGCTGATCTCACGCTATCGCGCAGTCGTCCGCTGAATTTTACCGGGCAGAATGCCGCCACCCAAACCCGCTACGGGGCCAGCGTCACCCTGAGTTATCTGCTGTGGGACTTCGGCCTGCGCAGCGGCACGGTGGAGCAGGCCGAGTTCGAGTTGACATCGGCCCAGCTGAGCCAGAACCAGACCTTCCAGGATGTGATCCTGCAGGTGGAGCAGTCCTATTACCAGGCCCTCGGCCTGGCGGCGGTGGTGGACGCCGATCGCCAGAGCCTCAACGACGCCAGCACCAATTTGGCTGCGGCGCAGGATCGGCGAAAATCCGGCCTTGCCACCGTCGGCGACGTCTACCAGGCCGAGGCGGCCTTGGCCGGAGCACGCTTGGCGCTGCAGCAGGCAGAGGGGCAGCTTGCCACTGCCAGAGGCACCTTGGCGGCGGCGGTCGGTTATCGACCCGATACGGAGCTGTCGCTGGCGCCCTGGGAGGTGCCGGTGAAGAGCGAGATGCCGCAGTTGGTCATGGCGACGCTGCTCGAGGACGCCCGCAACGCCCGACCCGAACTGCTCGCGTCAAAGGCTCAGGAACAGGCGGCGGCGGCCAATGTGAAGGCGACCCGCGGTAAAGGTCTTCCCAGTCTTACCCTCGACGCCAATACCGGTGAGACCCATGTGCAAAGTGTCGGCAGCAGCATGCAGTTCAACGGCCTGCTCACCCTCACCGTGCCCCTGTTCGCCGGCTTTGCCGACCGCGCCGCGATCAGCCAGGCTCGGGCCCAACTGGAGTCTGCCCGCGCCACCACCGCGGAACTGCGCAGCGAAGTGGAACTGGAGGTATGGCAGGCATACCAAAACCTCCGCACCGCCGTCGTCACCTTGGACACCAGCGCAGCCCAATTGAAGAGTGCGCAGCTGGCGGCGGATGTGACCAGCGCGCGCTATAAGAACGGGCTAGACACCATTTTGGACGTATTGAGCGCGCAGACCACCCTGGCCAACGCCCGCGTGCAGCAGGTTCAGGCGCGGCTCGATTGGGCGGCAGCGCGCGCCGCCTTGGGCCACGCGGTGGGCGGTCTCAAGGCACCCGCCTCTACTCTGGAGTCGCAATGATGCGCAAGCTTGTTCCTTTTATCGCCATCGTGGCCTCCCTGGCCGCCTTGGGTGGGCTCGCGCAGTGGCGGCTCGATGCCCTGGACCCGCCGGCCCATGGCGGCCGGGGCGATAAGCCGCTGGCGGTGGACACGGCGTCGGTGACGGTACAGCCGATGCCGGTGTCGCTGCAGGCGGTGGGGCAGGTGGAGCCGGAGCACACCGTGCAGATCCGGCCGCAGGTGAGCGGTCAGTTACGGGGGGTCTATTTTTCCGAAGGCGACGAGGTCAGGAAGGGTCAGAAGCTGTTCCTGATTGATCCCTCCCAATATCAGACGGCGCTGACGGCAGCCAAGGCGCAGCTGGTCTATGACGAGGACCAGGTCAAGCGTCTGGCGCCGCTGGCGGGCAAAGAGTATGTCACTTCGCAGGAGTATGAAACCGCCAAGGCCACGGTGGACCAGGACCGCGCAAAGCTTGAGCAGGCTGAGATCAACCTGGCCTACACCGATATCCGCGCGCCGATCAGCGGCCGTACCGGCAGCGTCAGCGCCAAGGCCGGTAACCTGGTGGCGCCCACCGACGCCGCGCCGCTGGTGGTGATCAATCAGATGCGGCCGATTTTGGTGCAGTACAGCCTGCCGCAGCAGCGCCTCGACCAGTTGCGCGACTATCAGGCCCAGCACAGTATCCGGATCTTCATCACCCGGGAGGACGGCAGCGGCGATTTGGGCGCGGGCGATCTGGTGTTCGTCGATAATACGGTCAACACCGACACCGGCACCATTATGCTCAAGGCACGGATCCCCAACGACCGCGAACAGTTGTGGCCCGGCCAGTACGTGGGCGTGGTCACCCAACTCACCATGCAGCCGGCGGCGCTGACGGTGCCGCAAACGGCGATCCAGACCGGTCAGAACGGCAACTTCGTCTACCTGATTGAGCACGGCCAGGCGGTGACCCGCGACGTGAAGGTGAATCGCCAAGTGGGCGACCTGGCGGTGATCAGCAGCGGACTCAGCCAGGGCGAGCAGGTGGTCAGCCATGTGCCCCCCAATCTGCGTCCGGGCATCAACGTCGTGGCCATCGCCGCCGCCAAACAAGAACGCAGCACTACCGCCAAGACAGCGCAAAACGGCCAGACGGTGCTGCGTTAATGAACATCTCCGGGCCCTTTATCCGCCGTCCCGTGATGACGATCATGGTCATGGCGGCGCTGGTCATCTTCGGCCTGTTTGCCTACGAAACCCTGCCGGTGAGCGAACTGCCGAACGTGGATTTTCCCACGGTGAGCGTCAGCGCCAGCCTGCCAGGCGCCGATCCCCAGACCATGGCGGCGTCGGTGGCCACGCCCCTGGAGCGACAATTCAGCTCCATCCCCGGCGTGAGTTCCATGGACTCGGTGAGCAGCACCGGCACCACCACCATCAACCTCCAGTTCGATCTCAAGCGTAATATCGACGCTGCCGCCCAGGACGTGCAGACCGCCATCTCCCAGGCCGGCCGGCAACTGCCCACCAACATGCCGACGCCGCCCACGTTGCGCAAGGTCAATCCCGCCGACTTCGCCATCATTTATTTGGCCCTGTCTGCCAAGCAGCTGCCCCTCACCCAGCTTGACGAGTACGCCGAGACCCAGGTGGCGCAGCAGATCTCCACCCTCTCCGGCGTGGCGCAGGTGGTGGTGTTCGGCTCCCAGAAGTACGCCGTGCGACTGGAGATGAATCCGTATGCCCTGGTGGCGCGCGGCCTTTCGCTCGAGCAGGTGCAGTTGGCGATCCAAGGCGGAAACACCAATCTTCCCACCGGCGTCTTGAACGGCAGTTCGCGCAGCTATACGGTCCAGGCCGCCGGCCAGCTGCAGGATGCCTCGGCCTACAACCGCCTGGTGGTGGACTACCGCAACGGCGCGCCGGTACACCTCGACGAGGTGGGCCAGGCCCAGGACAGCACCGAGCAGAACAAGCAGCTCACCACCTTCTTCGACAACACCGCGCCGGACAAGACGCTGCGTCCGGCCATCGTGTTGGCGGTGAAGCGCCAGCCCGGCGCGAACACGGTGGCGGTGTCTCAGGAAGTACGGGCGCGTCTTGCCGAGTTGACCCGCCAAGCGCCCGGC
>Ga0335085_10016838_pt1 | contig 10545 bp, 8 predicted proteins | sample Lox_Sample_45_FD_206712 | JGI IMG/M metagenome (GOLD analysis project Ga0335085, IMG submission 206712) | Soil microbial communities from Loxahatchee National Wildlife Refuge, Florida, United States - Lox_Sample_4.5 | ecosystem: Environmental > Terrestrial > Soil > Wetlands | place: USA: Florida...
CTTGCCGCTCGTGCATCTCGGCTTCGACGCGCAATACCGTGACATCGTTCGGCGCAACCGCGCGGGCCTGCGCGAGCGCCTTTTCCGCACCGCCAAAATCGCCGCGCAGGAGATGGAGCCGCGCCAGGGCGATCTTCGGTCCTTCCACGTCCGGGTCGAGCCGTTCGGCATCGTTGAGCAGCGGCTCGGCGTTGCGGTCCTCCCGCAAGGCGAGATAGGCGCTGCCGAGCACGAGGCGGATCTGCGATTCGACCTTCGCCGGCCGGTCGCCCGGCTTGATCTGGCGCAAAAGCTCGGAGAACCTGCCGCCGATCAGCATGGCCTGCCCAAGCCGCGGCATGACCTGGTCGTTCGTCGCCCCCTTTTCGCCCGCAAGGCGCGCCTCGGCCTCGGCCGACGGCGGGTCGTAGAGCTTGAGGTAGAGGTCGGCGAGCTGCAGATGGAGCTGCGCGTTGCCGGCATCGAGCCGGGCCGCGTTGCGCAGCTCGATCGCGGCGCCCGGCAGGTCGCCCTGCGCCAGGAGCTTCTGGGCGGCATCGATGTAGTCGCGCGCGCTCTTGCCGGTCGCGAGCACGACCAGCCAGACCGCCAGCGCCAAGGCGGCGGCGCCGCCGAGCCAGCGGAACGTTTTTCTTGGCAATGCCATCAAGACCTTGCGAACGCAGCGCGTTTACTTGGCGACATCATAGGCGAGAGGCCGGCGCGGCGGCAACTTGCCAAGTCCGGGCCGCTCGTGTATCTCGTGCCGCTCCCGGGCATCGCCCCTTGGCGGCCGTCTCACCGGTTAAGCTGCCGTAGCTCAGTGGTAGAGCACCCCCTTGGTAAGGGGGAGGTCGTAAGTTCAATCCTTACCGGCAGCACCATCATTTCAACGACTTAGATCGTGAGCGCCTTACAGCACTGCCTTACACCTGTAAGGCGCCTCGGCGTATGAGGATTTTGAACGCGACGCCCGACCGATGCGCTGCTTGATTTCTCTCGTCGTTTGTTTTCTCTGCCTCGCCAGTCGCGTCGCTGCGGACGAGTCTTTACCACCTTGCAAAGGCAGTCCGCTGATCGTCGGCAAATGCTTCACTGTGCATGGACGGCTGTCGGAAGCGAACGGCGCGATCACCGTCCGCATCTGGCCTGTCGGAACGCATCGGTTGCTGGGTGTTTTTGACGGCGACGGCAAAATGCATTCGGAAGACGGGCCCACCCTGGGCGCGTCGATAGCCAAGCTTCTTTACTCGGGGAAACCACAGAACGTCGACGTTTTCGGAGATTATGAAGTGTGTCCGCTTACCAAGCTGCAGCCGGAGCACATGCAGTTCGTTTGCATCGAGAAGGCATCCAACCTAATGGCGCGAAGCCCGCCGCTAAAAGGATCGAGCGGCATGGACCAGTCCAAGTTCTGATCGCGGACCCGGCACGAAGCGCCGCTCAGAGAAAGACAGAAAGTCGGGCCTTCCCGACAGGGGATTTTTGTCCTATATATCCCATATGCGGGGGGTGGAATTCATTCGACGCGTGCGGGCGCTCGGGAGGAGGACCGGCACGCCTGTACGATTTGAAAAACGGCACGGCAAAGGCAGCCACGGTACGCTCTACTACGGAAGCTTCAAGACCACGGTGAAGGACCGCAAAAAGGAGATCGGCGCGGGCCTTCTCGCGGCGATGATCGAGCAGCTTGGATTGAACAAGGACGATCTTCGTTAGGAGTTGCAATGCAAGCGACAGTTTTTGCCTATCCGGCGACGCTGACCCGCGATTCTGACGGGCGCGTTCTGGTACGCTTTCGGGACTTGCCCGAAGCGCTCACTGACGGGGCGACGGAGGAGGAGGCCCTTCGCGAAGGAGCCGACGCACTCTCGGAGGCTCTGATGTCTCGGATTGCCGACGGGGAAGATATTCCCGATCCGTCGCCCGTTGGACGCAACCAATATCAAATCGCTCCGGACGCGACCGTTGCGCTCAAGGTCGCACTGCACCGCACTATGAAGGATAAGAATGCCACAGCGGCCGATCTGTCGCGCCTATTGGAGATCGACCACAAGGAGGCTCGGCGCCTCCTCGACCCACGGCAAACGAGTAAGGTGCCGCGCCTAGCGGAAGCATTGCGAGCGCTCGGCTATAGTGTCACAACTGCCATCTACGATGCGGGAAAGCGAGAGCGAATCCTCTCGCAGCCTGCGGCGCCAAAGAGAACTGCGATGCCGCTGCGCAAGGGCGTGAAAATAACTGCCGGATAACGGGATAGCGAGGACACGCTGGATAGCGCCTTACAGTTGGAATCAGCGCTACTTGAAAGTGCCTTACACGTGCAAGGCAATCATGTCGAAAACAGCGGCTTCCCGCGGTCTCACGCGGAAGCGACGCGGCTATAACCCATTGATGCGGAAGGTATCCACTGTCTTGGTAAGGGGGAGGTCGTAAGTTCAATCCTTACCGGCAGCACCAGCCTGTTTCACGAGCTTGTGGCGGCCCGGTCTTCCGGACGTTCGCGCGCCACACCGGGTCGCGGCCGAAAGGGAAGCGAGATGGTTAGGCGCTTCGATCATGCGACGTTCGTCGTCAGCGATGTGGGCCGGGCGACGTCGTTCTTTGCGCTTCCTCGCGGGGCAGGACGGGATCGTCGTCGAGCTGTCGGAATGGCGCCGCCGCGGATGAACCGGATGGCCGCGACGCGCCATTGCCCCAAGCCGTGCAGGACTTGACCGTGGCGGCGAGGCGGCGGTGACGACGCGCCTTCTCGGCGAGCCGGTGAAGCGGCTCGAGGATCCGCGGCTCCTCCGGGGCGACGCGCTCTTCATCGATGACGTCGCGCTTCCGGGCCTTCTGCACGCCGCGTTCCTGCGCAGTCCGCACGCGCATGCGCGCATCGTCGGACTGGACGTGTCCGCCGCGCGCCGGCGCGAAGGCGTCGTCGCTGTGTTCGGCGCAGGCGATCTCGGCGACTTCTGGACGCCGGCGCCGCTGATCGTTCCGCCGCCGCCGATCGCCGGGATCGTCTTCAACGAGCGCACGCAACCACCATTGGCCAAGGACGTGGTGCGCCACGTCGGCGAGCCCGTCGCGATGGTACTCGCGGAAAACCGCTATATCGCCGAGGACGCACTCCGGGACATCGACGTCGCCTATGACGCGCTGCCGGCGGCGGTCGCCCTCGAAGACGCGGCGACGGACGCCTCGGCGCGGGTTCACGCGGAGATTGCCGCAAATGTCGCGGCCCGGGTGCGCCAGACCAAGGGCGACTATGCCGCCGCGGCCGCGCGCGCGGACCGCACGATCCGGCGACGCATCGTCTACGACCACGGCATTGCTTCGCCGATCGAAACGCGCGGCGTGGTGGCGCAATGGGATGCCAAATCGCGCCGCCTCACGGTGTGGGACACGACGCAGGCGCCGATCCCGATCCGCAACGGGCTCGCGGCGATGCTGGGCCTCGGCGAGAGCCAGGTCCGCGTCATCGCGCCGGCGATCGGCGGTGGCTTCGGCCCCAAGGTGATGATGTTCTATCCCGAGGAACGGCTGGTCCCCTGGGCCGCGATGCGCTTGCGGCGACCGGTCAAATGGATCGAGGACCGCACCGAGCATTTCAGCGCGACCTCGCACGAGCGGCGCCAGATTCACGACGCCGAGCTCGCGATCGCGGCGGACGGGCGCATCATCGGCGTGCGGGACGAGTTTCTGCACGACACGGGAGCCTACAATCCCTACGGGCTGACCGTGCCGTTGAACAGCCAATGCACGCTGCTCGGTCCCTACGTCATTCCGCACTACGACAGCACGTTCACTGCGGTCTTCACCAACACGCCGATCGTGACCCCGTATCGCGGCGCCGGACGCCAGCACGGAGTCTTCGTGATCGAGCGTCTGCTCGACATCGCGGCCCGCGATCTGGGCCTCGACCCCCGCGAGATTCGCCGCCGGAACCTGATCGCCGCCGATGCCTTTCCCTACCGCAACGAGATCATCTATCAGGATTTCGCGCCGCTCGAATACGACAGCGGCAATTATGCCGCGCTCCTCGAGCGGGCTTCGGAGCTGATCGGCTACGAGCGGTTTCGCGAGATCGAACAGCCGCGGCAGCGCGCGGCAGGTAAGTGCGTCGGGCTCGGTCTCGTCTGCTATGTCGAAGGCACGGGGATCGGCCCGTACGAGGGCGCCCGAGTCCGTGTCGAGCCGAGCGGGAAGGCCTCCGTAACGACCGGCATCGGCTCGCAAGGTCAGGGCCAGGCGACCACCCTCGCGCAGATTGCCGCAGACCAGCTCGGCATCGACCCCGCCGCGATCGATGTGGTCACGGGAGACACCGACCAGTTCGGCTGGGGCGCCGGCACCTTCGCAAGCCGCGGCGCCGTGGTGGCGGGAAGCGCGGTCAACGAGGCGGCGCTCGCGGTTCGGAGGAAGATCCTCCGCATGGCCGCGGCCGAATTCGAGTGCGCGGAGGACGATCTCGCCATCGCCGATGGCCAGGTCGCCATCAAGGGCATTCCCGGCCGCGCGATCGGCCTTGGCGAGCTCGCGCGGCGCGCCAACCCGCTGCGCGGTGCGGTGGCGCCGGACGTCGAGCCCGGGCTCGAGGCGACCCGGTATTTCGGGCCGCGGCGCGGCGCGACGGCAAGCGGCGTGCACGCCGCCATCGTCGAGGTCGACCCCGAGACCTTGGCGGTGCGGATTGCCACATACGTCGTCGTCCACGATTGCGGCACGATTATCAACCCGCGCATCGTCGCCGGACAGATCCAAGGCGGCGTGGCCCAGGGGATCGGCAATGCGCTGCTCGAGGAGATCAAGTTCGATGCAGGCGGGCAGCTGCTCACGGCGACGCTCGCCGACTACCTGCTTCCAACCGCGCTCGATGTTCCGCCGGTGCTGATCGCGCACGAAGCCACGCCCTCGCCCCTCAACACGCTTGGACTGAAGGGCGTGGGCGAGGCGGGAGCGATCCCCGGAGGCGCCCTCCTGGCCCAGGCGATCGAGGACGCGCTCGGGCTATCGCGCGACGGCCGGGAGATCCTTGAGGTGCCGATCGTTCCGACGCGCCTCTGGGATCTGGTGCGCCGCACGGAGCAGCCGTGACCGCCGCGGCAACGGTGTCTCTCAGTCGGCCGCGTGCTCCTCGAGCGAGGCACGCGGCTTGGCGGGGTGGTGGCCGGTGACGTCGGCGCCGGCGGTCGGCGCGAGCTGGCGGAAGAACAGGATCGAGGTCGTGGCCAATAGGGTGACGATGATCAGCGCCGCCTGGAAGTCCGGCGTCGCGAGCTGGCTGTCGCCGCCGTCGCGCCAGAGGTGCGCGCCGTGCAGCACGATCGCGGCGAACGCGATGCCCATGCCGTTGGTGAGCTGCTGCATCATGCTCGACAGGCTGGTCGCGGCGCTCATCTGCGCCGCCGGCACATCGGCATAGGCGAGGGAGTTGAGCGCCGTGAACTGCAGCGAGCGGAAGAATCCGCCGATCAGCAGCACCGTGAACATCACGAGCGCCGGCGTCGACGGCCGGAACAGCGCGCAGAGCCCGATGAAGCCGGCCGCGATCAGCGCATTGACGATGAACACCGTGCGATAGCCGAAGCGGCGCAGGATCGGCCCCGTCGACATCTTGTTGAACAGGCTGCCGATGCCGCTCGCGAAGGTGATGATGCCCGAGCCGAACGCGGACATGCCGAACCCCACCTGCAGCATCAGCGGCATCACGAACGGCATCGCGCCCGCGGTCATGCGGAAGACGCTGCCGCCGGAGACGCTCACCGAGAAGGTGGGGATCCGCAGCAGCGTCAGGTCGATTAGCGGCTGCTGATGGCGCTGCGCGTGCAGCACGGCGAAAAGCCCGAGCGCCGCGCCGACGGCCAGCAGCACGCCGATCGCGCGCGCGCCCGCGGTCGGATGCGCGAGCAGCTCGAACCCGTACATCAGGCACGAGAGCGAAGCGCCGGTCAGGACGAAGCCCATCCAGTCGAGCGGCGGCGGCGCCTCGGCCTTCGTGTCCTCGATCAGCAGGGTGACCAGCACGATGCCGAGCACGCCGATCGGGAGGTTGATGAAGAACACCCAGCGCCACGACAGATAGGTGATGATGAGCCCGCCCACCGGCGGCCCCAGGATCGGCCCGAGGATCGCCGGCGTGGTGAGATAGGAGATCGCACGCACGAGCTCGCTGCGGTCGATGCTGCGCAGGAGCACGAGCCGCCCGACCGGCACCATCATCGCGCCGCCGATCCCCTGCAGCACGCGCGCGGCGGTCAGCTCCAGCAGCGTGTCGCACAGGCCGCAGAGCATCGAGGCGATCGTGAACACGCCGATCGCGGCGCGGAAGACGCTGGCCGCGCCGTAGCGATCGGCGATCCAGCCGCTGATCGGGATGAACACCGCGAGGCTCAGCATGTAGGCGGTGACGGCGAGGCTCAAGCGCACCGGGCTTTCGCCGAACGAATCGGCGATGCTCGGCAGCGCCGTGTTGATGATCGTCGTGTCGAGATTCTGCATGAAGAGCGCGCAGGCGACGATCAGCGGAACGACCATCGAATTGGGCCGCAGCCGTTTGAGCAATGAATTCGCCACGCCCCGTGCCAGTCCGCGCAAGCTCGACGGCGCGGCCATCCGCGCCCGCCGCTAATATCGGCCCCGGCTCCGGAGAAATCCAGACCAGCCGGTCGCTCGCATCGCGACGACAAAACAAAGGCCCCGCCGAAGCGGGGCCTTTGCGATCAGGCTAGTGCGGTGCGGGCTAGCGATTGCTGCCGCCGCTGTGGGTCGAACTCGCGTTGGGCGTGCTGCCGCTCTTCGAGCCGAGCGAGCTGTCGGGCAGGCTCGATCCCGAGTTCGGCGGGCAATCCATCGCGCTCGTACCGTTGTGCACGGCGGTGCCGGACTTGTTTTGCGCGAGCGTGCTCGAGCTCGAGCCGGTCGTCGCGCTTCCGGACTTCTCGGCCGCGGACGGGGGGCAGTCGCGGTCCGAACGCATTCCGCCGCTCGTCGCGCTGCTGCCCGTGCCGCTGTGAATGCCCGGCGAAGACCCCATCGATCCGCTGCCGGTCGTGCTGGACTGGGCGAGGGCCGCGCCGGCCGTCAGCGCGATGACCGAGGCGGCGGTAAGAAGAAGACGTGTCATCCTGTGCTCCGTGTCTGATTCGACAGGCCGCGTCCCCTGGGACGCTCATCTGCAAACCCTGCCTGCCGACGCGCGTTCCGGATGAACGTTCCGAGCGCATCCGCTGGACGCGCGACAGCCACCCCGCGAGAGCCGAGCGGCCCCCCGCCAAAGTTCCGTAGGGAAAGAAAAAAGGGCCGCGCAAAGCGCGGCCCGAGTTCAGGGAGGAAAAGCCCGAAGGACTTGCGATGCGTGGCAAGGCCACGAACCGCAGGGTCCTTATACGCGGCAAATTCTCAAGAAAAAGTTAATTTGCGCGGCGGCGGGCAGCGATCCCGCAAATTCACGCCTTGGGCGGCGGGGCGAAGAAGTCGTTCACCGACTGCAGCAGCCCGGCGGCGAGCTTGCGCTGATAGGCCGGGAGCTGCAGCATCGCCTCCTCCTCGCGATTCGACAGGCAGCCGATCTCGACCAGCGCCGAGGGCACGTCGGGCGCCTTCAGCACCACGAAGCCGGCGGAACGGTGGCTGTTGTGCAGGAGCCGCACGCGGCGACCCAGCTCGTTCACGAGGTCGCGCGCCAGGCGAATCGACTGATTGTTGGTCTCGCGGCGCGCCAGGTCGAAGAGGATGTGGCTCACCTCCGGCGCATGGCGCGACAGGTCGATGCCCGCGACCAGGTCCGCCTTGTTCTCGCGCGCGGCGAGCGCCGCCGCTTCGCGGTCGGACGCCTGCTCGGAAAGCGTGAAGACCGAGGCGCCGCGCATCTTCGCGTCGGGCAGCGCATCGGCATGGATCGACAGCAGCAGGTCGGCATTGGCGCCGCGGGCCCGCGCCACCCGCTCCTCGAGCGGCACGAACTCGTCCTCGTCGCGCGTGAGCTTGACCCGGTAGCGGCCGGTGGCCTCGAGCCCGCGCGCGAGTTCGCGCGCCATCTGCAAGGTGATCTCTTTCTCGTAGGTGCCGCTGAGCCCGATGCAGCCGGGATCGATTCCGCCATGACCCGGGTCGAGCACCACCAGGCGCGGCGCGCGCGGCGACTGCCGGGTTACGGCCAGTGCCCCGGATGACACGCCAAGACCCGCCCCGGCAGCGGCGGCGCCCAGCAAACGCATGAACCAGCGGCGGTCGAGACTGAAGTTTTCCACACCCTGCTCCAACCTGTAGTGGCTAGGTTCGAGTCGATCGCTATAGGTGGAAATAGCAGGGTGACATCATAAGTGATAGTTGAGAAAAAATCCATATCTATCTGCGATTCAATAAAGAATCGCGTTTACCATTGCTTAACGAATAGCGTCACGCGGTGATGTCGACGACGATTCGGCCGCGCACGCCGCCGCCGAGGATTTGCCCGGCGAGGTCCGGCAGGTCATCGAGGCGGACGATCGTCGTCATCGCCTCGAGCGCCTCCGCCGCAAGGTCGCGGGCAAGCCGCGCCCAGGCCTCCCGCCGCCGCTCGATCGGACACATCACCGAATCGATCCCCAGCAGGTTCACGCCGCGCAGCAGGAAGGGGACCACGCTCGCCGGCAGGTCGTTGCCGCCGGCGAGGCCGCACGCGGCGACGCTCGCGCCATAGCGGAGCTGCGTCAGAATGTTGGCCAAGGTGGTGCTGCCGACCGCATCGACCGCCCCCGCCCAGCGCTCGGTCTGCAGCGGCCGCTCCGGCGGCTTCGCCAATTCGGCCCGGTCGAGGAACGCGGCGGCGCCCAATCGTGTGAGATAGTCGTGCGTCTCCGCCCGCCCCGTCGAGGCGACGACGCGGTGGCCGAGATGCGCCAGCAGCGCGATGGCGACGCTGCCGACCCCTCCCGCCGCCCCCGTGACCAGCACATCTCCGGCGCCGGGCTTCAGCCCATGCCGCTCGAGCGCCAGCACCGCGAGCATGGCGGTGAAGCCCGCGGTGCCGATCGCCATCGCCTGCTTGAGGCTCATCCCGTCGGGGAGCCGCACCAGCTCCTTGGCGTTGACCCGTGCCTTCTCGGCATAGCCGCCCCAGCGCACCTCGCCGACCCGCCAGCCCGTGAGGATCACCGCATCGCCGGGCTTGAACTCGGGCGAGTCCGAGCGCTCCACCGTTCCGGCGAAATCGATCCCGGGCACATGCGGATAACTGCGGACGAGCCGGCCGATCCCCTTGAGGACCATGCCGTCCTTGTAGTTGAGGGTTGAATACCGGACCGCCACCGTGACATCCCCGGCCGGCAGCTTGCCTTCGTCGAGGCGGGCGATGCGCGCCTTGACCTTGCCCTGCTCCTCCTCGAGGAGAAGCGCCCTGAACTCGCTCATGCCGACCTCCGCGCTCAGCGCAGTCGTTCGAGGATGCTCACGTAGTTCGCGACCGCGGCGCCGCCCATGTTGAAGACGGCCGCCAACGTCGCATCCTTCACCTGAATGCCGCCGGCGGTGCCGGTTAGCTGCATCGCCTGCAGCGCGTGCATGGAGACGCCGGTCGCACCGATCGGGTGGCCCTTGGATTTGAGCCCGCCCGACGGGTTCACCGGCAGCCGGCCCGTCTTCTCGGTCCAGCCCTCCTCGATCGCGCGCGCACCCTGCCCGATCGGCGTCAGGCCCATCGCCTCGTAGATGATGAGCTCGGCGATGGTGAAGCAGTCATGCACCTCGGCGCAGGAGAGGTCGTCGAGCCCGATCCGGGCGCTTGCCAGCGCCCGCTTCCAGGCAAGCGCGGGCCCGTCATAGGCGACGATGTCGCGCTTGCTCATCGGCAGGAAGTCGTTGACGTGCTCGGCGGCGCGGAACACCACCGCCTTCTGGCAGGCGAGCGCGGTCTCGACGTCCGTCAGAACCAGAGCCGCGGCGCCATCGGAGACGAGCGAGCAGTCGGTGCGGCGCAGCGGCCCCGCCACCAGCGGGTTCTTGTCCGAGACGGTGCGGCAGAACTCGTAGCCCAGATCCTTCTGCATCTGCGCCAGCGGATTGACCGCGCCGTTCTTGTGGTTCTTGGCGGCGATCCGGGCGAGCGCGTCGCTCTTGTCGCCATAGCGCTGGAAATAGGCCTGGGCAATGCGGCCGAACACGCCGGCGAAGCCGCCCTCGATGTCGCCCTCCTCGCGCAGATAGGCGGCGCGGATCAGGATGTCGCCGACCGCTGGGCCGGTGATCTCCGTCATCTTCTCCACCCCCACCACCAGCACCGTGCGGGCGCGCCGCGCGGCGATGGCATTGAGGCCCTGATGGATCGCGGCCGAGCCGGTGGCGCAGGCGTTCTCCACCCGCGTCGCCGGCTTGAAGCGCAGCGAAGGATCGAGCTGCAGCACCAGCGAGGAGGGAAACTCCTGCCGCGTGAAGCCGCCGTTGAAGGTTCCGAGGAAGATCTCGTCGATGTCCGCGGGCGCGATCCCGGCGTCGCGGATCGCCTCGCCGGCGACGCGCACGATCAGCGCCTCGATATCCTCGCCCTCGAGCTTGCCGAAGCGCGAATGGGCCCAGCCGACGATGCAGGCGGTCATGCGT
>Ga0335085_10016839_pt1 | contig 10545 bp, 9 predicted proteins | sample Lox_Sample_45_FD_206712 | JGI IMG/M metagenome (GOLD analysis project Ga0335085, IMG submission 206712) | Soil microbial communities from Loxahatchee National Wildlife Refuge, Florida, United States - Lox_Sample_4.5 | ecosystem: Environmental > Terrestrial > Soil > Wetlands | place: USA: Florida...
GCGACCGCGTCCTCTATCTGGAGCAGGGCCGCACGAAGGGGACGGGGGAGGCGCGCGAGATGCTGGCCGCCTACCGGCTCGACGTCGCCGCCGGAGAAGGCGAGCGGCTGAAGACGGAGCACGTGAAAGACCAGGACGAGCTGCGGGAAGCCGCGCCCGCCGCGCCCGAGGCCGAACGGCCCCGCCGGTGGGGCGACCGATCGGCCGTGATCACCGCCTGCCGCCTTCTCGACGCCTCCGGCGCCGAGCGCTACTCCTTCAGATCGGGAGAGAGCGTCACGGTCGAGATCGAGGCCTCCCCGTCGCGGCCTCTCACCGATTTCGTCTTCGGAATGGGCGTCTACACGCCCGAGGACGTCTGCGTCCATGGGTCGAACACGGAGACGGACGGCCTGAACGGGGAGCGATTCGACGCGCCGGGCACCGCCCGGCTGACGCTCCCGCGTTGCGACCTGGGGGCCGGCACCTACCTTCTCGACGTGGCCATCCATTCCCGCCGCGGGACCCCTTACGACTACTGGCGGGGCGCCTGCCGGTTCCATGTCGAGTCTCCGACCCGGGACGCCGGCCTCTGGCGGCCGGAACGGAACTGGGCTTTTTCCGGCGGGCTTCGGCTGTCACGTTCCTGAGCGCCTCGAGAGGAGCGCCTCTTCAATCCCCCTAGAATCCGCGCATGAACGAGCTGTCCGCCCGCGGGAACCGCGGGCTTCTCATTCTCCTCGCCCTGACGCTCCTCCTGACGGGCCTCCAGCTGGAGAAGACCCCCTTCTTCGAGCCGGACGAGGGGCGGTACGCGGAGATCCCGCGCGAGATGCTCGCAACCGGCGAGTTCATCACGCCGCACCTGAACGGTGGTCTCTACTTCGAGAAGCCGCCGCTCCTTTACTGGCTCGTCGCCGGCTCGATGGCGCTCTTCGGCGAGAACGAGTGGGCCGCCCGCCTGCCGGGGATGCTCGCGACCATCGGAATGGTCCTGATGGCGGCCGTCTTCGCCGGGCGGCGGTGGGGGACTCGGACGGGCCTACTGGCCGGGCTCGTGACGGGAAGCTCGGCCCTGGTGTTCGCGCTGGCCCGGATCACCCTCACGGACCCGTTGCTCTCATTCGTCCTGACGGGTGCCGTCTTTGCCTTTGCCGCCTTTGCGGAGGCGGAGCAGGAGGGAAACAGCCGCCGGGCCCGGCGCGCGCTCTATGGTCTCCACGTGGCCTGTGCGGCGGCCGTGCTGGCCAAGGGGCTGATCGGCGTCGTCCTCCCCGGCGGGGCGATCCTCGTCTTCCTGGCGCTCTCCGGGCGCTGGCGGCTCCTTCCGAAGCTCTTTGCGCCGGGGCCGCTCCTCGTCTTCCTGCTGATCGCCGTGCCGTGGCACGTCGAGATGGCGCGACGGAACCCCGGATTCCTCGACTTCTACTTCGGCGACCAGCACTTCCGCCGGTTCTTCACGAAGGCCCACCGGCGCCAGGGGTCTCTGTTCTACTTCGTGGGGGTTCTGATCGCGGGCTTTCTTCCCTGGACCGGCTTCTTCGGCCGCTTCCGCGAGACGTTCCCGGGAAAGCTCTCCGCCTTCCGCGACCGGGCGACGGAGAGCTTCCTCTGGATCTGGGCTCTTCTCGTCTTCCTCTTCTTCACGGTGTCGCAGTCCAAGCTGATCCCGTACGTGGAGCCGATCTGGGCTTCCCTGGGCGTGCTCCTCGCGGTCGGCATCGAGAAGGCGCGGCAGCGGGGGACCGACTTCAAGGCGGAGCGCCTCCTCACGGCTCTCCTCCTCGCGGCGCTCTTCCTGGCCGGGATCTACTTCGGGATCGGGAAAGGGCACCTCGCGGCGTGGGGGCAGGAACGGCTCGGCCTCGCCGTCCTCTCCGTTCTCCTCGCCGCCGTCGCGGCCTGCCTCGCGCCGCAGCTCCTCGCCCGCCTCCTGGGACGGTCGGCGGCGCCGTCGCGACTCGACCCGGTGCCGGGCATCGCGGTGCCCTGGCTCGCCTTCCTCTTCGGCCTGCTCCTGATCCTGCCGTCGGCCGCGCGGGCGATCACGCCGTGGCCGATCATCTCGACGCTTCTCCGCGAGCTGAAACCGGACGACCTCATCATCCAGAGGGGCCACTATCTGCAGGCGACACCCTTCTACACGAAGCGCTTCGTTCTGGTCACCGGCCTCGGCTGGCACGAGCTCAACTTCGGCAGCACGCGCCCGGGCACGGAGGGGCTTTTCCCGACGCAGGAGGAGTTCCTCAGGATGTGGGAGGGCCCGAAGCGGGTCTTCCTCATCATCCACGAGGACGACCTCAGGATGATGACGGACCCGAAGGCGGGCTTCCGTCCGGGGCGCGAGCTGGCGCGGATGAAGAACGGGAAGTTCTCCCTCCTCACGAACCGCTGAAGCGCCGCGAGGCTAGAATGCCTCCCGACGTGCCGGTGGAGCGATCGCATTCGGCCGCGGTGCCGCGGAAGGTCTCGGTGGTTGTGCCTGTCTACAACGAGGAGGCGAACCTGCCGGCGCTTCTGCCGCGTCTTCTCGCGGTGCTCCGCGGTCTCGGACGGGAGGCCGAGGCCGTCTTCGTGGACGACGGGTCCCGCGACCGGTCGCTCGATCTGCTGAAGGCCGCCGCCGCGGAGAACCCCGGCGCCGTGAAGGTCGTGGAGCTGGTCCGGAATGCCGGCCAGCACATGGCGATCATGGCGGCGTTCACGGCGACGGAGGGCGAATACGTCATCACCCTCGACGCCGACCTCCAGAACCCGCCCGAGGAGATCCCGAGGATCGTGGCCGAAATGGACGCGGGGCACGACGTCGTCGGGACGGTGCGCCAGAAACGGCACGACGCGCTCTTCCGACGAGTCGCTTCGCGCCTCGTGAACCGGACGACGGCCCTGATCACGGGCATGAAGCTCCACGACTACGGCTGCATGCTCCGCGGCTACCACCGCGACGTGGTCGACGTGATGCTGGCCACCGACGAGATCTCGACCTTCATCCCGGCGCTCGCGCAGCAGTACGCGCGCCGCCCCGTCGAGATCCCGGTCGCCCATGCCGAGCGGACGGCGGGGGAGTCGAGGTACTCGCTCTACCGGCTGCTCCGTCTCAACTTCGACCTGATGACCGGCTTTTCCCTGGTGCCGCTCCAGATCTTCGGCCTCCTCGGGTTCGCCACGGCGTTCTTCGGGGTCGCCCTCGGCATCTTCCTCCTGATCCGCCGGCTCATCGTCGGCGCCGAGGTGGAGGGAGTCTTCACGCTCTTCGCGCTCGCGTTCGTCGTCATGGGCGTTCTGATGGCGGGAATCGGCATCGTGGGCGAGTACGTCGGGCGGATCTACTACCAGGTCCGCGGGCGGCCCCGCTTCCTGATCCGGACCGTCTGGGGGGCCGGCGGCGCGCCGAAGGAAGCCCCGGCGCGCGAGCGTCGGCTCGCGGGAGCGCCGTGATGGCCGGGATCGTCGTCGCGGGTTACTCCGACGTCGGCTATCGCTGCACGAAGTGGCTTCTCGACGCCGGAGAAGCGGTGTCGCTGATCTATACGCACCCCGACAAGGAGGGCGAGGAGCGCTGGTGGGAGTCGATGGACGAGTTGGGGGCCGCGCGCGGCGTCCCGGTCCGCATCGTCGAGGACCTCGGCGACCCGACCGAGGCCGTGCGGCTCCGGGCGCTCGGCCCGGATTTCCTCTTCTCGTTCTACTTCCGGAAGATGATCCCGCCGGAGCTTCTCGCGATCCCGGCCCGGGGCGCCCTGAACATGCACGGGTCGCTCCTCCCGCACTTCCGCGGCCGGTCCCCCGTGAACTGGGCGATCCTGAAGGGGGCGGCCGTGACGGGCGCCTCGCTCCACTACATGGTCGGGAAACCCGACGCCGGCGACCTCGTCGATCAGGAGAAAGTCCCCATCGGGCCCGACGACGACGCGCTCACGGTGGCGCGCCGCGTCGGCGACGCCGCGGTGACCGTGCTCGCGCGCACCTGGCCGAAGCTGAAGGCGGGAACGGCGCCCCGCATTGCGCTGGACCTCGCGAAGGGAAGCTACTTCGGCGGGCGGAAGCCCGAAGACGGAAGAATCGACTGGGACCGGCCGGCCCGGGAGATCCACGACCTCGTCCGGGCCGTGGCGAAGCCCTGGCCCGGCGCCTTCACGGACCTCTTCGGCCCGAAGGTCACGGTCTGGAGAACACGCCTGTCGCCCTACGGCGGGCACGACACCTTCCCGGGAAAGATCGAAACGACGGAGACCTCCGTCCTCGTCTACGCCGGGGACGACCGTCCCGTCGAGATCCTCCTCGCCCGGCCCGAGGGGGGACGAGACCTCGACGCGGCGGCGTTCTGCGACTGGCTGCACTCGCGGAGCTGACATGCGCGTCCTGATCCTCGGTGTCAACGGCTTCATCGGCAACGCGCTGACACGGCGCATTCTGACGACGACCGGCTGGGAGGTCTTCGGCCTCGACATGGGGAGCGACCGGATCGCCGAGTTCCTCGGCGAGCCGCGATTCCGCTTCCTGGAGGGGGACATCGCCATCAACCGCGAGTGGATCGAGTACCACGTCAAGAAGGCCGACGTCGTCCTCCCGCTCGTCGCCATCGCGACGCCTTCCGCGTACGTGAAGGCACCGCTCTCCGTCTTCGAGCTCGACTTCGAGGAGAACCTCCGGATCGTCAAGATGGCGGGAAAGTACGGCACCCGCCTCGTCTTCCCGTCCACTTCGGAGGTTTACGGGATGTGCCCGGAAAAGGAGTTCGACGAGGACACCTCGCCGCTGGTCTACGGGCCGATCCGGAAGGAACGATGGATCTACTCCGCCTCCAAGCAGCTCCTCGACCGCGTCATCTGGGCGATGGGGCACGCGCAGGGGCTGAAGTTCACGCTCTTCAGGCCCTTCAACTGGTACGGCCCCCACCTCGACGACGTCGACGCGCCGAAGGAGGGCTCGAGCCGCGTCCTGACCCAGTTCCTCCACAACATCCTCTACGGCAAGCCGGTCCGGCTCGTGGACGGGGGCCGGCAGCGGCGCTGCTTCACCTTCGTCGAGGACGGCATCGACGGCCTGATGAAGATTCTCGTGAACGAAGGCGGAAAGGCCGACGGAGAGATCTTCAACATCGGAAACCCCGCCGCCGACCTCTCCATCCAGGAGCTGGCGCACCTCCTCGTCGGGGCGGTGGCCCGCTACCCGAAATTCGCCCCGCTCGCGAAGAAGGCCAGGATCGTCACCGTGTCGGCGGTGGACTATTACGGCGAGAACTACCAGGACATCACGACCCGCGTCCCCTCGATCCGGAAGGCCGAACGCCTCCTCGGCTGGAGGCCGACGACCGACTTTCCGACCGGCCTGAAGAAGACCCTGGATTTCTACCTCAAGAGCCGGAAGCCGCCCGAGGTGTGAGCGCCTTCCTCGTTCTCAAGGTCGACGTCGACACCTACCACGGGACGCTCGAGGGGGTGCCGCGGCTCCTGGACCTCTTCGCGAAGCTGGATGTGAAGGCGACGTTTCTCTTCTCGCTCGGGCCCGACAATACCGGGAAGGCCATCAGGCGGATCTTCCGGAAGGGCTTCGTCACGAAGGTCCTCTCGGCGAGTCCGGCGGCGTCGTACGGGATCCGGACGATGCTCTACGGAACGGTCCTTCCGGCCCCGGAGATCGGGACGAGGCGGGAGGCGATCCGGAGGATGCGCGAGGTGGCGGCTGCGGAGCATGAGGTCGGCATTCACGCCTGGGACCACGTCGCGTGGCACGACCGGCTTCCGTCGATGTCGCGCGAGGAGGTCACGACGACGTTCGGCCGCGCCGCCGCGCGCTTCGCGGAGATCTTCGGCGAGCGCGCCCGCGTCGCCGGGGCTCCGGGCTGGACGGCGAACGCCCTCTCCGTCGAGGCGTACGAGGCCGAAGGGATCGAGGTCTCGTCCGACACGCGCGGGGGGGAGCCGTTCTTCCCGGAGAGGAGCGACGGAAGAGCCTCGACGGTCCTCGAGATCCCCTCGACGCTTCCGACGCTCGACGAGCTGCTCGCGCTCCCTGGGGCGGGCGCCGGCTCGCGGACGGAGCAGGCCTGCGAATCCCTTCGGGCGAGGGTCAGGGAGAAAGACCGTTCGGGTGTCGGCTCTTCGAGGAACGTCACCGAGGTTCACTCCATTCACACAGAGATCGAAGGAGGGCCGGCGTTCTCCGCGTCGTTCGCCCGGCTGCTCGCCGGGTGGAGGAGCGACGGAGTCCGCTTTCTCACTCTCGAAGAACAGGGCAGAACCTCGCGTTCTGCCGGGGCGCCACCGGTCAGAAAGCTGACGTTCACGAGGTTGCCGGGGCGCGCCACGCCCGTGGCGACGGGAGGAGAGACAGCGTGAAGAGACGGATTTCGGGACTCGCGGCGGCGCTTCTTCTCGGGGCGCTCGCCTCGCCCGCCGCGGCCGCGGCGGCCCGGAGGACTCTGGGCGTCGACCCGAAGGAACCGCGGCGGATCGTGCTCTGGGAGGAAGGCGTCGGGCTCTTCGCCTCCGCCGACGCCGGCGAGACGTGGTCGAAGCTCTCTCCGACCCCCCGGACCGTCGCCCGGGTGGCCCTTGGCGACGGCGGGGCGATCTATCTCGCCACGGACGATGGCCTCCTCGTGAGCCTCGACGGAGGCCGGGTCTTCGGGCGCCCCGAAGGAACGCTCCCGGCGGGACGGTACGTGGACGTCGCACTTGGGGGACAGGCCGTCTTCGCGATCTCGGAGAACGGCGTCGTCCGAAGCGTCGACGGCGGGCGGACCTTCCGCAGCGCGGGAGTCCCCGGCCGCGCCTTCCATCTCTACCGGATCCGGACGAGCCCGCGCTTCCCGAACCAGGTCGCCCTCGTCTCGGCGTCGCTCATCCACCGGAGCGACGACGGCGGTGAGACGTGGCGGCGGATCGCCGCCGGACCCGATTTCGACTACGGCAGCGTGGCGTGGGGGGTGGGCGACCCCCCCGCGATCCTCGTCGGCAACCGGAAAGGCGTTCACAAGAGCACCGACGGCGGCGCGACCTGGAAGGCCTTCTCGAACGCCCCCTCCTTCCTCCGCGGCCTCTGGGCCCCCGACCCGGCCACCGACAAGTACATCCTCGCGTCGACCCAGCCCCAGCCGGGCGACGAGTCGTGGGAGGGCCGGGCGCCGGAGAAGGCGTTCTACCGGACGATCGACGGCGGCCGGAGCTGGTCCACGAACCTCTCGCCGGACGGCGGCGTCGTTCTGGAGGTCGTGTTCGCTCCGGGGAGGACCGAGGCGCTCTATGTGACGACTGACCGCGGCGGCGTCTTCCGGTCGGGCAACAGGGGAGACAGCTGGCGGGAGATCGCCCCTCCGGCGAAGTCGCCCTGATGCGGGGAGGAGAGGCATGAAGAGCCTTCAGGAACGCCTCGCGCCGGCGAACCGCTGCTTCGGCTGCGGTCCGGCCAACGACCAGGGGCTCCGGATCCGGATCTTCGAGGAAGGGGACGAGGTCGTCTGCACCTGGACTCCCGAGCCGCACCACCTCGCCTTCGAGGGAATCCTGAACGGAGGTATCTGCGGCACGCTCCTCGACTGCCACAGCAACTGGGCGGCCGCGGTCCATCTCATGAAGGCCTCGGGCTCCGACCGGCTCCCCTGCACCGTCACGGCCGACTTTCACGTGACGCTGAAGCGGCCGACGCCGCTCGGCGTCCCGCTCCACCTCCGGGCGCGTGTGGCGGAAGCGGGCGCGGACCGCGCCGTCGTCGACGCGTCGATCGAGGCGAACGGCCGGGTGACGGCCACCTGCCGCGGGACGTTCGTGGCGGTGAAGGAGGGTCACCCCGCCTTCCACCGGTGGTAGGGCGCCGGAAACCCGTTCTCCCATGAAGAGCCTCACGACGTGCGCCTTTACGAGGCTCTTCTTTTTCCTTGTCGCCACCATCCTCCTTTTCTCCGACAAGGGACAGGTCTCCGGCGACGGCCGCGTCCGGTTCGACGCTCTGGCAACCCTCGTCGACGACGGGCGTCTGACGGCCGATCGTTTCTCTCTCCTTCAGCCGATCGCGGCCGTCCCTCTCTACCTGGCGGGCGCCGGCATCTACGCCGCGGCCCAGACCGAGCTGCGTGTTCGGGAGCCTGACCGCTTCACACAGGAGCGGCGGAACGCCGCGGCGAAGTTCGTCGGGCGGTTCGGGAAGATCGTGGCCCTCGGAATCTGCGGTCTCGTCTTCGCCGTCTTACGTCGCTTCTACGGTTTCGGGGCGGCGGGGGCCGCGGCCGGCGTCCTTGTCGTTCTCTTCGGGAGCTTCCTCATTCCGCATGTCCGCGACTTCTACGGCGAGCCGCTCTGGACGCTGTTCGCGCTCTCGTCCCTCGCGTCTCTCGCGGCAGCTTCCGGCGTCGCGTGGCATGCGGTGCCGCCGCCGCGAAAGGCGGCCCTGGCGGCCACCCTCGCTTTGTCGGTACCGCTCAACCCGCTTCTTGTGCCCGTCCTTGCGAGCGTGGCGGCGATCGATGCGGCCGGTGCCGCCGCCGGCGAACGCCTCCGTCGATTTCTCTTCTCGGCGGTCGCGCTGCTCGGTGGCGTGGCTCTCGCCCTCGTCGAGAACTTTCTTCGCCGGGGGGCTCCCCTCGATTTCGGGTATGGCAGCGCGGGTTTTACGGGCGCATTTCTTGAGGGGATCGCCGGGCAGCTCGTATCTCCCACCCGCGGACTCGTCTTTTTCGCTCCCGCGGCCCTGCTTCTGCCGATCCTCGCCAGTCGTCTGGATCCCCTGGGTCCGGAGCGGTCGTTCTTCCGCCTTGGGACGTTCTTTTCCCTGTTCCTCCTGCTCGGGTACGCGAAGTGGGTCGCCTGGCACGGAGCGTATTACTGGGGCCCGCGCTTTCTGCTACCGGTGTCGGTGCTTTCGGCCATCGCGCTGGCCGTCCTTCTCCGGGAGTCCTGGACGAGGCGGAGCGCGGGCGGGCTTGCCGTGGGGGGGCTGCTCCTCCTGCTCTCGTTTCTTGTCCACAAGGCCGGAGCGGCCATCGGCATGAGGGATCTCAAGGCCTGTCTCGTCGTCGATCCCTCGTTCGAGACCTGCTTCTGGCGGTGGCAGCTGCTCCCGTTCGGCCCGTTTCTCTCCGGGAGCGATCTCGGCGAGATGCTGCTTCACCGATCCACGGCCGTCGAGGTCGGTGCCGCGCTCCTCTTCGGCGGGCTGCTCCTCGCCCGGCCTCGCGCCTCCGGGCAGCTCCGGTGAGAAGCTGCGACGTGCCGCGAGTCCGTTACGCCACGGCCTCTTCCGGGAAGGCCACCAGATCGAAGTGCCGCCACGCCGTCATCCGGCGCTCCGACAGCTCCTCCCCCCGGAAGACGGCCGGGCTTTCCCACTTGAAGACCCGGTAGCCGGCCCGCCGCAGATCCCGGTAGAAGCCGGCCCGCTCGGCCTCGGGCAGGTGGCGGTAGACCTCGCATTTCAGGACCGGACGCTGCGACGTCAGGAGAGGCGCGAGAGACGCCACGACCTTCCGGTCGTACCCTTCGGTGTCGGTCTTCACGAACCGGAGGCGGCGCAGTTCGTCGGGATAGTCGCGCTCCATCAGCCGGACGAGGTTTCGCCCCTCGACCGCCAGCTTGATGAAGTGGTGGTGCCGGAGGGCACTGATCCCCTCGTGCAGCCCCCCGTTGCAGAAGCCGGCGTCCGAGTATTCGAACGTGAACGTCCCGTCCTCGGGCGTCACGGCGACCGGGAGAGGAACGATCCGCGTCCGGTCCCGGTTGAGCTCGGAGTTCGCGAGGAGGACCTTGAAGGCGTAGGGGTTCGGCTCGAAGGCGAGGACCGTACCGCTCGCGCCGACGGCGAGCGCGATCGGGAGCGTGGAGTCTCCCGTGTGGGCGCCGATGTCGATCGCGACGTCCCCCTCGCGGAGGAAGCCGCGCAGCGCGTCGACCTCCTCCTGTTCGAATTCCTTCGGGTCCTCGTTCGGGTGCCGCCATCGGGCGAACCGGAGGACGCCTTCCTTCGGGAGCGTCACCGAGTCGATCTCGAACGGGTACTCCCGCGGGCGGGGCCTGAAGCCGAGAGCGTAGAGGAGTTCCTTCGGCTTCATCTGTCGGTTCCCGCGCGCGGAGTCTAGCGGACGCTTCGAGCCCGCCGTCAGCGTCCCAGCTCGACGACCACCTGCGACGTTCCGGCGGGAACGGGAACGCCGACGAGGTGAAGATTCGCGACGACCGGCGCGACCGGCCGCTGGTTGACCGTGGCCTTCACGCGCGGCGTGTAGGTCCGGTCGACGTGAAGGACGGCGGGGGTCGCGCCCGACGTCTCGAGAACCAGGAGGTCGGGCGACTCCGCCACGACGCGGGCGCGCGCCGACGGGTCATCCCGGTCGGCGACGAGGGCCGCGGCGCCGCGCCCGGCGACGACGACGCTCGTGGCCGGGTCGAAGGCCGCGCTCTCGAAGAGGAGGACCGTCCGGGTGATGGAGTCGGAGGCGAGGACCCTCGGGCAGCGCCGCAGGCCGGGGAGAGGATCGGTGAGGCGGAAGAGGGTGGCCGGGATGCCCGCCTCGCCGTCGACGAAGACCGGGGCGAGCCCCGGCGTGCCCGGCGGAACGTCACTGGCGATGAC
>Ga0335085_10016840_pt1 | contig 10545 bp, 11 predicted proteins | sample Lox_Sample_45_FD_206712 | JGI IMG/M metagenome (GOLD analysis project Ga0335085, IMG submission 206712) | Soil microbial communities from Loxahatchee National Wildlife Refuge, Florida, United States - Lox_Sample_4.5 | ecosystem: Environmental > Terrestrial > Soil > Wetlands | place: USA...
CGCAGCTTCTCGCCTTGATTGCGATCAAAGACGCGCAACGGAATCTGGAAGACGATGCCAAGCGTATTGTCGGGACCGTTGCGTTTGTACTCTGGGCCGACGCTGACATCGGCGGCTCCATTCGCGCGCGCTAGTGCGAGATCGGCTTCGCCTTTCTGCACGTTCTGTCGGGCGGCCAAATAGTCTGGACGATGCTGCAGGGCGGCTTGCTGCAATTCCGCCAAGGACTCTTGCACCGGGGGAGGGCCGAGTTGTCCCGTGACGTTGAGCTTCGCCGCGTCTGCTATCCCCAGCAGCGCCGCGAGTTGCGACCGCGCCTGCAACATCGACGTCCGAGCGGTGAGTACATCGCTCTGGAAGCTTGCTTCTTCAATCTTAATCCGGTCGAAATCCGTCTGACTGATATCGCCGGCAGTCAGACGAACCTGGTTTGCTTCGATCACCTGGCCGTAGCCATGCAGGTTATCTTCGGCCAGTTTCAGTGTCTCGTTGCTCAGCAGGTAATTCACGAACGCGAGCTTTACCTGCAAGTCGAGCTGGCGTTCGACATCGGTCAATGTCGAATTGGCGACGGCCGTCGTCAGTCGCGCGTCGGCAATTCGCGCCTGCCGCTTGCCGCCGCGCTCGATCAGGAAGGCGACGTTCTGCGTGAACTCCTGCGTGTTGACCGGGTCGAACTTCGACGGGTTGAAGACGTTGAAGTCCTCGTTGGAGGACGTGAACACCGGGTTCGGTCGCAACGCCGCCGTAACTTCTCCGGCCTGCACGGCGGAGGTATGAGCCCGCACAGACCGCAATGCGGGATTCTCCGCGCGGGCGATGGCCAGCGCTTCCGATAAGGTGATCGGATGATTCGGTGGATCGGTCGCCCACGCGCTTGCCGAAGCAAACAGCGCGATGAGCAGCGCCAATGAACGCTTCATCATGACTCTCGTGTTGCCCTTCAGGGCACCGTCAAAAGTTGGGGATTTTCCGCCGCACGCGGCGGTGCTGTTTACGCGGGAGTCAGCGAGGGAGGAGGACGTGTGAACCAGGCAAACTGGCTGCCGTCGAGAGGAGATGGAACAAAGTGTTCGCAACAGGTGACGCCAGTAGCGCGCCGAGGTAAGGCGATAGAGATCAGCAGCCACGCGGCGAGCACGTGGACGAATGCCACCAGCTGTTGGATGTGAATCGCTGCAACCCGGCGCTTGCCGCTCTCTTCAGCAGTGAAGAGTTCGGCGTGCAGGTCGTCCGTCATGGAGATCACGGGAAACAGCAGGATCATGATGCAGACCACTGCGGTGACCAGGACCCACAGGTTGGCAGCCTCGGGATCCTTGCGGGCACGGCGAAGTAACCCGATCGAACAAACGACGGTCACCAATAGCCATGCCAGATTGAGGAGTAGTTCCATGCGGAATAGTCAGAGTATAGCAACGAAACTGCTGCATCGTCACCGAGCCCGCCACCAAGGAACCTATTTCGCCCGCAGTAGAAGCACCGGGACGCTGAGGTTGTGCTGGACGCGACTGGCGGTGGTGCCGAGGAAAAGGTCGGCGAGGAAGCGGTGTCCGTGGGTACTCATGGCGACGAGGTCGCAGGATTTTTCGCCTGCGCACTTCACGATCTCTTTGACCGGGTCGCCGAACGCGAGTTGGCTCTCGACGTCGATGCCCGCCGACTCGAACTCGTGGCGAATTTTGTCAAGATAGGCGGTGTCTTCGGTGATCTCGGGGCTGACGGCGTCGGAGCCGTAGGTGCGCGCGGCCCATCCATCGGCGACGTGCAGCAGGACGACGTGGCTCTGCGCGAACTGCGCGAGGCGTTTGATGTGCTCGATGATGGCGCGATCGGTCGGTCGGCCGTCGAGGGTGACGAGGATGGTCTGGTAGATGCCGGTCCGGGTTGGAATTGGCGTAGTCATCGTCCGACGATCACCCGCCATGCCGCGTGGACGGAATCGGGCAGCCCGTAGAGGTCCATGACGGTGATGAGGATAGCACTGGTCCAACCGGCTATCAGCAGAAACCAGCCGTTGCGCCACTGGCCCATGCGTTTTCGGGAACTGGTGAAATGCAGCAGCGGGAACATGGCGAACGGCAACTGCATCGCGAGCACGACCTGGCTGAGCACGAGCAGGTCGGTGACGCTTGAATCGCCGCGCAGGCCGATGACGATGACCGCGGGCAGGATCGCCATGCTGCGCGTGATGAGGCGGCGCACCCACGGCTGGATGCGCCAGTGCATGAAGCCTTCCATGACGACCTGTCCGGCGAGCGTGCCTGTGATGGTGCTGCTCTGTCCGCTCGCGAGCAGGGCGATAGCGAACAGTGTGCTCGCGAGCGTGGTGCCGAGCAACGGAGCGAGCGTGAGATAGGCGACGCGGATCCAGTCGCTGTCGGGGGTGAAGTGGACGATCTCGCCTCCGGGGACAGTGACGCTTTGCTTGCCGTAGAAGACCATTGCGGCGAGCACGAGAATGGCGGCGTTGACGAAGAACGCAATCGTTAAGGCGACGGTGGAGTCGATGGTGTTGAAGAGCACCGCGCTGCGGATGGAGGGCTCGTCCTGCTGCAGCTTGCGGCTCTGCACCAGCGCCGAGTGCAGATAAAGGTTGTGGGGCATCACCGTGGCTCCAATGATGCCGATGGCGATGAACAGCATCCCGGCCTCGCGGAAATGCGGCGACAGGAAGGCGTGCCCCATCTCGAGGAAGCTGGGGCGCGTCTCGGGGAGAACGAAGAGCTCTACGAAGTAGCAGACACCGATGGTGCCGATCAGGACGAGGACGATGGACTCGATGGCCCGCATGCCGAAGCTCTGAAGCGCGAGCAGCAGCAGGACATCGACGCCGGTGATGACGACCGCCCAGAGCAGCGGGATGTGGAACAGCAGGTTGAGCGCGACGGCGCTGCCAAGCACCTCCGCGAGATCGCAGGCGGCGATGGCGGATTCGCTGAAGACCCAGTTTGGCCAGCGCGTCCACTTGGGATACCAGTCGCGGCAGCATTGTGCGAGGTCCTTGCCGGTGACCACGCCGAGGCGAGCAGAGATGACCTGCATGAAGATCGCCATCAGGCTGGCGATGCCGACGATTGCGAGCAGCTGGTATTTGAATTGCGCGCCGGCCTGCAGATCGGTGCCCCAGTTGCCGGGATCCATGTAGCCGACGCTGACTAAGATCGCTGGACCGACGAACGCGCGCCACTTCTCCCAGAATCCGGCGTCGTGGTGAGGGACAGCGACGGAGCCGTGGACGTCCTGCAGCGAGTGGTGAGGCTCGGCGGGGAGATCGACTCCGGCAATGTCGTGGGCGCGTTTCATGTTCACGAGCAGCTGCGGATCGCGAGTGGCCGGCTCGCGCCACGGCTACCTGAAAAGATTACACCGGCAGTCCGGTGAGTTCACGGGCAAGTTGGGGAACGGATTTTTCTTCTGGCTCAACTTTCTCATGCTGATTTGTCTCCCGGCACGGACAGATCGGGAGCCGATCGACCAGTTGCACCGGGAAACGCGAGAAAGGAGAGATTGGCCCTGCTCCCGGTAAACCGCCGGATAGCATCTCGAATCCAAGGAAAAGAGTGAGAGAGGTCAAAAGCATGCGTAAATTCTTGGTTGTCCTTTTGTTGGCGGGTCTTTCGAGCTTTGCCTGGGCGGCGCAGACGAAGACCGATGCGGAAGAGCGCCTGCAAGATGCGGCGAACACTCTTCGTTCGATCGAAAACGCTCCGGATAACGGCATTCCCAATGAGGTCTTTAAGGGGGCGAAGTGTGTTGCAGTCGTGCCCAGCATGATCAAGGGCGGATTCATTCTCGGCGGGCGGCATGGGCGCGGAGTCGCTACCTGCAGACTGCCCGACGGCAAATGGAGCGCGCCGGAATTTTTCACTGTGAGTGGCGGCAGCTGGGGTGCGCAGATCGGTGTCGAGGACATTCAGTTGGTCATGATGATCATGAATGAAGAGGGCATGCGCCACCTGATCGCCGACAAATTCAAGGTTGGCGGGGACGTATCGGCTGCCGCTGGCCCGGTCGGGCGACAGGCTTCGGCCAGCACCGGCTGGAAGCTGGACTCGCAAATCCTGACTTACTCGAGGGCAAAGGGTCTCTTTGCCGGAGCCGACCTGGGCGGCACGGAAGTCGAGAAGGACGGCGACTCGACTACCGCTTACTACGGGAAGGATCTAAGCACCAAATCTATCCTTGACGGGCATGTGCCGGTTCCGGCTTCGGCCCACGTGTTCCTTGCAGCGGTGCGCCGCGACAAGGCGACGGCGAACGGCGCGGAGAGCGCTTCTACCCATCATCATCACAACAGCAGCCAGCAGCAATAAGTTTAGCCACTCCGGAAATAGGGCGGGTCGAAGGATCCGCCCTTTCTTCTTTTCTGCAGCTCTGTCCGCCAGGACCCTTAGACTTACCATTCCGCGAAGAATTGCCTTCGTGGAATTGCCGCCACGCTCTTCCGTTTGACATCCGTGACTCTGCCCACCTACCCTTGATCGCTTGAGCCAAGCATGAGAGTCCTGGTCATCGGCAGCGGCGGCCGTGAACACGCCATCGTCTGGAAGCTGAAGCAATCGCCCAACGTGAACGAGGTTTTCTGCGTTCCCGGTAACGCCGGCATTTGCGACGAGGCGGAGTGCGTCTTCGCCGACCTGAAGAGCGTCGATTCGCTGGTGCAGGTCGCAGGCAAGCTGCACCCGGACATGACTGTGGTCGGTCCCGAACTGCCCTTATCGCTCGGCGTAGTCGACGAGTTCCAGCGGCGCGGCATGCGCATCTTTGGTCCGACGGCGGCGGCAGCGCGGCTCGAGTCGAGCAAGATCTTCTCCAAGGAATTCATGCAGCGCCATCACATTCCGACGGCGCACTATGCTATCTGCACCAGTATCGAAGAGCTAAAAGATGCGTTGCCGCATTTCAGTACGCCTATTGTCGTAAAAGCAGATGGGCTTGCGGCAGGAAAAGGCGTCATCATCGCCAAGAGCCGTGAGGATGCCGGCATCGCGGCGCTCGAGATGCTGAGTGGCAAATCTCTCGGTGAGGCCGGCAAGCGCGTGGTGCTGGAAGAACATCTCGAAGGAGAAGAAATCTCGTTCCTCACGATCTGCGATGGCGAAAGGGCCATCCCGCTGGTTGCAGCGCAGGATCACAAGCGCATCGGCGACGGTGATACCGGACCGAATACCGGCGGCATGGGCGCGTATTCGAGTCCAAAGGTGCTTGATGCCAACATGAGCGACTGGATCCTGACGCACATCGCCCGGCCCGTTGTGCAGGCAATGAGGACGGAGGGCTCGGAATATCGTGGCGTGCTTTACTGCGGTCTGATGATGACGGCCAAAGGCCCCATGGTGCTTGAGTTCAATTGTCGCTTCGGGGATCCGGAGACCCAGCCGATCCTGATGCGCCTGGAGAGTGATCTGCTCGGCGCGTTCATCGCGTCGGCGGAAGGGCGCCTCAGCGAAGGCGACCTGAAGTGGTCGAATGACTCCACGGCTTGCGTGGTGATGGCGTCGAAGGGCTATCCCGACACCCCGGAGTTGGGAAAGCCGATCCACGGATTGAAGGACGCCGCAGCCGTTCTGGGAGTAAAGGTCTTCCACGCCGGCACGCGCAAGATGGGCGATGAATATGTCACCAATGGCGGCCGCGTTCTCGGGGTCACCGCAAAAGCAACAGACCTGAAAACAGCGGTGGCACGCGCCTACGAAGCGGTCGGCAAGATCAGCTTCGAAGGCATGCAGTTCCGCCGGGACATCGCCAAGCGCGGGCTGAAGTAATGGCCGTCGGAATCAGCTTCGAAGAACTGTTGCGTTACGAAGAAGAACAGACAGAGCTCTGGCACAACTTCTTTCGCAAACGCTCGCACCTGCTGAAGCTCGAGGCCTCCGCAACCGATGATCTTGGCGGCCTTTTGCTGCACATCTTCACCGCCGAGTACCGCAGCGCGGAACGTCTGCTCGGCGAACCGATGACGCCCAACTCCGAGTTCAAGCACGGCGATGTAGACGCTCTGTTCGCAATTGCCGGTGACGCTCATCGCAAGCTGCGCGAATACCTGTCCCGGGCAACTGAAGCCTCCATAGCCGCACCACGAACGTTCCCGAGCCACACGCTTGGCGAATTCACGGCTACTCCCCGGAAGCTGCTCACCCATGCGTTAGTCCACAGTTTCCGTCACTGGGCACAGGTAGCGCGCATTCTGCGCGAAAACGGGCAACGGGCAGACTTCAGCCACGACGTCATTTTTTCAAAAGCAATTACTTGATTGAGGTGTTGTTCAGGCAGTCGCCAGCGCGTTCACGCGCGCCAGGAAGTATTCCATCGGCTCGCCCTTCCAAAGCATGCGGTCACACGGGAGTGCCGGAATGGCTTTGCTGCAGTCCGCTAGACAGGCCACCAGCGCGTTCGGGTTAAGCCTCTGGATACGGGTGGCCAGCACTTCCAGACCGGGGGTATCGACACACAACAGCACGACGTCATAGGAATGCGTGCGCGACATCGCCAGCGCCATCTCTGAACCACTGGCAAAGTCCACCTCGTAGCCGTTGCGGCGCAAGAATTCCGAACGATACCCGGCATCCGGAAGCGTGCTCGCAACCATTAGAAGTCGCTTGCGAGCAGACAGGGAACTCAATTCATAAGGTTTTCGGGTCATTGAAAACTCCTGGGCCAGTCAGGAGACTACGAGCAGTGAGCGATGGGGGGTATCGCAAACTTTTGCACAGTATATCCATGTTTTTTCCCAAAGCAAGCAGATTCGTCCGATTTTCCCCAACAATTTACAATGCGCTGGAATGCTTGGTTTCATGACAGGAATCGGAACTGCCTTGGTAGTCGCTGGCTACAACAGCATGGCTCCGCGTTCCCAGTTATATGGCCGGACATTCACCCGGAACCCTCGTCAGGCGCGGGAGATAGCCCTCACCTACGACGATGGCCCCAACGATCCACATACCTTTCACCTGCTGGACGTGCTTGATAAAAAAGGAGTTAAGGCCACTTTCTTCATGATCGGCAAGTACGTTGACCAGCGTCCGGATATCGTCCGGGCTGTTTGCGACGCCGGACATGCCATCGGCAACCACACCTACACCCATCCCAACCTGATCTTCCGCTCGAAATGGCAGCTGCGGGATGAAATATCGCGTTGCGACCGCGCTTTACACGACGCGGTCGGCGATCGCCGGACCAGGCTCTTCCGGCCTCCGTTCGGCGGTCGGCGGCCGGCCACCCTACGCACCGTCCGCCAGATGGGGTTTATACCCATCATGTGGAACGTCACCGGATTTGATTGGAGTGCAGAGTCTGCCGACGCCATCGAGCGCAAAGTCACCCGCCGAGTCCGCGGCGGAGATGTCGTGCTCCTCCATGATGGCGGGCATCTCTCTTTCGGCACGGACCGATCATTCACGGTTGCGGCAACGGAACGTCTGCTGGAGCGATATCAGGATCAGGAGTACGTCTTTCAGACCATTCCGGCATTAATGGCGGAAGCAGAGTAGGTGCTTTTCGATGCGGGCGCGACCGCCGTCTGGCCTCTATGCGCTCCTCCTGAAGCGCACCGCGCAGCGGTGTCGTCTGGACGATCGCGCGCAAGGCTTGCAGTCGCACCCGCAAACTGGCCAGGGCCGCCGGACCGTGCAAGGCAAGTCTCCCCCAGACTTGGGTTGCACCAGCTCCGGTGGAACTGGTTACCGCGATTGCCGTCAGCGGCCGTTGGCTGGCTTGAGCCCGTGAGGGTTTCCATCGTCGCTCAATCGGCGATCGTTATGAACGCCGGCGCAGCCGCTGACGACAAGCTTGTTAGCCCGGCACCGTCAGCACCGGGCATTGTGCCCGGCTCACCACGGTGTGCCCAATCGTCCACGGCAGGTGCGCGGAGGCCCGGGCACCGAATCCGTGTGATTTGTGCACCCCCATCACAATCAGGTCTGTCTTCCGCTTGTGTGCCGCACGCAGAATCTCGTCGATCGGGAAGCCGCTCACAATCTCGACTTCCGGTATAACCGAGAGGCCTGGATGCGCGGTGACCATCTCCTCCAGCCGCCGCTTCGCCTCGCTAACCAGCTGCTCGTGCATGTACAAAGCGGTGACCGAGCTTTCCTCCACGACGTGCAATAACGTCAGCCGGGCACGACTTTCCTCGGCGAAGCCGATCGCATAGGGCAGCGCATCCATTGAACCGTGCGAGAAGTCGGTGGCGAACAGCACCGACTCGAATCGGCCATGAGTGAGCAAGTACGGCGGTTCCCACGGAGAAATGGTCATAACGGCACATTTACTCGTACGGAAGATTTCTTCCGCGACCGAACCGAGCAACAGCTTCGTGAACCCGCTGCGCCCGTGTGTGCCGACGACGACCAGGGAAATCTTACGCTCCTCGATCAGTTGGGAAAGAACGTCTTCCAGAATGCCGTGCTCGACTAGCATCTGGTGCTGGATTCCGGCGAGTATTTCGACCGTCTCTTCGCTCGCCATTTGCGACTGCGCCTGCTGGCGTACGTCGTCGAGCTCCCAACTCGGCGGTTCAAGAGCGTTCTCGATGAACGGCTGTGGCGCGATCACGTGCAGTACCAGCACATCCGAACCATGTAGTCTCGCGATGGCGGCGGCCTGCTTCAGCGCGTGCTGCGAGCACTCCGAAAAATCGGTAGCCACAAGAATGTGCTTAAGTGGGAATTTGGCGGTAGAGGAGAGGGATACGGGTTGCACTGCGGCCATCGCACACCTCCTACGAGGGCCCCGCTTCGGCTCCGGTATAACTCCGGAGGAATCGGGTTTCAGTGATAGCAATCACCCGGGCCTGTGTTGAACTGACGCAGCCTGGCGCTCAGAACGCCTTCCGCCAGGCCAGCAACAGCGAACAGGCGATCAGCGCTCCGATCGCTCCGCCGCACCAGAAGTTCTGCCAGCGCGTGTTGGTTGTGCGCATCACGCGGCGGTCGTTCGAAAGGATCAGGATGAACAGCAGAATCGGGATCGCCAACACGCCCGCGAGGATCTGCGACAGGTACGCCGCGCGCACGGGGGTGATCGGCAGAAGATTCAGCAAGCTGCCCACAAACACGGTTACCGAGATCACCACGTAGAAGCTCTTCGCCTCCCACGGATGCTCGCTTAGCCCCGAGCGCCAGCCCAATGCCTCCGAGAAGCAGTAGGACATGGAAGCCACCAGCACGGGAAGCGCCACCAGTCCGGCACCAATGATGCCAATCGCGAACATGTACGGACCGCCATTGCCGACGACCCGCCGCAGCGACTCTGTCGCGCCCAGCAACGTCATGTTACTCGCGTGCTCGACGTGCAGTACCGACGCCGTCGCCACGATGATGCAGTACGCCAGCACGCAGGTAACGATGCGTCCGGTGTAGGAGTGCGTCGAGGGCAGGAATAGCTTGCGCTCCGCGCGCTCGCGGCGCGTGCTCGTCTTCCACACCAGCACGTACGGCGTGAGCAGTGACCCGAACAACGCGACCGCCGCTCCCGCATACGCTGGATTGTGTGGGACTCGCGGCACTGCCGTGCTTAGCAGCAGCCATCCCGCCGAAGGCGCCACTCTTACCGCTGCCGCCACATATGTAAATAACGGCACCGTTAGCCACAGGAAGATGCGCGTGAAGAACCGGTAATCGTGAAGAATGAGAATGTACCAAACCGAGAACGCCACCAGGACAACGAAGTCCAGGCGTCGCTGGCCGAGCAGGATGCTCATTCCCGCCGACACCGCCATCAGGTCGGCGATAATCATCGCCAGGTTGATCAACAGCACCACGCCCACGCACCCAAGTGCCAACACGCGGCCATAGTTTTCGCGGATGAGATCAACCAAGCCTTTGTGTGTCTGCATCCCCAGCCGGTTCGATACGGCCGACACGGCGATCAGAAACGGCACACACAGAATCACGACCCACAGCAGCGAATACGCGTATGCCGCGCCTGCAACTACCGCGGTGAGCACCAGCGCGGGATCGACATCAGCTGACCCGGTAGCAAGACTGAAGAGAATTCGCCGAAGCGATCGCCGAACGGGGCTGGCTTCCGTCGGTTGGCCCTTCCAGGGAAGTACTTTTCCACGATCGGCGAGAGTGCCCCTACGGGATTTTGGGAAGCCCACGATTCAGGTCCCGCTCGATTTTTCTTTCATGCCACAGCCGAATCGGACGCGCATAGGTGATGATCCCGAACGCGGCGATGGCCGCCAGCAGCAGTCCGCTGCTGATCCAGACCAGTGCTTCCGAAGCCTGCGTCTGCGCCATGCGCGCGATGATCTCAGCATTGCTTGGGGTAAGCAGCAGCGCCAAGGCGAGAATCAACATCCCCAGTCCGGCCAGTAGACCGGTGATGTTCTTCGCCCATTTTCCGCGCTCGTGGTAATCGACAAACAGCCCGTAGCCGTAGACGATCAGCCCAACGATGACGAAGAAATTGGCGCCCGCCGCAATGGCAAAGCGATAGTCCATCCCGCTGAGTTGGACGCCCATTCCGAGCAGCAGGTTGGAAGGATTAAGTAGCTGAAGCTAGATCTCTCCGGTGCCATCTGGCGGAGGATCAGAG
>Ga0335085_10016841_pt1 | contig 10545 bp, 5 predicted proteins | sample Lox_Sample_45_FD_206712 | JGI IMG/M metagenome (GOLD analysis project Ga0335085, IMG submission 206712) | Soil microbial communities from Loxahatchee National Wildlife Refuge, Florida, United States - Lox_Sample_4.5 | ecosystem: Environmental > Terrestrial > Soil > Wetlands | place: USA: Florida...
GAACGCATTTCGATGCGCCGATCCACTGGATTTCGGGACGGCATCTGCCCGACAACAGTACCGATACGATCCCGGCGAACAGTTTTATTGCACCGGCCTGCGTGATCGACTGTTCACGCCAAGCCGCAACCGACGCGGACTTTTTGTTGTCCGTCGATGTGCTGCGCCAGTGGGAGCGCCGACACGGCCGCATTCCGCCGGGAGCGTGGATTCTGATGCGGACCGATTGGTCGAAGCGCGCCGATCCCGTCGCCTATCAAAATCTCGACGAAACCGGGCAGCACACCCCGGGCCCCGATACGGGGGCGGTGAAGTTCCTGGTCGACGAGCGCCAAGTCCTCGGCTTCGGCTCGGAAGCAATCGGCACCGACGCGGGCCAGGCTATTCACCTCAAGCCGCCCTATCCGTGTCACTACTACATGCACGGCGCGGGCAGGTTCGGCCTGCAATGCCTGACCAATCTCGACCTGCTGCCGCCGACCGGTGCGGTCGTCATCGCCGCGCCGCTCAAGATCAAGGATGGCAGCGGCAGCCCGTTGCGCGTCCTCGCGCTGGTGCCTGTCGCGTCCGGGACGTCGGCACGAAGTGCTCTTAGCAGCGCCAAGACGAAGCGCGCCAAGAAAAGGAAAAGCGCCGGGAAGAAGCGATGAACGCCGCCGACATTCTGGCCGCATTTCCTCCCGGCGAACGCACGCTGCCCGCGATTCTGCAACGCCAGGCCCGCCGGTACGGCAGCCGTCCGCTGGTCGTTGCGCAGCAGGCAACCATCACCTTCGAGGAAGCACCGCGCCTTGCCGCGCGCTTTGCCGGAACGCTCGCCGCGGCCGGCATTCGCCCGGGCGATCGCGTCGCCTTGATGTGCTCCAATCGTGTCGAGTTCATCGAATGCTTTTCCGGCTGCGCCTGGCTCGGCGCCGTTGCGGTGCCCATCAATATCGCTTCGCGCGGCCCGCAGCTTCAGCACATCCTTGGCAATTCCGGCACACGACTATTGATCATCGAAACGCAACTCCTTGATGCGCTCGATCATGTCGAGATGAATGGCCTCGCGCTGGAGCGGATTTGGCTGATCGGGGACGAAGCTGCGGCGCCGTTTGACCGTATCGCCGTCAGCCCGATGCCGGCGCGCGCGCAGGCCATCGAAGCTGGCGCGACCGATCCCGCACAATTGCTGGCAATCCTTTACACCTCCGGAACCACCGGACCGTCGAAGGGCGTGTGCTGTCCGCAGGCGCAATATTTCTGGTGGGGCGTCAACGGCATTCGTTACCTGGAGATTCGCGAGGGCGACGTGCTGTGCACCACGCTGCCATTGTTCCACTCCAACGCACTGGGCACGTTTTATAAAGCCGTATTGTCGGGGTCGACGCTTGTCGCCGAGCCGCGCTTTTCTGCGTCGCGGTTCTGGCAAAGCCTTGTCGACCATCGTGCGACTGCGGCCTATGTGCTCGGCGCCATGGTGCCGATCCTTCTCTCACGAGCGCCGACGCCGCAGGAACGAAGCCATACCGTGCGCTGCGGGCTCGGACCCGGCGTGCCGGCCAATCTCCATGTAGCGTTCGAGCAGCGCTCCGGCATCAGATTGATCGACGGCTACGGCTCGACCGAAACCAATTTCGTCATCGGCAGCACGACGGCGGAGCAGCATCCGGGGAGCATGGGCAAGGTGGGCGACGGCTATCACGCGCGCGTACTCGACCGCAGCGGCGACGAAGCAGAGGCCGGCAGGGCCGGCGAGCTCATCTTGCGGTCCGACGACCCGCTCGCCTTCGCCAGCGGCTATTTCGCCATGCCGGACAAGACCGCCGAGGCCTTTCGTGACGGCTGGTTTCACACCGGCGACCGCGTGGTGCGCGAGGCCGACGGCGCCTTCCGCTTCATCGACCGCCTGAAGGACGCCATCCGCCGGCGTGGCGAAAACATCTCCTCGTTCGAGGTTGAACAGGTGTTGTTGAGCAATCCCGCGGTCGCCTCCGCAGCGGTTTTTGCGGTCCCGTCTGAGCTCGCCGAAGACGAGGTCATGGCCGCCATCGTGCGGCGGCCGGGTAGCGCGATTACCGAAGACGCCCTGTGCGGGTATTGCGCGCCGCGCCTCGCCCACTTTGCCGTGCCGCGCTTTATCGAATTCGTCGATGCGCTGCCGATGACCGAAAACGGCAAAGTGCAAAAGTACCGGCTGCGCGATCGCGGCGTCACGTCGGGCACCTGGGATCGCGAAACCGCCGGAACGCCGATGCGGAAAGAGCAAGGCCCGGCATGACGCCGGAAGAATTGAGGCTATAATTGCGCGACCTTCTTCCGCCGGGCACAGGGGAGTACACCATGGCATTCGATCTGCCACGAAGGAGCGTGTTGCAGTTTATCGCAGGTGCGGCCGCAAGCATCTCTGCGCCCTTCCCACGCGCTATTGCCGCCGGCAACGACGCCGCGACCGTCGGCTGGCCTAACGACGTGCCCTCTTGGGATCCGAACCAACGCTTCACCCCTGATGCCCAGCCGATCTTCAAAGCCGTCTTCGATCAACCGCTTGATCAGGATCCGCAGCTCAAACTCATTCCTCACCTGATCAAGACCTGGAGTCTCGCGCCGGACGGGTTGAGCATGGCAGTCGAGCTGCGCGACGATGTGACGTTCCACAACGGCGACAAGATGACGACCGCGGATTTCCGCTACACGTTTTTCGAGCGCATCAAATCCGGGGCCAAGCTCGACATCGCCAACTCCATGAAGAAAGTCCAGGACATCGTCATCGAGTCCCCGACCAAGGCGACGATGAAATTCGATTCGCCTGCTCCGACCATGCCGCAATGGATGGCATTTCTTGGCAGCTATGTTGTTCCTAAGAATTACATCGAGAGCGGCGGCCTCGACAATTTTCTGCACAAGCCGGTGGGCACCGGGCCCTACAAGCTTGCCGAATACGAGCTGAACTCGCGCATCGTACTCGAGCGTTATGACGGTTACTGGGGCCCGAAATCGAAGATCGCGCGCGTGACCATTCAGATCGTCAAGGATCCCTCCGCCCGGGTGGCAGCGATCCAGTCGGGCCAGGTGGATTGCACGATCAACGTCCCGGTCCGCGAAGTGCAGCGCTTCGCGCAAGATCCGGCCTTCGCCGCCGAGATCAATCCAATCACCCGCGTGATTCTACTCAACGTGCGCGCCGATCTTGCATTCGCCGACAAGAATGTGCGGCTGGCCGCGCATCACGCCATCGACAAGGCTGCATTGTCGAAGGCCTTCTACGGTGGTGCCGCGGTGCCGCTGTCGGTGCTGGCGACGCCCGGTACCCCCGGCTACATCGACGATTTCACTTTCAAATACGACCCGGCACTGGCGAAGCAACTTTTGGCGCAGTCTGGTTTTTCCACCAGTAATCCGGTGAAGATCGGATTTGCCGCGACCAACGGTCAGTTCCCGAGCGACTACGACATCGCCCGCGCCATCGTCGCAATGTGGAAGAATGTCGGCATCGATGCGGATTTGCAGGTTATCGAGTATGCAAAATATTTCGAGCTCAATCGCGGGGGCAAATTGCCTGAGGCAACGCTCTATAGCTGGGACAATGCCACCGGCGATCCCGAGATTTTCAGCGGCTATCAGCTTAACCCGAAAATGCCGTTCTCGCCGTGGAAGGACGAGGACATCGGCAACCGGGTGCTCGGTTTGTTCGGCGTCGCCGATTATGACAAGCGTATTGCCGGATACCGCGACCTGGAGCGCTACGCCGTCGAAAACGGTGCAACCATGCCGCTGCTGCAAAGCGTCGTGACGGTCGTGCGCAAGAAGACGCTCTCTTACACAAAATACGGCAATGGCTGGTTGTTGCCGCAAACCTTGCAGTGGAGCTGAAGTCTTGGGGCGCCGATGCTGGTTTTAGGCCAAGCATGAGCTTGTCCAGGAATCGAACGTCCACTTTTCGGGATTTTGCTGCAAGCACGGCCGAATGATCGCAACGGTCACCAAGCTGATCGCACGCCGGCTGCTCGCGGCAATCCCGATCCTGCTGATCGTCTCGGCGCTGTTGTTCTGCGTGTTGCGGGCGCTTCCGGTCGATCCTGCCGCGATGTCGCTGCCGCCAAACGCGACCATTGATGAAATCGAAGCCAAGCGCCGCGACATGGGGCTCGATCGGCCGCTGCCGGAACAATACGCGATCTGGCTCCGCGGCGCTCTGCACGGCGACTTCGGGCAGTCGATTCAATTTCGGCGCCAATCCGGATCGCTGGTCGCGGCGACACTGCCGGCAACAATCGAGCTCGCCCTTGCCGCGATGGTGCTCGCCGGCCTTCTGGGATTCGGCGGCGGCCTTCTTCTGTTCCGCCTGCGCGGCACGATCCTCGAGCCGGTGGCCGATCTCGCCTCGATCCTGCTGCTGTCGATTCCTGAATTCCTGTGGGCCCTGATCCTGTTGTTTGTCTTCGGGGTGGCGCTGCGCGCGCTGCCGTTTACCGGCGAGGTCGCGCCCGGCCTGCCGTTGCCGCATATCACCGGCTTCCTGCTGATCGACTCTCTGCTGGTCGGGCGCTTCGACGTGTTCGTCAGCGCATGCCAGCACCTGATCCTGCCGGCCGTGGCGCTGGGATTGGCGTTTTCACCGACCATCATGAGGGTTTTGCGCTCAAGCCTGTTCGACGTTTATCACGAGGAGTACATCGCGCAGGCGCGGCTGCGCGGGTTGTCCGAACGGAAAATCCTTATCGGCCATGCGCTCAAGAACGCTGCGCTACCAACACTCACGCTGGCCGGCGTGCAATTCAGCATCCTATTCAGCGGCACCCTTCTGGTGGAGGTGATCTACTCCTATCCCGGCATGGGCAATTTAATGATCGATGCCGTCCGCAATGCCGATCTGCCGCTGATCCAGGCCATCGGGCTCACCTATTGCGTCGCCGTGCTGTTGATCAACTCCGTGGTCGACAGTTTCTATGTCGTGCTCAACCCGAAGCTGCGAGTGCGGTGATGGCCGGTCCGCTCGCCCGCTCGCTGTGCTCGCCGCGGGTCCTGATTGCGTTGGTCATGGTGCTCTGCATCGCTGGCTGCGCGATCTTTGCCGGCGCCCTCGCCCCGCATGATCCCGGGCAGCAGAACCTGCTCTCGATCCTCACCCCGCCGGCCTGGGACTCCGACGGCGATCGGGCCTACCTGATGGGAACCGACAGCCTCGGCCGCGATGTCTTGTCGCGGCTGATCTATGGCGCGCGAACGGCAATGCTGGTGGCGTTTTTTGCTTCCCTTGGCGCCATGATCATCGGCACGATCCTGGCCCATATTTCCGGCTATTTCGGCGGCGCCGTGGACTGGATCATCGGACGCCTGGTCGATGTGTGGATGTCGTTTCCGCCGGTGATCCTCTCGCTTGTCCTGATGGTCGGGCTCGGCGTCGGCCTTCGCAATGTCATCCTCGCCATCGTTCTCGTCGATTGGACGCGCTTTTGCCGCGTGTTGCGCAGCGAAGTGCTGATCGTGACGCGCAACGACTATGTCGCCGCGGCGCGGCTTCTGGGCTTCACCCACTGGCAAACTATCATCCGCGAAGTGCTGCCGGCGACCCTGCCGCTCTTGATCACGCTCGTCAGCCTGGAAATGGCGATCGCTGTCACGGTCGAGGCGATCCTGTCCTTTGTCGGGCTTAGTGTCGGCGCCGATCAGCCGGCCTGGGGGCAGATGATCGCGGATGCGCGCCAGTACGTCTATCAGTCGCCGTCAAATCTGCTGCTGCCGATCGCGGCGATATTCCTAACCGTAACCGCATTCAACCTCCTCGGCGATGGGCTGCGCCGCACGCTCGATGTACGGCTTGCGGAGACGGGGCGCTAGCATGCCGCCGGGGTTGCAGGTCAGAAATCTTACGGTCGACACGCATATCGACGGCGTGCGCGCTCCAGCGATCCGCGGGTTATCGTTTGACCTTCAGCCCGGGAAAATTCTCGGCTTGGTCGGCGAGTCCGGCGCGGGCAAATCCATGGTCGGGCGAGCCATCACCCAGCTTCTACCCCCGGGCTTTAAGATCGCGGCGGGAATGCTGACGTTTGAGGACGCCGACCTTGTTCAAATGCCGCCGCAGCAGCGGCGGGCGCTGCTCGGACGAGCAATCGCCTTCATCCCGCAAGCGCCCCTGACGGCGCTCAATCCCGTGCTGACAATCGGCGCACAATTCGACGAGCACCTTGCGCGCCTCGGCGGCGCCGGCGCGCGCGATCGCCGCCGCCACGCGATCGCGATGCTTGAAGCTGCACGGCTGCCGCAAGCGGGCGAACTTCTTCGGCGCTATCCGCACCAATTATCGGGAGGGATGTGCCAGCGTGTTCTCATTGCCATGGCATTTGCCAGCAATCCACGCCTGGTCATCGCCGATGAGCCGACCACGGCACTCGACGTCACCATGCACGCGCCGATTATCCGGCTGATTGCCGATATGCAGCGCTGGCACGGCACCGCCGTCGTTTTCATCACGCATGACCTGCGGCTGGCTGCGCAAATCTGCGACGACATTGTCGTCATGTATGCCGGGCGCGCCGTCGAAAGCGGGCCGGCACGGGCCGTCCTGTCAAACCCTGCCCACCCCTATACGCGTTGCCTGCAGCTTGCCAATCCGTCGATCCGCACCGACCGGCGCGCGCTCTACATCATGCCGGATCATATGCCGAGTTTGCGGCAGCTTGCCCGCATGTCTGGTTGCCACTTTGCGCCGCGTTGTCCGCTCGCGGCCGCGGATTGCCGGAGCGCAGACCCCCCGGAACTCGCCGTTGGCCTGGGACGCCGCGTTGCCTGCGTCCGGGCGGCGGCGACGCCCGGCATCGGCATGACGCAAGGCCGGACCGGCGCGACTGAAGCAGTCACAGGTCCCATTTTGGCAGTGGAAGGGCTGCAAAAACATTTTGTAGTCAGCGGCGGTCTATTCGGACGTGCGCGCACCGTCGCTGCGGTCAAAGCCGCCACTTTCAGCATCGCCGAAAACGAATTCGTCGCCCTGGTCGGCGAGAGCGGCAGCGGCAAGAGCACCGTCGCCAAGCTTCTCGCCGGCTTGGAGCAACCGGATGCCGGACGCATCCTGCTCAACGACGAGGACCTGACTTCGGCGCGAAACCACAAGCTCCGCGCCGAAAGCCTGCAGATGGTGTTTCAGGACCCGTATTCGGCCCTCAATCCACGGCGGCGCATCGCCAGCATCGTCACTCAGGCGATGGAAGCGGGCAGCCGCCACGCCAGTTGGGCCGCGCGCCTGGCGCGGACACGGAAGCTGCTTGCGGAGGTAGGCCTGCCGGCCGACATCGCGGCCCGATTACCCGGACAACTATCGGGCGGCCAGCGCCAGCGCATCAACATCGCGCGTGCGCTGTGCAATCTTCCGAGAATCCTGATCGCCGATGAAATCGTTTCGGGCCTCGACGTATCGATCCAGGCGCAGCTTCTCAATCTGCTGGCGCGGCTGCGCGCCGAGCTTGGCTTCGCCATGCTCTTCATCTCGCACGATCTGTCGGTCGTGCGGCACCTGTGCGATCGCGTCTTGGTAATGTACCGCGGCGAGATTGTCGAGCAAGGACCAATCGAGGCCGTTTTCGCCGATCCGCAGCATCCGCACACGCGGGCGCTGATCTCCTCGGTGCCGCCCGATGACCCTGACGCGGCGTGGCCCGCGCTCGCGACCGCTACGCCGCTGTAGCGGCGGCATCCTTGTTGCGCAACAACGCCAGCAACTCAGCCTCGCAGGCCTTTGCGGCTTCGGCATTGCGCAGCTTGATATGCCCGAAGCCGCGGATTTTCGCCGGCACCGAAGCGATCTCGACCGCCAGTGCATGGTTTCCGGGATTGAGCAGAGCCATGACTTCGCGAAGCGTCGCCTCGTATTCGACGATCAATCGCCGCTCCATGCGGCGCTCCCCGGAGTAACCGAAAACATCGAGAGGCGTCCCGCGCAACCGGCGCAGCGACGCCAGAATCTTGAACGCCCCAAGAATCCAGGGACCGAAAGCACGCTTGCGTGGCTCGCCCGTCTTTGGATCGCGCGGGGCGATGAACGGCGGCGCCAGGTGATATTCGAGGGTGTAATCGCCGTCGAACTGCCGCTCCAACTTCTTGCGGAACGCGCCATCGGTGTAAAGACGCGCCACCTCGTATTCGTCTTTGTAGGCCATCAGTGCGAAAAGGTTTCGTGCGACCGCGTCCGCCAAGCCCGAATAACCGCGCGCCCGGGTCGCTTCGGCGTCCTTGACCGCGGCAACGGCTTTCCGATAGCGCCTCGCATAGGCTGCGCTATGATACTTGGTGAGAAAGCCGACGCGATGCTCGACGAGAGCATCGAGGCCCAGCGGTTCGGCAGAGCTGTCATCGCCAGCGGCGCGCAGGAGTGCGCTAACCATCGTGCCTTCGCAGGCGGCGCGGCGGCCCCAGGTAAAGGCCTTCTTATTGGCCTCGACCGCGACGCCGTTGAGTTCGATGGCGCGTTCGAGCGCCGCCAAGCTCAGCGGCACAAGACCTTTCTGGACCGCATAGCCAAGCATAAGCAGGTTTGCGGCAACGGAATCGCCCATCAGCGCTGCTGCAAGGCCGGTAGCGTCGACGGTATCGAAACCGCCCTCGCCGGTCGCAGACTTGAGCGCGTGCCACATCGCGGAAGCCTCGAAATCGACATCCGGGTTGAAGATGAAGGAAGGCGTCGGCTGAACGTGGCTGTTGATTACGGCCTTGGTAACGCCGCTCTGGACGCGCGCAAGCGCGGCCGGCGTCGCCGCCACAACGATATCGCAGGCGAGGAGGAGATCGGCGCCGCCTGCCGCAATCCGCACGGCGTGAAGATCATCAGGTCGCTGCGCCAGCCGGATGTGGCTCGTTACCGCGCCGTTCTTCTGGGCGAGCCCGGTGATGTCGAGCACGGTGACGGCCTTGCCTTCGAGATGCGCCGCCATACCGAGGAGAGCACCGAGCGTGACGACGCCGGTACCGCCGATCCCAGTGATGAGAATGCCGTAAGGCCGATCGAGCGCCTGAGGCGTCGGCTCAGCCAGGGGCGCGAACGCCGCTTCGGCGGCGTCCGGCTCGCTCGCCTTGCGCAAACCGCCGCCGTGCACGGTGACAAAGCTCGGGCAAAAACCTTTCAGGCAGGAAAAATCCTTGTTGCAGCTCGATTGGTCGATCCGCCGCTTGCGGCCCAGCGCCGTCTCGATCGGCTGAACCGCGATGCAGTTGGACTTGTCCGAGCAGTCGCCGCAGCCCTCGCACACGGCATCATTGATGAAAACGCGCTTGGGCGGATCAGGATATAGCCCGCGCTTGCGGCGGCGACGTTTTTCCGCCGCGCAGGTCTGGTCGTAAATCAGTACCGTGAGCCCGGGCATCTCGCGCAGCTCGCGCTGAACCGCGTCAAGATCATCGCGGTGGCGGATCTCGGTCGCTTTCGGGAATCCAGCATTCGCCGGATATTTGTCGGGCTCGTCGCTGACGATGACGATTTTGCGCGCGCCTTCCGCCAGAACCTGTTGCGCGACCTGCGGCACGGTGAGCGAGCCCTCAATCGGCTGGCCGCCGGTCATCGCCACCGCGTCGTTGTAGAGGATCTTGTAGGTGATGTTGACACCCGCTGCCGCTGCGGCGCGGATCGCAAGCAGACCGGAATGCGAATAAGTGCCGTCGCCCAAATTCTGGAAGACGTGAGTCTCGGCGGTGAATGGCGCCTGCCCGATCCAGTTGACGCCTTCTCCGCCCATTTGCGTGGTCGTCGCGGTTTCGCAGCCGGGCATGAACAGCGCCATGCTGTGACAGCCGATGCCGGCCATGGCGCGGCTGCCTGCGGGCAAGCGCGTCGATCTGTTGTGCGGACAGCCTGAGCAAAAAAATGGCGTCCGCACGATTTTCGATGCCGGTGCCGCGAGCGGACGCTCGAATGCTTCAAGCCGCACCAGGCGTTCGTCGAATTGCGGCCCGGCGCCAAGACGCTTCAAGCGCGAGACCAGGGCCCTCGCCACAATGGTCGGCGTCAACTCGCCGATACTGGGAATAAGCGCCGCGCCGGTATCGTCGAATTTGCCGACGACGCTTGGCCGGCGAGCAGCATCCATATTGTACAGAAGGCGCATGAGCTGGCCTTCGACAAAGCCGCGCTTCTCCTCGACGACCAGAATCTCTTTGAGCCCTTCCGAGAATCGCGACGCGCCGTCCGGTTCGAGCGGCCAGCTGAGGCCGACTTTGTAGATACGGATGCCGAGTGCGGCGGCCATCTCGTCGGTCATGCCGAGAGCAACCATTGCCTGCCGCAGATCGAGATAGCCCTTGCCGGTCGCAAGGATACCCAAACGCGGCTGGGGCGAATCGATCACGATGCGGTCGATCGCGTTGGCGTGCGCGAAGGCGCGAACCGCCGCGAGCTTCGGTCCAAACAGCCGGCGCTCCTGCTCGAGACCGTAGTCCATCCCGGCCCGCGGCCAGCGGACGTGGACGCCGCCCGGCGGCATTTCGAAGTCGCGCGGCAGCACGATCGGCACGCGCTGCGGATCGGCGTCGAGCGACGCCGAACTGTCGACAGCCTCACTGGTGGCCTTAAAGCCA
>Ga0335085_10016842_pt1 | contig 10545 bp, 8 predicted proteins | sample Lox_Sample_45_FD_206712 | JGI IMG/M metagenome (GOLD analysis project Ga0335085, IMG submission 206712) | Soil microbial communities from Loxahatchee National Wildlife Refuge, Florida, United States - Lox_Sample_4.5 | ecosystem: Environmental > Terrestrial > Soil > Wetlands | place: USA: Florida...
GAGTGCGACCACGCCCTGATCAACCTTGCCCATCTGCCAGGGTCCGGCGATGACGCCGCAGCGATCGATCAGCGCCGTCAGGCGGTACTGCGCCGCGTATTCCTCGACGAAGAGCTCGGCGGCGAGCTTGCTCGCCCCGTACAGCGACCGGGCTCCGGCGAGCGGGAACGCCTCGCTCACCCCGCGGGCCGAGACCCCCGGCAGCTCCTGCACCGCGGCAATCTCGAAACGGGTAGCGGCCTCCTCGAGCCGGATCCGGCACAGTGGTTCGATGGGGTAGACGCGGCTGGTGGAGAGGAAGATCAATGCCGTCCCGCGCCGGCGGCAGTACTCGAGTACGTTGAGCGTGCCGACGAGGTTGGTTTGGATCACATAGTCGGGGCTCGAGCCGATGCCAGCGAGCACCGAGGGTTCCGCCGAGCACTCGATCAGCAGGTCGGCGTCGACACCACAGTCGAGATCCTCGCGCTGGCGGACATCGCCGTGGACGAACTCCACCCCGTGAGCCGCCAGGCGCGGCAGGTTCAGCTCCGCGCCGCGGCGCTTCAGATTGTCGAACGCCACGACGCGCAGGCCAGGCATCGCCCGCTTCAGGGCGATCCCGAGATTCGAGCCCACGAATCCGGCGCCGCCGGTCAGGAACACGCATTTGGGGGTCATGCCGCCCTCTCCTTCCTCATCCCGCTCGGTCCGTCCTCTTGTACCGCAACAGCTTGTACAGCGGCATTTCTCCTTTTGTCGACAAGGCCACAGGCTTGTACTGCGCCCGGATGACGTCGCGGACCGGGTCCGACTGCTTCGCCGGAACGATCTGGAGAATCACGAATGGGACCTGGAATGCCTGGAGCGTCGCCGCGACCTCCTCATATTGGCCGGGCTCGTTGAACCCGGGGATGAGGATCTGGTGACGCGTCGGATTTACCGTGTCGGTGTACAGGTAGAAGGACGCGCCAATGGGGTAGGCAAAGGCATAACGCGACGGCGCCCGTGCCGACAGCTCGCGCAAGGTGTCGACCAGCGCGATCTCCTGCTGGTAGGCGAAGTTGACCCGGCCAAAGGCCGTGTCGTGCGTGAGGGGAAAGCGGGCTCGCCAGTCCTGCAGGTTGAGCACCAACTGCAGCCCGAGCCCCGCCGTAGAGAATGGTGAGGGCGACGATGACCAGCGCGATGGCGCCATCGATGCGGTCGTTGCACCTGCCCTGGATCATCCGCGCGCGCGGTGATCCGCCGGCTTGCGCGCGACCAGCAGGAATTGCTTGCCGAGCACCCGCCAGGCCAGCGGCACCTTGAGATAGAGCTTCACCAGAAGGGGATGCTGGGGGACGGCGCTCTTGGTGGTGTAGGGCAAGAAGCGCGGAATGATCTCGTCGACCGCGAACCCGCAGTTCTGTACCAGCTCGGCACAGCTCAGATGCGTCAGCGGGATGAAGTGATCGTAGAAGTCCCAGTACGCCCCGCCCACGTAGCGGATGTTCGGCTGCAGCATGATGAAGCGGCCGCCGGGAGCGAGCACGCGGTGCACCTCGCGCACGACGCGGGTCAGCACTGCCTTGTCAGGGAAGTGTTCCAGCGTATTCGACTCGAACACGACGTCGACCGCGCCGTCGGCAAGGCAGTCTAGCCGCTCGCACGACTGATTGAAGAAGGTGACCTCCGGTGCCAGATGACGGCGCGAGTCGGGGTTGATGTCCAGGGCGATCCGGCGGCCGGCGCGAATGGCGTTGATGAACTCGCCATAGCCGCAGGCAATATCGACCACGGTGTCGGTCGGCCGGACGTAGCGGCTGAAGAAATCCTCGCAGAGCACCCGCCAGATCCGTTCGCGCGCGGCCTGCTCGGTGGGCGAAAAGCGGACCTGGTACAGCTTTTCGATGTCGGCGACGCCGTCAGCCATGCGTCCCCACGTTGCCCACCCGCTGCCGGGTGTCATCGTGGGCCACGCCGGGGCGGTCGGGGTTCTGGACGTACCGTCGCTTGACGGTCTCCGCCATGATGTCATCGGCGATGAGCAGCCGCTCGAACCAGATCTTCAGCAGCGTCGCGAGGTACTTGCGCCCCATTTCCGCCAGCTTCAGATTGGAGACACCCGCCGTCCGCCCGTACCAGTTCACCGGGATCTCGGCGACGCGGTACTTCCGGATGACCGTCGACAGCGACAGCTCGATGGTGACGTTGAAGTGGCACGCCTGCAGCGGCCCGATGCCGTCGATCACCGAGCGGTGATACATCTTGAACGCGTTGGTCAGATCGTTGAACGGCGCCAGGAAGAGCAGTTGCAGCATCTTGTTGACGATCCGATTGACGACGAGCTTGTACGTCGGATAGTGCAACACGCGGCTGCCGGAACGGAAGCGGGAGCCGAAGACGGCGTCGTATCCCTCCAGGAGCTTGCGGTAACAGCGCACGATGTCTTCCGGATCGTCGGAGTGGTCCGCCATCACCAGCGCGACGACGTCGCCGTGGAAGTGTCTGAGGCCCTTCCGGACAGCGCGCCCGAAACCGCGCGGCGGCTCGTTATCGACCAGCACGATCTCGGGGTGACGTTCGGCGTAGTCGAGAACGAGGCGTCGGGTCTCGTCGCTGCTGTTGTCGTTCACGATGACGATCTCGAAGTCGATGCCCGCGGCGCGCAGAGCCGCGATCACGCCATCGAGCGTCTCCGGCAGGTTGTTGGCCTCGTTGTAGGCGGGAATGACGATGGAAAGCTTCATGGGGAAGTCGACCGCTCACAGTCGACAGTCGGCGGCGACGGGCTGATCGACCCGATAACACATCCGCAGCGGTATGAGTAGAACTCGCCCCGCGGTTCACAGCCGGAAGTGCTGCGAGCGGGGGTCGGCCAGCCACCGCTCCAGAGTAGGCGCTTCCTTGTCCTTCTGCGAGACGATCGGTGGGATGTCCGGCCAGGTGATACCGAGCGACGGATCGTCCCAGAGGATACCGCCCTCGCGGCCCGGTCCGTGCGCCGCCGTGCATTCGTAGAGGACGATCGACCCCTCTTCGAGGGCGAAGGTGCCATGGGCAAAACCCGGCGGCACCCAGATGATCCGGTGATTGCGTCCGCTCAGCTCGACCGCCGCATGATCGCCGACGGTGGGCGAGCCGAGGCGCACATCCACCACGACGTCGAGGATCGCACCATGAATGCACCGCACGAACTTGCCCATCGGTGGGTCCCATTGAAAATGCAGGCCGCGCACCACGCCCCGCTTCGAGCTGGTCTGGATCGCCTGCTTGAAGGTCGACGGGATGCCCAGCGCATCCAAGTCGGCGTCGACCCAGGATTGCAGCAAGAAGCCGCGCTCGTCGGGGAAATGTTTGGCGGTGATGACCTTGATCCCGGGAAGCTGTTCGGGTTGGCGTAACATGACCTGTCCCCCATTGCGGATAGTTCGGGCCCCGCCCGATTAGTTCGAACGCGAATGACGGTCAAGAGCGTGAGGCGCCCGTGACCCGCGCCTACCGGAGATAGCCGAGCGCCCGCATCTTCTCCTCGCGCGCCGCGTCGAGATCCGCCTGGGCGGCGCGGCGGACCGGTGCGCCGGTGAGCCGGCGCTCGAACACGGCCTGCGCGGACTGTGCCGCCGGCGATGACGTCACGCGGGAAGTCCGCGGTGGAGCCCGGAATTGGCGCCGTCTCGGCGTAGAAGACAAGTCCGCGAGGCGCGCGCACACCTGCCGCCCGCTCGGCGGCGGCTGGCACCCCAACAGCACCGCCGCCAGGGCAATGATCATCGACTGTTTCATTGGACGCGCGCCACCGACCGGCGGCGTGCGCGGAACAGACCCAACCAGTCCGTCGGGTAACACATCGTACCTGGCAATAGTAGCGCGCCCTTTTCGGCCATCTGATGACCTTGTATTAGACAGAACCCATGCTGGTAGGGCGACGGCTGTCGACGTGGGTCGCCGTGGCGGTGATCCTGGCGACGGCCATCTGGGTCGTCCGCTACCGGGTCGGCGCCGGCTTCTTTCCTGCGTTCGACCTCTACGCCTACTTCTATCCGAAAGTGCTATACGCGCTCGCCAGCCTGCGTGATGGCGGCCGCGGACTCTTGTGGAACCCGTTCCAGAACTGCGGCCAGCCCTTCTTCGGCACGAGTCAGACAGGGTTGCTGTATCCTCCGTATCTGCTCTTCCTGCTGTTCGAGACCGATCTCGCGCTCCGCCTCGTCATCACCGTGCACCTCGCCATCGGGGGGCTCGGCACCTACCTGCTGGCGCGCGAGCTCGGGGCGCGTACGACGGCGGCTCTCGCCGCGGCGCTCGTCTTCCAGATGGGCAACGCCATGATCGCGCTGACCATTTCCAGCCCCACCCACGCCGCCCCGTACGCCTGGATGCCGATGGCGCTGCTGGGCTGCGAACGCCTCCTGCGCGCCCCTGATCTCCGCCGCGCGGCGGCACTGGCGTTGGTGCTGGCCGTCGCCATCCTGCCCGGGATGCCACAGATCGTTTTCTTCATCTATCAGGTGCTCGTCCTCCGCATCCTCTTCGAGCTCGCGACGCAGCCGGTCGCGCGGCGCCCGCCGCTCGCCCTCGTCGCCGTCGCATTGCTGACACCTGTCCTGCTCGCCGCGGTTCAGCTCTTGCCCGAGTCCGAGGTCGCCCGCCTGTCGCTCCGCGGTACGTCGCTGACGCTGGCGGAATTGGGCCCGTTTGGTCGCTGGGAGTCGCACATCTTCCGCCGCGAGTTACTCACCCACAGCTTGAGCCAGCCATTCCTGCCCGTGCCCTGCATGATCGGCGCCGCCGCGCTGCTGGCACCCTCCACTCGCCGGCCGGCGGTATTCTATGGTGTCCTGGGCTTGATCTATTTCGCCCTCTCACTCGGACCTGGCAGTCCCGTGTTCGAGCTCTACAGCCGCCTCCCCGGAGGGCTCGCCTTTCGCGACCCGAGTCGCTTCACGTGGGTGAGCAGCTTCGCCCTCGCCGTGGTCACGGCACTCGGCCTCGAAGCGCTTGCCTGGTGCTGGGAGCAGCGGTCGCGCCGCGCAGTGCTGGCGCTTCCGTTGATGATCGTCCCGCCTCTCCTGCTCTGGCTGGTGGCGTGGACGGCGCCGGATGCGCTGCGCCACGAGTACGAGAACCTCTGGCGTATAGAGCTTCGGCCGTGGCAGCTCGTGTTCTCCCGTTGGGACTGGTGGGCGGCGGCCCTTGCGCTCGCTGCCGCCGCCCTGGCAACCGCGCGCGGCTTTCGCACGCTGGCGCCAGCGACGCTGCTGGCGGCCATCGCGATCTCGCTGCTCGGATCGCACTGGACGTCCAACTTGTACCTCCTCGAGAACCCGCCGGCATACTTCGCCAGCCGGCCGGCGTTCGAGGTCATCGCGCCGCGGCGGACGGCGCAGGACCGCGTCTATCTGGTGCACGAGCACCCGACGGCGAGCGGGTTCACGTTCATGGCGAAGACCGCATCGCTGTTTCGGGTGCCGGATATCCTCGACTACGAGCCGCTGCTCACCCAGCGCTATGCCGACTTCTCCCTCATGCTGCGCGTCGGGATGCGCGTCCGCAGTCTGAGCGACATCCTGCTGCGCGGCCCCGAACCAGGTCCCGGGTTCAGCCGCCGGTTACTCGATCTGACCGCCGCGCGATACCTGATCGTCGCGCCGCGCTTCGTGCCGACGATCGAGCAGATGGCGCCGCCGTTGACCCACCTCCGCGACGCGGCGGGGCTGAGTGTATGGGAGAACCCCTCGGCGCTGCCGCGCGCCTTCTTCGTGCCTCGGCTCGAGGTGGTGACGCCACCCAAGGCGCTACTCGATCGGCTGGCCACGGGGTCCGACGACCTCCGCCAAGTGGCCTTGGTCGAAGAGGCGCCGCCCTCAGGTTTCACCGGGGCGGCGGCGACCAACGCACCCGCGAGCGCGCTGTTCCTGCGCGACGAGCCCGAGCACCTCATCATCCAGGTTGATGCCCCGGCACGCGGATTCCTGGTCCTCAGCGACCAGGATTTCCCGGGCTGGCTCGCGTCCGTGGACGGACATGCCGTCCCCATCCAGCGGGCGAACTACGCCTTCCGGACCGTCGAGGTGCCCGCCGGCCGATCCTCCGTCGAGTTCCGGTACGCTCCGCGCAGCCTTTTGCTCGGCACAGGGGTATCGGCGCTGACATGCGTCGGGCTCCTGGTCGCGGCCGTGGGCTCAAGACGTCACGGACGCTCGCCCGCCGCAGCGCGCCACGGCCTCGGCGGCTAGCCGACTCGGGCACGGCACGATCAGCCCTTGGCCAAGTCCTTCCGTCGAAGAATGACGAAGACGGGAACGCGCCTTCCCTCCGGTCCGATTCGCACGATGGGCTCGTAATGCTCGTTGAGATAGCTGACGAGCGGCTCGAGCTCATTGGTATGCCAGTAGAGGTTGCGGACGACGTACGGCACCTGGCGCAGCTCCAGCATGGTCATCGCCTCGCGGACGTGCTTCGGATCGGAATAGGACGGTATCAGGATCTGGAAGCGTGTCGGGTTCGACGTCTGTGTATGAAGGTACAGTGAGGCAAAGCAGGGAAAGGCGAAGATCTCGCGCGTCCCGCTCTCGCGGAGCAGCGGCTCGAGCGCCTCGAGCAGGCGCGGCTCGTCTTGACTCACGAAGTCGACCCGGCCGAAGGCGGTTTCGTACGATACCGGATATCCGGCGCGCCGGAGGGTGAGGTTGCCGTACATCGCGACGCCGAGCGCGACGAGGAAGGCGAGCGCCAGGGTCCCCGCTGCGCCCGCGGCCAGCCAACCCGGCCAGGCGAACCAGCGGAGAAGCGCGTCGATCGCCTCGGCGGCGAGAACGAACCAAATCGGCGCCGCCATGACCAGGTGTGTATGGTCGGGGTAATAGTATACCGAGAGCACCGCGAACGCCGACAAGACGGTCAGGATGAGGAGGGGTCGGTACGCCTCCGGGTCCGCGCGGGTCTGCCAGCAGCGCACGAGGCGCGCCGCGCCCACGAGCGACAGCAGCGGTAGAAAACGGATCAGGTGCGGCATGACCGAGAACCCCGGGAGGTAGAAGCCCCACGGGACCTGCTGATTGATGCGGCGATAGTTGACGAGCGGCGTCCGAATCAGGGCATCGAATACGAGGTCCCATCCCGCCAACGAGACGAAGGCCGCCATCACCGGAACCACGAGCATGAGAACGCCGGCGGCATAGCAGGCCAGCCGCCGCCAGGAGCCAATCCTCGGAGGAGCGCCCGATCGCCTGGCGAACGCTGGCTCGATCATCAGGATCCCCCCGCCACCGATGACCATGTAGACGCCCTTCTGGTGTTGCGTCAGGACGATCAGGGCGGCGAGCAGGCCGACAACGAAGGCGCGGCGCGAGTCGATCACGTCCCAGCACAGCAGCAGCAGGGTGAGCGCCATCGACAGAAAGGTGGTGCACCAGTGGGCGCTGGCCATCGACAACGCCGGATAGCCGATGCCGACGTGAGCGACCGCGGCCGCGGCGGAAATGCTTCGGAACCGCGTGACCAGTCGGCAGCAGAGATAGACCAACACGGTGACGAGCACGTGCAGCACCGCCATGCTCGTGCGGGCGGTCTCCATGCTGACGCCGAAGAGACGATACATCGCGGCCATCCAGTAGAAGGACGCCGGAGTGAGGATCTCGAAGAAGTCCCGGTACATCACCTCGCCATCGGCAACCCGTTTCGCTTCGTACAAGAAGAGGCCCTCGTCGAAGCCGTACAGGTCGTGAGGCCATTGGCGGAGATAGGCAAACACGCACGCGGCCAACACCAGACAGATCGCCGCGTCGGCGCCTCCGAGCGGCAGGGGGCTGAGCGCGCCGGGCGCATCGCCGCGCGCCCGCCCGAAGATGCGACGTGTCATGTGACGGGTCGCTCGCTCAACCACCGGTCGGGCGCGGCAGATAGCGCGTGAGGAGGAACGCGCGCGGCACGAGCGGCAGAAAACGCGCCTCATCGGGCACCCAGGATTGACGCAGCTGGGCGTCGATGTCGAAGACGCTGCGGTAGTGGTACGTGTTGCGGAACCCCGCGATCAGGCGGCCGATCTGATAGGCTAGACTTTCCGTCGGACCGCTCACGACCAGTCGCCCGCCTGGAGCCAGCAGCGGGCGCAATCGGGCGCTCACGGTATCGAGCTCCGTGGCGGTGAAATGCTCGAACACGTCCAGCGCCATGATGACGTCCACTTGGCCGGCGTGGTCGCCAGCCCACGCGGCAAGGGCGCTCGCGTCGATCAGGTCGACGGAAAGGTTCATGGCCGCGATCAGCTGCCGCGACGGCGACACGTCGAGATCGGTTGCTGTCACGTGAGCCGCACTTGCCTGCAAGCTCGGCAACAGCAAGCCCGATCCGGTGCCAAAGTCGAGCACGCGGTCGTTTGGACCGATGCGCGCCAGATCCAACGCCGTGTCGAGCCGTTGCCAGAAGAGCCAGCGGATGAAGGGGTTCGCGTGGGTATAGGACAGCACCGCCGTCTCGTTGACCGCCTCGGGGGGAAGATGCGCCACGACTCCGCGCAGGAGGCGGCTGGGAACCCGGACCGCTTTCATCACGGACGCGCCGCCGGCCGAGCCCGGCGAGGGGCGGGCACCCACGCTAGCAAGCGGGCTCCACGCCGCCGGTGCGCGGTCGCGCCGAAAGCGGAGCAGGTGTCCGCGAGCGAAGAAACGACGCCGCCATGGAATGGCCGAAGTATGGCACGGCGCGCACACTTTGTCAGCGAAACTACGATCGCTCGCGGGCGTGTGCTAGAGCGCCCGCATGCAAGCGCCCAAGCCCGCCGCGACATTGGTCGCGCTCGCCGTCGTGCTCGGAGCGGCAGTGTTCGTCCTGCGGGCGCGGGTCGAGATGGGCTGGCTTCCCGCCAACGACCTGTACACCTACTTCTATCCGAAGATGCTCTATGCGCTGGCGAGCTGGCACGACGGCGGACGTGGCCTGCTGTGGAACCCGTTCCAGAACTGCGGCGAGCCTTTCTTCGGCGTCAGCCAGACGGGCCTGACCTACCCGCCGTTCTGGCTCTATCTGGTCTTCGCACCGGAGCGCGCGCTGCGCGCGGTCTTGTTGGTGCAACTCGTTATCGCCGGGTCCGGTGCCTATGTCCTCGGGCGCGAGCTGGGTGCGCGTCCGCTCGCCGCGCTCACCGGCGCGCTCGCGTTCGAGATGGGCAACATCACGCTCGCCCTCATCGTCTCGAGCCCGATCCACAGCGGGCCGTACGTCTGGATGCCCTGGGCGCTCGCGGGTTGCGAGCGCCTCCTGCGCGGCCCCACACTCCGTCGCGCCCTGTCGCTCGCGCTCGTGCTGGCTGTGACCATCCTCCCCGGCATGCCGCAGACGGTGTTCTTCATCTATCTCTTGATCGGTTTCCGTGTCCTGTGGGAGCTCGCCGGCGCGCGTGTGGACCGCCCGCTGCGCGTGCTCGGGTTGTTCGTTCTCGCGCTCACGCTCCCGGCGCTGCTCGCCGCCATCCAGCTGTTTCCGGACATCGAGATGGCGCGCGCGTCGCTGCGCCGCGGGGGCTTGAGCGCACACGAGATCGATCCCTACCCGCCCTGGGGCCTGGCGACGCTCCGCCAGCAACTGGCGATGCGCACCGTGCAACAACCCTTTCTGCTCGTGCCCTGCCTCGTCGGCCTGGTGCCGCTGTTCGCGGCCCGCACGCGGCGGATGGCGTTCTTCTACGGCACCGTCGCCATCCTCTCGATCGTGCTCGCTCTCGGCGCGCAGACTCCGGTGTACGACCTCTACGCGCGTCTGCCCTTCGCGACCGCCTTCCGCTTTCCCTCACGCTTCCTGTGGGTGACCGGCTTCTGCTTGGCCGTGCTGACGGCCCTCGGGGTCGAAGCGCTCGCCTCCAGCAGTCACTCCACGGGCTGGCAGCGGCCGCTGCTGGTCGCAGCGATCGCACTGCCGCTCCTGTCGCTGTTCGTTCTCACCCCGGACGGCCTTCGCCCGCTCGAGTGGCAGGTGGCGGGGCTGGTGCTTGGCGCCGGTGCGATCGTCGCGGTCGCGCCACGGCTGGCGCAGTGGGCCCCGGCCGTAGTGTTGCTGGCGCTGACCGTCCAACTGCTGCGCGCGCCCTCTTCACCGACGGTCTATCTTCTGGGGTGGGATCCCGACTACTTCGGCGCGCAGGGGGTGTTCGCGGCGCTGCGCGCACGCATGGGGCCACAGGACCGCGTCTATCTCGTGCACGGGAGTCAGCACCGTTTCATGGCAAAGAGCGCTTCCTTGTACCGGCTGCCGACGGTGCTCGACTATGAACCGCTCGTGGCGCAGCGCTATGCCGAGCTGTCCGTGATGTTGCGCGCCGGCCATCGGATGACCGACTTGAACGATGCCAACTATCGTGGCCCGCGGCTCGAGCCGTCGTTCAGCCGTCGGCTGCTCGACCTCACCGCGTCGCGGTATGTGGCCGCCGAGGCGAATTTCGTCGGGGACATCGAGCGGATCGTGCCGCCGCTGCCGCGGGTCGCCACCATCGACGACGTGACCGTTTTCGAGAATCCGCTCAGTCTTCCGCGCGCCTTCTACGTCCCGCGGGTCGAGGTGGTGTCGGAGCCCGACGCGCTGCTCGCC
>Ga0335085_10016844_pt1 | contig 10544 bp, 9 predicted proteins | sample Lox_Sample_45_FD_206712 | JGI IMG/M metagenome (GOLD analysis project Ga0335085, IMG submission 206712) | Soil microbial communities from Loxahatchee National Wildlife Refuge, Florida, United States - Lox_Sample_4.5 | ecosystem: Environmental > Terrestrial > Soil > Wetlands | place: USA: Florida...
GGTCACCGTGCTGGTGCTGGTGCCGCTGCACGACCTGTTCGACACGGCCTACGGCCTGATGGTCATCGTGAAGGCGGCGCTGGTGGCGATGGTGGCCGGGCTGGCCATCGGGGGCCGCGTCTGGCTGGGGAACGATCCCGCGGCGGGCGGCGGCCCGTCCCGGGCCACGGTCCGGGAGTGCGGGGTGCTGGCCGCGGTGCTGGCCATCACCGCGGTGCTGACCGTGCTCACCCCGCCGGCCTCGTCCGCCCGTGCGGCCGGGCCGGCCCGTGCCGGGCAGGTGGCCGGGGCGCCGGCCGCGCGGTCACGGTCAGGCTGACGCCGAGGGCACCCGCACCGCCCTGGCCCAGTGCGGGCCGTCCGGCGCGTCGTCCCCGAGCAGCGCGACCACCACCCGGATCCCCCGTGGTGGCTGGGCCGGCCAGGGGGTGTACCCGTCGGTGAGCACCACGGTGACGGCGGGCCGCGGGCGCAGCGCCGCGGCCGCCGCGATCCCGGCGCCCATGTCGGTGCCGCCGCCGCCGACCAGCTCCACCTGCCGGGCCGAGGTGACCCGCCGGGCCGGTGCCACCGCGGTGTCACAGGCCAGCACGCGCAGCTGGCGGGCCAGGCCCAGGGACCGCAGCAGGCCGTCCACCTCGGCCAGCGCCGCCGCCAGCAGGTCCTCGGTCATGCTCCCCGAGGTGTCGCACACCACCGCGACCTCGGGCACCGGCCGGCGCAGCGCGGGCAGCACCACCTGGCCGGCCACCGAGGCGCGCCGCGACGGCCGCCGGTAGGAGTAGTCCACCGCGCCCGCGGTGTCCGCGACCGCCCGGCGCAGTTCGGCCGCGAGCAGCCGGCGCCAGTCCACCACCGGCTGCAGCAGCTGCTCGGCCCAGCGGAGCAGGCCGGCCGGCACGGTGCCGGGCTCCTTGGCGTGCCGGATGCAGTCCTGGGCCACCTGCCGGCACAGCAGCTGGGCCTGCCACGGTGACAGGGCGGGCTGGCCCGCCTGGTCCCAGGACCGGCCCTGGCCGTCCGCCCCGCTGCCGCAGTCGAGATCCCAGCTGTGCTCGCCGTGCTGGCGCTGCTGCCCAGCCACGAAGTACTGCTCGGCCAGCAGCCCGGGGGGTGCGCCCAGGTCGGCGGGCAGCACCGGCCGGCCGGGCAGGTCCAGGCCCGCGGCCTCCAGGTCGTCGTTGATCTCCGCGTCGGCGCCACGGACCCATGCCCGTGCGTCGTCATCGCTGACCCCGGCGGCCACCGCCCGCTCGCCATGCGCCCGCAGCAGGTGCGACACGTGATGGACCAGCACGCTGCCCAGCTGGGCCGGGGTCCAGCCCGCGGTCAGCTCGGGGTCGGCGTGCAGCCGCCAGCTGTCATCCACCGCCACCGTGCCGATCCCCGGCTGGGCCAGCACCTGCGCGCCGAACAGCCCGCTGGCCAGGTACGGGAAGCGGGACGCGGCCCACAGCCGCCCGGCGGCCAGGCCCGGGACATCGTCGGCGCCCCGGCCGGTCATCCGCGCAGCAGTCCCGCGTCCCGCAGCACCGGGGCGAACAGCCGGACCTCGGCGGGCAGCGCCACCCCGTCCGGGCGGCACCGGGCCAGCGTGCGGGCGGCCACGGCGGCCACGTCGGGGGCGGTTTCCGCGGCCCGGCCGAGCACCTGCCAGCCCGCCACCCAGCGCTGCGGCGTCGGGTCGGCGGCCACCACCGCGGCCACGGCGGCCACCGCGGCGTACGCCCGGTCACCCCGGCTGGGCAGCAGGAACGAGGCCGGGTCGGCCAGCACCGCCTCCGGGTCGGGCAGGTCCATCTCGGCCAGCCAGGCCAGGAACTCCACCCCGGCGCCGTCGCCCACCGCGCCGCGGACCAGCGCCGCCCGCGCCTCCTCGCCGCAGCCCGCCACCCCGCTCGCGGCCCACAGCCGGGCCGCCATCTCCCAGGTCCGCGGGCTGGGCCAGCCGCGGCCGGCCGCGTCCGGGTCGGACGGTGGGGCACAGGCCAGCGCGGGCCGCGCGTGCAGGAACGCCGCCACCAGGGCCAGCGCCAGGCCCAGCTCGGCGGCCCAGTCGCCGGGCAGCTGTGGCACCCGCGGCGCCGACCAGCCGCCGGCCAGCCCATCGGCCACCGCCCGGGGATCGATGTCCCAGGCCAGGTGGCACAGCCGGTTGGCCAGCGGCGCGGACAGGTCCCAGCCGTCGGCCGCCTGATCGGGTGGGTTGGCCGCGGCCACCACCGCCACCTCATCGGGCAGGTCCAGGTCGCCGACCACCCGCTCCAGCACCACCCGGAGCAGGGCGGCCTGCACCGCGGGCGGGGCGGTGGACAGCTCATCGAGGAACAGCAGCCCCCGGCCCGCCTCGGCCAGCCGGCGGGCCCAGGCGGGCGGCGCGAAGCGGACCCCGTCACCCACCACCACCGGCAGCCCGGCGAAGTCGGAGGGCTCCCGGATCGACGCGATCACGGTCTCGCACGGCCAGCCCAGCGCCTCGGCCATGGCCCGGATGACCGACGTCTTGCCGGTGCCCGGTGCGCCCCACAGCAGCACCGGGACCCGCGCCGCCACGGCCACCCCGAGTGCCTCGACGGCGGCGGCCTGCCGCTCGCTCCCTGCCCCGGCGAACCGCCGGCCGTCCTCAGCCACCATGGCTCCCTGTCTGTTCAGCCGGGGTCTCCGGCTCGGCGCTGCTCAGTCCGTCCCTGCCACAGCCCAGTGTTCCCCGTCATACTGGATGCTCAGGACAGCCGGCGCCGCCCCCGGCCGGCGCAGTGCCCGGACCCGCGCCCGCGGCCAGGTGACCGACAGCACGTCCACGACCAGATGGTGGTCCACGACCGCGCAGCCGGCCGCCCACACCGCGGCCAGCCAGCGCAGCGGCAGCGCGGCCCGCAGCGTGACCCCGGCCAGCTCCACCGTGCCCCAGCCGGGCGCCTCGTGCAGTTCGGCGCACACCGCCCCGGGGTCGATGCCCAGCCAGCTGGCGGCGGCCGGGGCCAGCCGCCCGGCCAGCGCCCCGGTCAGCGCGGGCCGGGCCGCGGCCAGGTCCCGGCCCGGGGCCGGGCCGTCCGCCCAGGCGGCGGCCACCGTGCCGGACAGCGCCAGCTGGAAGTCGCGGCCCAGCGCGAACAGGCTCATCAGCTCGGCCCGGCGGGCCTGGGCCCGCCCCAGTTCAGGGGAAGCCTGGCGCATCGGCAGCGACCTCGGCCGCAGGCGCGCGGCGGCCGGCTGTCCGGGCCGCGGTGCCCGGCCCGGCCCGGCCTGCTGCGGATTGATCACCGACCGCAGGCTGCGGACCAGGTCCCAGGTCACCGCGAGCTGGTCGTCGGGGGAGCGCGGGCCGAACGCCAGCACATCCAGGTCCCCGGCGTGCCCGCCCCACGCCTCCACCATCGCGACGCACTCGGACTTGCCGCCGCCCAGGGCGGCCAGCACCAGCTCACCCTCGGCGTCCGCATGATTGACCGCGGTCAGCTGGCCGCCTGCCCAGCGCATCACGTGCTGCTCAGTGCCGTGCTGTCCAGTGCCGCAGGCGATCCGGCTCTCGGCCGGGGGCAGCGCCGCCCACCAGGGCACGCTCACCGGGTGTCCCCGGCGGGCAGCCAGTCCAGCGGCACGGTCGCCGACACCTGCCGGCCGCCGTCGCTGACGATGACGTCGAGCGCGGTGGCCGCCGGGTGCAGCGGCGGCACCAGCTGCATCTGGATCATCCCCTGCTGGCTGCCCCAGTGCATGGCCTTGATCAGGTGCCAGCGCCCGGCCGAATCACGGGCCCGCCAGGTGAGCGTGACCTGGCCCGGGTGGCTGTGCGGGCCCAGGCCGTGCACCACCCACCCGTTGCCGTGCGGTGTCCAGCCGCTGGCCATCACGTGCAGGGTGGCACTGTCCCGGGCCGAGCGCAGCCCGGCCAGCGAGAACCAGGCCCCGCCGATCACCGGCAGGTTGGCGGCGAACGCCGCGGCGCCTTCAGGACCGTCGGCCGCGTCCCCGTCGGCCAGCATGCTGTGCCAGGCATCCGGCAGCGCGGCCCGCGGGATCCGCCCGTCGGCGGGCAGGCCCAGGTCTATCCCGAGCCGCCAGCCCAGGCCGAGCAGCCGGGCCACGGCCGGATCGTCGGCGGCCAGCACCCCGCCCTGGGTCAGGTCGGTGATGAGCAGCGCCACCCGCTCCGCCAGCGACCGGCCTGCCGCGTGGCTGGCCGGGCCGGCGGCGAGCAGCTCGTCACCAGCCTGGTCGAGCAGCCGGGCCGCGGCGGCGGCCGCCGGGACCGGCTGGGTGGCGATCCCGTCCGGCCAGTCCGGCGTGGCCACCGGGACCCGGACGTAGCGGCCCCGCGCCCCGGGGCCGATGTCCAGCCAGCGGATGCCATCCGGTGGAGCCGGGGTGAGCCCGAGGTGGCAGTCCCACCATTCGCGGCCGTCCTCGATGCCCATGTCCCACAGCGAGGCCCGGTAGCTGACCCCCCGGTCGTCCACGGCCGCGACCTCGTGGAACGGGGCGTGCCGTGGGCGCGGTGTGGCCGACCGGCGGGTCTGCCCGGCCCACCGGGCGGCGACCGTGATGGCCGCGCCGGTATCGGTCCGGGCCAGCGCGAGCAGCAGCAGTTCGCCATACCAGCCTTCCCGCTCCGCGGGCAGCGGCAGCGTGGCCCCGATGGGCACCGCGGCCGGTGCGGTCGCATCAGCCGGTGGCCCGGCGGGCCCGGCCCACGGTGGCCGCATCACGCTGGTCAGGAACTGCGCCACCGAATGCCGCACGGCCGATGGCTGGCTGGACGGGGTCAGGCTGGCCGGGAGCTGGCTCAGCCGGCCGGGGGAGCGGAGGCTCCGCATGGCCGGCCCCGGGTCGCCCACGCGCAGCGCGCAGGCGGCCTGGAAGTCCGCCACCACCTGCCAGGCGGCACCCAGGCTGACCGCGTCGGCTAGGGCCAGCCCGGCGGCGGCCAGCGCCAGCCGGTGCGGCTGGGACCCTGGGCCGTGCAGCACCGGGGCCCGGCGCAGCTCGGCCTCGGCCAGCAGCCGCAGGTACGTTTCCGCCTGCTCCGCACCGCCTGCCGCCATGCACGCCTCCATCGCGCCGCGCTCTCAGCAGATTAGCCCGGTACTCAGGCTGGCTCATCCAGCCGGGGCAATGGCACCGAGACGGTGGCCCGGGCCGCCGAGCCGGTGAGCATGATGTCCAGCGACCGTGCATCCGGGTGCAGCCCGGGGGTGAATTCCACCTGAAATGTCCGGGCCCGCACATGGAAGGGAGCGGTCCGGCCGACATGCCAGTGCCCGGCGTCATCCCGTGCCCACCAGGAGAACGGCTGGCCCGGGCGGAACACCCGGGGCCTCGGCGACCATCCCCACGCGGCGAACGGGATGCTGAGCTGGCGTTCCCAGGACGACAGCCCGGCCAGCACGAAGCGGGCCCCGTCCAGCTCGGGCAGCACCACGGCGAGCGGGATGACCCCGGCCCGGCCGTCACGGTGCTGGTCGCGGCGGAGCACGCTGGCCCACGCGCTGGGCAGCCCGGTGGCCTGCCCACGGAGCGCGAGCGGGCCGCGCACCTCGATGGAGCGCCGCTGGCACAGCGCCGCCAGGTGAGCGGCGATCGCGCTGTCATCCGGCAGGGCCCGCACGGCCCGCAGAGCCGCTTCCACCTCGGACAGGCCGGTCGCGATAGAGGTGGCCGCCATGCCGACCATGGATCCGCCGCCGAGCAAGGTGTCGGCCACGGCAGACAGCAGATGCTCGCCGGCCGGCCGCGCCGGCACCGGCTCGACGCTGACGGTGCCCGCCGTGCCCTCGCCTGCCACCGGGATCCGGAGGACGCCAGCGGGGCCGGCCGGCATGTCCAGCCACCGGATGTCGGCCGGCGGGACCGGGGAGATGCCGAGTATCCCGTACTGGTGCCAGCCCCCCTCGGCCGTCTGGTAGTCGAGCCGGTACGGCCGGCCCAGATCGTCGGTCAGCCCTGAGTCGCCGAACGGCGGGAAGCTGGGTTGTGCGGGCAGCCCATCGGCAGGCGGGCCGGCTGTTTCCCGCCAGGCGCTGACGAACGTGGTGACGATCATCGCGGAGCCGGGCGCCAGCACCAGCGTCTGCAGATGCACCTGGCCCAGGTAGCCACCCCATTCAGCCGGGACTGCGGCGGATATCGGGATCGCACGGTACCGGCCGTCCGGCGCCGGCCCGCCACCCGGCTCACCCGGCCCGGTGTCCGCGGCCGCGGGGACCGCCCCAGCGAGCACGTCCTCCGCCGGGGCCAGGCCGCGGGCGGCCAGTGCGGCCGCGAAGTCGTCGAGCAGCGCCTGGGCCGCCCGGTCGTCGAGGGCGCCCACCCGCAGGAGCGCGCTGGCCACGGCGCGGACCCGGTGCAGCCCGGCCTCCAAGGCTGGCTGGCCGCCCAGCCGGAAGTCCTCATCCAGCCAGGTGTAGGTAGGCGCCGTCACGGCCCGGCGGAGTTCCGCTTCGGCCAGCAGGCGGACGTGCGTCTCGGCCGCCGGGTCAGGCACGGGGGCGGCCGCCACCACGGGCCCACGGGTCGTAGTCCACCTCGAGTGGTTCCTGCGGCGGCCGCTGGCCGGCCGGCACGTGGCGCAGGTTCAGCCGGATCCTGGTCCAGGTGGAACTGCGCCCGCGCATCGAGTCGACCAGCACGTCCGGTGGTTCCAGGTAGGGCCAGATGTCCGGGTGCCGCTCCTTCCACCGGTCCAGTCCGGCCATGGCCTCGTCCTTGGTGGCCGCCCGGGCCACCTCGATGAGCGGCATCGTGGACTGGCGCCGCCCGGCGGCCCGGGCCGGCAGCCCGTCCGCCCCGGGCCCGTCCGCCTCCGGCACGTCGGCCGGCGGCCCGGCGTCCGCGTGCCCGTCGGCCGGCGGCCCGGCGTCGGCGTGCCCGGCGTCCGCTGGCCCGGCCCGGCGCTTGGACGGCTGCACCCGCGGCGGTTCGCCCGCCTGTTTGTCGTAGTGCGGCGGCCAAGGCGCATCGGGCAGCCCGGCCGCTTCGTCGCGGGCGGCCAGTTCGAGCAGCGGGGCCAGCGAGCCCGCCGCGTCGTCCATTCCGGCCCACGGGTCACCGAGCCGGGAGTACCGCTCCGGGACGGTGTCCAGGGTGAACGCCCCGGGCTCGCAGTCCGGCACCTCGTCCCAGGCCAGCGGGGTGGACACCCGCGCGTCACGGGTGGGCCGCACCGAGTACGCCGAAGCCACCGTGCGGTCTTTGGCGTTCTGGTTGTAGTCCAGGAAGACCCCGTGCCGTTCCTCCTTCCACCACTTGGCCGTGGCCAGTTCCGGCGCCCGCCGTTCCACCTCCCGGGCCAGCGCCACCGCCGCCCGCCGGACCTCGCTGAATCCCCAGCCGCGCTCGATGCGGGCGTAGATGTGAAAGCCGCGGGAGCCGGATGTCTTGGGCCAGCCGGTCAGCCCGAAATCGGCCAGCACTTCCCGGGTGACCAGCGCCACCTGGCGGATCTGCGGCCAGTCCACGCCCGGGACCGGGTCCAGGTCCACCCGCAGTTCGTCGGGGTGGTCGAGGTCGTCGGCCCGCACCGGGTGCGGGTTCAGGTCGATGCAGCCGAGATTGGCCATCCAGGCCAGCGCGGCCGCGTCATGCGGCACCACTTCCACCGCCGATCGGCCAGACGGGAACCGTAGTTCCACGGTGTCCACCCAGGCCGGCCGGGACTCCGGGGCCCGCTTCTGGAAGAACGCCTCGCCCTCGGCCCCGTTCACGAACCGCTTCAGCACCACCGGCCGGCCGGACACCCCGCGCAGCGCCCCATCGGCCACACTCAGGTAATACCGGACCAGGTCCAGCTTGGTGTGCCCGGTGCGCGGGAAGTAGACCTTGCCCGGGTTGGACACGGCCACCTCGCGGCCTGCCACCTCGAGGATCTCCTTGCGCTGCGCCATGGCGCCACCCTAACCGGCAGCCGCTGGCCCGGCTCTTGTCCGCCTTTCACCCTGGTGTTTGACTGGCCTGGGGCGTACCGCCGCGGGGCGGCTCGGGGGTGAAGATCATGCACGTCCGGATGTACTTGCTGACCGGCGACCCGGCCCGGCTCTCGAAGGCCACCCGGTACCTGGAGGACACCGCCCGGCCCGAGGTGGAAGCCCAGCCGGGCAGCCGGGGACTGGGGGTGCTGAGCAACGCCGACCTGGGTGTCTGTGTGCTGGTCACGTACTGGGACTCGATGGACGCCATGCTGGCCAGCGAGCGGGCCGTCGAAGCGATCCGTCACGAGGTGACCGCGCTGATGGGCGGGACGGCGTCGGCCGGGCAGTATGAGGTCCCGGTGTTCATCCGGCAGTCCCGCCCGGGCCCGGGCGCCGGGGTGCGGATGTCCAGGATCGACGTTGACCCAGGCCGGGTCAGTGTGGCCGTCGAGGAGTTCCGGCACAGCGCCGGCCCGGGGCTGCTGGACATGCCCGGGCTATGCAGCGCGCAGTTCCTGGTCGATCGCGGCGCCGGTCACTGCATCGCCATCTCCACCTGGGAAGACACAGACGTGATGATGTCCACCCAGTCCCCGGTGGCCACGATGCGCACCGGCCTGACCGAGGTGACCCACGCCCGGGTCGTCGCGGTGGAGGAGTACATGCTGAACTTCTCCTCGGTCCGTGAGGGGGACAACTTCAGCCTGATCGAGCGCGAGGTGACGCTGTGGAACGAGCGGGACCAGGCGGGCTGGCTGGCCCTGTCCGACCTGCACCGGCTCGAAGCCAGCGCGCCCGGCGGCCTGCACCTGTCCGGCCGGGAGGCCGCCGACGCGATCTGGGACACCTGGAACGATGCCTTCCCGGACAACCGGCTGACCACGGTGAGCATTCACGCCGATAACCGGGGCGGCGTGTACGAGGGCCGGTTCGTCGGCACCCATTCGGGCAGCCTGCGCGGCCCGGCCGGCGACATCGCCCCGACCGGCCGGCGGGTGAACATCTGGTTCGCCGTGGTGCACGAATGCGACGACGGCAAGATCACCAGCATGCACATCTACTACGACCAGTCCGATCTGATGGCCCAGGTGGGGGTGTCCGCCGGGCCCGGCGGCTGGGGCTGAGGCAGTGCCGCGGGGTGGCTCAGCTGCGCAGGTCGTGAATCAGCGCGACGACCTCACGCATGGTCGAGCGGAGCAGCCGGGACCGGGCCAGCGACACCAGCCGGGCGGCCAGCGGCACCGTCCGGTCGATCAGCAGGTAGGTGTTGGCGCAGCCCGGTGAGGTGTCGAACACCCAGTACAGGATCACCCCGAGCGAGTACATCCAGAGCAGCTCGGGCAGTTCGGCCCGCAGTTCGCGGTCGATGCGCAGGCTGGATCCGTCGATCACCTCGGCGTACAGGGCCACGGCCGCGTCCCGCGCCGGGCTGGACTCCTTGCTCAGCGGGCTCAGTGGGCTGCTCGGCTCGGCCGCATGCTTGAAGAACCGGGCGGCGAACTCGTGGTAGGGCGCCGACACGTCGATCAGCGCCCGCAGCGTGCCGCCCAGCCGGGCCGCGAAGTCGGTCTCGGCATCCAGCACCGGCCGGCAGGCGGCCAGGTGCTCGGCCTGGTTGTGCACGTAGAACTGCTTGATCAGCTCTTCCTTGGAGCCGAAGTAGTAATACGCGTTCCCGGTGGACACCCCGGCCTCCTGGGCGATGGCCCGCATCGTGGTGGCCTCGTACCCGTGCTGCCGGAACAGCCGCAGCGCCGACTCCACGATGGCCGCCTTGGTCTGCTCGGCGCGCGGGGTCAGTTCCGGATCGGCCACAGAGGTCAATGTACGTCCTGCCAGGCCGGCGGTCCCGGCACCGAGGCCGGCGGCGCCGGCGCTGGCGGCGCTGGCGGGACCGGCGCTGGCGGGACCGGCGCTGGCGGCGCTGGCGGGACCGGCAGCCGGCGGCCGAACCGGCGGACCACAGCCACCCCGGCCAGGTGCGCCGCGCCCAGCACCAGGAGCACCTCCCCGATCTTGATGGACAGCACCTGGGCCGCCTGCGCCGCGCCGGTGATCGCACCCGGAGACCGCATGACCAGCGCGATGAAGCCCAGCGTCAGCAGGTAGAACCCCACCATGAGCAGCCGGTTCACAGCACCGGCCAGGGCCCGGTTCCCGCCCAGCGCTTCGGTCAGGAAGACCCGGGCGCTCCGCGACAGGGCCATCCCCACGACGACCGTCAGCGCGATGCTCAGCAGTAGGTAAGCGACGTAAATCCCGGCACTCATGGCGCCTCCTCATTGGCGCGCACCGACTTGAACACGTTCAAGTCTTACCCATTACCACCTCCGTGTCCAGAGAATTTTTGAACACGTTCAAGTGGCCTCCGCCACGCCCCCCGGCCCCGGCCAGAGGCGGTCACACCTTCGCCGGCCCGGCCCGCCCGCGACCCAGTTGGCTGATGGGGCACATGATGCGGTAGTGGCAATCCAGAAGCGATCAAGAAATCGTGATCATGAGTTTGGTGCTACTAGATTCCAACGCCGCTGACTTATTGAGGGGTCGGAGGGTGATCACTCCGTTGTTGATGTTGACCTAGGTGTCGCTATAGCAGCACCTATGTCAACATCAACATCTCGTCCGGCCCTTGACTGG
>Ga0335085_10016846_pt1 | contig 10543 bp, 11 predicted proteins | sample Lox_Sample_45_FD_206712 | JGI IMG/M metagenome (GOLD analysis project Ga0335085, IMG submission 206712) | Soil microbial communities from Loxahatchee National Wildlife Refuge, Florida, United States - Lox_Sample_4.5 | ecosystem: Environmental > Terrestrial > Soil > Wetlands | place: USA...
CGGGGGGAGCGTGTTCGAGGAGATCGCGGACCTCGACCACCTCCGCAACGGCAAGATCCCGCTGCCGACGAAGCAGATCCAGGTCGGCGAGGTGGTGCGCTACCGACCGCCCGACTCGCTGGCCCCGGTTCCGGACGAGTTCAAGCGGTGAGGGCGATGACCGGCATGGACTCGCTGGGCCGCACGCTCCTGCTCGCGGCGGCGCTCGCCGCCGCGCCTTCCGTGGCCTCCTCGCTGACCCTCAGCGGGACGGTCCGGGACCAGAGGACCCACTCCGGGGTGTCGGGGATCGTCGTCAAGCTGATTCCTCCGCGCTCCAGCAGCCGGCCCGACCTCGTGACCAGCACCAATCCCTCGGGGGGTTTCCTCCTGCGGGGGATCGAACCGGGCCCGTACCTCTTCGAGGTGGCGCAGGGGACGACGGTTCTCTTCCGGGAGAGGATCAGCCTGGAGCGCGACACCCAGAAGGACGTCGAGCTGCGACGCTGATTCCTACCCTGGCGGCCTGACCGTCGAGATGCCAAGCAGAGCGTAGGGCGGGCGCCAGCCGACCAGACCGGAGAGAAGTGGCAGGATGCCCAGGTACGCCCAGGGCGCGCGGGCACGCGTTCCACCTTCCCAATGTTCGGCTTCATGACGCGCTCCCTGCGGTTCAGGGGCCGATCCCGATGCCTGGCCGGACGCTGGCCTCGGGTGTCGACGCCATCCCAGCGGGCTCGTAGCTCCGGGCCGCCATTCTCCTCGGAGCCCCTGGATCCGATGATCCGGAGCGTACGTCCCGTTGGCGCGGCTGCCGCAGAGCCGGACCGCCTCCCGCCGACGCTCCCCGCCATCGTGGCCTCCCAGTTGCCCGGCCATCCGACCCGGTTGACCGCGCCTCGGTATGCTCCTATACTTCGCTTGGTGACGAAATGACGAAGCAGCTGGCAACCACTGTCGACGTCCTCAAGGCGCTGGCCCACCCCGTGCGGCTCCGGCTGCTCGCCATGATCCGCAGCGGCGAGTTGTGCGTTTGCCAGATGACGGCGGTGCTCGAGCTGGCCGCTTCGACGGTGTCCGCGCATCTCGGCGACCTGAAACGCGCGGGACTCGTGGAGGAGCGGAAGCACGGCCGCTGGGTCTTCCACCGGCTGGCTCAAGACGAAGCAGCGAAGAGCCACCTCGACCCCGTGTGGAAGTCCATAGCACGCGACCCCCAGGTGGAGTCCGACGCCCGCGTCTTGCGCGACCTGCGACGGGTGCCGGTCGAGGAGTTGTGCCGAGTGGCTCTGGACATCGGTCGGCTCGGCATCAAGCGCCGCCCGGTCGCTGCGGAGGCGGTGCGTCAGCAGGGAAGCTCATGACGCCCTACAACGTCCTCTTCCTCTGCACCGGCAACTCGGCGCGCAGCATCATGGCCGAGGCCCTCTTGAACTTGTGGGGGAAGGGCCGGTTCCGGGCCTTCAGTGCCGGAAGCCATCCGAAAGGCGAGGTCCATCCACTCACTCTCGAGACGCTGGCGCGTGTGCATCTCCCCGTGGAGGGCGCCCGCAGCAAGAGTTGGGACGAGTTCTCGCTGCCGGGCGCACCCAAGCTCGACTTCGTGTTCACGGTGTGCGGGAACGCGGCGAAGGAGCGGTGCCCCCATTGGCCCGGCCAACCGATGACCGCGCACTGGGGCGTCGACGACCCTGCGGCGGTGGAAGGCACCAGGGAGGAGCAGCTTCGGGCGTTCCAGCACGCAGCGAACGAGCTGGCGGCCCGGATCAAGCTCTTCACCAACCTGCCCATCGAATCCCTCGACAGGATGGCGTTGCAGGAGAAGGTTCGGGAGATCGGCCGTACCTCCCCGCCGAAGGAGTGAGCTTGGCTACCGCTTCCCGCAAGCGGCTGAAGCTCGACGCCCCGACCATCGCGAGGGCGTCGTGAGTGCCACCGCATCCATCGAAGCCCACGCACCGGGCGCGGTGGGGTCCCCGGCCCTGCGGCAGGCGGCGGTCCTGACCGGGGCCCTCGCCGTCTGGGGACTCGTCTACTGGAGCCTCCCCGCCGTCGCCGAGTGGCTGACGACCTCGATCCTCGGACTGTCGCGCCCGAAACCGCTAGGCGCCGCGGTCGAGTTCTTCCTCTTCGAGGTGCCGAAGGTTCTCCTGCTGCTGACGCCCGTCGTCTTCGTGGTCGGCGTCGTCCGCTCGTTCTTCACGCCGGAGCGGACGCGCAGAGTCCTCGCCCGTCGGCGCGAGGCCGTGGGCGGCGTCCTCGCCGCGCTGCTGGGTGTCGTCACCCCCTTCTGCTCGTGCTCGGCCGTGCCGTTGTTCGTCGGGTTCGTGACGACCGGCGTGCCTCTCGGCGTGACCTTCTCGTTCCTCGTCTCGGCGCCGATGGTGAACGAGGTCGCCCTGGCGTTGCTCTTCGCCCTCTTCGGGTGGAAGGTCGCCGCGCTGTACGCGGGGACCGGACTGGCGGTCGCGATCGTCGCCGGGACCGTGATCGGCCGGCTGCGGCTCGAGGGCTGGGTGGAGCCCTGGGTCTTCGCCGTGAAGCCCAGAGGAGAGAGGCCGGCCGAGGAGACCCTCCACTGGCCAGACCGCATCGGGGCGGGCCGCGAGGCCGTGCGGGAGATCGTGGCAAGGGTCTGGCCTTACGTGGTGGCGGGGATCGCCGTCGGCGCCTCTATCCACGGCTACGTGCCGCAGAGCTTCATGGCCTCCTTCATGGGGCGGGACGCCTGGTGGTCGGTGCCGCTGGCGGTCCTGATCGGCATCCCCCTCTATTCGAACGCCGCCGGCATCGTGCCGATCGTGCAGGCGCTGCTCGGAAAGGGGGCGGCGCTCGGCACCGTGCTCGCGTTCATGATGGCCGTGATCGGTCTCTCGCTGCCGGAGATGGTGATCCTGCGCAAGGTGCTCACGGTGCGCCTGATCGCGGTGTTCGTCGCCGTGGTCGGCACCGGGATCCTGTTCGTCGGGTATCTGTTCAACCTGGTTCTGTAGCGCCGACTTCGGCGCGAGGAGGGCAACGTGGAGATCAAGGTCCTGGGCCCGGGATGTGCGAACTGCAAGCGGCTCTACCAGGAGGCGGAGCGCGCCGTCGCCCAGTCCGGGTTCGCGGCCACGCTCACGAAGGTCGAGTCGATCGAGGAGATCGCGTCATTCGGCATCTTGAGGACGCCCGGTCTCGCGATCGACGGGCAGGTGGTCGCGTCGGGTCGCATCCCGCTCGCACCCGAGATCGTGACCATGATCACCACCGCTGCCGCCAAGGCGTAGCGGTGCGGCCCCCTCGGGCGAAATCCTCGGCCGGGGCGTTCCAGGGTTGACATTCTCGATTATTCTTGTATTATACAAGTATGGACGCCGTTGCCCAGGACGACGCCGTGAAGCTCCGGAGCCTCGTTGCCGCGATCGTCCGTCGCTTCTCCCTCGCCGAACGGGCGGACGTGGGGTGCTGCGGCCTCACCGTCGCCCAGGCGGCGACGCTGGAGGCGCTGCGGCCCGGGCCCATGCGGTTGGCACCGCTCGCCCAGAGCCTCGGCATCACACCCAGCACCCTCACCCGCAACCTCGTTCGGCTCGACTCGGAGCGCCTGATCGCGCGGGAAACGGATCCCGATGACGCCCGTGCGGTTCGGGTGAGGCTGACCGCGGCCGGCGAACGTGCTGCCCGCCGGGTCGCGGAGCAGGAACTCCAGTTCGCACGCGGAATCCTCGATCGGATCGGATCCGACCGATCCGGCGAGGTCGTTGCCGCGCTCTCGGAGCTGCTGGTGGCGGTTCGGGACGCGACGGAGGAGTGTTGCCCCGGCGCGTTCGATTTCCTGTTGGAGGACCTGCCCGCGAAGGGCCCTGGTCCGAGGAGGGGCCGTGACGGCGAATGCTGCGGTCGGAACTGAGACAGAGCGGGGCGAGAAAGTCGTCGAGCAGGTCCGCGAGAGGTACGGCGCGATCGCGGAGGGCAGGAGCAGGGGCTGCTGCGATCCGTCTCCCGCGACCAGCTCCTGCTGCGGCCCCGCCCCGAGCCCTTCGGTCAGGCTTGGCTACGGGGCCAGGGAGCTCTCGGTCGTCCCCGACGGCGCCGACCTCGGCCTCGGCTGCGGCGCCCCGGTCCAGCGTCTCGGCCTCCAGCCGGGCGAGACCGTGCTCGATCTCGGCTCGGGCGGCGGGATCGACGTCTTCCTCGCCGCGAAGGAAGTCGGCCCGAGCGGTCGCGTGATCGGCGTCGACATGACCCCGGCGATGCTCGAGCGCGCGCGGAAGAACGCCTCGAAGGGCGGCTACGCCAACGTCGAGTTCCGCGAGGGCCGTCTCGAGCGCCTGCCGGTGGAAGACGCGTCCGTCGACGCCGTGACGAGCAACTGCGTCATCAACCTGGTGCCCGACAAGGCCGCCGTCTTCCGCGAGATCTCCCGCGTTCTCAAGCCGGGCGGCCGCATGGTGATCTCGGACATCGTCCTCGACGGCCGCCTCCCGGCGGCGATCGAGAACGACGTCCTGGCGTACGTCGGCTGCATCGCCGGTGCCGCGCAACGCGAGACCTATTTCGGCCAGCTGCAGGCGGCAGGCCTGGGAGACGTCGAGATCCTGCGGGACGTCGACAGCCTCACGCAGTGGGCGGCGGCGGCTCCCGAGGAGGCACGAGCCCTCGCGGTTCGCACCGGCGTGAGTGCCGGCGAGGTGGCGGGGAAGGTTCGCTCGGTCACCTACCGCGCCCGCAAGACGCAGTAGCCCCCTCGACTCCCGCTTCAGATCCGCCAGATCCCGGCGGCTTACGATCGGGCGCCTGACGCCGCAACCGACCGGGGCTCGGCCGTGTCCGCCGGTGCGTGCCAGGCGGTCAGTCTCGGGATCAGCATGGGCACGTTGCTGCGGTAGAGGTCGTACTCGGGTCCCAGCTCCTGCCGCAGGTTGCGTTCCTCGAGCCTCAGGCCGACCAGGAGGTACAGCGTGGAGAGGAGAGCGAACTCGAGTCGCCCGAAGGTCATCACCGGGCCCACCCAGAATGCCGCGAGCATGGCCAGGTACATCGGGTGGCGGCAGTACGCGTACGGTCCCTCCACCGACAAGGCGGCGCTGCGGTGGCGCCGACCCGCGACACGGTCCTCGATCCGCCGGAGTCCGAGGAACTCGGCATAGTCGAAGTGAAAGGTGATGGCCACGAGGGCGACGAGGGACGCGACGTACAGGGCGCTCAGCACCCACGCGGCGGCGCCGATCGCGTGCCAGACCTCGCCCGAGACCGGACGCCAGGCCAGGAGCAACGCGGCCAACGTGAGGCCGGCGACGAGGACGTAGGCGATCCGGACCAGGTCCGGGCCGACCCAGCGTGACGCCAAGCGTCGTGCGGTGTCGCGAGCCAGCACGCTGTGCAGGACGGCCCACGCGAGGAACGCGACGGCGTTCCAGAGCGCGTTCTCGACGCCGCCGTCCGCCCTCCAGGCGAAGTGGATGGCGACGAACATCCACAGCAGCGGGAGATCCGTCAGCACCCGGGTGGCAACGGCGAGCGCGAGGTACGTGGTCCGAGACATCGATCTTCTCCGGACGCAACGCCGATGCTACGTCCGTCGTGCAGTGCCCTGTCCTTCGAGGATCCGAAAGACACGGGCCACCGGGATGGTGGAGGCGGCGGGAGTCGAACCCGCGTCCGAAAACGAGCCGGCGAGAGACCCTACAGGTTTAGTCCGACCTGGTGTTTCGCCCCGATCGTGAAGGCCGGACGCAACCGAACGAGGCTAGTCCGATTGATCTCGCCGGTCGCCCCCGGACCGAGGACTCGCGGCCAGCCCACCTTTATGACGCTCTGTCCAGCCGCCGTGGGCGGGTGGCCGGCAGAGCGGGTTGCCTAGGGTTTAGTTAGGCAGCCAGCGCCAAGTTGTCGTTGGCAGCTGTGGTTTTCCCACCGGATTATCGAGCCGGTAGGCACGCTCGACCTGCGTCTCTCGGGGTCACGTTCCCGTCGAAACCGTGACGCCCCCATTCCAGAGGCCAGTCTAGCACGGCGAATCCCTGCGGCGCCGGGTCAGCGGGGGGCGAGGCGCTTCGGGCAGAGGTCTTCGAGCGGGCACTCGGCGCACCGCGGGCGCGGGCGGCAGACGTCCTTGGCGAGGCGGACGATCTGGGCGTGGTAGTCGTTGTAGAGCGCGGCGTCCGGGGGCAGCGCGTCGGTGAAGAAGCGCTGGACGGCGTCGTACGGCTCCCGGCCTCGAAGCCTCCCCAGCCGAGTGAAGACCCGCCGGGTGTAGGCATCGACGACGAAAGACGGGTGCCCGGCCGCGTAGAGGACGATCGAGTCGGCCGTCTCCGGGCCGACGCCGTCGACCGCGAGGAGCTTCCGGCGCAGGCGCCCCGGCTCCTCGGCGCGCATGGCCTCCGCCCGGCCGCCGTACTCTCTCCCGAGGAAGTCGAGGAGGGCGCGCAGCCGGGCGGCCTTCACCCGGAAGGTGCCCGAGGAGCGGAGGAACGGAGCGAGGCGAGACGGTGGGAGACGGTGGAGAGCCTCGAACGACAGCAGCTCCCGCCGCCGGAGGCCGTCGATCGTGCGCTCGACGTTCGTCCACGCGGTGTTCTGCACGAGGATCGCGCCCACGCACACCTCGAACGGCGACTCGCCGGGCCACCAGCCCGCAGGGCCGAACGCTGCGGCGAGGCGCCGGTAGACGGCCGAGAGGAAGTGGCGCCTCTCCGCCTGCGCTCCCCGCACCATGGCTCCGACGATAGCCGACGCGGGGTGCCGGATGAACGGCCAAAGCGGGCTCCCGGGACCGTATTCGTTGACACCCGGGGTTCCAGTGCCGCATAATGCGCGCGGACGTAAGTCGGGATTCTGCTTGATTTTCGGCGCGTCCGCCGAGGAGATTATGGGCCTCGAAGACGACCTGAAGGCACGCACCTCCGCCCTCATCAGCCAACAGATGGCCAACTGGGTCGTCGAGATCCAGCGTGCCATCCAGGGACACCAGGCCTCTCTCGTGCGCGCGCTCGACGAGCTCGGCGAGACCGTGGCTCGCTACGACGAGAAGGTCGACGAGCAGGCGATCTCGGCCGCGGTCGCCGACGTGCTCGCCCAGCAGCCTCCGCCTGCGGCCGCCGCCGACTACTCCGGGCTCAAGGCTTCGCTCGGCGCGCTCGACAAGGGGGCCAACCTCTCCGAGGTGCTGACCCACCTCGTGGGGGAGGTGACGAAGCACATCGAGCGCGCGGCGATGTTCATCCTCAAGAACAACGCGGCGGTGGGCTGGTACGCGCGCGGCTTCGACCACAACGAGGTGGTGAAGGCCATCACCATCCCGCTCACCGCGGACACCGTGTTCCGGGTCGTGCACGGCTCCCGCCACGCGACGCGCGGCCACGTGAGCCACTCGCCGGGCACGGGCCAGGCCATGTCCCGCCTGGGCGGGGAGCCCCAGGGCATCATCGCCGTCCCCCTCATCCTGCGGGACAAGGTCGCGGCGGTGCTCTACTGCGACACCGCGCAGGAGGAAGTGCCGCCGGGCACCGCCGACCTCGTGGAGATCATGGTCGCCTACGCGGGGAAGGTGATCGACGTGCTGAGCGCCCAGCCCCGCGCGACCGGTCCCGCCCCGGCTCCGGGCGGGACGAGTCCGGCCATGCGGCCGGTCGCCGCCGCCGCCCCCCTCCCGCCCGTAGGCGAGACCGGCCCCCGCGGGTTCCCCGCCGAGTCCGGCGCCCTCCGGCCGCAGTCCGCGGCCACCGTCTTCCGGCCGCCCACGACGCCGCCCCTTCGCCCCGCGCCGGCCCCGACGCCTCCTTCGCGAGCCCTCTCCCCGGAGGACCAGAAGGCCCACGACGACGCGAAGCGGTTCGCCCGGCTGGTGGTGAGCGAGATCAAGCTCTACAACGAGGCCAAGGTCACGGAGGGACGCAAGACCAGGGACATCTACGAGCGGCTGAAGGAAGACATCGAGCGCGGGCGGCAGATGTACCACGACCGCGTGCCCACCGCGGTGCGCGACGCGAGCGACTACTTCCACGACGAGCTGGTGCGGATCCTCGCCGGGGGCGACGCGAACGCCCTCGGATCCATGTAGGGGCCGGGCGCCCGTCTTGCTCGCGAGCCTCGCCGTTCTCCTTCTCCTCGCCGACAGCCCGGCCGGGAGCGCCGACTGGCGATTCCAGGCGGACCCCCGGGATTCGGCCGAGGCCGCGGTCCGGGAGGCCGCCCTCGGCGACGGTCCCGCGGCGGCGGCCGCTCTCGCCGCGGTGTCGGAGCGCTTCCCGGGTACCGAGGCTTCGGGTCTGGCCCGCCTCGCCGCCGGCCTGCGCCTCCTGGACTCCGGCCGGTCGGCGGAGGCCCTCCCCCACCTGGCCCACCCCGACGTCTCCCGGACCGCTCTCCGCGACCACGCGCTCCTGGCCTTCGCCCGGGCCCAGGAGGCCCTCGGACGCGACGCCGAGGCCGCGCGGACCTACCTCGCGGCGGGCGCCGAGGCTTCGGGCGCGATGGCCTGCGCCGCGCTCCCCAGGGCCGCGGCCCTCCTCGCCCGCAGCCCGCAGCCCGACCCCGCGATCCCCGCCACCTTGGAGCGGGTCGCGGCGTCCTGCCCGAGCGAGTCCGCCGCCGCGCTCCTCGACCTGGGCCTCGCCCACCTCGCCCGCGGCGAGCGGAAGGACGCGGCCGCCGCCTTCGACCGGGTCGATCGCGAGCACCCCGCCTCGCCGCAGGCGAGGGACGCGCGGGCGCGCCTCGTCGGCCTGTCCGCCCTCCTCCCCGCTCGCACGGCACCCGAGCGGGCCCGCCTCCTGCTCGAGCGCGGAAGGGACCTGCTGGCCGCCGGGCAGACGTCCGAGGCGATCGCGACTCTGCGCGCGGTTCCCCTCGCGAGCCTGCCTCCCCCCGAGGCCGACCTCGCTCGCGTCCTCCTCGGCCGCGCCCTCCTGACCCGGGGACGTGCCGCCGAGGGCCTCGCCCTCCTCCAGAAGGTGAGGCCCGACTCTCCGGACGCCGCCGAGGCGGCCTTCCTCCTCGCCCGGGAGCGCGCGCGGCGGACACGCACGCCCGACGCCTTCGAGGCGGTGGCCGATCGCCACCCGGGAACACCCTGGGGCGAGGAAGCTCTCCTCTCGCTCGCCGGCCACTTCCAGAAGGACGCCCTCGACGACGCCGCACTCCCCTGGTGGCGACGCCTCCTCGCCGAGTATCCGCAGGGGCGCTACGTCGAGCGCGCCGCGTGGCGCACCGCCTGGGCCGACTATCGCGCGCGCCGCTTCGACGCCGCCGCCGAAACGCTCGAGGCCACGGCTCGCCTGCGCCCGCCGAGCGGGGCGACGGCGGGTTTCCTGTACTGGGCCGCCCGCGCGCGCCTCGCCCTCGGCCAGGTCGACCGCGCGAAGGCGCTCCTGGCCGAGACCGTCCAGCGGTTCGCGCACTCCTACCACGGCGTGCGCGCCGGGGAGGTCCTGGCCCGCCTCGGCGGAGCCCCTCCGGCCCCCAGCGCCACCCTCGTCGCGGTGGCCCCGCCTCCGGAGCCCGAGCTTCCGGAGCCGCGCGCGACCCGAGTGCGCCAGCTCCTCCTCATCGAGCGGCTCGACGAGGCCGCCGCGGAGCTGCGCCTCGGCCCGGAGTCGCCCCGGGTGCAGGCCACCCTCGCCTGGATCGACTGGCGCGAGGGCCGCTTTCGCCCCGCCATCACCGCCATGAAGCGCGCCTACCCCGAGTGGGTGGGCGAGGCCGGCGACCGCCTCCCCCGCGAGATCTGGCAGGTCCTCTTCCCCATCCGCTACGACCGCGAGCTGCGGCTCGCCGCCCAGCACGAAGGAGTGGACCCCGCCCTCGTCGCCGCGCTCATCCTCCAGGAGTCGAGCTTCGACGCCGGGGCCCTCAGCCGGGCGGGGGCGCGCGGGCTCATGCAGGTGATGCCCGCCACCGGGCGCAAGATGGCTCGCGACACGGGCCAGCGCTTCCGCCGCGCCGTCCTCCAGGACCCGACGACGAGCCTGGACTTCGGCACCCGCTACCTGCGGCAGATGAGCGCGCGCTTCCCGGGCGCCGTCGAGAAGGTCCTGGCCGCCTACAACGCGGGGCCCGAGCGGGTGGACGCCTGGACCGCCGCCCGCGGCGAGCTCCCGCCGGAGGAGTTCATCGAGAGCATCCCGTTCACCGAGACCCGGACCTACGTCATGATCGTCCTCGCCGCCCGCGAGCAGTACCGAAGGCTCTACGGGCTGGAACGATCCCCCCCCGGGCCGGCCGCGGAGGGCGCCCGCCCGTGAGCTTCCGCCTGGGGGACTTCAAGCAGCAGATCGACCCTTCGGTCCTGAAGCGCGAGGCGGGGGTGCGCGCCGACGGCCGCGGGCCCGCCGACCTGCGGCCGGTGCGCTTCACGACCGGCTACCTCAAACACGCCGACGGGTCGTGCCTCGTGGAGGTCGGGGACACCCGCGTCGTCTGCGCGGTGAGCGTCGAGGAGAAGGTCCCCCCCTTCCTGAAGGGCAAGGGAGAGGGCTGGGTCACCGCGGAGTACGGCATGCTCCCCCGGGCCACCGCCACCCGCTCGGCCCGAGAGGCGGCGAGGGGCGCTCCCTCCGGGCGCACCCACGAGATCCAG
>Ga0335085_10016847_pt1 | contig 10543 bp, 5 predicted proteins | sample Lox_Sample_45_FD_206712 | JGI IMG/M metagenome (GOLD analysis project Ga0335085, IMG submission 206712) | Soil microbial communities from Loxahatchee National Wildlife Refuge, Florida, United States - Lox_Sample_4.5 | ecosystem: Environmental > Terrestrial > Soil > Wetlands | place: USA: Florida...
TGATGAATGGGGCGGAGATGTTCATGTCTAATCCGCCAAGACCTCTTCCCTAGGTTCTTCGATGGGATTGCCGACACGGAGGTGCGAGAATCGGCGAGCCCACCTGTCAAACCACAAATAGACGACCGGGGTCGTATAGAGCGTCAGCAACTGGCTCAGGAGCAGACCGCCGACGATGGAAACACCGAGCGGATGACGCAGCTCTGAACCGGTCCCACGGCCAAGTGCGAGTGGCAAGGCGCCGAGGAGCGCGGCCATGGTGGTCATCATGATGGGACGGAAGCGCAGCAGGCTGGCCTGATAAATGGCCTCCTCTGGCGGTTTCCCCTCGACCCGCTCGGCTTCGAGCGCGAAGTCGATCATCATGATGGCGTTCTTCTTGACGATTCCGATCAGCAGAATGATGCCGATCAAGGCGACCACGCTCAGGTCGTTACCTGTCAGCAACAGCGCCAGGATCGCACCTACGCCAGCCGACGGCAGCGTGGAAAGAATTGTGATCGGGTGAATGTAACTCTCGTACAGAACGCCGAGAACGATGTACACGGTAATGATCGCGGCCAGAATCAGTAGAGGTTCGGAAGACAGCGAATTGTGAAAGGCTGCGGCCGTGCCCTGAAAGCTTGTATTGACGCTCCGGGGAAGATTGATCTCCCGTTCTGCTTCCTCAATGGCGCGCGTTGCTTCTCCAAGAGAAACGCCGGGAGCGAGATTGAACGACAGGGTTACGGCGGGGAATTGACCCTGATGATTGATTGCCAGCGGCGCGTTCCGCTGCTCGAAATGTGCGAAGGCCACGAGCGGGACTTGCGCGCCCGACCCGGATGCCGCCTGGCCAGTAAGAGGAGCTGACACTTGTGTTCCCGCCCCCTGAAGACCACTGCTCGAAGCAGATCCCGTGGACTTTACATAAATCTTCTTGAGGGCGTCCGGGTCACTTTGAAACTGCGGATCGACTTCGAGCACGACATGGTATTGATTCAACTGGGTAAACATCGTCGACACCTGGCGCTGGCCAAAGGCGTCGTACAACGTGTCGTCAATCGCTTGCGGGAGAATTCCAAGACGGGATGCCGTATCGCGATCGATCACCAGGCTCGCTTCGAGACCATTGTTGAGCTGATCGCTGGCAACATCGCGAAGCTCCGGCGCCGACTGCAGCCGTTGTAGCAGGCGCGGAGCCCAGATCGCCAACTCGCTGGCATCTGCATCTTCCACTGAGTACTGGTATTGAGTGCGGCTGACGCGACTCTCGACGGTCAGGTCTTGTACCGGCTGCATGTAAACCGTGATGCCGTCGACCTTCGCCAGTTCCGGTTGCAGGTCGCGAATGATTTCTGACGCCGTCTGATTTCGTTCACTGCGCGGCTTGAGGTTGATCTGGATCCGGCCCGTATTCGGAGTAGCGTTGATTCCATCGACTCCGATGAAGGAGGAGAGGTTATCGACATTTGGATTCTTGAGGATGATTCCGGCTAGCGATTGCTGCCTTCGTGACATCGCCGCGAAGGAAACGCTCTGCGGCGCCTCGGTGACGCCCATGATCACGCCCGTGTCCTGCACCGGGAAAAAGCCCTTGGGCACAACCGCGTAAAGATATAACGTGAGCACCAGGGTTCCAGCAGTCACCAGAAGCGTTGCGGTTTGGTGTCCCAAGACCCACTTCAGGGTCCTGCCGTAGAAGGCGATCACTCGCTTGAACCAATCTTCCGACGCGCGGAAGAACCGCGACTCCTTCGCCGCACCCTTGGTTTTCAGAAGCTTCGCGCACATCATGGGCGTCAACGTCAGCGAGACCACCGCCGAAACAAGGATCGTGACCGCCAGCGTCACCGCAAACTCGCGGAATAGCCGGCCGACGATGTCGCCCATGAAGAGCAGCGGAATCAGGACCGCGATCAGTGAAACGGTCAGCGAAACGATCGTGAAACCGATCTGCCCGGCCCCCTTGAGCGCGGCCTCCAAAGGAGATTCACCTTCCTCGAGGAAGCGGCTGATGTTCTCGATCATGACGATGGCGTCATCCACCACGAATCCGGTCGAGATGGTCAGCGCCATCAGGGTGAGATTGTTCAGGCTGTAGCCCAGCAGATACATGATCCCGAACGTCCCCACAAGGGAAAGAGGTACCGCGACGCTGGGGATCACCGTCGCCGACAGATTCCTGAGAAAGAGAAAGATGACCATCACGACCAGCGCAACCGTAAGCATCAACTCGAACTGAACATCAGCGACCGATGCGCGGATGGTTTGTGTGCGGTCAATCAGAACCTGAACCTTGACGGCCGGGGGCAGCGACGCCTGAAGCTGGGGCAGGACCTTCTTGATCCGGTCGGCTACGCTAATGATGTTGGCGCCAGGTTGCCGCTGAATGTTCAGCAATACGGCCGGAGTATTGTTGACCCTTGCGGCTTGTTTCACGTTTTCCGCGCTGTCGATGGCGGTGGCGATATCGGATAAACGCACCGGCGCGCCGTTCCGGTAGGCGATGATCACGCTGTTGTATTGATGGCTGGAAAGCAGTTGATCGTTCGCGCCAATGGTGAAGGCCTGCCGCGGTCCGTCCAGGACTCCCTTCGCCTGATCGACATTGGCCGCCGCCAGCGCCGTGCGCACATCCTCGAGACTGAGATCGTAGGAAGCAAGAGCCGTTGGATTTGCCTGCACGCGAACCGCGGGTTTTTGGCCGCCGCTGATGGAAACCAAACCAACCCCCGAAATCTGCGAGATCTTCTGGGCGAGCGCGGTTTCGGCAAGATCCTCGACCTTGGATAACGGCAGCGAGTCCGAGGTTAGAGCCATCGTCAGGATCGGAGCATCGGCAGGGTTGACCTTGCTGTAGATCGGAGGATTGGGGAGGTCGCGCGGCAAGTAGGTCGTCGCCGCATTGATAGCGGCCTGAACCTGTTGCTCCTCTACGTCGATGTTCTGGTCAAGCGCGAATTGTAGGGTAATCAACGAGCTCCCCAATGAACTGGTGGAAGTCATCTGGGTCAGCCCGGGGACTTGACCGAACTGGCGTTCGAGCGGCGCGGTCACAGACGAAGCCATGACATCGGGGGCGGCGCCGGGATAGAACGTCACCACCTGGATGGTGGGGTAATCAACTTCGGGCAATGCGGAGACGGGCAGTTGGCGGTAGGCAACAAAGCCGACGAGCAACACGGCCACCATCAGCAGCGAAGTAGCGACCGGCCGGAGAATGAAAATGCGAGAAGGGCTCATGATGTTGGAGCGGGAGCGGCCGTTTGCGAAGCGTTGGAGTTGCCGGGACGACCGCTGCGGGTTTCCACTTTCGCGCCGTTTTGCAGCTTGTCTTGCCCGTCAACGACAACGACATCTCCGGGCTGTAAGCCGGTTGCGATCGCGCTTTGATTGGATTGTGAAAGCGCTACCGTGACTTGCCGGGCTTCCACTGTGCTGTCGGGCTTCACCCGATAGACAAAGGTTCCCTGGGGGCCGCGCTGCACGGCGACGCTCGGGACCACCGTGCTGTTCTTCTTGACATCCAGGAGCAGCCGAACGTTGACAAACTGATTGGGCCAGAGAACACCATCTTTGTTGTCAAAAACGGATTTCAAGCGCCCGGTTCCGGTCTGTTGATCGATCTGATTGTCGATGGTCAATAGGGTTCCGGTTGCGAGCTTGGTTTGATCGTCGCGACTGTAGGCGTCGACCAGAAGCGTTCCCTGTTTCATGCGCTGTGCCACAACTGGAAGGCTGTCTTGCGGCAGCGTGAAGATGACCGAAATCGGCTGCAATTGAGTGATGACCAACAGCGGGTTCTGATCGCTGGCGTGGACGATGTTGCCTGCATCCACCAGGCGTAATCCGACTCGGCCGCTCACCGGCGCGGTAATGTGGCAATAGGTGATCTGCAGTTTCGCGTTGTCGATCGCGGCCTGGTCGGCGCGCACCGCGGCTTCCAGTTGATCAGCAGACGCTCTCTGCGTGTCCACCTGCTGTTGCGACATCGCTCCCGACTGGTTAAGCAAGTCCTTGTAGCGCTCATAATTGAGCTGCGCATCGCGAGCCTGTGCCTGATCGCGGGCCAGTTGGGCCTGCGCTTGCGCCAGTTGCACTTCATAGGGGCGCGGATCAATGAGCGCGAGCAGGTCCCCCTGTTTGACCTGTTGTCCCTCGCGGAAGTGCACTTCGACCAGTTGACCATCGATCCGGGATCTCACGCTCACCGTGTTGAAGGCGGTCACCGAGCCCAGACCGGTCAAATACTCCGGCATGTCCCGCTGCACTGCTTGCGCTACGGCAACCGGAACCGCGCGAGTGGTAGCTGCCAACGCCTGCTTTTCCTTCTGAGAGTCGGCGCCCTGGCAACCGCTCCAGGTCAACGCCAGCATTAAGAGGCTGATGATCGAAACAAGTCTCAGGTATCTATGCATAGGAACCGGTGACGAGAACCTGCCTTTCCCGCGGATCGGACATCAACTGATCGTTCCAATGAGCGAAGACCGCATACCCATCTAAGATGATCATATGGTTCAAATGATGGCGAAGCGAACAGAAAGATGGTAAAGGTTTGTAAATCGCAGATTCCGTTGGGGGAAGTGAAGCGGCGGGAATTCAAGCGTGGCGCAGAGTGGATCACAGGATCGGCATGCCGACGAAAGCGGAGGACGTAAGCCCACCGGAGGAAACTACCACTGCGACCTGTCGCACAAAGAAATGACGAATCCGAAACGAATCCGCAGATGTACATAGCAAATGCTGTTGTTGTACAAGCCTCCTCGCCGCGATGCACCACTTCCAGCGAAAGATGTAAAAGCATCGCAATAATCCGGCCGGAAAATGTTTATGCTGTCCATCAGAATTTGGAATTCCGGACCGTCGAGAAAAGAATCCCAGTCCTATAATAAATTTCAGGCGTGCGGTGATTTCTGTCGTCCAACTCGGCGCCATCGACTACGCGAGCGGGCTACGCTTGCAGCAGAGATTAGTCGATCTGCGCAAATCGGGGCAAATCGGGGATGTGCTCCTGCTCCTCGAACACTCGCCGGTAGTTACGTTGGGGCGCAACGCGAAGGCAGGCAACGTTCTGCTTTCGCGTGACGAACTCGCACGGCGAGGTGTCGAAGTCTACGAGTGCGATCGCGGCGGAGATGTGACCTTTCACGGGCCGGGGCAGCTGGTCGGTTACCCGATCTTTGATCTGCGGGGATTCAGCCTTCAGCCGTCAGCCGTCAACTCTCTGGACAGCAGGTCACAGGCGGCAGGTCACAGGTCACAGGACGGGCCTTCGCGAAAGACGCTCGGCGCCGTCGACTATGTCCGGCGGCTGGAAGAAGTGCTGATCTGCACGTGCGCAGATTTTCGAATTTCGACGAAGCGCATTCCAGGAATGACAGGAGTGTGGACAGAAACCCATAGTGTTTCGACGACGCGAGAGATGACGGCATCATCGCCGGAATCGAAGATCGCCGCGCTCGGAGTTCACATTTCGCGTGGCGTTACATCGCATGGCTTTGCGCTTAACGTGAATACGGACCTTAACTACTTCGACCTGATCGTGCCCTGCGGCATCACAGCAAAGTCCGTGACTTCAATGCAAAAGGAATTGCAACGCGAAATCGCATTGAATGACGTCTCCGAATCTGTCGTGCGCAACTTCGGAGCCGTCTTCGCGAGTCAAATGCTGTGGGTGGAAACGATGGATGCGGTTCTGGGGAACACGGTGGGCGTGCCGCTGAAAGTACCTGCGGAGTTCCGTCATGTTCGCGGGGAAGATGACCAGTTTCTGGCGTAGGCGTTCAAGACTTCGGCCTTAGAGAGTCCCGAGTGCCCGTTTCGACTGGCTCAAACCCCCTGACCCGCGCTAGCATGAACGCCGGTCCGTCAATGGCGAAGAAAAAAGCGCAGTCCGCTGCGAGCCACAAGACAAAGGTCGTCTCTCGCCCCAAAACAAGAAACAACAAACCCAAGGACAGATCGCAAAATCGGGTCTTCCCCATCCTCGACTACCGCCTCGAAAAACCAAGCTTCATCCTCCGCCAAGTTCGTTCCGGCGACGAGGTTCACTACGAAGTCGAAAGCGGCGATCTTTCCGCGCCAGTTCCGGCGATGCGCGAGTCCAATTACCTCTCGAAGCAGCAGGTGATCGAGATCTATCGCTGGATGTTGCTGAACCGATTGATGGAGTCCGCACTCGAGAATCTCTACAAGCAGGGCAAGGTGGTCGGCGGGGTGTACTTCGGCCTGGGCCAGGAAGCCTGTTCCTGCGCTTCGGCGTATGCGCTAAGGCCGGACGAGTGGCTGGGGCCGATGATCCGCAATCAAGGGTCGCTGCTCGTGCGCGGTTTCTCTCCGCGCGACATCATGATGCAGTACATGGCGAAGTCCGGCTCGCCGACAAAAGGCCGCGACGCTTCATCCCATTTGGGAGATCATCAAACGCGGAACGTCGTCGCGCCGATTTCTACCCTTGGCGACCTGATACCTGTGCTGGCAGGCGTGGCGCTCGGCGCGCGGCTTCAGGGCAGAAATATTGCGGTGATGACCTACATCGGAGACGGAGGCCAGTCCACAGGCGTGACCTACGAGGGCCTGAATTTTGCTGCCGTGCAAAATCTGGGCCTGGTGCTGATTGTCGAAAACAATCTCTGGGGATACTCCACTCCGGCCGACATGCAGTTTCGCGTGAAAGACCTGGCCGAGCGCGCCATTGCTTATGGGATTCCAGGCGTGATCGTCGATGGCACCGATGCCTGCCAGGTCTACGATGCTTGCCACGAAGCCTGCGAGCGGGCGCGCCGCGGCGAAGGCCCCACACTCATTGAGGCCAAGATGATGCGCATGAAAGGCCACGCCATTCACGATGCCGCCGAGTACGTACCGAAACCTCTTTTCGAGTATTGGAAGAAGCGCGATCCGATTGCGCGGCTGGAGAACTATCTGGTAAAGGTGAAAAAGTGGCTCACGATCGAAGAGAATCAGAAGCTCATCGCCGACGTTGAGCGCCAACTCGAAGCTGATCGCGAGTTCGCGGTGAATTCTCCGATGCCGACGCCGGAGTCAGCGGCAGGTGGCGTGTACTGCGAGGCCGGATGCCACGAGATCAAGCCAAAATATGGCACGCCCAAGACGAGAACTGGGAGGAACAAAGGCCTGAGCGAGTCAGAGGCGACAGTGCACTTGCAGTAAAGGTCATGCCCCTCTGAAAATCTAAAATGGCAAACGCAAGGTATAAGGGGAACGACGAATGAAATCACTATTCGCTCTCGTTGCCGTCATTTTCTTATCCTTGGCTGCACTTTCAGCCGCGCAGGTGCAGTCTCCTGCTTACCAATACACCCGCATCGGCAACGCCCAGGATGTCACAACCAAAACTGCTGCCGGTTATGCGCTCATGGGCGGAGGGGATGACCTCGACGAGGCCTTCCGCTTTTTATGTGCAAAGGGTGGCGGTGGTGATTTCCTTATCCTGCGTGCCGCCGGGGACGACGAATACAACTCTTACGTGAACGGCCTATGCAAGACCAATTCGGTAGCAACGCTCGTCATCCCCAATCGAGACGTGGCCGCTGATCCGAAGGTTGCCGAAATCATCGGCCACGCTGAAGCAGTCTTCATCGCCGGCGGCGACCAGGCTCGTTACATCAACTGGTGGCAAGGCACTCCGGTGCAGGACGCTCTGAATTCTCACATCGCTGCCGGCAAGCCGATCGGCGGGACGAGCGCTGGGCTCGCGGTGTTGGGCGAGTACATCTACTCGGCCCAGGGCGATGCACCCGACGATGAAGACTTGGCTTCAAGGCAAACGCTGGCCGACCCATATTTTGCCCGGATCACGCTGCGGCGCGGCTTCCTGAAAATCGACGTTCTGCGCAATACGCTGACCGACACGCACTTTGCCAAGCGCGATCGCATGGGACGGACGCTGACGTTTCTCGCTCGCATCATGAAGGACGGGTGGTCGCCAGGGCCGCGTGAGATTGCGGTCGACGAAAAGAGTGCCGTGCTGGTCGAACCCACCGGCAAGGCGCGCGTGATCGGTTCCGGCAATGGCGCCTATTTCTTGTCGGTTCGGGGAGGTCCAGACACTTGTCAGTCGAATACTCCCCTGACTTTCCGGGACATTGCCGTATACCGAGGACCGACGGGAGCGGAGTTCAATCTGCGCGACTGGACGGGAAAACACGGAACCGCCTACAAGTTGTCGGTAGTCGACGGCAACATCCAAAGCACGCAGGCTGGTGGAGAAGTGTACTGAGTTCTTCCTGACGTCGAGATGATCCCGTGAGAATGGTCCCAGTTTCATCCTCAACCCGCTCTGAGCGGTCATTTAGCTTGACTGCCTCAGGAGGCTCTGAGAGACTTGCGCACAACCTGTTTGGGCTTATCGAGAGACGCATGTCTTCCAGGACGCTACTTGCCCGATTCGCCTCTCCCTCGTCCCTGATTGACGTAGGGAAACTTGCCTCCGGCTTGTGATCGAGTCCCCGTCTTCTCCAGCACGCCATTGCAGCATGCTTGCCACGCATGCGTACATACAGCAGGTTGGGCAGAGCGGCAACTATCGTAGAACTTGAGGGTGCGATCATGAAGCATTCGTTTTCGATTCTCTTAGTGATTGGAGCAGTCCTTTGCTGCGCTCTTGCGACCGCACAGACATACCTCGGCAGCATCAACGGAACCGTCACTGACGCGACCGGAGCAGTCATTCCCCAGGCGACGGTCAAGGTGACGAATGTCGGCAAAGGGATCACCCTTGCGTTCACGACGAACGAAGTGGGCGGATATGGGGCGCAGAATCTGGAGCCCGGGCTGTACACCGTCACCGCCGAAGCGCCAAATTTCCGGACTGTCATTCGGCAAAACATAGAACTCCAGGTGGCGCGCACGCTGCGTATCGACTTTCAGATGGTGCCGGGTGCCAAGACCGAGGAAATCGCAGTGACTGAGGAAGCGCAGCCGGTCAACACTTCCAATGCGGTGCTCGAGAGCACGTTTACCAACACGCAAATTGTCGAGCTCCCCCTCCAGGGCCGCGACTTCCAGAACCTGGTGGTGCTTAACCCCGGCGTGCAAAGGACGCCAGGTGGTGGGTTCCAATCGATTACGTCAAACGGGAATCGGGTGGAGGACAACAATTTTATTGTCGATGGAATCGATGACAATGACGCCTACTACGGGACAACTGTAATCAACGCCGAAGGCGTACAAGGCACTCCGGCGACGCACTTACCCATCGATGCAATTCAGGAATTCAATGTCCAGGCAAGCCCGGAAGCGGAATATGGGTGGAAACCGGGGGCGATCGTGAACATCGGCATCAAGTCCGGCACGAATGACCTCCACGGCGCGGCCTATTACTTCCACCGGAACAGTGCCCTGGACGCCCGCAATTTCTTCAACCCCCGGCCCGACCCTGTCTCCTCGTTACGACTCCACGAGTTCGGCGTATCGATAGGCGGACCCATCAAGAAAGAAAAGCTCTTCTTCTTTGCAAATTACGAAGGCGTGCGGCACGTGGTGGGGAATCCTCTCCAGCTGAATACGCCACTGACCGTTTCGGTGGGAGACGATAGCATCAGCATCCCCGACGCAGTAGCCTCGTGTACGGCTGATGACAACTGCAACCAGCTCAGTTTGAACCTGCTGCCCCTTTTCCCGGCAAATCCGGGCACGGCCAACCCGAGCGACCCGACCTTGCGGAACTTCGATTTCAACAATACCAATCGGGAAGACAATGGAATCGTTAAAGTCGACTATCAGTTCAGTCCCCGCAGCAATTTCAGCGGCCGGTATTTCGTGGGCGACAGTGTCCAAAACGAGGAAGCACATAACGTGCTGCAACCTTATTGGCTCGACATCGCTCTATCGCGCGCACAGGTGCTCGGAGCAAGCTGGAATTGGACTCCAACCAACACAATCGTCAATCAGCTGCGGTTTGGATTCAACCGCTTCAGCCAGCAGATTTACACTGCGGATCACACGAAGCCCGCGACAGACTATGGAATCGATACCGGCGTCACGAAGCCGCTGGATTACGGCTTCCCGGAAATCTCCATCAGCGGCTTCAACCGCCTCGGACCTTCGACAGACTGGCCCTTGCTGACCACACCGAACCTCACCTATCAGATCACCGACAATCTGACCTGGACGCGTCGAAATCACTTCCTGAAGTTTGGCGGCGAGTTCCGCACCGGAAGCACCGACAATATCCGCGACACCTATGGCAAGGGTTTAATCCGGTTCAGGAGCCTCTATCGATTCGTAACCGGAGACTGGCGCGATGGGTTTATCTTGACCGGCGACACTCACCGCGAAGTGGGCCAGAAGGCGTTCGGCCTGTATGCGCAGGATGACTGGCGCGTCATCCCAAGATTCACCGTGACCGCCGGGTTGCGCTACGACGTAAGCCGCCCGGTCACAGAAGCGCACAACCAGTTGGCGAACTTCGATCCCGTCAAAGGAATCCAGCAAGTGGGCTCGCAGATCAGCAGCCCGTACAACACTGACTGGAATAATTTCGCACCGCGTTTGGGATTGGTCTGGGATATGTTCGGGAAAGGCAAGACAGTGTTGC
>Ga0335085_10016849_pt1 | contig 10540 bp, 8 predicted proteins | sample Lox_Sample_45_FD_206712 | JGI IMG/M metagenome (GOLD analysis project Ga0335085, IMG submission 206712) | Soil microbial communities from Loxahatchee National Wildlife Refuge, Florida, United States - Lox_Sample_4.5 | ecosystem: Environmental > Terrestrial > Soil > Wetlands | place: USA: Florida...
GGCGAGGTCCTCGGTGCTCATGATCGGCCCGCAGGGTACGTCGAGCGGGTTGAGGATCGCCATGAGCTCGCGCTTGGTGTACTTCTCGGCGAACTTGTTGATCAGCGTCCACATCAGCTGCTGGTTTTTGCGCCGCTCGGCGATGGTGGCGAAGCGCGGGTCGCCGGCGAGATCGGGAACGTGCACGTCCGGGCCGATGCGCCTGGCGAGGTCCTCCCAGACCGCCTCCTGCACCACGATGTACAGCCAGTCGTTGGCGCCGTGCGGCTTGCAGTGGATCGCGTTGCCGAGCTGGCCGCCGCCGGAGTCGTTGCCGGCGCGCGGCACCTCGCCCATGTCCTTGTAGGTCGGCACCGAGTACTCGGGCATGTCGCCGCGCGTGAGGCGCTGGTGGTCGCGGAACTTCACGCGGCACAGGTTCATCACGCCGTCCATCATCGCCACCTCGACGTACTGGCCCTGGCCGGTCTTCTCGGCCTGGCGCAGCGCGGCGAGCAGGCCGATCGCCAAGTGCAGGCCCGTGCCCGAGTCGCCGATCTGCGCGCCGGTCACGTACGGCGGGCCGTCGGGAATGCCCGTGGTGCTCATGGCGCCGCCCATGGCCTGCGCGACGTTCTCGTAGGCCTTGAAGTCGGCGTAGGGGCCCGTGGAGCCGAAGCCCTTGATGGAGCCCATGACGATCTTCGGGTTGATCTCGTGGATCTTCTCCCAGCTGAAGCCGAAGCGGTCGAGCACGCCCGGGCCGAAGTTCTCCATGACGATGTCGCACTTTTTCAGCAGGTCGACGAACACCTGCTTGCCCTCCTCGGTCTTCATGTTCACGGTGATCGAGCGCTTGTTGCAGTTGAGCATCGTGAAATAGAGGCTGTCGGCCTTGGGCACGTCGCGCAGCTGGCCGCGCGTGGCGTCGCCCGCCGGGTTCTCGAACTTGATCACGTCGGCGCCCATCCAGGCAAGCAGCTGCGAGCAGGTCGGACCCGCCTGCACGTGCGTCATGTCGAGGATGCGTACGCCCTTCAGTGCTTGCATGCTTTCCTCCGCAACTATTTCTTCTTCGCCGCGCTCGGGTTGAGGCTGGTGATTCGACCGCTTTCCGTGCCCGCGGTTTCGTCGATCACGGCGTTGACGAGGGTCGGCTTCTTCGAGCGGATCGCCTCTTCCATGGCCTTTCTCAGCTCGGACGGCGTGGTCGCGTTGACGCCGACGCCGCCGAAGGCCTCCATGAGCTTGTCGTAGCGCGCGCCCTTCACGAATACCGTGGGCGCCGGATCCCGGCCGGTGGGGTCCTTGTCGGTGCCCTTGTAGACGCCGTTGTTGTTCATCACGACGATGCACACGGGCAGGCCGTAGCGGCAGATCGTCTCCACCTCCATGCCGGAGAAGCCGAAAGCGCTGTCGCCCTCGATCGCAATCACCGGCTGCCCGGTCACCACGGCGGCGGCGACGCAATAGCCCATGCCGACGCCCATGATGCCCCAGGTGCCGACGTCGATCCTCTTTCTCGGCCGGTACATGTCGACGATCGAGCGCGTGAAGTCGAGCGCGTTGGCGCCCTCGTTGACGAGCATCGCCTCCGGATTGGCCTTGACGATGTCGCGCACCACGTTCAGCGCGCTGTGGAAATTCATCGGCGACGGGTTCTTCGCCAGCGTTTCGGCCATCTTCGCCACGTTGCCGTTCTTCTTCTCGGCGACGGCGTTGGTCCACGCGGCGGGCGGCTTCAACCAGCCAGAGTCAATTTCTTTCAAGAGAGAAGAAATACAAGAACCAATATCGCCCACCAGCGGCGCCTCGATGCGCACGTTGCTGTCGGCCTCCTGCGGCGAGATGTCGATCTGGACGAACTTCTGGCCGCCCCAGTCCTTGGCGCCCTTGCCGCCCCAGGTCTTGCCCTTGCCGTGCGACAGCAGCCAGTTCAGGCGCGCGCCGATCAGCATCACCACGTCGGCGCCCGGCAGCACGAACGAGCGCGCCGCCGACGCGCACTGCTCGTGCGAGTCGGGCAGCAGGCCCTTGGCCATCGACATCGGCAGATAGGGGATGCCCGTCTTCTCGATGAGATTCCTTATTTCGGAATCACATTGAGCGTACGCGGCGCCCTTGCCGAGAACGATCAGCGGCTTCTTCGCCGATTTCAGGAGCTCGGCCGCCCGCTGCACGGCTTCCGGCGCGGGGATCTGCCTCGGCGCCGCGTCCACGACCTTGATGAGCGTTTTCCTGCCGAGCTCAGGGTCGATGCTCTGCGCGAACAGCTTCGCCGGCAGGTCGAGGTACACGCCGCCCGGACGGCCCGAGACCGCCGCGCGGATCGCGCGCGCGATGCCGACGCCGATGTCCTCGGCGTGCAGCACGCGGTACGCGGCCTTGGCCACCGGCTTGGCGATCGCCAGCTGGTCCATCTCCTCGTAGTCGCCCTGCTGCAGGTCGACGATCTCGCGCTCGCTCGAGCCGCTGATCAGGATCATCGGGAAGCAGTTCACCGTGGCGTGCGCGAGCGCGTTCAGGCCGTTGAGGAAGCCGGGCGCCGAGACCGTGAGGCAGATGCCGGGCTTCCGCGTGAGGAAGCCGGCGATCGACGCGGCGTAGCCCGCGCTCTGCTCGTGGCGGAACGCGAGCACGCGCATGCCCTCGCCCTGCGCGCGGCGCGTGAGGTCCGTGATCGGGATCCCGGGCAGGCCGTAGATCGTGTCGATGCCGTTCAGCTTCAACGCATCGATGACGAGCTGAAAGCCGTCGGTCAGCTTGGCTTGCGCATCGCCCGCGTTGGCGATTTGAGGCTCGACGGTGCCCATGGGGGGACTCCTCCGAAAGGGACGGAAATGATAGTGAGCGCGGCCGTAGGGCGACCTTGACTGAGGTCAAGCATTTTCAGTCTAATCAGCGGCTCCGCGCACGCCGCCATGACCAGCATCGCCCAGCACCCCCAGCGCAACTCGCTGCGCCTGCAGCTGCGGGAAAACCTGCTGCTGCGGGCCCTCGGCGCCGCGCAGTGGGAGGACCTCGAGCCGCTGCTGGCGGTGGGCGAATACCGCAAGGGCGACCGCCTCGCGCGCCAGGGCGACGAGGAGATGCTGCAGTTCTTCATCCTCGAGGGCATGGTCAAGCGCGTGGTCTCCAACCCCGAGGGCCACGAGATGATCCTGCGCTTCGCCGCCGAGAAGGAGATGGACACCTCGTACGCCGCCTGGCGGCTGCGCACGCCGATTCCCTACTCGATCGTCGCGGTGACCGCGGTGCGCGCCGCCGAGTTGCCGATGCCGCTGTGGGTGGACTTCCTCGAGCGCCAACCGGGGCTGAAGTCGCGCTTCGAGTACGAGGTGATGAAGCTGATGTCGGAGGTGATGGCGCACACCATCACGCTGCACCTGCTCGATGCGCCCGGGCGGCTGCTGCGCTTCAACCGCAAGCATCCGGATCTGGCTGCGCGCATCCCGAAGAAGGAGCTCGCGGCCTACCTCAACCTCACCCCCGAGACGCTGTCGCGGCTCAAGCAGAAGCTCGGCCGCGCCTAGGCGTTGCCGCGCAGCCTCGCGAGCAGCTTCGTCCAGACGAAGCTGAGCATCGGCCAGAACAGCAGGAACAGCGACAGGCCGGTCAGCGTGCCGACCAGCCCGTTCGAGAAGAACACGCGCAGGTCGCCGCTCGAGACGAGCATCGCCTGCCGGAACGAGGCCTCGGCCGAGTCGCCGAGCACGATCGCCAGCACCAGCGGCGCGAGCGGATACGACAGCTTCTTGAACACGTAGCCGAGCACGCCGAACATCACCATCATCCAGACGTCGAACATCGAGTTGTGCACGGTGTAGGCGCCGATCGCGCAGACGACGATGATGATCGGCGCGATCACGGAGAACGGGATGCGCAGGATCGCGGCGAACAGCGGCACGCAGGTGAGCACGATGACGAGGCCGGCGATGTTGCCGAGGTACATGCTCGCGATGAGGCCCCAGACGAAGTCCTTCTGCTCGACGAACAGCAGCGGACCCGGCTGCAGGCCCCAGATCAGCAGCCCGCCGAGCAGCACGGCGGCCGTCGGCGAGCCGGGAACGCCGAGCGTGATCATCGGCAGCAGCGCCGAGGTGCCCGCGGCGTGCGCCGCGGTCTCCGGCGCGACCACGCCCTCGACCTGCCCGGTGCCGAACTTGTCGCCGTTCCTGGAAAAGCGGCGCGCCACGCCGTAGCTCATGAACGAAGCCGGCGTCGCGCCGCCGGGCACGATGCCCATGAAGCAGCCGACCGCCGACGAGCGGATCGAGGTGAGCCAGTAGCGCGGCAGCTCGCGCCAGGTCTCGATCACGGCCTTGAGGTTCAGGCGCGCGGCGGCCCCCTTGAAGGCGAGGCCCTCCTCGAGCGTGAGCAGGATCTCGCCGATGCCGAACAGCCCGATCACCGCGATGAGGAAGTCGAAGCCGTTGAGCAGCAGCATCGAGCCGAAGGTGAGCCTGAGCGTCCCGGTCACGGGGTCGGTGCCCACCGCCGCGAGCGCGAAGCCGGTCATCATGGCCGCGATCGTCTTGAACGGCGGCTCCCGGCTCATGCCCACGAAGGCGCAGAAGGTGAGCAGGTACACGCCGAAGAACTCGGGCGGCCCGAACTCGAGCGCGAAATTCGCCACCACGGGCGCGAGGAACGTGATGACCAGCACCGCCACGAACGCGCCGACGAAGGACGAGGTGAACGCGGCGGTGAGCGCGTGGCCGGCGCGCCCCTTCTGCGCGAGCGGATAGCCGTCGAAAGTGGTCGCGACCGACCAGGGCTCGCCCGGGATGTTGAACAGGATCGAGGTGATCGCGCCGCCGAACAGCGCCCCCCAGTAGATGCAGGAGAGCAGGATGATGGCGGAGGTCTGGCCGCCTGGCGTCTGCGCCATCGAGAAGGTGAGCGGCAGCAGGATCGCCACGCCGTTGGCGCCGCCGAGGCCCGGCAGCACGCCGATGATTACGCCGAGCACGATTCCGACCGTCATCAGCCCGAGGTTCGTCAGGCTGAGCGCGACCGCGAAGCCGTGCATCAGCGATTGGAAATCGTCGATGACGCCCATGGCCTCAGGCGATGCCGAGAAGGTTTTCCAGCGGCCCCTTGGGCAGCGGCACCAGGAACCAGCGCTCGAAGACCAGGAAGAAGAACACGCTGTTGCCGATCGAGACGGCGGCGACCTTCCACCACGCGTACCGCCCCAGCCAGCGCATGAACAGGGCGACGAACAGCGCCGAGGCGACGTAGATGCCGAGCCAGCCGATCAGCGCGACGTAGACCACCGCCGGAACGAGCACGGAAAGCACGAGCTTGAGCGCGCCCACCTCGACGAAGCTCTCGCCCGAGCGCTGCGTCGCGAGCAGGGCCTGCACGAACGTCACCGCGGAAGCGGCGCAGATGATGGCGCCGAGGTAGAACGGGAAATAGCCCGGCTGCGGGCCGTCGGCGCCCCAGCCCGCGCCGAGCCGCAGGCTGTCGTGGATCACCACGGCGCCGAGCGCGATGAACAGCGCCGCGACGATGAGCTCGGCGCTCCTGACGCTGATCGCCGAGCGCTGGTCATCTCTCTTCGACATCGAATTTCCCTTCCCCGTAAACGTGCGCGCGGCGCGCAGGCTGTGCCCGCGCGCCGCACCTTGCTGCCCGCGACTGGACGGCTACTTGCCCGCCATGAAGCCGGCGGCCTTCATGAGCCCGACGTGCCGCGCTTCCTCCTTCGCGACCCAGTCGGCGTACTCCTTGCCCTCGAGCGAGGTCTGGTTGAAGGCGCCCTTCTCCATCAGGTCCTTCCACTCCGGCGTTCCCTGCACCTTCTTCAGCAGCCCGACGTAGTAGTCGACCTGATCCTTGGTGACGCCGCCCGCCATGAAGATCCCGCGCAGCATGATGTACTCCACCGGCAGCCCCTGGTCCTTGCACGGCGGAACGTCGTACCAAGACATGGTCGAGGTGATCTTCTGCTTGTAGGGCATGCGCTGCGCGTCAAACACGCACAGGGCCTTGAGCTTGCCAGAGCGCCAGTGCGCCACCGCCTCGATCGGGTTGTTCACCGTGAAATCGACGTGGTTGCCGACCAGCTGCACGGCCACCGCGCCGCCGCCCTTGAACGGAATGTAGGTGAACTTGGTGCCGGTCGCCTGCTCGATCGCGGCGCTGATGATCTGGTCCTCCTGCTTGGAGCCCGTGCCGGCCTGCTTGAACTTGCCCGGCCCGGCCTTCTTGGCCGCCTCGATGAAGTCCTTCGCGGTCTTGTAGGGCCGGTCGGCGTTCACCCAGAGCACGAACTCGTCGAGCGCCATCATCTTCACCGGCGTGAGGTCCCGCCAGTTGAACGGCACCCCGGTGGCGAGCGGCGTGGTGAACAGGTTCGACAGCGTGATGATCAGCTTGTGCGGATCGCCCTTGGCCTCCTTGACGTCGAGGAATCCCTCGGCGCCGGCGCCGCCGGCCTTGTTGACGACCACCATCGACTGCTTCATCAGGCCGTGCTTGGCGATGATGGCCTGGATCGCCCGCGCCATCTGGTCCGCACCGCCGCCGGTACCGGCCGGGATGACGAACTCGACGGTCTTGGTCGGCTCCCACGCCTTCGCCACGGACGGCGCGAACGCGGCGGCGACCGCGACCGCCAAGGCCGCAGCGGTGCGCGCCGCTTGAACGACGTTTCTCCTCATTTTTCACCTCCTCCTAGGTTCGGGATTCTGAAACTCCCGCGCAAATTATGACCTTGATGGCGGTCAAGAGTTCGGCGACTTGTCGGCCTCGCCGACGATCTGGGCCGCCGCCGCGGCGCCCCGCCGCCTCGCCAGCCACTTGCCCCAGAGGACCACGACGACCACCCCGATCGCGCCCGCGACGAGGGAGAGCTTGACCTCGCCGAGCGTCGGATGGCCGTCGTTGAACTGGATGCCGAACCCCTCCATCCAGCCCGCCAGCGCGGGATCGGTGACCAGCATCTCGCCGGCCACGAAGCCGATCAGGCCCGCGCCGACGGTGATGATCACGGGATAGCGCTCCATGAGGTGCACGAGCAGCGTCGCGCCGAACACCACCAGCGGGATCGAGATCGCCAGGCCGAGCACGAGCAGCAGGTAGCTGCCCTGCGCTGCCGCGGCGACCGCGATGACGTTGTCGATGCTCATCACCAGATCGGCGATCAGGATGGTGCGGATCGCCGCGATGAGGTTGTCGCTCGCGTCGATGTCGTCGCCGTCGTCCTCGGGCACCAGCAGCTTGATGCCGATCCAGAACAGCAGCAGCCCGCCGGCGATCTTCAGCCAGGGCAGCTGCAGCAGCGCGACGGCGAACACGGTGAGGATGATGCGCAGCACCACCGCCGCGCCGGCGCCCCAGAAGATCGCCTGCTTCTGCTGGCGCGCGGGCAGCGAGCGCGCGGCGAGCGCGATCACCACCGCGTTGTCGCCCGACAGCACGACGTTGACGCCGATGATCTTGGCGAGGCCGATCCAGAACGCCTGGCTCGCGAGCTCTTCGAGCATGCGGGACTATTTCACCAGCAGGACCGGCGTGTCCGCGAGGTGCAGCACCTTGTTCGCCGTCGAGCCGATGAGCGCCTTGCCGATCTCGGTCATGCCGCGCGTGCCGATGTAGATGAGGTCGCAGCGCGTGTCCTTCGCCCGCTTGACGATGGTCTCGGCCACCGGGCCGACCAGCACCGTGGCCTTGTGCGCGATGCCCGCGGCCTCGAGCCGGCGCCGCGCGGCCGCGAGCCGCGCCTCGCCCTCCTCCTGGTAGTAGCGCTGGATCTGGCCCTTGCCGACCGCCAGCCCCATGCGCGGCAGCTTGGGCACCGGCAGGTGCACGGTGAGCAGCTCGACCTCGGGTCTTTGCCGGTACCAGTCGGCGTGATCGACGAGGCACTGCACCGCGTCGAGCGAATGCTTCGAGCCGTCGACCGCGATGAGGACCCTCATGGCGCGAATTTTACCGCGCTAGAACAGGCCGACCACCTTGCCGTCCACCAGGTCGATCTTCTCAGCCGACGGCACCTTGGGCAGACCCGGCATCGTCATGATGTCGCCGCAGATCATGACGACGAACTCGGCGCCGGCCGCGAGCCGCACCTCGCGCACGTTCACCACGTGGCCGTCGGGCGCGCCGCGCACCTTGGCGTCGGTCGTGACCGAAGACTGCGTCTTGGCGACGCACACCGGATAGTGGCCATAGCCGGCGTCCTGCAGCTGCTTGATCTGCGCGCGCACCTTGGCATCCGCGGTCACTTCGGAGGCGCGGTAGACCTTCTTCGCGATCTTGCCGATCTTGTCCCAGAGCGGGTCGGCGTCCTCGTAGACAAAGCTCGGCCGGGACGGCTTGGCGCAGAGGTCGACGACGATCTTGGCGAGGTCCGCCGCCCCCTTGCCGCCGTCGCCCCAATGCGTGGCGATGACGAACGGAACGCCCATGCGGCCGACGGTCGCCTTCACGAGGTCGACCTCCTTCTGCGTGTCGAACGTGAATCGATTGAACGACACCACGCAAGGCATGTTGTAGACCCGGCTCACGTTCTCGACGTGGCGCTGCAGGTTCACGACGCCCTTCTCGAGCGCCGCAAGGTTCTCCTTGTTGACCTCCTTCACGTCGACCCCGCCGTGATACTTGAGCGCGCGAATCGTCGCCACGATCACCGTGGCGTTCGGCATCAGGCCGGACTTGCGGCACTTGATGTCGAGGAACTTCTCGGCGCCCAGGTCGGCGCCGAAGCCGGCCTCGGTCACCACGTAGTCGGCGAGCTTGAGCGCCGACTGCGTGGCGATCACCGAGTTGCAGCCGTGCGCGATGTTGGCGAACGGCCCGCCGTGGATGAAGGCCGGATTGTTCTCCAGCGTCTGCACGAGGTTGGGCGCGAGCGCGTCCTTGAGCAGGACCGTCATCGCCCCGTGCGCCTTCAGGTCGCTTGCCCTGACCGGCTTCTGATCTTTCGTATAGGCCACCACGATGTTTCCCAGCCGGGTCTTGAGGTCCTCGAGCGAGGTCGACAGGCAGAAGATCGCCATCACCTCGGAGGCCACCACGATGTCGAAGCCGTCCTCGCGCGGGAAGCCGTTGGCGGTGCCGCCGAGCGCGACGACGATGTCGCGCAGCGCGCGGTCGTTCATGTCGACCACGCGCCGCCACTGGATGCGCCGCACGTCGACGCCGAGCTCGTTGCCCTGCGTGATGTGGTTGTCGAGCATCGCCGCGAGCAGGTTGTTGGCGAGCGCGATCGCGGAGAAATCGCCCGTGAAGTGCAGGTTGATGTCCTCCATCGGCACCACCTGCGCGTAGCCGCCGCCCGCGGCGCCGCCCTTGACGCCGAACACGGGCCCGAGCGAGGGCTCGCGCAGGCAGATCACCGCCTTCTTGCCGATGTGGTTGAGCGCGTCGCCCAGGCCCACGGTGGTGGTGGTCTTGCCCTCGCCCGCCGGCGTCGGCGTCATCGCCGTCACCAGGATCAGCTTGCCGTTGCTTCTCGACTTCAACGTGTCCAGGTACTTCAGCGACACCTTGGCCTTGTAATGGCCGTAGGGCTCGAGGTGCTCCTCGGCGATGCCGAGCTTGTCGAGCGCGACCTTCGAGATGCGCTGCAGTTTCGCCGCTTGGGCGATTTCAATGTCCGAGGCCATGGGTGGGACTCCAGTAGGGAGCGCCGATTCTCGCCGCAGCGCGCGCGCCGCGGCCTTGACTGAAGTCAAGCCCGTTATCAGAATGCCGCGCAGGTAGAGACGTCTCTTGCGGGCCGCCTCGATTGGCGTCGCCGCGATCGAGAATCAGCTCGGCAAGACGAGATGCTCCTTCGCCTCGCTCGAGTCTTAGCTCGACGCCAGGCTCAGCTGCCGAGCCCCTCGACCCGGCAGCGAAGGCCCGTCGGCACCTGGTGGTCGGCGTTGCGCAGCTCCAGGCGGACGCGGAAGGTCGCGCTGGCCGCGTCGATGACGCGATCGATCACCGAGACCTTCGCCGTGTAGGGCTTCTGTCTGGCCAACCCGTCCACCATCACCTGCGCCGTCGCGCCGACGCGAACTTTGCCGAACAGCGAGGCCGGCGCGACCACCTCGACGTAAACCGGATCGATGCGCATGAGGCGGAGGATCGGCCCGACGGCGCGCGAGATCTGGTCCCCCGGCGCCATCAGGCGGTCGACCACGATGCCGTCGATCGGGCTCGTGATCGTGCGCTGGCGCAGCGCGGCCTCGCGCTCGCGCAGCTCGAGCTCCGCGAGTTTCGCCTCGGTCTCGAGCTGGTCGCGCTCCTGGACCGAGATCAGCTGCTCCTTGTACAGCTCGTCGTTGCGCTCGGATTTGCGCCGGGCGAACTCGGCCTTGCCGCGCGCCGATTCCACTGCGGCCGCCTCGAGCTGGCTGTTGAGCAGCACGAGCGGCTGGCCGCGCCGCACCGTCGCGCCGCGATCGACGCGGATATCGGCGATGACGCCATCGACCGGGCTGCCGAGCTTGACCTCGAGCGACGGCTCCAGCAGGCAATCCAACGACTTGGACGGCGCCGCCGGCTGCGGTGCCTGCGCGACAGCGGCGCACGGCAGCAGCGCGAGCGCGAGAACGATGCG
>Ga0335085_10016850_pt1 | contig 10540 bp, 7 predicted proteins | sample Lox_Sample_45_FD_206712 | JGI IMG/M metagenome (GOLD analysis project Ga0335085, IMG submission 206712) | Soil microbial communities from Loxahatchee National Wildlife Refuge, Florida, United States - Lox_Sample_4.5 | ecosystem: Environmental > Terrestrial > Soil > Wetlands | place: USA: Florida...
GTTCATCAAAAGCACCACGCCAAAATGTGACTTCTTCGCAAGTGGCTGAAGGTCACGTATTTATACGAATCCTAAGGAACTCCCGGCAAGATGTCAAGGCGATTCCCCAGGAGACATCAAGGCCGGACGGGTGATTTTACATCACTTGTATCGGCTGCGGAGATTTTCCGCACAAGCCATACCTCTGCCACCTGGGCCCCGCGTCCGTTACCGCCCAACCCGGGTTCCCGGGTCCAGGCAAGGGTCAATTCCCCGCCGGCCGTAGCATCCCGGGGAATATCAAATTCCAAAGGGGCGGGCGGCTGCGGTTTGTTTATAAAGGTATGAATCTCCCCTCCCCCTTCCGAAACCATTCGAATTCTTACGGACGGGGAATCTCCTGCATATACGACGCGAACTTTATACTGCGCTTGGGGGTCAAGTGACGGGTAGTGCAACCGGAGCGGCGCGTCGAACAACGCTTCCGCCCAACGCTTCCAGGCCAGGGGTATTGCCGCGGGGGCCGGATACCGATGGCCAATCAGGGCCGATCTGCGAAATTCCGGGTCCTCCAAGCTCCCCGGCCCTCGCACCAGCGGCGACAGCCTCGCCGTGTCTCCCAAATCGTTGTAGTAGCCTCCCGGCCCCGGATTGGTGCGATTCAAGATTCCCTTTATCGCCCGAATCTGCTCGAGTGGCGACGGAATGGCAATGATTTCACGTAGTTGCTGGACCAGCCAAGGTCCGTCGGTGACCGGCGCATCCAGGGTGTCAAGGTTGCCCCCGCGCTCGACAGCCTCCGCCTGGTAGCGTTCCACGGACAATTGCATGCGAATGCTTTGGAACAGAGCCTCGGCCAGTTGCAGAATGCGTGCGCGAATCTCTTGCGCCACCGGGTAGGTGGATGCGGGGGTCAACAGGGATTCCGCCTCAGCAATGACCCGGGCAGGATCAAGAGCGTTCGTAGGCACTACCGCGTGTCGGGTTTCCGTGCCGGGCGGTAAGGGCAGGGAGCCTATAGAATGGACTTCTTCCAGTTTGTCGAGCGCCTGGTTGTACAAGTCTGTTTCATGAACCAGTCGGCGGCGCACGTAGGCGTCATAATAGGCGCGATACAGGCCTTGTTGGAAGCGCCAATTCAGCAACTCGGCGGGCGTCGCGGATCGCTCCAAGGTTGCGAATTGAGTCAGCGTGGCCTCAACACTTTCGTTGGATAGTAGCGGCCCCTGCCAGGCTTTTTCGAGTCCCAATAGTCCCTGAGCAAAGTCATCCGTGCAGCGCGGGCTGATGAGGAAGCGGCTGTAGTCCCGCAAGATGTCGATGACCTTCGCCTCGGGGTCCCAGGCCAGCGCATTCCAAATGATTTTGTTCACATCGTCGTTGCAGCCTTCGGAATAGGTGCCGAAGCCGCTGGAAAAGGGCAGATAGCGCCGGGCAATGTTAGCGAAAGCCTCCGGGCGCGGACAGATCGGTTCCCGTCCCTGCGTGAGCGAAAAGGCTACATCCCAATCCGCCACCGGGAATTGGCATTCCAGCGTGTGCGTTATGTCGGGATACAAGCGCAGAGAATAGCGCTGCGGAACGAGCTTGCGCAGAGTGGGCAGGTCTACCCGCGTTTGCGGCCCGAAGACCACCCCCGCCAGCCACGCCGGCTGGGTTTGCAAGATCCCCACAAATTCATCGAACCACGCTTGATTGAAAGACTGCGGCGACATCCACATCTGCCCCTGGGGATGGTAGCGGCGCAGATTCTGCGTTTGCTTTTCGAGCAGAGCCATCAGGTATTTCGGCTGCGTGTGGCCCGGGTCGCCCCCCGGCACGAACACCGCATCGACGCGGGGCAAGGCTCTGAAAATCTCTCCCCACGCGGCGATTTCGCGCTCAACGGTGGCAGGGTCGGAGTAATCGTGCTCCATGGCCGGAAACCAGATCCACACGTCCAACCCGTACGCGTCGCAGATCCGCGACATCTCGATCATCATCTGCTTCTTCGGAAGCGTGAAGTGTGGGCTATCCTCATCGTCATCTGAGCGCGGGGGTATAAGTTCAATGAAGTTGCAGCCGAATAGGGCGAGCTCGCGAATGTATTGGTCCCAGATCGCCACAGTCCAACCATCATAGGAATTGGTCTTCGGCCGGTAGCCAAGTTGATGTCCGCGCAGGCGATACTTCGGTGCGGTTTGGATTTCGCAATGTGCATCAATCTCAGCGCGAAGCTTGGTCAATCGCATCGACCGCAGCAGTTTCCCCACACCGAACAACACTCCGCGCTCGTCCGCCCCCGCTACGGAGACGATCGGGGCGCCTTCCCCGCGCGCAACCTGAATCGCATAACCTTCAGCCTCGCGCACCGCCGGAACTCCGCTGCCCAAGCGCCCCGGCACGCGCTGCAGCGCGGCGTTGGTTCCCGCCACGATGACCGGCGCCGATGACGAGGGCCAAACGTGAACAATCTCCAGGTGCAACTCCGTCCGCTTCTCCACTTCTTCCACCAACACCGTCAAGGCCCGCAGCTCCAGGGGCGAAATCTCCGGCGCAGCGAAAAGCTTCGCTTCGCTGAGATCGATCCATTCCTCTCCATTGGGCGCTGGCGCCTCCCCCGCGTTCGGCGAGCAAGGCGGCGCGATCCGTGATGCCGGGCTCATGGGCATTCCCGATATGCCCGCTGCCGAGCCCAACCAACCGCCCGCATGCTTCAGGAAATTCCGTCGATCGACCGGCATACACTCCCTCCCCAGACTGAACATAGCGTTACACCCGTAAGCTGAGCGCGCCCTCTCGCGAGGCAAATTGTAACGTCGGTTCGCAACAAGACCAAGGGGTAATGGGCGACGCAAAGCGCGGCGAAACCGCAACCGAATTAACCTCACGACCTGCAAAACATGGGACGCATTGTCCACCCCCCCGTCCTCGTTGTATTTAACCAACCGGAATGGCACACTATCAGCCGCCTTACCGCCCAGATCATAGGGCGCGCGGTTGCGGATACCGACCATGGGGGTTCGCACCCGACTGGCCCGGGCAATTTATAGGAGAGATGATGATCCATACTCGTAAATTTCAGACGACGACCCTGCTCGCTCTCGCATTCCTGCTAGGTGTTGGCGCTCAGGCGGCAGTACAAGTGAAAATCGACGCCGGCAAGCTTGAAGGGACCACCAGCGCCGATTCGAAAGTCCGCATCTTCAAGGGCATTCCGTATGCCGCGCCGCCCGTCGGTGAATTGCGCTGGAAGCCGCCACAACCGGTGGCGCACTGGAAGGGGGTCCGTCAGGCGACGGCGTTTGGCGCGCGCTGCATGCAGGGAAACGTTTACTCCGACATGATATTCCGCGACCCGGGGCCGAGTGAAGATTGCCTGTACCTGAACGTGTGGACGCCGGACGTCTCGGGGAAAGAGCGTCTTCCCGTCATGGTGTGGATCTATGGCGGCGGCTTTTCCGCCGGAGCGACTTCCGAGCCGCGCCAGGATGGCGAGGTGCTGGCAAAGAAAGGCGTGGTCGTGGTCAGCATGAACTACCGGCTGGGGGTGTTTGGTTTCTTTTCGCACCCCGAGCTTACCCAGGAATCCGCGCATCACGCCTCGGGCAACTATGGGCTGATGGATCAGACGGCCGCTCTCGAATGGGTCCGCAAGAACATCGCGGCATTCGGCGGGGACCCCGCCAAAGTCACTATTTTCGGCGAGTCCGCCGGTTCATTTTCCGTCAGCGCGCAGATGGCCTCTCCGCTGGCGCAGGGACTGTTCCGCAGCGCCATTGGCGAAAGCGGCGCGTTCTTCAGCGACACGCTGCGCACCCGGTCGTTGGGCGCATCGGAAGAGTCGGGCAAGAAATTCGCGGCCTCGCTCGGTGCGGATTCCCTCGCGGCGCTGCGCGCCAAACCGGCGGACGAACTGTTGCAAGCCACCCAAAAGCCGCACCCCGGCATCCGCTTCGCGCCCAATGTCGACGGTTACTTTCTCCCTGAAGACGTCGCCTCCATTTATGCGAGCGGCAAGCAGAGCCACATCCCGCTTCTCGCCGGATGGAACGCCGATGAGGGAAGCTCTGACGCCATCTTTAAGGATGACGAACCGACGGCTGAGAACTTCGTCGCGGCCGTACGCGCTCTTTACGGGGCCAACGCCGATGGCATTCTCAAGGTCTACCCGTCGGTGACGGACGAGCAGGCCGATCGTTCAGCCCAGGATCTTGCCGGCGACCGGTCGATCGCCTTCTCAACTTGGAAATGGATTGAAATGCAAGCGGCCACCGGAGGTTCCCCGGTTTACCGGTATGAATTCGATGACGCCCCGCCGGCGCCAGACTCCGACCCCGGCGAACCCTCGCGCGGCGCCTACCACTCCGCCGAGATCGAATTTGTTTTCGAGGCGCTGGCCTCCAAGAATCTTCCGTGGCGGCCGGATGATGAGGACCTTTCCGACCTCATTTCTTCCTACTGGACGAACTTTGCCAAGACAGGCGATCCCAATGCTCCCGGACTGCCGCATTGGCCGGTATATACGAAGGATGCGGGGTTCCCCGTCATGCACCTGAGTGCCAATCCGCATGCTGCCGCGGAAGAGCACCGGGCGCGGTACGAGCTGCTTCAGACCCTGCCGCCACGGCCGTAAACGATTACATGCCGAGGCGCGGCCGGAGGTTTGCAATCTCGGTCATACTATTGACCATAATATTCAGAAACAGCCCGCGTGGTTCCAGGCAATCCATCAGCAGGTCCAGATCGTCCGGGCGGAGGGACCCCCGCACCAAGAGCGGGCGGCGGGCTTTCTGGACCTTCTGGAAATAACCTGCCATGACCTTTACCGGCGGTCCGCAGACATCAATATTGATTTCGAAGCACCGGATCTCGTCAATCTCCAGAAAGGCATCCAGCAAAAACATCGAGCTGGAATGCAGATGGATGAAGCTGCTGGCGAAGCTACCTGCCATTTTGCGGTCTACGGGCTGCACCAGCTTGCGATAAAGATTTGGAGAATAGACAGCCGTCGCATCCTCCTGCATGCGAATGATGGGTCCGGGGGCCCACAGGGAATACTGACCGTCGAAATAGCCGCCGTGAAATAGCGGAAGGGTCTTCCAATATTCCCGAGTATATTCGCAAAAAATGTCCCCCAATTTCGCGAGCAGTTCAGCGGACTTGCCGGGTTCGTCGGTGAGATCAAGGATGCTTTGGCTATGCCCGCGCAAGACAGCGTGCAGATCCGTGGGCCCCAGATCGGCAGCGTGGCTGACCGGGAACTGGCCCTGTGAGCGCGCCACCATGGCTTGGGCAAATTCCACGTACTTTCTGAACCATGGATGCCGGGTGTCTAAGCGGACTTGCAGCGCCTCTTCCCAGGAGAGGTTCTGCTCCTCGCCCATGGCGTTATCCGGCAGGATGCGCACCTTGCACCCCAATACGCCGGGAAGGAAAGGAACCGCCACGTGGGTCGGGGCCACGCCGCGCAGCACGTCGTCATCGACGGCCTCCCCCTCCCGCAAGATTCGCAGGTGGTCCTCCATAAAAGCGGCGGGTTCGATCATTTCGGGCGTGAGGTATGGCGAAGAACCCCAACTCTTACAAGCGGCGAATTCATCAAACGGAAACCAGCCGATCAAGCTGAAGCCGACCAGCGGCCGTTTGGCGTCGGCGCGGCTCCAAAAGGCCTTGTACCTTTCGATTTTGGCAGGATCGTTACCGTAAGGAGCTTTGGACATCAAATTTCACTTTCTGCGAGGGACCGGGCTCTTGAATGAGTACGACAATATAGATTGACTGAGGCTTTGTTGTAGCGGCGCTCTGCGAGCGCCGAAGACGGCGGTCATAGACCGCCGCTACAAGGGGCGTCGTCACGAGACCTATCAATCCCGATAGTTGGCGCTTTCGCGGCCGCATCATTTCTTTTGCCGCAGGTAGACCGCGTAATCCGTCAGGGCCGGCTTCCCCCCGGCATCGCGCACGGCGGCGGCCACCTGGCCGCGATGGTAAGCCGAGTGCATCACCAGGTGAGTCAGGACGTCGCGAATCGGCGTCTCAAACTGCACGCCCTGCATGCTCCGGTAAATCAGATTTTGGCTGAGTTTCTCATCGGTAAGCTGGTCGAGCAGAACCGCCCAGGTGCTGTAAACCTCATCGATCAGGGACCGGCATTCCTCCTGCGTCAGCGCAGGCCAAGGCTGGGCATTGGGCGGATTGGGGTCGTCAAACCTTGCCCGCCACACGCGCTGCGCCCCCAGGACATGGCTGAAATACTTGAGGGGCTTCTCCGCCGGCCCCGCGATCGTGCTCAGGCTGGCCAGCGCGGCTTGGTTTCCCCAGTGGTCGTACTCGAAAAGTTGGCGGAATGTTTGGATTGAGTCCATCGTCGGGGTCCTTTCGGGGCTGTCGCGCCACTCCCGTAAAGATGAAAAAGTCGGCGGAAGTCAGTCGAACAGCTCAGCGGTAAACTTCGCGTCGATGCCCAATTTCAAAGATACTCACCTCGCGCGCCTCATCGTCGATCTTGTAAAGAATGCGGTAGTTTCCAACGCGAAGCCGCCAACCCTCTTGAAACCTCCCCTTTAACCGTTTTGTTCCGGGCGGGCGAGGAATAGCGCCCAACGAAACGATTGCACGATCTAGTCTGTCGATCGCGGTTTTGGGGAGGGATTCGAGCTGCCTGGCAGCACGCGGATCAATCAGGATGCGGTAATTCACATTTTTCCGGCCAGCTTTAGCCGCTTGCGCACGGTTTCATACGGGACAAGCTGCTTAGAGCTTCGCACGGCACGATCAAGGGCCACGAGATCTTCCAAGTCCTCTATTCTGCGCAGCAACCGGCGATATTCGCCGACGGCAATGACCACTCCGCGCTTCCGCCCGTCAGCCCCAACAATAAATTGCGGACTACCTTGTCCCATGTCCTCAATCATATCACACGCGCCTTATCGGTTACGAGTTGAGTGGGCGCGGCACGGAAGGACGAACCCACGGTCAAAACCGCAGTGAACGGAGCGGCCGCCTCCTAACACCTGACACCTGGTACCTTGCATCTGACACCTTAGTTTTTACTTCGCTTCCTTCCAATTCTGTCCCACGCCCAGGTCAACTTTCAAGGGGACGCGCATGGGGAAGGCGCCTTCCATTTCCGCCTGCACAAGATCCTTAGCGTGGTTCAGTTCCGGCTCCGGTGATTCAAAGACCAGCTCATCATGAACGGTCAGGATCATGCGGGTCTGCAACTTTTCGCGTTCCAGTCGGAGCTGAGTTTTCACCATGGCCAGCTTCATCAGGTCGGCGGCGGTGCCTTGCAGGGGCGTATTCATGGCTTCGCGCTCGGCGCGATTGCGCGCCTGCACGTCACCGCTGTGAATCTCGGGAATGGGCCGCAGGCGGCCGAACGCCGTGCGCACCCGGCCGGTCGAGCGCGCCTCTTCCACCAGGCCCTCGAGATAGTTTTTCACTTTACCGTAACGCTCAAAATAGGTATCGATATAGCGCTGCGCTTCAGTCCGGCTGGTGCCCGTGCGGCCCGCCAGGCCAAATGAGCTGAGTCCGTAAATCACTCCGTAATTGATCGCCTTCGCCATACGCCGGTGCTCATGGTTCTGGAGGCCGGGCGGCACGCCGAAAATTTCCTGCGCGGTGCGCGCGTGAATATCCTCGTTGCGCGTAAAAGCCTCAATCAGCAGCGGGTCCTGGGAAAGATGGGCGAGCACGCGCAACTCAATCTGCGAGTAGTCCGCGGAGATGAGCTGGCAGCCCGAAGCCGCCACGAAGGCCGAGCGGATCCGCAATCCGAACTCATCGCCGATGGGAATATTTTGCAGGTTGGGGTTCGATGAGGAGAGACGCCCCGTGCGCGCCACAGTCTGATTGAAAGTTGAGTGCAGGCGCCCCGTCCCCGGCTGGAGGAATTTGGGCAGCGCGTCAATGTAGGTGGACTTCAGCTTGGCGCGCGTGCGGTATTCGATAATCTTGCGCGGCAGGTCATGCTTTTCGGCCAGCGCCTCCAGCACCGCGGCGTCGGTGGAATACTGCCCGCTCTTCTTCAGGCGTTTGCCGCCCGGGAGCTTAAGCCGCTCAAAGAGAATGTCTCCCAGTTGCTTGGGCGAATCAATGTCAAATGCGCCGCCTGCCAGTTGATAGATCTCTTGCGTCAGCGTGGTCAGTTCCTTATCGAATTCGCCGGACATGCGCGCCAGGATCTCCGCATCGATCCGCACGCCCGCCGCTTCCACTTCCGCCAGGACCGAGGCCAGGGGCAATTCGATTTGGTCGTAGAGCTTTTGCAGATCCTCGCGCGCGATTTCCGGCCGCAGCAGGTCGGCAAGTTCGCGCGTGCGCTGCGCGGCCTCGGCCAAAGAGGGAGAAATCTTGCGTCCTTGCCGCCGCAAGACCACGTCGGCCAGCAGGTGGCTGGAGGCCAGCGGCTCCAGCAGGTAGGAATAGAGCATGGTGTCATCGGCCACGCCGACCAGGGCAAATCCCTGCTTCGCCAGCAACAGTTGCAGCAGCTTGGAATTGTGCACGGCTTTCCGCCGAGCCGGATCGCGCAGCGCCGGAGCAAGGGCGGAGAGCAGATCTCCGTCTCCCCGCGCGACGGTGGCCAGCCGCTGGCCGTCCGCCAGCCCCAAACCTGTTAGCCTGCCCGCAAAGCCCTCGTCACCCTCCAAACCGATGGCCAGACCGAGGGGGGAATAGTCAGCGGACTTCAACCACTGCTCTACCGCCTGAGGTGTTGAGAGTTCCCGCGATTCCACAGCGGCCTCCGGCGGCGCTGGCGCTTCCGCCAAAAATTCCCGCAACAGCGAGGTGAACCCGCACTCCTGGCAGAGTGCCGTGAGTTCCGCCACATCGAGGGAGCCCACCTGCAATTGGCCCAAGGAGGTTTCCACCGGGACGTCGGTGCGAATGGTGGCCAGCTCGCGGCTCAGCAAGGCTTCCGCACGGAAGTCGCGCAGGGCGTCACGGTAGCTCTGCCGTTTGACCTGGGAATAGTTCTCCAGCGCTTTTTCCAGCGTGCCGAATTGCTGAATCAGTTCGGTGGCGCCCTTGGGGCCAATGTAGCTGCGCTTCTTGGGCGGGAAACTGAGAAAGTCTCTCAGGAAATGCCGATGGGCCTCAGGATCGATGTTATTTTCAAGCGCTAGTGGCAGATCTTTGCCAGGCAACGGACGCGCCCCCGGAATGTTGTCGCTGGGGTCGCCGGTGAGGGCCAGCCAATCCACCACTTGTGCGGGCTCGACGCCAATGATCTCCTTCACCTTTTCGGCATCGCAGAGGGTCTCGCCATCGCTCCCCGCTCGCGAGGGCTTGAGCACCCGCACGCGATCGTTCACCAACTGAAACATGTCCTCGTCGCCCGTTACAATGAAAACTTCCGCGCCCTGGCCCGATCCCGCACGTGCCAGGGTGCCAATCAGATCGTCAGCCTCAAAGCCTTCCAGTTCCGCCAGTGGCAAACCCATGGCCCGGCAGAATCGGCGGATATAGGGAAGCTGCACGGCCAACTCCTCCGGAAAGGCCGGGCGGTTGGCTTTGTACTCTTCAAAAAGTTTGTCGCGAAATGTGGGAGCGGCCAGATCAAAGGCTACCGCCACGTGGTCGGGATGATGGTCTTTCAGCAGCTTGCGCAGCGTGCGGACAAAGATGTAGATGGCCTTGGTGGGCATCCCGCCGGGGGAAACCAGCGCCATTTGCATGGGAGCAAAAAAGGCGCGGAAGACCAGCGACATGGCATCAATCAGAAAGAGTTTGTTGGCGGCTTGCGGCAAATCACCCTCCTGGCAGTCGTGAGCCTGAATTTTTCATTCTACTGCACTCGGCTAATCAGACTGGGGAAAAACCGGTGGTGTCTTGGTTTGAACGTAGCGGGGTAGCGCGCAGGTAGGCACAGTTGGCCTCCCTCTGCGGTACTTAAGATCGAAACATAAACCATGGCGTTATCATCCGCAAATAGACTCACGTGGATGGTCGAGGAGCCGCATACCAACGCCAAGACCACGCACGTTCTGCGCTACCCGCTCGCTTCGTTTTCGGCGGTTTCAAGGACGAGGTTGAGAGATTTCTGCGGCGGCGTGGCATGGAAGGGCGGAGTGAACCCCACAAGCGTTTACTCAAGCTGGTCAAAATCATCGAGAGCCGCGGCAGCGGCGCCATAATGTGGCCCACGGCGAGCCAGCCGTGGGAACATGTATGTACGGCCCACTTGAGCCACGGGAGTGGCGACAGAATTACTTTGATGGCCGAGGTCGGTCTGTCGCCTCATCCGGGGCTTGGGTTGTCTGCCTGCCCTTATCCCACGGCTCCCGCCGTGGGCCACACTCAGTCGTCCGCCGAAGCGGGCTCTGGCGATGACGGCGGCGTTCAGTAAACGCCTACCCCCGCTACGATGTGAGTCCGCCGGGGCACGCGATGGCATGCCCCGACCCCGTCACGGGCAAGAGAAGCTGTGAAAGAACCACGGTTGTAGCGGCGGTCGTAGACCGCCGCCTGGAGTTTCTACATTTTCACGCGTCGCCGGCCTGGGTGAGGGCGCGGTGGGTAAGGTGGAAGCCCAGGGATTGAGGGCATTCGGGGTGGTCGACCATTTCTT
>Ga0335085_10016851_pt1 | contig 10540 bp, 8 predicted proteins | sample Lox_Sample_45_FD_206712 | JGI IMG/M metagenome (GOLD analysis project Ga0335085, IMG submission 206712) | Soil microbial communities from Loxahatchee National Wildlife Refuge, Florida, United States - Lox_Sample_4.5 | ecosystem: Environmental > Terrestrial > Soil > Wetlands | place: USA: Florida...
CAGATCGATGGCCGGCAATCCTCCGGTCGAGCCTTCTCCCGGCCGGGTAGCGCGGCCCATCGTCTTGTACTGGTTGATCAGGGAATCCAGATACGCGTTCTGCTGGTTCGCCCGTCCCAGCCCGTCCTGCTCGGATTGCAACTGGGTTTGCAGTCCGCTCAGAATCTGCAGGTTGCTCTGCAACTGGTCGGGCAGTTCGCCCATATGCCGGTCATTGAACTCGCGGATTTTCTGCTCCTGCGCCGCCAGGTCCTTGCCCTTCTCGGTCAGTTGGCTCTCCAGAAACTGGGTAGTGTCCCGGGCGTTGCTGTTGCTGACCTGTAGATTCTCGGTGATCAGGAGATTGGTCAGTTCCGTGGTCACCTGTTGTGCCACGCGCGGGTTCTGCGCCACGAACGAGATAGTGAAGGCCGACAGCTCGTTACCCGGAGAGCGCACGGTATCGATCTGGATATCTTTGCGCATACGCTCCACCAGGTCGTCCGGCGTGGCCCGTTGGCGCAGCTTGGGATAGAGATTGAGGCTGTCGATGATGCGCACCAGCCGGGTGCGGCTCAGCACCTGCTGGGTGAGGCTGTCCAGGCGGGTCTGCAAATCGCTCGTCATGTCGCCCGTGGTGGGCACGATCATCTTGGAAGCGGTCGGCTCCTCCACCAGGATCAGCGTGCTGGAGCGATAGACCGGAGGAATGAACCAACTCACCCCCCACAACAGCAGCCATGTCACGAACAACGGCCCCATCAGATACCAGCGACGGCGCTTGAGCATTGCCCAGTAATCCCGCCAGTCTGCGACGCGAAGTGGCTGTTCGTCCTGAATCTCTTCCGGCATGACAACTACCTTCCCAGCGGCCTGTCGAAATGGTAGCTGAGCGTGATCCAGCCGCGATTATGGTTCACGCTCTGTGGCAATGTCGAGCCCAATTTCACATTTTGATAATCGCGGGCGTAACCCACGTTGGCGGAGAAGCTGCGCCCTATCTGCTGCTGAAACGCGACGCTGCCCGAACCTGACTTCAAGTCGCCGGCACCGGAGCCCGAATCCAGCAGCCGGTTGTCGCCGTAGGTTCCGCCCAGCAGGAATACGGTGGTGCGGGTGAGTTGCCGGCGCAGCTGGGCGGTGCCGCCGGTGAGCTGCACGGCGCTCAACAGACCGCCCCCATCGCTGACCTTGCGGGAGGCGCTCAGTGTCGCGCTGGTGCGCTGTCCCTGCCAACTGAAACTCACTCCGCCGGCGCCCGACAGACGGTACTCCCGGGTGGGTACGGCGGTGATGCCGACATAGGGCAGGGTCACGATGGTGGAGATGATCTGCGTATCCAGCGTGGAATATTCCGGCCCGGCGAAGATAGAGAGCGCCATGCGCGGTTGGATGTAAAAAGTATGGAAGAGCAGGAGGCTGTGAGTATCCGCAGTTTCGGTCGCCGGATTGAAAGTCAGACGCTGGAACTTGTAGGCCACTCCGGTCCAGTTCCGGTCGGAAAACCGGTGCGTGTAGAAAGCGTCGGCCTCTTCCGTCTGCGTACTCAGCAATGAGCCCGCGCCAGCGGGAATATCCTTGAAGCGAGAATCATAAAATGTGGTACTGGCTCCCACCATATCCCCGGCGCTGAACTGCCAGGTGATCTCCGCAGTCCCGAGCTCATCCACATGCTTGGCCAGAGGCGTGATGATGGTGGGATTGGGCTGCTGTACCGGGCCGGTGCCGGTGCCCCCGGATGTGGTCGAACTGCCCTGCAACTGATCGAAGAACCCGGTGGTCATGCTGTAGTGATTGCGCAGGTGGAAATTGACGTGCGGGCTGACGCGATAGCGCACATCCAGCCCGACGTCGTGGGCGGCCTGATTGTAGGCGCTGAAACGCTGGTTGGCGACGAACCCTCCGGCGTATCCCAGGGTCCAGGACAACCGCGAGCGCGCCTGGTCGAGCAGGATATTGGGCAGTACCGAGTAGCTGGCCGAGCCCACGCGATTGCTCGAAGCCGACAGCAGGTTGTCGTCGTAAGTGGCGCCTAGACTAACTCCGCCGCGCAGGTAGTTCCGAGGCCGAGCTTCGCTCGAAAATTGCATAGAATCCGCATCCAGGCTCAAGGGAAGCGGTACCGGAACCCGCGACGCCGACTGCGTCGTGGAAAGCTCAATCGGGTTGTCCGTCGCCAGCCCCAGACTGGGCTCGCCGGAGGCCCCCTGTCCGGGTTCCGCTCCGGCCGTGGGCTCTCCCGTCGGAGACTGGCCCGGTGCCGGTGCCTGTCCGGGTTGATTCTGACCCTGGCTGGAACTTTGGGTCTGATCCTGTGCCTGCCCTGAGCTCGGCGCTTGATTCTGGCCCTGATCCTGATTCTGGTTCTGGTCGGGGCTCTGGTTCTGCCCCTGATCCTGCGCCGGCGCGGCGGGCGCGACCAGGCACAGCGCCAACAGCGCCAACAGCGCCACACTCATCGGATAAAACCTCAAATTCACGGAATCACCACCGTATCGCGGGGCAGCAGGCGCACGTTCTGCTCCGTGTTTTTTCCTTTCACCACTTCCTTGTAGTTGAAGGGCAGCCGGGTTTCGGTCCCGTCAGGATTGCGGCGGAGCACATAGATGGATTTCTGCTTGGCGAAATCGCGGAAACCGCCAGCCATGGCAATGGCGTCGAGCACCGTGGTCGAATTGGTCAGCAAGTAGGAGCCCGGCCGCACCACCTGGCCAAGCACGTTGAACCGCTTGCTGCGGCTCTGCTGCACCATGACCGCCACCGCCGGGTCAGAAATGTAGTTTTTCAGCTTGCTGGTAATTTCCTGTTCCAGCTGAAAGGGAGTACGGCCGGCGGCTTGTACCTCGCCTACCAGCGGCAGGGAGATTCTTCCGTCCAATCGTACCGGCAAAGTGCGCGAAATCTCCGGCTCTTTCCAGACGTTGATGGAGAGAACGTCCTCAGCGCCGATCAGATAAACGTCGTCGTGCTGCTTGGCCGCGGGTTCCGTGGCCGCGGTGTCGCCGCCGGCCGGCTCGCTCTTGGCGTCCCCGCTCTGGGCCCAAATCGTTCCGCAAAGCAGAACTCCGGCCAGTCCGATCATGGCCCCGCTGCGCCAGAGGCTGGTGCGTGCAATCATCATGGCTTGCTTCCTCGCGTGTTTTTCACTGTCCATGGCCGCTGCCTTTCACGCCCTGGCCGGTGAAGGATGTTGGCAGATAAGTGGGAGGAGGACTCATGTGGTACTGCTGAATCTTGTAGAGAAGAGTACGGTAGCTTACTTTCAGCAGACGGGCAGCGGCCTTGCGGTTCCAGCCGGTCTGCTCAAGCGCGACGGCGATGGCGTTGCGCTCGGCTTCGCCCTTCACGCTTTGCACCAAAGAGCGCAACCCGGAGGCGCCGGACTTCAACTTTCCCGCTTCGACCTCGGCGCCCGCGGCTTCTACTCCACCCGGGTGCTCCGATCCTACGTACCAGTCGCGTCCCAGTTCGCTGAGCGCCAAATTCTCATCCCCCATCACCAGATAGCGCTTCACGAAATTCTCCAGCTCGCGCAGGTTGCCCGGCCAGGCATGCTCCTGGCAGGCTTCCAGCATGGCGGAGGAATAGGTGCGCGCCGGAAGGGTATAGTGCTTGGCCAGTTGATTCATGAAGTAGCCGAGCAAGAGCGGAATCTCGTCTTTACGCTGCCGCAGAGGCGGCACGTGCACCGTGAATGCGCTCAACCGGTAATAGAGGTCTTCGCGCAGCTTCCGGTCGGCCAGCGCCTGTTCGATGCTTCCGTTGGTGGCGGCCAGAATACGCACATCGACCTCGAGCGGAGACTCGCCACCCAGGCGGGAAAACCGCTTTTCCTGCAAGATCTCCAGCAGCCGCGACTGCAGCCCCAGCGGCATCGCGGCAACCTCATCCAGCAGGATGGTGCCTTTTTGGGCAATTTCAAACTTCCCGGTCTTGGTGCGGGTGGCCCCGGGAAAGGCTCCCGCTTCGTATCCGAACAGCTCGCGTTCCAGCATGTCGCCGGGCAACGCCCCGCAATTCACCTGGCGGAAGCGAAATCCGGAACGAACCGACAGTTTATGAATCAGCCGTGCGGTGGCTTCCTTGCCGCTGCCGCTTTCGCCCACGATGAGCAACGGAACATCGACTTGCGCCAGCAGCTCGACTTGCGCCCGCAACTTGCGCATCGCCGGACTGGCGGCGACGAAGAACATATCCTCACCCAGTTGTTCCATCTGCTCGCCAGCGACTTCACCGTCGCCGGCACCTTCGGACAGGGTCAGGTGGCGGCGCAAGGTTTCAGCCAATTCCTGCTCGTCGAACGGGCGTACCAGATAATCCTGTGCTCCCAGACGAATCGCCTCCACCCGGTGCTGGGCATCGTCGGTGTGCGAAAGAACCACCACCGGAACTTCCGGCCGTACACGGCGAAGCCAGCGCAGAGTGTAGAAGCTGTCCACATCGCCGCGCGCCACATCGAGCAGCACCAGAGCCGGACATATTCCGGATTGCACGCGTTCCAGCGCCTCCAGGCCACTGCCGGTGGTTTCCACTTCCCAGGAGCCGGCTTCCGCCACCGCCCACAGCGGAGCTAGGGCTGATGGATCACGGCTGATCGCCAGAATGCGCGGAGCCGCAGCTGCCGGTCGGCCTGCGAGTTTTGGATAGGTATGCACTTCCTGAATTGGAGGGAGGAAAAGAGAAGCGACGTGTCCTAAACCGGCTCGACGTGATAGCCCTCGATCCGCACGGCAATCGAGCGCTGAATCACATCCACGGAAACCACCAGAGTACGATCTCCATTGCGAGCCAAGAGAATTCCTTCGATCCCGTCCAGCGACCCGCCACAGATACGCACCCGCTGCCCAATCTTGAGAAACGGATGGTCAGACCAGGGCAGCTGCTCCGTCAACAGGGTCCGGATGGCTTCGATTTGTTCGTCCGGAATCGGAATTCCCTCGCCACGTGAGCCGACGACCTGCAACACGCCATGGGTGCGGCATACCTGCTGGTGGTCTTTGGCGCCGGGCGCCATCCGCGCGAACACGTAGCAGCTGAACAGCGGAAGCTCGACCACCCGTTTGCGGTCGCTCCAGCGGTGAGTTTCCCGCACGATAGGCAGGAAATTCGTCAATCCCTGTTCTGAGAGACGTTCGGCTACCATCTTTTCATGACGCGCCCGGGTATGAAGCGCATACCAGTTGGCACAATCCGAGGTGACCTGCGGGACCATCGCTTCCCAGATATGTTGTCCGGCGCTCATAGCTTCGCCCTCTCAGTCCCATTCACAGTTTGGGCCAGAAACAAAATGCATGGATTTATCGGTGTTCGCAGGCAAGGGGAGGGAAAAACTTTGACAAGCACCCGCGATGACTGTCGCAGAATACGGGGGCATGCAAGGGCCTGCAAGAGGTACTCGCTCCGGGAGAATTTACACCCATTATCGGTACAGCACTATTTCTCCATGCATAGATAGTTTCGACTCCAACACGATAGTGGTAGTAAGACCCAGTGGCGAGCTCTCAATCCCATCATCACATTAGGTCCCTCCCTTCCGAAGACGTCTGGGAGGACTATCATAAGATCCTAATAACGTAACACTTTACATACATTACCGACAGCTATCTGCCGCTCTCTTCTAGACTTACGAAGCAGAGAAGTTGCATGTGAGTCCGTCTCATACTGAGTCAGTATGCAATGACATGCAAACTGCTATGCAAGTACGCTCATCATGATTGTATTTCATTCACAATATGGTTAAAATGTCTGCTGTTGCGGCGCTTGCAAGGTTGCAACCTCCCCCAACGTACTTTTCTCCCCTTGTATTCCAAAGCTCGCACCGGCGAGGCGGGTTTGCTTTGGCTGTTGCCGGCCTAGCCGAGGAACGGTCCCAGTTTCTCGAAGGCTCGACCTGGCGACACGCCAGGAGTGGTGGTTTCCATTTCGGAGGGAGTATGCCCCTTGAGCGCAGTGCCGGAGAGCAGCGCATTCGTGTTCTGGTCGCCGACAATTCTCATATCCACAGCCAATTGCTGGCGGAAGCCTTGCGGCGAGACCGGACGCTGGAAGTAGCCGACGCCGTTTCGCGCTCGCGCGATCTGCTGGAAGTGGCACGCACCGCCGACGTCCAAATCGCCGTTATCAGTTCCAATCTGGACGAGGAACCGCTGCGCGGTCTGGAGGTTCTGCGCGAACTGCGCGCGGCTCGCGGTGAATTTCGCGCCATCGTGCTGCTCGATTCTTCCAAGCGCGAAGTGGTTGTAGAGGCATTCCGGGCTGGGGCGCGAGGAGTTTTCAGCCGCCAGGAATCGCTGGAAACGCTTTGCAAGTGCGTGCGCTGCGTACATGAGGGACAGATATGGGCGAATAGCGAACAGTTGCTCTTCGCCGTGGAGGCTCTGGCCGCGTCGCCGACCCTGCGCGCCGTGGGAGCAAATGGCCTCAGCCTGCTTTCCAAGCGTGAAATGGATGTCGTTCGCTGTTTGGCGGAGGGACTCACTAACCGTGAGATTGCCGAGCGTCTCGGCCTCAGCCAACACACCATCAAAAATTATTTGTTTCGAGTATTCGACAAGCTTGGCGTGTCCAGCCGATTGGAACTCTTATTCCTGACGTTGAGCCAGCCCATCACTGCGGCCTCGCCGGATTCTGAAGGTGTGGTTAGTGGAAGCGTCGATGCGGCCGTGCAGAGTCTGGCTTGGTGTCAAAAGAATGCGGACCAAGGGTCTCCAGTCGCGCAAATCGCCCTGGCACATCGCTATTCGCAAGGCAAGGGAGTCACCAGGGACCCAGTGGCAGCTTACACTTGGTTTCTCGTCTCCGAGAGGACCAGCATCGACCTTAAGGATGAAATCGTCGCTGCCAAGCGGGTCCTGGCCGATAGCCTGAGTACCGAGCAACTGGTGGAGGCACAAAAGAAAGCCTCTGAGCACTTCAAGCGAAATGGAAAGGCCTCAGCTGCTGCCCTTGCAGTGCCAGAGGTCGTTGTACGTTTCAATCGCTAGACGCCGCCGAGCCATTTCTTGGCCAGGCGCGCCATTCAGGCCGTCCGATGGCGCAAGGTGATTAGCGTAATCTCCGGGGGGCAATTCAGCCGCACCGGCACGCGGATGGTGCCAATGCCAACGTTGGTATACAAGGTAAGCGGTCCTACGTGGTACAAGCCCATCGGAAAACGCCGGCCCATGGTTGGAAGAAAGGGCGCGCCCACCAGCGGGAGGCGTACCTGCCCGCCGTGGGAGTGCCCAGAAAGCTGAAGATCTATCGGATACTCGGCGGCATAGGTGGCGAAGTCGGGTTCATGGGCCAGCAGCACGACGGCTTCGTTGGGCGGAATACCGGTAAGGGTCTTATCGATATCCGGCGCACCCTCGAGTGCGTCATCGAGTCCCGCGATCCACAGTCGCCTTCCCTGCCGTTCGAGGGGGGACGATCCGTTGCGTAGAACTCGAATGCCATGGCCCCGCAATGCATCCATGATGCGCCAGGGATCCGAAAACGCGTCGTGATTTCCCAGACTGGCCCAAATTCCATACGGAGCGCGCAAGGCGCCGAGAAGAGCGGCGCAGGGTTCCGCCGCCGCCGCCGCTTTCCGGGCGCTTCCAAAGCGGCTGGCAAAGGGCTGGACGGTGACGAAATCCCCGGTCAATAGAATAAGGTCCGGTTGCAGCGCATTCACCATCCCCACACCCTTGCGTATGGGTACGACGGAAAAATGCTCGTCGTAGTGAAAATCACTCAGCTGCGCGATGCGGAGACCATCCCATGCTTCCGGCAGACGGGCAAGTCCAATCTCGCGGGACAGGACAATGGGATGATTGGGTTCGTATAGCAGCCCGTCCGCGCCCACTGCGACGCTGCCGGCAGCGGCTACTGCGGCGCTGGTCTTGAGAAACTGGCGTCGGGAAATCGGCAAATCCGCCCTACCTCATCCCCGGATATTGACTTGGGCACCCATCTTTCCATGCCAGATGAGAGCGCAGACCCAGAACGACCCAAAGGAACGTCACAATTGAATTGTATCAACCAAGCAGGCTTGAAGCGCAGAGGCAGACCAGTGGGATGCCATGCCTAAGGCGGAGAATCTCTGACCCCTGTTGAAGGGACAGCCGAATGCCTGTGCCTAAAAATCGAAGCGCTGACTCGGGCCCCGGGGCCGGAGAAGAGGAGGAAAACCAGCACCCGGGGCCCATCTTGCACGGATGAATCGTGCATCCAGTCCTTAGAGAGCGGCAGCGCCACGTTCCTGATTTCGAATGCGGATCGCCTCCTCGATCTTGGAGAGGAAGATCTTGCCATCACCGATCTTGCCACTGGAAGCCGTCTTGATGATCGCGGCGGTCACCGAGTCCACCAGGTTATCCGGCAACACCAATTCCAATTTCACTTTGGGGAGCAGATCCACGGTGTATTCCTGGCCGCGATAATGCTCCGTATGGCCTTTCTGGCGGCCGTGCCCGCGCACGTCAGAGATGGTCATTCCCTGGACGCCCAGTTCGGAGAGCGCCGTTTTCACGGCATCAAGTTTGGAGGGCTGAATGATCGCTTCAAGTTTGGTCATCATTGTTTTTTGTCCTCGAATGTACAGCGTGATTCGGAGTCCTGTACCGCCGGGCAAAACTCCCGATCCCGCAAGACCGGGCGCCTTCCCCCCGTCCGTAACTAGTCCGTTTCAGCGGAACCACCTCAACAGAGCGCTCTCCGCATAGATAACAGCTGTAATCACCACCAGCATTTGCAGAAGGATTGGGGTCATTTCCTTGATCCAGTCCAGGGGCGTAAAGCTGACGTCTACGTCTCTCCGGATAAAGGCAAAGGCCACTACAGATTGAGCGGAACCGATGTGCGTCCAACAGCCGCCGAGAGCATATCCCGCGATCTGTGCCATGGCGAACAGATGTATCAGGGAAAGCCCAAGATTATGGAGACCATGCGAAGCAAAATCAGCCACAATATTATTGTCCAAGATTGCGGAGAGGAATGTGCAGCCCAGGAACTGCGCGAAGGCCACATGCGCGTGACCCAGCGTATCCATCCCGCGACGAATCAGGGTCTGCACTTCGCCGAAAAATCCTGCGTTGCTCAATAGGGATATGGACAAGAACAACGGAAACAGAAAATAGTACTCCGCGTATTCCTGTCGAGCCTCGCGAAAGGCCAATGAGCGCATGTTGGGAATCTTGGCGATACCCAGCACGGCAATCGCGAACCCGGCGAAGGAGGCCACAAAGAGCGGTAGATTGTGATCGATTCCGTGCAGCACCAGCAGGCCGACAAAAGGAATCAGTGCCAGAGCGCCGATTTTCTGGGCACGCCGGCGCATGTGCGCCATCGCCGCCAACGCATCGTCGACGGATTGCTCCGCTTTCAGTGCCCCGGCGTGATCCCCCGCAGCATCCAGCACATAATGCCGGTCAAGCGCTTCCGCCAGATCTTCCGCGACAAAATGGCCAAGCAATCTCTTGCGCAGAGTATCGGGAACCTGCTCTCGAACCAATGCGATGCCCAGCGAGGAGCCGCCGCGTAACCGTTGCAGGATGGCCTCCGTGCGGTCGCCCAGTTCGGTGGCGCTGTCTTCGACCAGTTCCACTGCGGTTAGAACTTCGCCGTGACGCGTGGCTTGCAGAAAACGAACATCCTCGGAGTTGGCGTCGATTACGTCCATGGCATCGAGGTCGACTTGCCGGCCACCGAGCTTCTTTCGCAAGTGGCGTGCCACGACCAGGTAAGTGGCAAGCGCGATGGGCGCGCAATATACAAGAAAAAAGGCATTGCTCAGGTCGGGATAGAGATTGGATTTCATGATCAGGTTCGGCGGCTCGCCGTAAGCCAGCCAAACGCCGCAGATGGTGGTCACTGTAGTGCAAACCATGACCGCGTAACGAATCGCCGCGGTCGGCGCTGCCGCCAGCAATAGGATAATGACCAGAGTACGGATCGTGAGGCCAATCATCGAAACGCCGTCTAATATTCCGGAGGCGAAAGCCACCACCGCGGTCACCGAAATTACGGTGGAGAGAATTTCACCCTTATGGCGCCGCAAGAGCGAGAATGTGAGCCCCTCCAGCAAACGCGTCTGCGCAATCACGGAGACGAAAAATGTTAGCCCCAGGATGAACAGCATGGTATCGGCGTGGATCAGATCATCAAGCCCGTGCAACGAAAGAAGATTTTGCCGGATCCAGGGCCACCAGCCGGACTGCGCTATTTGTTTGTGCCACCCCGAAGTCTGCAGGCTGCAGAAGGTGGCCACGATGATCAGCAACATTCCATAAGTCAAAGCGTTCTTGTGAATCTGATAGCGAAAAGACCCGAACAAAAACAGGCTCAGGATGGTGGTCATTACCTCCGCGGCCAGCATCCAGAGAGGCAGGGGGTGCACACGGCCCGCCAGCCACAGCGCGCCTGCCACCGCAGCACATGCCGTAACAAACCACGTTCCGGTCAACATCACAACCTCCGGCATGGTGCTTGCACTGCTCCGGTTTGGTTCGGAAGAATGATCCATAGCTGCCGCGATCACTTCCCGACTCATGACATGATCCATCGCCTCGGTCCTCGACACCGGGACTTCCCCTGTTTG